>Ga0207694_10003114_pt1 | contig 13262 bp, 13 predicted proteins | sample KBSC34metaG_FD_184353 | JGI IMG/M metagenome (GOLD analysis project Ga0207694, IMG submission 184353) | Corn rhizosphere microbial communities from Kellogg Biological Station, Michigan, USA - KBS C3-4 metaG (SPAdes) (version 2) | ecosystem: Host-associated > Plants > Roots > Rhizosphere > Soil...
CTATACGGCGATGGCGAGCGTGCCAGCGGGCGTACCGCATTGGATGGTCGTGGCGGTGGGGCTCAGCGGCATCCTGGGGCTGATCGCGACACTTTTCTCGCTGATCTACGCCGCTTCGCGCCAGATGTTCGCGCTGGCGCGCGACGGCTTCATGCCCGCGGCATTGGCACGCACCAATCGCTTCGGGGCTCCGCATGTCGCGCTGCTGCTCGTCGGCGCGATCGGGCTTGCTGCATCTGCCGCGTCGCCCGACCGGATCCTGCTTGCGGTCGTGCTGTCGCTCAGCGGTTCCTATATCGTGCTCCTTGCCGCTTTCATTCGGTTGCGATTGACCCAGGGCGATGTCGAGTTGCCGTTCCGCGCCTGGGGTGGTGTCGCGATGGCGAGCGTCTGCCTGCTGCTCGCTAGCGCCCTTTTTCTGGCCTGTTTCCGCGCCGACGCGCGCGTTCTTGTCGGCCTTGGCCTGCTGATCCTGCTCGCCGCCGGCCATCATTTCCTCCGTCGCCGCTTCGCGGCGGAGTCCGTAGAAAGGACCATCGATGTCGTCTGAAGAAGCGTTGCTGGAGCGCCGCTATCGAGTTCTGGGGCGTAATACTCCGCTCTTCTACGAGCGGCCCGTCCATCTGGTGAAGGGGCAAGGCGTCTGGCTGACCGATGTCGACGGTCGCGATTATCTGGACGTCTACAACAATGTCCCGCATGTCGGGCATTGCCACCCGCATGTCGTCGACGCGATCGCGAAACAGGCCGCCACGCTCAACATCCACACCCGCTATCTGCACGAGACCGTGGTTGCCTATGCGGAGCGCCTGACCGCGACCTTCGACCCCGGCCTGTCGAGCGCGGTCTTCACCTGTTCGGGCACCGAGGCGAATGAACTGGCGCTGCGCATGGCGCGCTATTGCAGCGGGGGCACCGGCATCATCGTCAGCGATTTCAGCTATCACGGCAATTCGGAAACGCTGGCATCTGTAACGACCTGTTTCCCTGTTCCCGAACCGTTCCCCGCTTATGCGCGCCGCATCGGGATCCCCGATCCCTGGCGCGATCGCCAGGGGCGCACCGACGAAGAACTGGTCGAGCATTTCGCGGCGCAGGTCGAGGCCGCCGTCCGATCGCTCGAGGCCGATGGCATCAAGGTCGCGGCCTTGCTGATCGACACATTGTTCGCCAATGAGGGCCTTCCAGCCCCGTTGCCCGGCTATGTTGCCGCTTCGGTCGAGATCGTCCGCGCGGCCGGCGGTCTTTTCATCTGCGATGAGGTGCAGGCGGGCTTCGGTCGCACCGGGCGGATGTGGGGTCATCAGGCGGTCGGCGTAACGCCAGACATCGTCACCCTCGGCAAGCCGATGGGCAATGGGCACCCGATTGCCGGACTCGTCGCGCCTACCGACCTGGTCGACAGTTTCGGGTTGGCAGCGACCTATTTCAACACGTTCGGGGGTAATCCGGTGTCCGCTGCCGCGGGCATGGCTGTGCTCGACGTGTTGGAGAATGAGCGGCTTCTGGAAAATGCGCGCACCGTGGGGGCCTATGTTCAGGAGGGCCTGAACCGGCTCGCGAACAAGTACGCCATCGTCGGCAATGTCCGCGGACGCGGCCTGTTCTTCGGTCTAGAACTGGTCCACGGCGACGCCGATCGCTCCCCCGCGACAGCAGAAACCAAGCAAGTGATGAACCTGATGCGCGAAAATGGCGTGCTGGTCAGCCGGATCGGACGTCACGACAATATCCTGAAGATGCGCCCGCCGATGGTGTTCGGAAAAGAGCATGCCGATATTCTGTTCGCGGCGCTCGACGAGGGGCTCGGCGCGATCTGACGGGGGGCATCATGACGGATTTCTACACGCTCAGCGATGAGGCTCAAGCCGATCGCCTGGCCGATCTAGCCCGCGCCGCGCTCCTGCGTTGGGGGGGGCGCTTCGATGGCATTCGCCTGATCAAATATCGCGAGAATGCCGTGTTCTCGGTTCATCGCGACGACGGCGCGCGTGTCGCGGTGCGCGTTCATCGGCATGGCTATCACAGCGATGCCGCGCTCCGGTCCGAGTTGCTGTGGATGCAATCGTTGCATCGGGACGGCATAGATGTGCCGCCGATCCTTTTGAGCCGTGACGGTCACATGTTCGAGACGGTCTCAGTCCCTGGCGTGCCCGAGCCGCGCCAGATCGACGTGCTCGGCTGGTTGCCCGGCACGCCGGCCGGGTCCTCGGAGGAAGGGTTGGGCCTTGACGAAGCAAGCGCCGTGCAGCTGTTTTTCGATGCTGGCGCGCTCGCGGCGGCGATGCACGATCGCGTTGCTGTGATGGATTTTCCCGAGGATTTCGAACGGCACGCCTGGGATGAGGTCGGCTTGGTCGGGCCGGATCCCCTCTGGGGCCGCTTCCTCGATCTTGAGATGCTGACCCCCGATCAGCGATCCCTGCTCGCCGCGGCGAGTAGCCGCGCGGCGGCGGACCTGGCGGAGTTCGGTAAGGGGCCGCATAATTATGGCCTGATCCACGCCGATTTCGTGCCGGAAAACCTGTTGGTTGAAGACGGCCGGCTCAAGTTGATCGACTTCGACGATAGCGGCTTCGGTTGGCACATGTTCGATCTCGCGACCGCACTCTATTTCAACCTCAATCATCCGGCTTATGAGGCGATGGAGCGCGCCTTGTTCGAAGGCTATCGCTCGGCGCGCGCTCTGCCGAAGGATCATGAGGATCGGCTTTCGCTCTTCCTCTTCTTGCGCAGCACGACCTATCTCGGCTGGGTGCAGACGCGACCGGAAACACAGACGGCTAAGGAGCTTGGACCCTTCCTGATCGAGCGCGCGTGCCAGGTTGCCGAACGCTATCTTGGTGAGCGGGCGCATATGATGAGAGGGTTTGAATGATGGCCGAGGTTGCCCGGGCGCCAGCGACCCAAGCCAGGGGTCGTTTACGGCGAGAGGCGTTGCTGGCATCCGCACGCGAACTGCTTGGCCAACATGACAGCAGCCAGATAACCTTGGCGGAGATCGCTGCGCACGCCGCGGTGCCGAAAAGCTCGGCCTATCATTTCTACACCGACGCGCTCGGTCTCTATGTCGAGCTGGTCGCGATCCTCGATGGCGAATTGCAGCAGTTGATGCGCCAGCCTCTTCCTCGCGTCGAAAGCTGGGAAGCGGCGATGGGGGTGATCATCGATCGCGCGGCCACCTTTTTCGAGGACAATCCCGCCGCGCAGCAGCTTATGCTGTCATCGCAAACGCCGCCGCTGATCAAGCGCTACAGTCGGCGGGCGGATATGGAAACGAGCCGTCTGATCGAGGAATTGATCGCGGCGCAATTCGTTCTTCCCGATATTCCCGAGCGGGGACGCATCTTCTTCCATGCCATCGAGGCGGCGGATTTGATGTTCGGCCTATCGCTCTTTGAAAGTGGTGCCCTGCTGCGAGCTATGGTCGATGAGGCGAAGCGGATGAGCTGCGCTTATCTCGCCCTTTATCTGCCGCGGTATCTGCCACGGCGCAGCGAGGCTCTCGGATAGCTCAGTTCCGCATACGCAGGCTCGCCGGCGGTGTGCCGAAGCGCCGCTTGAACAGCCGCGCGAAGTGGCTGCTGTCATTGAAGCCAGCGGCAAAGGCAACCTGGCAGACCGAGCGATGAGGCGATCCGGGGTCACGCAGCCATTGCTGAGCCAAGTCGAGGCGGAGGTTGGCAAGCCAGCGATACGGGGTCAGGCCCATCTCGGCGAACAGGCGATAGAGGCTGCGACGCGACAGGCCGAATTCATTGGCCAGCATGTCGGCGTGAAGATCGGGATCGCCGATCCGAGGCGTCGCCCATTCACGCATCCGGTCGAGCTGCTGACAGGCGCGGATCCGGCATTTGTCGTCCGGTCCTGCCTGGTTCAGGGCACTTTCCAGCAGGGACATCGTCACCGACATGATGATCGCATCGTCTTCGCCGCCATCTTCGCAATCAACATCGAGCGATTGTAGCACGGCCGACAGCATCCGGCCCGCGCCGCGACGGCCGGCGATGTGACGGCCGTAGACGCTATCGGCGTTCGACCGCATCTGGGACAGCATGTCACGCGACAGGGCGAGGACCATTGACTTCGTGCCCTCGTCGCCCACGTCAATCGTACAGGCCTCGCGCGAGTCCATCAGCACGAGATCGCCGGTCGAAAGGCCGACCTCCCGGCCATAGTGGCGGACGGTGACGTCACCGGAGACGGACATCAGGATGAAGGCCTGATCGGTCCAGCGGCCGGACAGGGCAGGGCGCATGCTGCGAACCGCCTGGGCACGGACATGAAAGCCTTGGAAGGGCCCGATCCCCACCGGGCTCATCCCGCCACGGGGATGGGCCGATGCGTCGATGGGTTCGATGTCGAATGCGCCATAGGTCTCGCGCAATGACTGCTCGAACCTGTTCAGTGCTTCCAATTCCGACATGGGCCCCCCTGCTCGCATGCGGCGCGGGCAGCGCGATTCGCTGCAAACCGGCTGCTGCGATGTTCGGAAGGATTGCATTCCTTTTCAAGTAAATTCGTGCGGATCAGGCCCGGGATCGTTGGCTCATCGCTTTTGGCATTCCGAGACGCTTATTTGGCACGGCGGGGCGGGACCGGTTCGGGCGTCGCACTTAGCTTAAACTTCGCAAGGCCCGCGGCTTGTGCCGTTCAGCGAAGCTGTCGTTTGAGCGAACAATAGGCCGGCACGGCGTCGGACAGATATTAAGGGGACTAGGTCAATGAAGAAGCTTTCCGCCGTCTTTTTATGCAGCGTGGCGTTCGCGGCCAGCGCGCCGGCCTTGGCGCAGGAAACCGCAAATGCAGACATGGTCGATGGCGAAATCGTCGTCACGGCCCAGAAGCGCGCGCAGTCGGTCCGAGACATCGGTATAAACATAACCGCTTTCGGCGAGGACGAACTGCGCCGGTCTCAGGCGACTGATGTGGGTGCGCTGGCGAGCCAGCTGACAAACGTCGTCGCGACGACCAGCGTCAACTTGCCGGCCTTCACCGTCCGGGGAATCGGGCTGAACGAGTTCGCTTCGAATTTCGACTCTCCCGTCGCGATCCACGTCGACGAGGTTTATAAGAGCAAGCCCTTCATGGCGACCGTACCTTTTTTCGACATCCAGCGTGTCGAAGCGCTGAAAGGACCGCAGGGCACGTTGTTCGGCCGCAACACGACCGGCGGCTCGGTCAATTACTACACGGTCGAGCCGCAGTTCGACACGAGCGGCGCGATGAACTTCAACTTCGATAATCATGGCCGCGGCCGCATCGACGGCTTCTTCAACCAAGCCTTGAGCGAGGACGTTGCGGTGCGCGGCTCCTTCCTGGTGGCGCAAGGCACGGGAGGCCCCTATCACAACCTGCTGACCGGCAAGGATCATGGCGCGCCCAACCAGCTGGTGGGGCGTCTCCAGCTCAAATGGCAGGGTGTAAACACCTCCTTGCGCCTGCTCGGCTATGCCTTTCGCGACAAGAGCGAGCTGACCCCCTACAAGAGCCCGGGCATCTTCAATCCCGACGGCAGCCTTTGCCCGCAGGTTTTCACCGGAGAAATCCGCAAGAACCGCACCGCCTGTCTAAAATATGGTCCATTCGTGCCCGGTCCGAACCCGCTCGGTCTTCGCGAAACGCAGAGCATCCGGGAGCTTTCGGCCGACAACCCGCAAGCAGCCAACAACACCGCTTATGGCGGCTATGCGCGGCTCGAGCATAAGTTTGGCGACGTGACCTTCACGTCGATCACAGCATTTGACTATTTCGAGCGAGACCAGACCGACGATCCGGACAACTCACCCTATGTCACGGCGAACCAGAATTATTATGATCGGATCAACCAGTTCTCGCAGGAGCTCCGCCTGTTTGCGAAGCTGGGTCGGCTCAACTTGCTGGTCGGCGGCTTCTATGAGCATGACTCGATCACCGACGCGACCAGTGCCAACTTGGCTCAGAATGCGTTGATAGGCCTGCCGCCGTTCGCGCCGAGACTGGCAGCGGCGTTCAAGCAAAAGGTACGCTCGATCGCGGGCTTCACCAACACCGAATATGCGTTGACCGACACGATCTCGCTGATTGCGGGGCTGCGTTATACCAGCGACCGCACATCGATCGACGCACAGACCTATGTCGGCGCCGATGACCCGACCGGGCGCAGCCATGTGGTGAGCCCGGTGATCCCGGTCGACGTTCTGGTCGATCGCCGCACCGACAACACCACGTCGTTTCGTGCAGGCGTCAATTGGAAACCGTCGTCCGACCAGCTCTTCTACGCATCGATCTCCCGCGGTTTCCGCAGCGGCGGCTACAGCATTCCATTCGGCGGCGTGATTACCAGCTTCGATCCCGAGCGGCTGACCGCCTATGAGATCGGATCGAAGTCGCGGCTGCTCGATCGCAAGCTCGATCTGAACGTCTCGGCGTTCTATTATGACTATAAAGATCTGCAGACCAACGTCGACGATCCGTCCTCGCCGCTGGTTCCCATCACGCGCAACATCGGCGGGTCACGGACCTATGGCGTTGAGGCGGACCTTGCCTTTCGGCCCGAGCCGACGTTCCTGATTAAGCTTGGCGGCGCCTATCTGGACTCACGCTTCCGCAACACCAATGCGGTCATCACCACCTATGCCGGGCCGATCCCGCTGAACGGCAAGCGGCCGGTGAACAATCCGAAATGGTCCGGCCAAGGCATGGTCCAGAAGAGCTTTGAGATGGGCAACGGCCTGGAGCTCATCGCCAATACCGACTTCCGCTATGTCGGGGACCGCTTCCTCGAAGCGACCGGCCAGATCTTCGATCGCGCTCCCAGCTACTGGGTGCAGAATGCCCGCCTGACGCTTGCCAGCAAGGAAGGCGGCTGGGAGGTCGCGGCATGGGGCAAGAATATCTGGAACAAAGAATATCTGACGTACATCAACAATGTCAGCTTCTTCCGCCTCGAAATCTATGGCGAGCCGGTGTCCTACGGCCTCTCGGCCTCATTCAAGTTCTGAGCCTCAGCGGGCGTCGGTTTCGGCCGACGCCCGATCCATCGGTTCTCGCTCATAATGCCCGTCGCCGCGGTTGAGTGATCGCCGCAAGCCGCTATGAGTTTCGGCTGGAAGGCCCTGCGGCCGTAGGAGAAACATGTGGAAGGCGCTGATTTCGACGCCCGGCGATGGCCGTTCTTTTGGATCACCCAGACGGCGGGCCGATATGTCCGCACTGTCGAGCCGGCGCTGCGCAAGATCGGCCTCGATATCCCGCGCTGGCGCGTGTTGATGTGCGTGGCGCCGGGCCAGGCGATCAGCGTCACGGAGATCGCAGAGTTGGCGATCGCCAAGGTGCCGACCATGTTGAAGATCATCCAGCGCATGGAGGCCGATGGCCTCGTTGCCTGCGCGCCGCGCGCGATCGATGGGCGCGTCACCGAGGTGACGCTTACGGCGAGCGGCCTCGAGGCGCGCCAGCGCGCCTGGGCGATTGCCGAGAAGATCTATGAGAAGGCGTTTGCCAAGACGACCGACAGCGAGGAAGCGCGCCTCAACAAGCTGCTCGAACGGATCTACACTAGCCTGCGCGATTAGCGGGTCCGGCGGGCCGGCCTCGTCTGGGCAAGCAGGCTTTCGCGTATCGCGCGAACCTTCTGAAGGCGATCGCGGCGCAGCATGCCCACCTCCTCGGCCGAATAAGGCTTGAAAGGACCGGCTCCCGCCGGCCCCATCTCAAGCACCAGCCAGTTGAGGACGCGTGCAAGCTGGGCGTCGCTCAGATGAGCATTGGCGGCGCCGGGGACCCGTCCGATATAATCGCGCCCTTCCGGAAGCCGAGCGAACAGCCCGAGCTCGCCGCGCATGTCGGGCACCTTGCCCTTCATGCCGCTGCCGTCCGGAAGGTGGCAGCCTTGGCAATGCAGGACATAATTCATGCGGGGCGACAGCTTTTCGGGATCGGGCGCGTTGTTCGCTGTCAGCCCCACCAACCCGATCGCGCCGATGGCCAGCGCCGCGGCAACGCGCTTCACCGACCTCAGCCCGAGGGCCCCAGGACGACGGCGGTCGAACAGTTATAGACCACGCCGCTCTGCGTACCGAGGCACCAGTCGAGATCGTTGGCGGCCGACGGTTGATAGACGGGCATGTCGCGCTCGTTGCGCGTGCATTCGCATCGACCGCAGGCGCTCTTGCCGCAGCAGTCGTTGTAGGAGATCACATAGTCCTTGTTGTCGACCGGGTTGCGGCACGTGCCGATCCAGGTGATCGGCGAGGGTTCGGTGCCCGGCGGGCAGGACGACGCAGAACCGCCGCAGCAGCTGCAAAGGAAGCCGTCGATCGCGCAATAACGCCAATAGTCGCAGCTCGTCGGATCACCCTTCTCGCCCGGTTGGGGCGGCGTTGGCGGCGTCGCCGCGATACTCCGCGCGACAGGCAGCAGCGGAACCGCGCCCAGCATCATCGCGGCGCCCAGCCGGCCAATGAAGCCACGCCGCGAAAGGCGCCGGGCCGCGCCGCGCGCCAGATACTCGGCCACTCGATCCATCCTGTTCATGCAACCGTCCTCTGCTGAACCTGCTTCAGGGGCGCCCGGCCCTTGTCCAGATATTGCTGGAGCGATGCGACGCCGCGGCGTCGCGCCTCGAACAGGCTTTCGAGATGTTCGCGATTGTTGACCAGGCCCTTGGCGGCGACATGCCCGTCGGCCTTGATCAGCACCGCATAGGGCAGTTTCGACACTGCATAGGCCATGCCGAGCTCAGTCGAGAGCACGAGCGGGAAGGCTTCAAGCCTTTCGTCGGCGATCATTGTGCGCTGAAGGTCCTCGTCGCCGTCGCTGGCCAGGATCACGCGCAGCGACGAGCTTTCCTCACGTGCGATCGATTTCACGATCGGGATGAGGGATTTGCACATCGGACAGCGCGGCGAGAGGAAGAACAGCAGCGTATCGCGCCCTCTGCCTTCCTCGCCGCCGAGCGCCACCGCGCCCCCGCCAACCGCCTCCAGGTCGAAGCGCGGCGCACGATCGCCGACCGTGACGCCGCCCGGCAAGGTCAGCGCGCCTACAGGTCCGAGCCGTTCGTGCAACATGCCGACTTGACGGAAGAGCAGCAGAACTGCGGTGCAGAGGCCCAACAGCAACGCCCATTGAACCACGATAGCGATCGAAAGGGCAATGATCATCGCTTAAGCTCCCGGGTCGGCGGCATGGCCGCCTCCATGATGGCGTAGAGCAGTGCGGCCGTCATGATCGCGCATGTCAGCCCGAGCCAATCGACCCATAGCATCGGCCGATCGCGCATACCGGCGAAGGCGACCGCGAGGCCGAGCATGGCCAGCAGCGCGTTCCGCAGGACCATTCCGGCATGGATCGGCTGGCCCGTCTTGCCGAAGGCAAGGCAGCCGCAATCGATGGTGCGGCGGCCGCGCCGCAGGTTGATCGCGATCGCAGCCGCGTAGAGCAGCAGCAGCGCGGCGGCCGCCACCAGCCCGCTTCCGCTCCCGAACAGTGTAGCGACTCCGGCGACCGCTTCGGCGAGAGGAACGAGCAGCGCCACGGCGGGTGAGACAGACGCAGGAAGAAGACGATAATCCTCCACCGCCTGGCGAAAGCCTGCCAGATCTCGCAGTTTGTGGACGGCGGATGCCAGCATCAGCGCGGCGAGAGCGCCGCGGACGGCGAAGCCGATGAAAGGATCGATCGTCATCTGGCGATCGGCGCCGGTTGCAGCACGGTGATGGCATTGCCCATCTGCCCGATCTCGCGCAGCTTGCGTCCGGTCGCGGCGTCATAGACGACCAGCGTCGGGACGCCGAACATCGCCGTATAGAGCAGGGGCTTGTCATCGTCGCTGACGGCGATCGCCGTCGCGGGGCCATCCATTGCGATACGCTGCAGGCGCTTGCCCGATGTCGCATCGAATATCCAAATTTCGACCCCCGGATCCTGCCGCGTCGCGGGTCCGCCTTCGTGCATGAGCGTATAGAGGCGCTTGGTGCCGGCATGATAAGCGATCGGCTGCACGCCACCGGTCCGCCAGCCGGCGACATCCTTGTCGATCATGCTCCAGCGCTTCTTGACCAGCGGCACCGGGCCCGCCCCGTCGACGATCACCCCCTCGGTGTCGAATGTCTGGAACAGCCATTCAGTCGGCGACAGGCGAACCGCTTTCTCGTGAGCCGGGTCCTTATCGGAAAAAAATGGCTTCGATGCCTTGTCGAGCGTGAGGGTGCCAGTGTCCGACAATGTCGCGGTCTGCATCGATCCGTTGCCGCACAGCATCATGAAGCGACGCGGGCCAACGGGATAGATGAGGGTGCAACCCGGGGTCTCGGTTTCGCCGACCAACTTGCGGCGCTGAAGGTCGACGACGCTGATCGATTGCTCCGGGGTGAAGTTGGTAACCAACTGGAAGCGATCGTCATCCGTCCGCACCGAATGGGCAAGAAGGGGCAGCACCTTCATCTGCTTCGGCGGGATGACGACCTCTCCAATTCGTCCAAGCGTCTTCATGTCGTAGAAGCTGACGACATCAGTACGATCGCCGGTCGAGCCACGCGAATAAAAGGTGGACACCATCGAGAATTGCTTGCCATCGGGCGCGATCTGCAGCGGGCCTTGGACATAGCCGCCGCTCACCATCCCGAGAAATGCCCCGCCGTCGGCATCGACCAGATAGGCTCGGCCATCGAGCGGACGATTGAACGAAACGTCGCTGACCCAGATCCAGTGCGGCTTCATCTGAGCGTCGAGTTCGACGACGTTGAGGGTCTCGGGCTGCAATTCGGCCATGGCCGGCATAGCGACCAGGCTCGCGAGGAGGGCGGTTCCCCACAATCTCATTTCATGACTCCCAAGACCGTACGCTCATGATTCATTTGGGCAACGATTTGAGATAGGCGATCAGATCGGACCGCTGCTTGGCATCGGCAATCCCGCCGAATGCCATGCGGTTGCCTGCTATCAGTCCCGAAGGCCGCGCTATGAAGGAGTCGAGCTTGTCCGCGGTCCAGCTGATGCCGCTTTTCGCTATGGCGGGCGAATAAGCGAAGCCCGCAGCGGTGCCTGCCTTTCGCCCGACGATCCCGTTGAGCGCGGGGCCGATCTTCGGCCCCTTGGCCGGATCGGCGGAATGACAGATAGCACAACGTTTGAAGATAACAGCGCCCGCATTAGCGTCCTGAGCGGCGGCTGGCGTGCTCAATGCGACAGCCAGCATTGCTGAACCAAGAGAGATATTTTGCGCTTTCCCCATCTCGGCTGCGCCTCCTTGCTGACTTTCGGAAAGCCGACTCAATCGCTTTCCTTTTCAAGTAATCTTGAGTATCTCCATCGGCCCACATTGTCACTAGAATTTTCAACCAACCAATCATCTCACTCTGCCACCGCTGGGCGGCCGCCCATGCCTCGCGCGAGTTGATCGCATAATCGTTCGAGCAGCCGGGTTGGTTCGGACTGGTCGGCGATCCGCCAGTTGACGATGATCGGCGAAACCGCGTCGCGCTCGGCGATCGGGCGGTAAACGATATCGTCGCGGCGCAGGCGCTGCACCGTCGCGGGCACGATCGCAATACCGGCGCCCGCGGCGACAAGGCCGAGTGCGGTCTGCAACTCGCGTACCTCGCGGGTCGGGCCGGGACGGACGTCATGGTCCCTCAGCACGTCCAGCAGTTGATCGGCATAGCTGGGCCGGGGTTCGTTGGGATAAAGGATCAGCGGTTCCCCCGTCGCTTCGGTGAGGCTGATCGGCCGACCAGCGGGCTGCGCCAGCCTGTGGTGCGCCGGAACCACCATCAACAGCCGTTCGCGGGCGATTAGGTGGCGGTGGATCGCGCGGTCCTCAATTGGCAGGCGACCGAAGCCGGCGTCGATCCGGCCATCCTTGAGCGCCGCGATCTGCACCACCGTGTTCATCTCGATCAGGTCCACCTCGACCTGCGGCGCAGCTTCGCGGAACCGGCGGACCAGGTCCGGGATAGGGCCGTAGATGGTCGAGCCGACAAAGCCGATGATGAACCGCCGCCGGCTCCCTTCGGCGTGGAGCTTCATCGCCGCCTTGAGCTGCCCGGTCGCGTTCGTGACACGCTGGGCATGATCGACCAGCAGGCGGCCGGCGTCGGTCAGCGCAATCGGGCGGCTTTCCCGATCAAACAATGGCTGACCGAGCTCATCCTCAAGCTCGCGGATCTGGCGGCTCAAGGGTGGCTGAGCGATGCCGAGCAGGTCCGCCGCCCGTGTGAAATTCCGCTCTTCCGCGACCGCGAGGAAATAACGGAGATGGCGCAGTTCCATCGACATACCTTAGAGGTATTGACGTAGACCTATCAAGTCTTTCCATATCGGCGAACACCGCCCTATCTTCGATGCCTATCAGGTATGAGGACGTTACATGATCGCCGTTGATCGGGTGGAAACCATAATCGTCGACGTGCCGACGATCCGTCCGCACGTCCTTGCGATGACCACCATGTACCGCCAGACGCTTTGTCTTGTGCGCTTGCATTGCGCTGATGGTGTCACCGGTATTGGGGAAGCTACGACGATCGGCGGGCTTTCCTATGGCGAGGAAAGTCCGGAGGGCATCAAGCTCGCCATCGACACCTATTTCGCGCCGATCCTCCTCGCAGGGGATGCGACGCGCCCCGGCACGATCATGGCGGCGCTCGCCAAGTCGATCGTCGGCAATCAGTTCGCGAAATGCGCTATCGAGACCGCGCTGTTCGACGCGCAGGGCAAACGCACTGGCCTAGCTGTGAGCGAATTGCTGGGCGGCCGGGTGCGCGACAGCCTGCCGATATTATGGACGCTGGCGAGCGGCGATACCGCCAAGGATATCGCCGAGGCTGAAGCCATGCTCGATCAGCGGCGGCACAACGCCTTCAAGCTGAAGATCGGCAAGCGGCCCCTGGTCGAGGATGTCGCCCATGTCGGCGCGATCAAGAAAGCGCTCGGAGCGCGCGCATCCGTCCGAGTCGATGTCAATATGGCGTGGGACGAGACGACCGCACGGCGCGGGGCTGCCATGCTCGCCGATGTCGGCTGCGACCTGATCGAGCAGCCGGTCGACCGGAACAACCGCAGCGGCATGGCCCGCTTGCGCGCCCATTCCACGGTGCCGATCATGGCCGACGAGGCGCTGCGCGGGCCGGCCGACGCTTATGATTTTGCCGTGCGCGCGGCCGCCGACGTCTTCGCGGTCAAGATCGAGCAGTCGGGAGGGCTCGTCGCCGCGAAAGCGGTGCAGGCGATCGCCGATGCCGCGGGGATCGCGCTCTACGGCGGCACGATGCTGGAGGCCG
>Ga0207694_10003117_pt1 | contig 13255 bp, 10 predicted proteins | sample KBSC34metaG_FD_184353 | JGI IMG/M metagenome (GOLD analysis project Ga0207694, IMG submission 184353) | Corn rhizosphere microbial communities from Kellogg Biological Station, Michigan, USA - KBS C3-4 metaG (SPAdes) (version 2) | ecosystem: Host-associated > Plants > Roots > Rhizosphere > Soil...
TCGGTAGGGCTGACGTCGTAGAGAAGTCCCCGCAGCAACCGCGTCGCCGCGAGGGCGAACCCTGTGCCGATCGCGATGCCCGCCAGCGCGAGGCCGAGCGCCTGCCGGGAGACCATCCAGCTCACCGCCGACGGTCGCGCGCCGAGCACGATCCGAACGCCGATCTCGCGCTGCCGCAGACTCACGCCGTAGGCCAGCACGCCGTACAACCCGACGGCTCCGAGGACGAGCGCCAGCGCACTCGCGACCACGAGCAGCAGCATCGTCACCCGGGCGCGAGACGAGCTGGCCGAGATCACACTCGACAGCGGCTGCTGGTCGTACGTGGGAAGCGCAGGATCGAGCGCATGCACGATGTTCCGTATCGGCAGGGCGACATCCTGTCGTCCCTCCGTTCGCACGAGGAGCGAGACGAACGTCGGGGTGCCCCAGGCGACCGAGTCTATCGCCAGCAGCGGCATGTAGACCGTCGTCTCAGCAGGCTTGTTCAGCGCCTCGTAGTGAACGTTTCCAACCTCGCCCACGATCGTGAACCACGGTCCGTCGAGCGATGGGCGGATCCGCTTGCCGAGTGCGTTTCCCGCGGGCCAGTAGCGCTCCGCGAACGCTTTGCTGACCATCACGCTGCTGGAAGGAGTGCCGCGGTACGGCGATTCGAAGGTCTGCCCGGCGAGCAGCGGAATGCCCAGCGTCCTGAAGTAGTTCGGATCGACCGAGGCCACGAAGTGATCGGCCGGCAACGCATCCGGCGGCAACGGGTGATCCTCCACGGTGACGACCACGTCGTTGTGATCCGATGTCAGCGGTACCCAGTCGCTGATCGCCGCCTCGCGCACGCCGGGAAGCGCGCGCACCTGGTCGAGCAGCCGTCCGTAGAGCTGCGTCCGCGAAGCTCCCGTGGGATAGGTCTTGTTGGACAGCGCCAACCGCGTCATGGAGACATCGTGGCCATCGAACCCCGGCTCGACGTTCCGCAGATGCGTGAAGCTGCGCCCGAGCAGCCCCGAGCCGACGACCAGAACGAGCGCGAGCGCCACCTGAGCGACGACGAGCGCGCTTCTCGTTCGCTGACGGTCCGCGCCCGCCGTCGAGCCGCGACCCGATTCACGCAACACGATCGCGATCGGCACGCGACGAGCCCGCAAGAGAGGAATCAGGCTCACCAGTAGAGTGCTCACCGCACACACCGCCAGCGCGAACACCAGCACCTGCCCGTCGATCGAGACCTGATCGAGCCGCGGCACGTTCAGCTTGTCCGCCCAGCGAGCTGCCCAGGACACGCCCACGACCGCGAACAGCACACCGATGACCCCTCCGGCCGCTGCCAGCACCAGCGACTCGCTCAGGCACTGCGCGACGATGCCGGCGATTCCGGATCCCAGCGCGCCGCGCACGGCGAGCTCGAGCTGGCGCGCCTCGCCGCGCACGAGAAAGAGGTTGGCGACGTTGGCGCATGCGATCAGGAGCACCAGTGTCACGCTGCCGAGAAGAATCCAGAGCAAGGTCGACACGTCACCGACGATCGATTCGAGGAGCGGCGTGACGATCGGGCGCACGTGCGCCTGCTCCCACATGGCGCGCGGAATGCCGCCGGGATATTCGTCGAGCAGGCCGGGGAGCACGTGCGAGAGATCGGCGCGCGCGCTCGCGACGGTCGCACCGTCGCGAAGGCGCCCGACGCTGCGATAGTTGAAGCTTGCCGCGGTCGCCTTCGCAGGGTCGAGCGGAAGCGGAAACCACAGCTCGGGTGTCGAGCGCGGGAAGGAGAAGCGCTTTGGCATCACGCCCACGACTTCCCGCGAGATGCCGTTCGTGACGATGCGCTTGCCGAGCGCAGAGCGCGCACCGTTGAAGTGTCGCTGCCAGAATGCGTACGACAGCATCACCACGGGCGCGGCGCCCACGCGATCTTCTCCGCTGTGGAAATCGCGTCCGACGACGGGCGGGATGCCGAGCACCTGGAACAGATTGGAGGTGACCTCCGCCGCGGGGACGCGCTCTGCGGCACCAGCCTGGCCGTCCACCATTTCGAGATTGACATCCTGATCGCGCCAGGCGCCGATGCCGGTGAACGCCTTCGCGTGCTCCTGGTAGAACAACACCGTCGCGTCGGCCTGGTCCGCGGTGGTGACTCCCGCTACCTCGATCGAGTGCGTGAGCGCGACCAACTTGCCGGGATTCGCGTACGGCAACGGCCGGAGCAGCACGCCATTGACGACGCTGAACACCGCGGTCGTGGCACCGACTCCGAGCGCGAGAACGAACACGGTGGTGGCGGTGAAGCTCGGCGCGCGACGCAGCCGACGCGCAGCAAGGCGAAGCTCGGCAAGGTTCAGCGCGCGTTGAGATCCTGACATGAGCGGTTCCTCTCCATCGGCGACGGAGCGTTTGCGGAAGATCGACCAGAGGGCGGACGCACGCTCGGCGAGCGCTTGCGTGAGCAGGTCGTAGGCGATCGCGATCACGAACACGATCGATGGCATTCGGCGCCGCGCCGCATCGCGCCGCTGATCGCGGAAGGCCTCGACGAGATCGCGATCGAAGGCGCGCCGGAAACGCGGTGGATAGAGGTGCAGCAGCACCCGATACAGCCGCTCACCGATGTTGAGCGGTGGAACGCGATAATCCGCCATCAGGCGAGCGCTGGACCGGCGCGCAGCGCGGCGCGGGCTGCTGCTGCGAGCGTGGCCATGCGGTCCGCTTCTGCGGCGATCGCGCGACGGCCCAGCGGAGTTACGCGATAGTATCGCCGGCGCTCGTCGTCGGCGTCGGCGGCGGGGCGTCGCTGCGATTCGACCACGAGGCCGTCGTCGAGCATGCGCCGGAGGAGTCGGTACAGCGCTCCTGCCTGCAGCACCACGCTGCCGCCCGAGCGCTCGCGCGCTTCGCGCATGATGGCGTAGCCGTGCCGCTCTCCGTGCAACAGCACGAGCAGGATGTAGAATGCGTCCTGCCGGTCACGAAGGATGTCGCTGTTCGAGTCTTGATCGGGCATGGACCGGGGCAAGTATAAACGAAGTGTTTATAGACTCCCGGTATATATGACGGAGCGGCAGAGCCGTCAAGACTGCCGTTGCAGCGGGTTCAGGATCGAGCGAATCGAACCCGACGCTAACCGAGGCGTACGGGTTGGATGCAACTCAACTCGATTTGGTTTGGCTTTCTCCGTTTGTTTCCGTTCGATCCGCTCAATCCGTATTTCAATGTGTTCAGGCCTTGTAGCGCGCGCTTTGCGCACCAGAGCCACCGCCGCTCGGGCTGGCACCAACAAATGTGAATACGGATCGAACGGATTGAACGGATCGAACGGATGGAACGACTAGATGCCGCGCGTGAACGTATTGCGCGCAGCGGCGCGATCACGCCCGATGCGCCGCGTTAAGCGACCGCTGCGACCGCGTCCGTGTAGCTGTGGCCCTTCTCCATCTCGTCGTACACGAAGCGCATCACGTCGGCGTTGCCGAGGAGGAAGCGGCAGCGATCGTGGCCGGCGGAGCGGCACTCGACTTCCAGCACCGCGAGCGGCACGTCCGAGAGACGGCCGAAGAAGTCGGCGAACATCCCGGTCGTGATATGGCAGCCCGGCTGCTCGAGATTGGCGCCGGGATCGGACTCGCCCCAGTCCGCGGAGTCGACCGTGGCGAGTGCCTCGCCCATCGAGCCGATCGTGATCGATCCCCAGCCCGCCTCGCGGAAGTACGTGGAGGCCCTGCGCTGGAACTCGCCCACCTCGAGATCCTCCGGCGCCGCCTTGCCCTGCTTCCGGAGCCACTCGCGGAACGATTGATAGACCGCTTCCCCGCCGGCGTAGCCGGCTTCCTGGAGCGCGCCCGCCGCGGCGGGGCCCGCATCGCGAAAGAGGATCGAGCGCAAGGCGGCGAGCGTCGAACGGCTCATCGCGACCATGCGGTGGTCGGCCAGATCGATTGAATGAATCATGTCGGTATCTAGGATTCCCCCTCAACGCGCCGCAAGAGCCCCGCTTCATCGATGACCTCGATGCCGAGCGTTCTTGCCTTCTCGAGCTTGCTCCCCGCTGCCTCGCCTGCGACGACGAAGCTGGTGGACTTCGACACGGAGCTCGTCACGTTGCCGCCGTGCGCCTGCACCAGCTCAGTGGCCGCCGCTCGCGACAGGGTCGGGAGCGTACCGGTGATGACGACCGTGACGCCCGCGAGGGAACGTCCGACCATTTTGGCCTTCGGCTCCGTAAGTGTAAGTCCCGCCTTGCGAAGGCGCTCCATGAGCGTGCGGGTGTTCGGCTCCGAGAAGTACTCCACCACCGATTTGGCGATGATGCCGCCGATGCCGCGCACCGCCTCCACCTCGTCCTCGCCGGCCTTCATGAGCGCCTCCAGGCTTCCGAAGTGGCGCGCGAGGAGCTGGGCCGCCCCCTCGCCGACGTGGCGGATCCCCAGCCCATTCAGCAGCCGCGAGAGCGGACGCTTCTTCGACTCCTCGATCGCCGCGACCAGCTGTTCCGCGCTCTTCTCCGCGAAACGCTCGAGCGACACGAGCTGCTCGACCGTGAGCGAATACAGGTCGGCCATGTCGCGGACGAGCCCGGCCTCGATCAGCTGCGCGATGCGCTTGTACTGCAGGCCGCGAATGTCCATCGCGCCGCGCGACGCGAAGTGCACGAGACCCTCCAGCTGGCGCCCCGGGCACGCGACGTTCGGGCAGTAGACCGCGACCTCTTCCTCGTCCTTCAGCACGGGAGTGTTGCAGCTCGGGCAGCGCTTCGGCATGCGCCAGACCTTCTCGCTGCCGTCGCGGCGCTCGGGGAGGCTCGCGAGCACCTGCGGGATCACGTCCCCCGCACGCTTCACCTGCACCCAGTCGCCGACGCGCAGATCCTTTTCGTGGATGAGCTCCTCGTTGTGCAGCGTGGCGAGCTTCACCGTCGTGCCGCCGATCTCCACCGGCTCGAGCATCGCGAATGGATTGAGCGCGCCCGTGCGCCCCACGTTCACCTCGATCGCGAGCAGCTTCGTGATCGCGATGTCGGGCGCGAACTTGCGCGCGATCGCCCACCGCGGCTCGCGCCCGCCGACGATCCCGAGCTCGTCCTGCATGCGCAGGGAGTCGACCTTCACGACCACGCCATCGATGCCGAAGTTGAGCTGCGCGCGCAGCGAGTGCTCGACCTCATGCGCGAATGCGATCACCTCGTCGAGTGTCTTGCAGCATTGCCGGTGCGACTCCACCGGAAAGCCCCAGCGCTCGAGCGTGTCGAGCAGCTCGTGCTGCGTCGAGAAGGGAAGCGCGACATCCGCGGGCGCCGCGACGGCGAAGCCGAAGAAGTGCAGCGGGCGCTTCGCCGTGATCGCCGGATCGAGCTGCCGCAGCGATCCCGCCGCGGAGTTGCGCGGATTCGCAAAGAGATCTTCGCCCGCCTTCGCGCGTTCCTGGTTCAGACGCTCGAAGGCGTCGAAGGGCAGATAGCACTCGCCCCGAATCTCCACGATCCGCGGCGGCTTCTTCTCGGCCAGACGCAGCGGGATGTCGCGCATGGTGCGAAGGTTGGCCGTCACGATCTCGCCGATCGTCCCGTTGCCGCGCGTCGCCCCGGTGACGAGCACGCCATTCTCGTACGTCAGACTCACCGCGGTCCCGTCGATCTTGAGCTCCGCGCTGTAGCCGCCGTCCGCGTCCGTGCCCACCTGGCGCGCGATCCGCGCCTGCCACTGGCGCAGCTCGTCGTCGTCGAAGGCATTCCCCAGCGAGATCATCGGGATGAGATGGGCGTGCTTGGCGAGCTGGCCCTGGGGCGGCGCGCCGACGCGCAGGGTGGGTGAATCGAGCGTGCGGAGCTCCGGGTGCTGCCCCTCGAGCGTCTGCAGCTCGCGGAACATGCGATCGTACTCGAGATCGGAGATCTCGGGACGGTCGAGCACGTAGTACTCGTACGACGCGCGCTCGAGCGCACGCCGCAGCTCGGCCGCACGCGCGGCGAGACTCTCGAGGCTCGCGGACATTGATGAAAGTTGCCGCGAAACCGCAGCCGGGGGGAGGGCCGCGGAGCGTGCCGCCGTCCGGCTAGCCCTTCGCTTCCTCGGAGATCACTTCCATGGCCACTGTCACGAGGCGCTCGAGCTCCTCATCCGCGTGGCCGGGAAGCAGCGTCTCGGCCCACATGTGATCCTCGGCGTTCGTGTAGCGATCGAGGAGCCGGCGCACGAACGCGACGAGCGTGATGCGCTGCAGCTCGCTGCGGCGCTTCTCCTGCTCCTGCGACTTCTGTCCCGTGAGCAGCGTCTCGAAGCGGTGCGCGTTGCGCAGCGCGTTCGCGGTGAGCGACGCGATCACCTGGCAGAAGCGCACGTCGCGGTCGGCGAACGGTGCCGACTCGCGCTCCGTGCGAAGAAAAATCGCGCCGATCACCGTGCCGCGCCAACGAATCGGCACGACGATGATCGCGCGAACGTTGCGGAGCGCCGCGACGAGCTCGACACCCTGATACATCGGGTGGATGCTGGCGTCCGGAATGAACACCGTCTCGCCGCTCTGGAAGGCGCGCTTGAGCTCGGGGTAGCGATCGAGATCGACGATGAGATTGCCGACCGTCGGATCCTCGTACGTCGCCACGAGACGCACGCTCTGCGCGTCGCCGGCGAGATAGATCGAGCAGCGGTCGAGGCCGAACGTCTCGCCGAGCTTGCGGGCGATCGTGCGGAGGATGTCGGTGAAGTGGAGGGAGGCGGAGATCTCGGTGAGAATGTCGACCACGGCGACCAGGTGGTCGCGCTCGCGCTCGAGCTCCGCGACGCGCGCGCGGAGCACGTTCGTCTCGTCAGTCGGCTCTCGCTGCTCCTCCGTCAACTGCTCCGTGCGCATGCTGATCATCGACTTCCTTCACGTTCGCGTTGAAGGTGTCGTCGGCAAAGCGAACGACACGATTCCGTCCGGTCGTCTTGGCGACGTAGAGCGCATCATCGGCGGCCTTCACGAGAAGCTGCCGGGTGTGGATACCCGGATTCGGATAGGCCGCCACACCGGCGCTGATGGTGCATTTCAGTACGCCGCCGTCGTATTCGAACTGATGCGTCTCTACCTCCTGACGCACGCGTTTGGCGAACGTCACCCCGGCGTCGAGGACGGTACCCGGAAGAAGGACCATGAATTCCTCGCCTCCGTAACGTCCGAGCCGGTCGATGTCGCGCGCGACGCGCTTGAGGAGCTGCGCGAACTGCGTGAGCACCAGGTCGCCCACCTGATGGCCGTACGTGTCGTTCACCTTCTTGAAGTGATCGATGTCGAACATCACGACGGACAGGGGCTCGTGCAGCCGCACGGAGTGCTCGAACATCTCGTCGAGCCGCTCGTCGAGATGACGGCGGTTGTACAGACCCGTGAGCCCGTCCGTGATCGCCATTTCGGAGATCCGGTCCTGCAGCGCCTTCACGCGCAGCGCCGCACCCATGCGCGCCTGGAGCTCCGCGTAGTTGATCGGCTTGGTCACGTAGTCGTCGGCGCCCGAATCGAGCCCGACGACCTTGCTCTGCGTGGAGTCGAGCGCCGTCTGCATGATGATGGGAATGAACGGCAGCGACTTGTCCGCCTTGATGCGGCGTGCGACCTCGTTGCCATCCATGTGCGGCATCATGACGTCGAGCAGAATCAGATCCGGCGGCGACTTCGCGACCATCGTGAGCGCGGTCTCGCCGTCCGGCGCGCACGCGGTGCGGTAGCCGAGCGCGTTGAGCCTTGCCTGGAGCACCTCGACGTTGTCCGGGTGGTCGTCTACGATCAGGACGAGCGGCGAGTTGCCCTGCTCAGTGGCCATTTCCCTTACCAATGAACTTCTCGACCTCGCTCACGACCGCTTTGGGCTCGCAGGGTTTTGCGAGATAGCTGTCGCAGCCCACCTCCATCGCCTTTTCGCGATCGGAGGCAAGCGCGTGCGCCGTGAGCGCGATGATGGGAATGGCGCGGGTCTCGGGATCGCGCTTGAGAACCTGCGTTGCTTCCCAACCATCGATCACCGGGATCGAAATGTCCATCAGGATGAGGTCGGGACGCTCGTTGCGTGCCTTGGCGATGCCCTCCTCGCCGTTGAGCGCCTCCATGACGGTGTACCCGAAGTGCTGCAGGATGGTCGAATAGACGATGCGATTGTCCTCGTTGTCTTCGACCAGCAGTACAGTCTTACCACCTATGCTCATTCGTCTCCTCACCCCGCAGGGTTCCCTGGCCACGGCCCGGGAGAGGGGAAACCGGATTTGGTGCGGCGCCCGGCATCGAGGCCCGAAGCGTGCACACGTCGACTATACCCGGATGCTAAGCGGCAAAGAAGCACTTGGCGCGCGGGTTGAACGAAACGTACGGCATTGGTCCGCAAGATTCTTACCATCCGTGGGGTGAGGTAAGCCCCGGCACAGGAGCATGATATGGCACGCACATCCGACTATTCGAGCAGTCGCCCCTCCGGCACCTCGTCCCGGTCGAGGACGTCCGATCTGGATTCGAGCGATTCGATGGATTCCATGACGTCCAGCCGTCCGCGCGGCAGGAGCTACTCGGAGGACATGCAGTGGCGCCATGCCGCGATCTTCGGCGCAGGCGTAGCCCTCGGCGCCCTCCTCGGCGCGGGCGCTGCGCTCCTCTACGCCCCGCAGAGCGGCGAGGAAACGCGCGAGATGCTGGGCGAGCGCGCACGAGGATTCGGAGGCCGCATCGGCGAGCGCATAGGCGACGCGCGTGGCGACCTCGGCTGGTACATGCGCCGTGGGCGTCGCAAGCTGCGTCGCGGGGCGGAGCGCGGTCGCTGGGCGGGAGAGGATCTGGCCGATCGGATTCGCAGGGGCTGGTAGCGCAGGGCGCGCTCCCAGGGGCGGTACGCGCTACTTGAGCTTCGCCAGCTCGTCCCGCGCTTCCTTCTTGTAGTGCGCGTCGTTGAAGTCGGTGATGGGTCCGTCGATCACGGCCTGAAACTGCTCCCGCGCCTTCTCCTTGTCGCCGGGCTTGTTGCGGTCGCGGTAGACCTCGGCCAGATCCAGGTGGTGCGTGATGCGGTTCGGGTCGAGCTGCACCGCACGCTCCATGTAGCGCACCGCCTCGGCCCAGCTGGCGGTGCCGAAGACATCGCCGCCGAGAAAGTTCTTGGCCATGAAGCGCGAGAAGCCGCTCAGACGCATGATCTCCGCGTTCCAGCGGCCCATGACGTGGTTCGCGCCCGCGTGCAGCGAATCGAGACGCAGGCACTCGAGCGCAGCGGTGCGAACCTCCTTCGCGTAGCGGACGCGTTCCTTCTTGCCCACGGAGAGCGCGACGCGACCCACGGCGCGCGCGACGGAGAAGTACGCCTCCGGATCCGTCGGCTTCATGGCGACCGCCTTGCTCGCGAGATCCTTGGCCTCGGCGTAGTAGTCCTTCTGCTTGTCCTTGTCGGGCTCGTACTCGCCGAGATCGACCAGCGTGCGCGAGGCTTTCCAGTACGCCTCCTCGGCAGTGGAATCGGCGGCGATGGCGGCCTTGTACTCGGCCAGCGCCCCGGTTGCGTTGAGCGCCGCGTAATCCTTGTCGCCCGCGGCGATGTGCTCGGCGGCGGTCTGGGCTGGCGCGACGGGTGCGAGTGCGGCGGTCGCGAAGAGCGAAGCGGCGATCGATACTGCGAGAAAGCGAATGTGCATGGAAGATCCGACATTGAAGTCGTCCCGAGCATCCGGAACGTGAGAATAGCGATCGCCGCACGAGGCTGTGCATTGACGCACGACATCAACGCAGGCCGATGCGACTTCGCTGGCAGAAGCTAGAGATACCCCACAACGCGGTCAATGCTCGTGCTTTCCGTGCGAGAGTGTCGCTCCTCGTGGTGAACGGCCGCATTTCCGCGGCAACGGGATGAAATCGGCCGCAGTGGTGGTCGGAATTTTTTTGTCGGTCGACGCGGCGAGCATACGTAGCCCGCTGGCGGCCGCCGAAGTATCGTTTGCGGATGCTCGCCATTCGACTGATCGAGAGAAAGCGCGATGGCGGGCGGATCGAGCCGGGCGAGTGGCATGCGCTGCTCGGCGCCTACGTGGCGGGACACGTCCCGGACTATCAGATGGCGGCATTCCTGATGGCTACGTTTCTGCGCGGCCTCGATCGCGACGAGACGGCGGCGCTCACCGAGTCGATGCTGCGGAGCGGACTCACGTTCGATCTGCACGGGATTTCCGCACCTCGCATCGACAAGCATTCGACGGGCGGCGTGGGCGACAAGGTCTCGCTCGTGCTGGCGCCGCTGGCGGCTGCGGTGGGCATCGTGGTGCCGATGATGTCCGGCCGCGGCCTGGGACACACGGGCGGCACGCTCGACAAGCTGGACGCGATCCCGGGCTTTCGCAGCGATCTCACGCTCGCGCAGGCGCGCGCGCAGCTGGATCGCATCGGATGCGTGCTCCTCGGCCAGACCGGCGAGATCGCGCCGGTGGACCGGAAGCTCTATTCGCTGCGCGACGCGACCGCCACGGTGGAATCGATTCCGCTGATCGCGGCGAGCATCATGAGCAAGAAGCTCGCGGAGGGGCTGACGGGGCTCGTGCTCGACGTCAAGCGGGGCTCCGGCTCATTCCTGCAGACACTGGAGCGCGGCGTGGAGCTCTCGCAGCTCATGATCTCGCTCGGCGCCGCTCACGACTGCCCGGTGGTGGCACTCGTGACCGCGATGGACCGGCCGCTGGGACGCGCGTGCGGCAACGCGCTCGAGATGGAGGAGGCGATCCATGCGCTGCACGGCGAGGGGCCGCAGGATCTGATGGAAGTGACCTACGCGCTGGCGGCGGAGATGATGGTGCTCGGCGCGCTCGTGCCCGATCGGGCGACCGCGCGCGAGCGGCTGGAGACCGCAATCGCGAGCGGTGCGGCCGCGGCCAAGTTCAGGGAGATCGTGGAGGCGCAGGGCGGCAATCCCGCAGTGGTGGATGATCCCGCGCTCCTGCCGCAGGCGGAGGCGATCGAGCTCTTTCGCGCGCCGCGCCGCGGCTTCGTGGCGCAGATCGAGCCGCGCGCCGTGGGGCGCGGCATCATCGCGCTGGGCGGCGGTCGCACGACGATGGAAGACGTCGTGGACCCTGGCGTGGGGTTCGTGATCACGGTGAAGCCGGGCGACTGGGTGGAGGTGGGCGAGCCGATCGCGAGCGTGTTCGCGAAGGACGAGGCGGGGCTGCGCGCGGGCGCGGCGGCGCTCCGGGAGGCGATACGAATCGGGGATGAGGCGGAGCCGCCGCTGCCGCTGATCTCGCATCGCGTGACGGCGAGCGGCGTAGAGGTGTACTCGGGTGTGGATTGACGCTCGCCGAGCGCGAGCTCACACGAGCTCGAAAAAAAGCGGCGCGACCAGTTCGGTCGCGCCGCTTCGCCCGTCTCGAGCTGCTCTCCCGCTCAGATGTCCAGATTCCTCACGAACTTCGCGTTCTTCTCGATGAAGTCGCGCCGCGGCTCGACCTCGTCGCCCATGAGCATCTGGAAAATGCGATCCGCCTCCACCGCATCCTCCACGTCCACCTTGAGGAGCGTGCGTACTTCGGGATCCATCGTCGTCTTCCAGAGCTGCTCGGGATTCATCTCGCCCAGCCCCTTGTAGCGCTGGATGTTGATGCTCTTGGATTCGTTGCCGCCCAGGCGGTCGATGAAGACCACGCGCTCCTCCTCATCGTACGCGTAGAACTCTTCCTTTCCTTTCGCGACACGATAGAGCGGCGGCTGCGCGATGTAGACGAACCCCGCCTCGATCAGCTCCGGCATCTGCCGGTAGAAGAACGTCAGCAGGAGCGTGCGGATGTGCGCACCGTCCACGTCGGCATCGGTCATGATGATGATCTTGTGGTAGCGTGCGTTCTCGATCGAGAAGTCTTCCTTGATCCCCGAGCCGATCGCGGTGATGATCGTCCGGATCTCCTCGTTCGAGAGCACCTTGTCGATGCGCGCCTTCTCGACGTTGATGATCTTGCCGCGCAGGGGGAGGATCGCCTGGAACTGGCGGTTGCGACCGAGCTTGGCCGAGCCGCCCGCGGAGTCGCCCTCGACGAGGTAGATCTCGCACAGCACCGGATCGCTCAGCGAGCAGTCCGCAAGCTTGCCGGGCAGGTTGCCGACGTCGAGCGCCGACTTCTTGCGCGTGAGATCGCGCGCCTTGCGTGCCGCCTCGCGCGCGCGCGCGGCCGACACCGCCTTCTCGACGATGATGTTAGCCGACTTGGGATGCTCCTCGAGATACGCGGCGAGGAACTCGTTGATCACCGTCTTGACGGCGCCCTCGGCCTCCGAGTTGCCGAGCTTCGTCTTCGTCTGCCCCTCGAACTGCGGCTCGTGCACCTTGATCGAGAGCACGGCCGTCAGCCCTTCGCGCACGTCGTCGCCGGTGAGCGTGAAGTTGTCCTTCTTGAGCCAGTTGCCCTTGGTCGCGTACACGTTGATCACGCGCGTGAGCGCCGACTTGAAGCCGGTGAGGTGCGTGCCGCCCTCGTGCGTGTTGATGTTGTTGACGAAGGAGAAGACGTTCTCGCTGTAGCCGTCGTTGTACTGCAGCGCGACCTCGATCGCGATATCGTCGCGCACGGTCTCGATGTACACGACGTCGTTGTGCAGCGCCTTGCGATTCGAGTTCAGATGCGTGACGAACTCCTTCAGCCCGCCCTTGGCGAGGAAGACCTCGACCTTCTTCGGCTCCTCGCGCTCATCGGTGAGCGTGATGGCCACGCCCTTGTTGAGGAACGAGAGCTCGCGCAGTCGCGAGGCGAGCGTATCGTACTGGTAGACGAGCTCCGTGAAGATCGTGGGATCGGGCTTGAACCAGATGGTGGTTCCGGTCTCCGCCTTCGGCAGCTTGCGCAGCGACTTGAGCTTCGTGGTCGTGCCGCCGCGGACGAAGTCCATGTAGTACTCCTGCCCATCACGGCGCACCCACACCTTGAGCTTCTCCGCCAGCGCGTTCACGACGGATACGCCAACGCCGTGCAGTCCGCCCGACACCTTGTAGCTGCTCTTGTCGAACTTTCCGCCCGCGTGCAGCACGGTGAGCGCCAGCTCGACACCCGGGATCTTCTCCACCGGGTGGATGTCGACGGGGATCCCGCGTCCGTCGTCAACGACGGTGATCGAGTTGTCGGCGTGAATCGTGACCTCGACGTGCGTCGCATATCCCGCCAGCGCCTCGTCGATCGAGTTGTCTACGACCTCGTAAACCAGGTGATGGAGCCCGCGCTCCGACGTGGATCCGATGTACATGCCCGGGCGCTTCCGAACCGCCTCGAGCCCCTTGAGCACCTGA
>Ga0207694_10003121_pt1 | contig 13250 bp, 10 predicted proteins | sample KBSC34metaG_FD_184353 | JGI IMG/M metagenome (GOLD analysis project Ga0207694, IMG submission 184353) | Corn rhizosphere microbial communities from Kellogg Biological Station, Michigan, USA - KBS C3-4 metaG (SPAdes) (version 2) | ecosystem: Host-associated > Plants > Roots > Rhizosphere > Soil...
CGCAAGCATGATGAGGCTTACCGTCGCATCTTCACGCGTTGCGGTCTTGAGTTCGTCGCGGTCGAAGCAGACTCAGGCTCCATGGGCGGCTCTCTGTCGCAGGAGTTCATGGTGTACACCGATGCCGGCGAAGATCTTATCGCCAGCTCGGCCTCCGGTTATGCGGCAAATATAGAAAAGGCGACCTCTACGCTCGCGGCAGTTGCGGATTTGGCGGCCACCGGAGACGGTAAGCCGGAGTTGGTGCATACTCCAGGACAAAAGACGATTCAAGAGGTCGGCACATTCCTGAGAGTGATGCCTGTCCACCAGATGAAGACGATGGCTTACATCGTCGAGCACTCTGAGGCCGACAAGAAGCAGATCGACACAGTAGGCCGAACCCGCGCAGTCGTTGCTTTCCTGCGCGGCGACCACCAGATCAACGAGACCAAGCTCGCGGCAATAGCTGGCGGCGAGATCCGTCCGATGCAAACCGAGGAGATCATTGCGGCCTTCGCCGCGCCGTCCGGATACCTCGGACCTATTGGCCTGACCGCAGCACCACATCAGCGCAAGCCTGGCGTACTTGTCATTCTCGACAAGGCCCTCGAAGGCCGGGCCAATCTCATCGCTGGCGCAAACAAGGAAGACCACCACCTGCGCAACGTAACTCCAGGCCGCGACTTCAATGTCACGCTGATCGCCGACGTCCGCAGCGTGAATGAGGGCGAGCCCGATCCTATCGCAGGCGAGCCGATCAAGATTGGCAAAGCCGTCGAAATCGGGCACATCTTCAAGCTGGGCTACAAGTACTCCAAATCGATGGGTGCGAGCGTCCTGAACCGCGACGGCAAAGAGATAACACCCATCATGGGCAGCTACGGCATCGGCGTGGAACGTATTCTCACCGCCGCGATCGAGCAATCCGCAGAGCGGTTCGCAGCCAAAGGTCAGGCGGACGTTTACGCGTTGCCTCCGGCGATTGCGCCATTCCAGGTCGTGGTTACGGTTACAAACATCAAGGAAAAGGAACTGGCTGATGCCGGCGAAAATATCGCCCGGGAGCTGGATGCCGCGGGCATCGACGTCCTTCTGGACGATCGCGACGAGCGTGCCGGCGTAAAGTTCAAAGACGCTGAACTGATCGGCGTGCCGTTTCGTATTGCTATTGGCAAGAAGCTGGCCGAAGGCAAGGTAGAACTGCTCAACCGGTTGACCGGCGAGATGAGCGACGTAGTTATCCCCGAAGTTGTCGAAAAAATGAAGGCGGCGCTGATCTAAATGGCGGTCAAGGTCAAACTCGGCGGCGCAGGCGGATGGCTGCGACACCCTCTGATGCGCATCTTCGTCCTTTGTGTGCTGGTGTGTGTTGTCATCGGCGCAGCGGTCTTCGGCTACTTCTATATGAAGTACCAAAAGGTCGTAGATGACAGGCTGGCTGCCGGACCGATCTTTGCCAACGTCTCACAGATTTACGCGGCGCCGCGTGAGGTGCGTGTTGGGCAACATCTCAGCGTAAACTTCATCGCGCAGAACTTGCGCAGCGCCGGGTACAACCTGAACCCGCGGCTAGGCTCCTTCACTGTCACCGGCAATAGCATCGCCATCAAGCCCGGGCCCGAGAGCTACTACTCCACCGACGGCGCAACCATCACCACCGGACACAGCGGGAGTGAAGCGGACATTGCCAACCCCACGGTGGTGACCTCAATTACCACAGGCAACGGCGCAGCCCTCGCGGCGTACGATCTCGAGCCGCAGTTGATCACGGCTCTTTCCGAGGATAAGAACCGCACCAAACGGCGACTGGTAACCTACGATCAAATTCCTCAGCAGATGGTGCAGGCCGTACTCGCCATCGAAGACCGCCGCTTCTTTGAACATCACGGCATCAACTACTTGCGCACTGCGAAGTGCGCCGTGCAGGATCTTCTCGCTCAACGCATGAGCTGCGGCGGATCTACGCTCACACAACAGCTGGCGCGTGGCTTCTTTCTTACTCCGGACAAGCACATCTCCCGCAAGATCGCCGAGGCGATGATCACCTTCCAGCTCGAGGCACGCTTCAAAAAGCAGCAGATCTTTGAGATGTATGCCAATCAGGTGAACATTGGCCGACGCGGTTCCTTCGAAATCAACGGATTTGGCGAAGCGGCGCAGGCTTTCTTCGGCAAGGATCTGCGCCAGTTGGACGTCGCCCAGTGTGCGATGATCGCCGGCCTCATCCAGAACCCGAGCTGGCGCAATCCATACCGGCACCCTGAGCGTGCGATGGAGCGGCGCAATCTGGTACTGGACTCAATGGTAGAGACCAACGCTCTGACTCGAGCTCAGGCAGACAAAGCCAAAGCTGAGCCCATAGGCCTCGCTCCGCAAAATATCGACGCTTCCGAGGCGCCATACTTCGTTGACCTGGTCCACGACCAGTTGACCCAGCGCGTCGGTGATCAGGAGCTGAGCCACGATTCCCTGCGCATCTACACCTCCCTCGATCCCGACCTGCAGCGTGCTGCTGCCGACGCTGTACAGGCGGGCATGGTGAATGTAGATGCTCTGATCAGGAAGCTGCACCGCAAAGGCGACACAAACATCACCTATCCGCAGGTTGCGCTGGTGGCTCTTAATCCGCACACCGGACAGGTCCTGGCGCTGGTCGGGGGCCGCAACTACGGCGTCTCACAATTGAACCATGCCATGGCACAGCGGCCCACAGGCTCAATCTTCAAGCCCATCGTCTATGCAGCGGCGTACAACACATCGCTCGACGGCACCAATCTGTATGGCGATGGTGTCTTTACTGCGCTGACTAAGCTGAACGACGACCCACAGAACTTCGTGCAGGATGGTAAGGACTATCAACCCGGCAACTTTGAACGAGGCGAGTATCCGGGCATGGTCCCGGCCGTAGCGGCCATCGCGCACTCGCTGAACATCGCTACCATCAACCTGGCGCAGCAGGTTGGATACGATAAAGTCGCAGCGCTAGCCCGCGAAGCAGGTATTGCCCAGGCTCGTGGAACGCCGTCGGTGGCCATCGGGACCTACTCGGCCACACCCATAGATATGGCTGGCGTCTACACGACCTTTGCTAATAACGGCGTCCACCTCAAGCCCTGGATGTTGGCCAGCGTACGCAACTCTGGCGGCGATATCGTCGCGGACTTTACGCCCGAAGCCAAGCAGGTGCTGGATCCCAAGGTGGCATACCTCACCCAATCGCTGCTGGAGAACGTAATGACCTTCGGCACAGGTGCTGCAGCCCGCGCGCATGGCTTTACCGCTCCCGCCGCAGGCAAAACCGGCACCAGCCACGACGTATGGTTTGCCGGCTACACCTCGAACCTGCTCTGCGTCGTCTGGATCGGGAACGACGACTACACCGACATCTCCAAGGGACTCACTCACTCTGTTCAGGGCGCGGATACTGCGGCGCCTATCTGGGCCGAGTTCATGAACCGCGCCATCAAGCTGCCGCAGTACTCGGACGTCAAGTCGTTCTCCGCGCCCGACGGAGTGCAGCAGGTTCGCGTAGACACAAATACCTGGCTGCCCGCAGACGATTCCTGTTCAGAAAAAAACGTCTATATCGCTTTCCTTGATGGCACCATGCCCAATGCAACATGCAGTCACATGGGTGAGTCTCCGCAGAACTTCTTCCAACGTCTGTTTGGCGGCGGCAATAAAGATCAGAACCAGCCTGCAAATCCGCAGCAGCCACAGCCGCCCGGAACTCCGGAACCGCCGAAGAAGAACATCTTCCAGCGCCTGTTTGGCGGAGGCAACAAAGAACCTCAGCCCGCGAACCCGCCGCAGCAATAGATCTTAGTTGGTGATTTCTGCGACCGCACGCTTTGGCGTTTTGCGCGCCAGTGCGAATCCCAACGTAATAACGGTGACAACCGAGCAGAGGTATGCGAACCAGTCACCATGCGCAGCATAGAAGGTGATGTCGTGTTCATAGTCGAAACCTACGCGCAGACTGGTGCGTTGGTTACGCAGGGCAGCCTTTACCACTCGGCCATAGGGATCAATTGCCGCTGTAACCCCGGTATTGGTGGCGCGTAGCACCCAGCGATGGTTCTCAATGGCCCGCATTCGGACCATGTTCAAGTGTTCCCATGCCGCGCTGGTGTTGCCATACCAGCCGTCGTCTGAGATGTTCACCAGTACATCCGCTCCTAGATTGACAAAACGGCGCACTTCATCCGGAAAGACGGATTCGTAGCAGATGAACGTCCCGTAGATGTGCCCACCAGATTGAAATGCTTTGCGACTTTCGCCAGGCTCGAAAGTTCCCACATCCTGCAACAAACTTCCTGCGAAGAAGAAGAGTTTCTTATATGGCGTGTACTCGCCAAACGGAACGAGATGCATCTTGTCATACCGCCCCGCGACGCTCCCGTCGGCCCCAATGAACTCGGCCGAGTTATAGAGAAGATATCCGCTCGGGCTTGTTCGGTCGGCATCAACGCCGATGTCGCCGGCGATGATGGGAGCATGCGCAGTCTGCGCAAGTGATGTCAGCGCTCCGCGAAATGACGGATCGCGCTCAAAGAAGTCGTTTGGCGCTTCTGGCCACACAATCAAGCTCGTAGCTGCTGGATCCGTGAAGTCCTTACCCGGCGTTGCGGAACTAGCATGAATGCACGTTGTCGACCTTAGTTCTGGGATGCTTGTGCAATAGCTCATGGAAGGGAAAAGGCTCAGCTGCGAGAACTGGCGCAGCTTCTGTTCCCCACTCAGTTGCGGCCCTATGGAGAGAGACTGCGCTCCCACTCCCAGGTTCTGCTGCACCAGAGTGGCCACGGCTTCCCTGCCCTCATCTACGGGCACAACTACGCGACGCAGAAATCCAAGATATGCCGCGAGGATCGCCACTGCTGCGGCGAACAAGAGAGTCCGCGTATGGCGTCTCTGCCGGATCTTGATGCGCACAAACCACAGTGCGTTGACAGCAGTGATAACGAATGAAATCCCATAAACACCGGTTGCAGGTGCCAGGCGCGTGAGGAAAAGATTGTCTACCTGTGCCGTACCCAGCAAGTCCCACGGAAATCCCGTAACACGCGAGCGAGCAAGTTCCACTGCTACCCAGAGGAAGGGCGACACTATCAGCGCGCCATTCCGGCCCAGTGAGCTGCCCCGCGCTATGGAAAACAGCGCTCCAAACAAAGCGTGGTAAAGGCCCAGGTAAAGGCAGAACAGCACCAAGATTCCGGCTGAAGGTATCTGCGGAATCCCACCGTAATAGTGCATGGTGCGGAATATCCAGTAACAGTTGCCGAGGTACCAGATAAATCCGGAAAGATAGCCTAGCAGTGCCGCGTAGCGCACCCCGATTGAGTTTCCGCTTTCATCCTTGGAGACGAGTGCAGCGACCAGCGGGGCAAGAGCGAACCAACAGATAGCGCCTCGCCATGGCGGCATAGGTCCGGCAATAGGAAAAGGAAGGATTTGCAGCACTCCTGACAGAATTGCCAGGGACCAAAGCCGTAAAGAAATTCGCCGCATTGTTGGGCAGTCTACCACTCCTACACCGCCGGTAATCTTGCGACAGAACCTTGGATTCTGTATGCTGCATAAGGTTTAGCAAGTAAGTTCTTTCCTTTTGTAGCGTAACTGTGCGAATGCGGCGGACAGAGGGATTGGATAGATTCGCCAGGAATTGAGGACATATCCCATGGAAGTAAGCCGTATTCTCGCCGAGATCGATGCCCAGATCGCAAAACTGCAGCAGGCCCGTGAGTTACTCTCAGGCGACGCAATAAAGCCACGGGGACCGGGACGTCCCAAGGGCAGCACCAACGCGCCGAGCAAACGCCGCCGACACAAACTAAGCGCCGAGGGACGCCGCCGCATCTCGGAAAGCCAGAAGCGTCGCTGGGCAGAGCAACGTAAGGCCGGATCGAAATCCGGAAAATAACCTGCCGGCTATCGAACGACAATTACCTCGCGCAGATTGTCCTTCCCTAGAAAGAAGCGAAAGCTTTTGTAGGCTGAAAAAAGCTTTTCAATCTGCCGATTGGTATAGGTCTGCCGTAGCAGATAGTCTCCTGCGCGTTGTACATTAACCTGGCTTGAGTCGGTAAGGTGATACCGGCTGAAGCCAGGGTCAACGCTCTGTGAAAGAGCAGGCCCGCTGGCCGAATGGAACATCGCAAGCAGACTGCCGCTCGGCGCCATCACCTGATGCAGGCGCGTCAGTACCGGTGCGAGCAGTGGCTCCGGAAGATAGTCAGCAGTGTCCCAGAAAAGAACGATATCGAAGCCACGTCCGGAAAAGTTGAGCTGAGAGTCCAGAAACCTGTCGACATCAAATCCTGTCGGCGAGCCGTCAGCGTCATGTAGCACCCACTCCGGCTTTGCGGCGTCTTCCACAAGATTCGCCAGGTAGATGCTGTGGCCAAGTGCCGTAATCAAATTGATATTGCCGGACGATGTCGGCCCAATATCCAGAACGCGCAACGCCTCTTCTTTGCGCATGCGCTCAAGTATTTGGCCCCAGCCGCTCGAATGCCGTGGTATGCGATCGCCCGAGTTTCCCCCGGATTTGTCTTTACTGCCAAAAAGAGGCAAACAATTCTCCTGAATCAGGCATGAGTGGTCGTTGTGGGCGGAAAGAGTTCCGCGGTGGCGACGGCCGGCTTAACAGTTGATTCGGTCAGTTCCACGCGCCCCTTTACCGTTGCGTTCTCCTCAATAGAGAGTCGCTCCGCAAAGAGATCGCCGCGCACAATTGCCGAACTGCGCAGCTCGATGCGACCGGTCGCCCGCACCTTGCCATCGACCTGCCCCTGGATGACGATATCCTGCGCCTGAAGGTCAGCCTGCACGCGGGCATTCGGACCGATCGTTAGGCGCGCCCCAGTCAGCGAGATCGTACCTTCTACCACTCCGTCCATATACAAGTCTTCCTGGCCGGAGAGCTCTCCGCGTACAGTGACCGACTTGCCGATTACAGTTGCATTTTCCGACGGCTTCATGTGAGCTGCCTCGCTTGGGGTCTGCGATGATGATACTTGAGCGAACTATACCAGCCGCAGATGGCGAAGCAAATACACCCATTCAGCGACGACTCAAGTGACTCGGGTGGTTTTGCCACCGTCTAACGCAAAAGGAAGCAATGTCCTCCCCTGTCATGCCCGAATACGTCTTGAACAACGCAAGGCATGCCTCTCTCCCGCGAACTACACGGTGGGCCGCGCGATCTTCACAAAGGTTGCTGCTTGCGGCTGCAGTGATCGCAGCTGTCGCATTGCACACCGCAGCCCAAAAACCGGCCCTTGTATCGCCGCCCTCCGTTCCTGCGAAAAATTGGGCTGTCGAGTGCGCAAAAAATGAAGAGCCAATGATCCACCATCCTGGCTCCTATCTGCGCTACAAGCTGCATGAGGTCGATCAAAAAGGGAACCAATTACGCGACCAGATTGAGACCCCTGATGGCACCGTCGCCCGTCTCATAGCGCGTGACGGCCACCCCCTCACGCCGGAGCAGGATGCCGCCGAACGATCACGCCTGAATGCCATGATTGCTTCACCGGCGGACTTTGCGCACCATGTCCGCCGCGATGAAGAGGGCCGCAAGACCGGGCTTGCTCTGTTGAAAGAAATACCCGATGCCATGCAGTGGAGCTACGCCGAAGGCCAGCCGCAGTTACCTGACCATCGCACAGGAGACTCCCTTCTGGTTGTGCTCGACTTCACTCCGGATCCGAAGTGGTCTGCTCCGGATTTCGAATCCGAGATACTGACAGGACTGAAAGGCCGCATCTGGATCGATCCGCAGACCCGCAGGATGGTGCATCTGGAAGCGAGCCTGTTCCGGGCAGTAAACGTCGGCTGGGGCCTCGTCGCACACGTCTATCCCGGAGGAACAGTGTCCATTGACCAGATTGATGCGAGCAGTGGGCGCCCGATCATCCGGCACATAACCCAGCAGTACACTGTGCGTGCTCTCCTGGTGAAAAGTGTGCGCCAGCAGGCCGTCACGGATACATCGGACTATCGCGCCGTTCCTGCAATGAGCTATCAACAAGCCGTCAGGCTGCTGCTCGATACACCACTGCCACAGCAGTAACTAGCAAATCGGGCTCCGCATCTCATGTCCTGATATCCCTCATCGGAAAATCCCCGGAGAAGTATAGGATTACGACAGCGACCGCTAGCCATGCGCAGCAACGACTCCATCTTTGAGGGCTTCAGGGTGATGAGCCACGAGGGGATCGCAGAATGACTCTGTATCCCGAAGGCCGTGCTAGTCTTACGGACGCCTATGGCCTGCACGCTGATCCCAGCCTTTACAATCCCGACCTCGCACCTACGACTGATGAACAGCGCCATTGGTCTACCTATAACTACATCGCTCTGTGGTTCTCCATGTCCCTGCAGGTCACAGCCTATATGCTTGCGTCCAGTCTCATCGCGGGAGGTATGGACTGGAAGCAGGCCATCGGCACCATTCTGCTCGGAAATCTCATCGTGCTGCTCCCGATGCTGTTGAACGCACATGCCGGGGCGAAGTATGGAGTTCCCTTTCCAGTCGTTGTACGCGCCTCTTTCGGCGTGAGAGGTGCAAACGTCGCCGCTGTTCTGCGCGCGCTCGTCGGCTGCGGCTGGTTCGGCATCCAGTCCTGGATCGGCGGAACCGCCATCGCGCAGATGATTAACGTAATTGTGCCGCGTACCATCAACATGCCATGGGTAACCTGGGTATGTTTTCTCGGTTTTTGGTCCCTCAACATGTGCATCGTGTGGCGCGGTATTGAGTCTGTTCGCTTTTTGCAAAGCTGGTCTGCGCCCTTCATGGTCGCGATGTCCCTGCTGCTGCTCGCATTCGTACTGCATCGCGCCGGCGGTTTAGGTCCGCTGTTTGCTGCTCCCAGCCAGTTCCACTCGCAGGATGAGTTTGCCCGCTTCTTCTTTCCTGCTCTCACCGGCATCGTCGGTTACTGGGCAACGCTATCGCTCAACATTCCCGACTTCACGCGCTACGCGAAGTCGCAGGGCGCGCAGCTATTCGGCCAGGCCTTCGGGTTGCCCATGGCCATGACGCTCTTTTCCATGCTGGGCATTGTCTGCACCTCGGCATCGACTGTCATCTTCGGCCAGGCCATCTGGTCGCCCGTCGAGCTGCTCGGTCGCTTCCATCAGCCCTGGCTCGCGTTTCTCGGCCTCATCGCACTGCTGGTAGCTACTCTCAACATCAATCTGGGCGCAAACGTCGTCGGCCCCTCCAATGACTTCGCCAATCTGGCACCCCGCTTTATCAGCTTCCGCACCGGCGGCCTCATTACAGGCGCCATTGGGCTGCTCATCATGCCTTGGCGGCTGATGTCCAGCTCACATAACTACATTCAGTGGCTCGTGGATTATTCCGCGATTCTTGGTCCGGTGGCAGGCATCATGATCGTGGACTATTTCATCCTGCGCAAAACACGCTTGGACACTGAAGCGCTCTATCAGCGCAATGGCCAGTATGAATATCGCAATGGCATCAACCCAAGCGCAATCATCGCGCTCCTCGCCGGGATATTTGCCGCACTCATCGGCCGCTTCGTGCCGGATCTCGCCCTTCTCTCAAGGCTGGCATGGTTCTCCGGCTTCGGAGTCGCGGCGGTCGTCTACCTCGTCCTGATGCCGCACTCGCATCGTGCCGGCGGCGCGACCCCATTGGCGCAGCGCATTCCAGTCCCTCTTCCGAAGATCGACAAGGGACTTGAACCCGCTCCAGGAGCCAGCGCCCGCATCTGAAACTCACTTTTCGTGGCATAGCACACAAAGTCCGCATCCGATCAAATGCAGCAGATGAGAATGCAGCTCAATGTTCTTTTCTGACAGGCGAAGCAACAGCAAAAGTTAATTGCCCATATTGACTCGAAGTTACTCAGCCACAGCTTTGTTGCTTTCAAGCAAAATGAGGTTCAATCTGGGACTCTGCCGTTCCGTATCAAAACATAGTCGGCTTTCCCGAGCCCCTCAAACGCCCTCGAATTCCCCGCAACTTTCCGCGTTTTCTTCTTGACGCAGCAGAACTTCCCCGCTAATCTAGCCTCCGTGGAAGGACTCCCTTCGGGTTGAGTCGTCCACAACGAAGTCCACCCACTTCGTTGCTTTACCGGAATACCCACGCAACAGCCCCCACCGCGCTGCGTGGGTTTTCCTTTTTAAGCTCGGATAAACTCCAGCAGGTCCTTATTGATCTCCTCCGCGTGGATCTGCGCCATGCCGTGCGGATAGCCCGGGTAGACCTTCAACTCTGCGCCCTTTACGATCTTTGCCGTCAACGCACCTGCATCCGCGAACGGGACAATCTGGTCATCGTCACCGTGCATCACTAACAGGGGGACGTCGATCTTCTTCAGGTCCTCGTTCTGATCCGTCTCGCTGAAGGCCTTGATGCAGTCATACTGGCCCTTGAAGTCGCCCTGCATGCCCTGATACCAGAAGTTATGGATCACCCCCTGGGAGGCCTTCGCCCCCGGCCGGTTGTAGCCATAGAAAGGCATGGCAAGGTCGGTGTAGAACTGTGACCGGTCCTTGATCATCTCCGCACGCAGCCCGTCAAAGACCTCGATGGGCAAGCCGCCCGGGTTCTTCTCGCTCTTCACCATAATGGGTGGGATCGCGCTGATCAGTACCGCCTTCTTCACCCGTTTTGTCCCATGCCGTCCTAGGTAGCGCGCCACCTCTCCGCCGCCGGTGGAGTGGCCGATCATGATGATGCCCTTCAGGTCTAAGGCTTCGAATAACTCCGCCAGGTCATCGGAATATGTATCCAGATTGTTGCCGTCCCAGGAAGAGCCACTGCGTCCGTGGCCGCGGCGATCATGGGCAATCACGCGATACCCTTGCTGGCCCAGGAAGAACATCTGCGCATCCCACGCGTCCGCATTCAGCGGCCAGCCGTGAGAGAACGTCACGGGCTGTCCTTTGCCCATATCTTTATAGAAGATCTCGGTCCCGTCTTTGGTCGTGATAAATGGCATCGCTAAGCCTCCTCAGGTTGACTGCATGGTTTTGATGGGAAAGGCCCGGTCGTACTGTGTTGGGAAGCACTTATTCTGCCCGTAATCAGCGCGCGGCGCAAACTCGGGTGATGAATTGTTCTTGAATGTTTCGCTTTTGCGAACGATCAGACCGCGACCGTAAATGTATCTTCGCTGCGCGTTACTGCGCGATACAGTGTGTCGCGCTCGAACGGCACACGTCCGGCCTCTGTGATCAGCCGCACCAGATCCACCCGCCTCATGCCCTGCGGCGTTGTCGCGCCGGCATCGTGGTAGATCTTTTCCTCGATTACCGTGCCGTCGATATCGTCCGCCCCGAATCGCAGTGATATCTGCGCCATCTCTGGCGTCACCATCTGCCAGTAGCTCTTCACATGCGGGAAGTTGTCCAGTAGCAACCGCCCAATGGCGATCTGCTTCAGGTCCATCATGCCGGTCGTCTTCGGAATATGCGCCAGTGCTGTGTTGTCCGGATGAAAGGCCAGCGGAATAAAGGTCTGGAAGCCGCCGGTATCGTCCTGCACTTCGCGCAGCCGCAGCATATGGTCAACGCGGTCTTCGTCGTTCTCCACGTGGCCGTACAGCATCGTCGCATTGGACTTGAGCCCAATCTTGTGCGCCGTGCGCGCCGTCTCCAGCCACTCGCCGCCATCGATCTTGTGGTCGCAAATGATGTGCCGCACGCGGTCCGCGAATATCTCAGCCCCGCCGCCTGGGCATGAATCGACCCCTGCTTCCTTCATCCGGCGCAGCGTCTCTTCAATCGTCATCTTGCCGCGTTTGGCGAGGAACGCAACCTCCACCATGGTGAAGGCCTTGATGTGCACTTTGGGATACCGCTCCTTTAGCCCGCTCACCAGCTCCATGAAGTACTCGAACGGAAGGTCGGGATGCAGTCCGCCAACGATGTGGAACTCCGTTACAGCTTCGCTCAGCCCTTTGCCGGCCGTCTCCCAGGCCTCTTCCAGCGCCATGGTGTAGGTGCCTGCCTCGCCCTTTTTACGGCCAAAGGCGCAGAGGCGGCAGCTTGCGACGCAGACATTCGTCGGATTGATATGGCGGTTGACGTTAAAGTAAGCAATGTCGCCATGCAGACGCTCGCGCACCGCATTTGCCATCCACCCGACAGCCAGAATGTCCCCGCTGCGATATAAAGCCACACCGTCCTCAAAGCTCAATCGCTCGCCAGCCGCTACCTTCTCAGCGATCGGCTCGAGAGCGGGATCGCTTGTCACAAAGCCATGGCTAGGCCGGAATTCCGCGCCTGAGGATCGCAACTCATGGAACATCTGCATGCATTTTCATTCTATCGCTGCCGCGTCTGGCCTTCGCGCAAAAGTGAGAAAATAGAAGGATGGGCGCCGAGGCTTCCACAGAGACGATGCTGGCCGGTGTGCTGCACGGCAAGGAAGACCTGCGCATGGAACGTATTCCCGTGCCGCCGCGGCGGACGGTGAGTTGATCGTGCGCGTGGCCGCTGCACTCACCGATGGGACCGATCTCAAAGTCTATCGTCGCGGCTATCATGCCATGATGCTCAAGCCGCCGATTCTCTTCGGTCATGAGCTTGCAGGGACTGTCGTTGAGGTTGGACGAGGTGTTACTAAGTTTTCCGTAGGCGATCGCGTGGTGCCCATCAACTCTGCACCGTGTGATCAGTGCTTCTTCTGCCTGCGCGGACAACACAACCTCTGCGAAGATCTGCTCTTCAACAACGGGGCCTACGCCGAGTACATCCGCATCCCAGCGCGCATCGTCTCGAAGAATACGTACTTCGTACCCAATACCCTGCCCTTCGAGCACGCCGCGATGACCGAGCCGCTGGCTTGCGTCGTCCATGGTTTCAACGAGACTGGCGCACAGGCGGGTGACACCATGGCCGTCATCGGTGCAGGCCCAATTGGGCTGATGTTCATGCAGGTGGCCAGGGTACGCGGCGTCCGTGTAATCGCCGTGGCGAAACGCGATGATCAGGTCGCAGCAGCTTGGCGCTTCGGCGCCTCCGATGTCATACAAATCTCCTCTGCGCCCGATGCGTTACAGCAATCCGTCTCGCAGGTGCGAGCCCTCACAGGCGACTCGCGTGGTGCCGATGTTGTCATTGAAGCTGTTGCAACGCCAGCCACCTGGGAGTCTGGCGTCGCCATGGTGCGCAATGGCGGGGTAGTGAACTTCTTCGGTGGCCCGCCCAAAGGCACTACCGTTGCGCTCGACACCAACCGTCTGCACTACGGCGACATCACGCTGAAGGCCAGCTTCCAT
>Ga0207694_10003122_pt1 | contig 13248 bp, 9 predicted proteins | sample KBSC34metaG_FD_184353 | JGI IMG/M metagenome (GOLD analysis project Ga0207694, IMG submission 184353) | Corn rhizosphere microbial communities from Kellogg Biological Station, Michigan, USA - KBS C3-4 metaG (SPAdes) (version 2) | ecosystem: Host-associated > Plants > Roots > Rhizosphere > Soil...
TGGGTTTTCTGAGCATCAGCAAACCCAGGTTCCTCGTCGCGGTCACAATCAGGTAACGCTTGTTGATCTTGGTAAGTCCCTGTGGAGCCACGTCCGGCGGGCGCCACCCGTTTCGCAGACGTGGGCGAAACTCCGCTACACTTTCTCGATTTATGGCCAATCGTCCGATCAAGACGACAGGCATATCAATTTGAGGCATTCCCTGCGCGAGATCGGCAGGCAAGGATTTTGCACATCCCCATCATTTGAGGTTTTTCGTCAGCACTGTCACGAGGTCGGCCGGCGGTGCCCCTTGACATGGCTACGTACGTAGCCATAATGGCGGCAATGGTAGACACCGCAATGCAAGGAGAACCAATGGCCCATCCAGAACTGCCCAGTCTTCCAGAGGGGCAACGGGAAATCATGGAAATCGTGTGGGATCAGGGAGAGGTCTCGGTCTTCGAGGTCCGCGAAATCCTTTCGCAGAACAAAGAGGTCTCTCGTACTGCCGTCCGCACCACGATGGAGCGGTTGGAAGAGAAGGGGTGGCTTACCCATCGCGTGATCGGTCGGACGCACTTTTACCGAGCGCTCGTGTCTCGCGATATCAGTCTTGGTCAGCGAATCGTGGACATTGTCGACAAGGCGTGCGGCGGAGAGCCGGAACGGTTGATGGCGGCGCTCATGGAGTATCGTGGACTGACGGGAGAAGAAATCAAACGCATTCAGACTTTGCTGGACGGCGCTAAGAAGAGCAAAGCGAATCAGAAAGGGAGGAGCTCATGAGCTGGCTTCCGATCATCGTCGTGTCTGTCCAGGTGACGTTCGTCGCAGCGCTGGGTTTGGTCGCGGGAGTATGGATCCGCAGCGCGGCCCATCGGCACACGGTCCTGCTGGCGGCACTGCTTTGCATTCTGGCGAGTCCACTGTTCTATGCCGCGGCCAGTTTGTTTGGCATCTCCTTAGACCTGCCAGCGCCCTTCGCGGCGCGTCCGGAAAGTAATACGAACGAGCGAGTGCCGACGGACTCGACTCCTGTCCAGCAACAAATCGACTTCGCAATGCGACCGGAACCCGCCGCTGAGGTTCCTGCAGCCGCTTTTCACAATGCACTGACTCCGACGGTCGAGCCCTCGATTGAACCTGAAACAGGTCGCGCGACGCCATCAATCAGCGCGAGCCATTCTTCTATCCGCGCAGACCTCGTCGTCGCTGGTCTTTGGATGGTGGGAACATTGCTTTCTTGTGCAGGCATCTTGCGGTCGCAGTTCAGAACCAATCGCATCCTCAAATCCGCCCGATTGGTCGGCGACGGCATCGATACGAGTGTGGTCGCTGAAGCGGAGAGATGCCTGAGTGCTGCCGGGCGCTTGCGAATTGCCATGACTGGCAAGGTTGCGGGACCCGTGGTGGTGGGCCTGTTACAGCCGTTGATCCTGATCCCTGCTCGCTACCTCGAAACTCTTACCCGCGAGGAACTGCTCCAAGTCTTGATTCATGAAGGCGCCCACACTCTGCGTCGAGATCCGCTGGTTGCGCTGCTGCAGCGGATCGGCGGCGCCCTGTTCTGGTGGCATCCGCTTGTGCATCTTATCAACCGGGACCTCATCCGAGCCCGCGAAGAAGTCTGCGATAACTTTGTCCTGGCACAAACGGAGCCCGAGACCTATGGGACCACGTTGTTGCGGCTGGCGACGCTCTCGCCCTCGATGGCGACGCTCCCGCTGGCGATCGGTATGTTTGATGGTCGGGGAAAGCTGGAAGAGCGGATTCGGAGACTGCTCGATTCCCGAAGAGCGATCCTGACTCAGGTTCGTTTCCGGACAAGAGCAGCCGTGCTTGGCGCGTTTGCCCTGTTGTCGATGGTTGTCGCAGTCACGCGCGTCGTCGCTCAGAAGCCAGACGCGGCGCCACCCGTCGTAGCGAAAGAAGTGAAAGCAATCCCTGCGGAAGCTCTCGATGCCAAAGACCTTGATCTGATCCTCATGCATTACGGCGAGACCGATAAGCCGTTTTACAGCTTGTACTTGCATGTGCCGCCGCAGGGGGCGTTGCAGGCCAATCCGTTTACTCTGGCTCATCGAATCAGCGAGGGTCAGGCCAAAAAGGTGATCAAGCATCTCAAGGAATCGCGGTATTTCGAGCACGCTAAGCTCACCGAGGACCAGAATGATCCCGAAACTGGCTCGGGGTACCTGCTCAGGATTCGGCTGGGTGACAGGCACTTTGAAGAGACGCTTGGCTGGGACGTGGGGACGCTGGTCCGCTTGGATGCGCTTCGCAAAACCCTCGACGACGACCCGGCCAAGTCGTTGGATCGGCTACTGGCCCGGCTCAGCGGACAGCGTAAGTTGTGGGAGTCGGGCGAGGTCATCGGTGATCTCAAGACCACGCTTTCCACAGAGAATGAGACCTACAGTGCCGGCCAGCCCATTCGCATCAAGCTGGAACTCTCTAATATCGGCAAAGAGGATCGGCAATACGGGCACCATGAATTCATTCGAAGCGGGCAGGAGATCGTGGTGACCGATGAGAATGGTCGGCACGTGCCGTACCTGGGAGGCGGCGCCGGGCTGAAGCAGAGTCCGACAACGATCATGCCAGGCGAATCCAAGGTGATCGAAGCCTGCGACCTGACGGATTTCTATTACCTGCGCCGCCCTGGCTTATACACGGTGGGTTTTTGCAATGTCGCCGTGTTCAAACCCGGCGTACCAGCGTCGAATGTGGTGCGTTTCCGGATCACCGCCGACTCGGGAGCCGCGGCCGATGGTGACCCCATGGGAAAACTGTTGCCCTTGGTCTCGGAAAACTTTGGGCTGATCGGATCTCCCAACGCGAAGGTCAAGATTCGACCAGGCGGTAACCGCGTAGAAACCGCGGGCTGGCAGTTCATCTTTGTCGGGCCTGGGGGGCTGAAGTTCAGTAAAGCTTCGGTATGGCTGTGGCTGACGGACGAGCCAGCGCAGGACGCGGGACCGGCCGGAAATGACTCTCTGCCAGTGAGCGAGTATCTGGGCGAGGTTTCGCGGTGGCACATGTACCTCCACGTTCCGCCCGAGGCGCTGGAAATGTGGCCAACCGTGAAACTGGATCTTAAATCGGCTCTCGCCAAAACCACGCAGCCAATTGGTACCACTGGAACGGCGAACGATGACGACGACTACTGCCTGCTCCACAACCGCTACAAGGCGCTGATTCTGGCTGCGGCGAAAGCCGTCGACAAGGAAGAGGTTGCCAAGCTGACCGACAGGTTCAACGAGAGCATCGGCGGGAAGTTACTGTTTGCGCAAGTGACGCTGCGTGTTGGGCCGGTTGCTGAGCACGAGCCGCTGTTTAGCAGGTTCTTCGATCCACAGCGGAAGATCGGCATCGGCAAGTTGGGGTTTGCGACGAGCGCCAGGCCAATTGTCTCCCTGAATCATGACGGACAAGGCGTGGTCCTTGTTGCCACGAATCCCATGGGTGGGACCAAGTGGCCGGACGATGTACAGGTCATACTGGTCATGGATCCCGTTGATAAGAGGACGATTGGCGGACTGCCGGCCGAACCAAACTGGAGCGAGACGAAGAACGGGCTGCGGACTCGAATCTCTGCCGAGAAGCACGCGTTTGCTGCGGGCGCATCCATCCCGCTGAAGCTGGAGATGGAAAATGTCGGCGTGCGGGCGTGGAAATACGAAACACCGGCGGTTCCGTACAACAACACGTTGATCGTCACCGACAAGAGCGGCCGCCCCGTGCCCTATCTCGCGGGGTTGTCGCAAGTGGCGGTCCGCTTGAAAGAGATTGCGCCGGGCGCACACGAGGAAATGAGAGCGTTCGATCTGGGCGAGTCGTTCTACTTGCGACAGCCGGGGCGATATCTGGTCCGTTGGCCAGGTGGCCTGGTTCTGCGGGGTGACGCTGAGTCACCGACGGAACGGGCCAAGAGCCCGGAGACGGCGCCGTTCGAGTTTGACATCACGCCGGATGCGACGGCTTCGGCGGATGGCGATCCCATCGGCCGACTTTTGCCGCTCGTCAAGGAAAAATGGTGGCTCACCGGCAGCGGCAAGACTGGCAAGATTCGACCGGGTGGCAATCGGGAAGAGGTGCTGGGTTGCTTTGTCTACTTTCACTACGTGCCGACCGGATACAAGCAGGACAGCGGAATGGTCTCGCTGTGGCTGACGGAGAACGCTGCCGGTGAACGGACCATGGACGGAGAGTGGCCCGTGGCCAGTGAGTATCTCGGCAAGGTCGACCGCTGGCACGTCTACGTGCACGTCGATGCCATTGGAGGTAAAGCCTGGCCGACGGCGAAGGAGGACATCAAGCAGGCACTCGCTGCCGAACCTCAACACGCGATGGCCAAGCCGGCTTTGAAGGCGCCACGTTGGGGCGAGCCCGAGAACGGCTTGCGCGCCAGACTCGTTGCGACAAAGCAAGTATTCGAAGCGGGGGAGTCGATTCCGGTCCAACTGGAAGTCGAAAACGGCGGCCAAGTTGATCGTGAGTATCTCGTGTCCGTCATTCCCGCAAACCAGAAGTTGAGAGTCTTCGATGACCAAGGTCGCGCCGTGCTGTCGCTTCAGGATCTCTATCAAGTGACCGTTGGCACGTCCCGACAAGAAAACATCAAGGCGGGAAGCACTCTGGAGATCGCGGCGCTGGATCTTGGCGAGTCCTATTATTTGCGCCGTCCAGGTCGCTACACTGTTGTCTGGTCCGGCAACCCCGCCTCGGCCGAGTTCGAGTTCGAGGTGACTCCGAACGCAGTTCGTGCCGCGGCCGATGGCGATCCTGTCGGCCGGCTTCTCCCGCTCGTAAAAGACAGCTGGTGGCTGGGTCTCGGTCCTCGAGGAAGGATTAAGCCGGGCAGCAACTGGGGCGAAAGCACGGGCCGAATCGTGCGGTTTGTCAGGAATCCACCTGCTTTTAACGGCGAAGGCTTGATCGATGTCTGCCTGATGGACGAGGCCGCCACCGCAACTCCCGTGAACATCAACTCGTCAATTCCGACCAGCGAGTATCTCGGCAAGGTCGACCGCTGGCACGTCTATTATCGGACCTCGGAAAAGGCGCTGCAGGCGTGGCCCACAGTGAAGGAAGACGTGAAGGAAGCGCTGACGGCACGTCCTGAACTGACGCGCACTGAATAGTGGTTCCCGTTGAGCGGTGTGAGCCAGTCTAGCTTTTCAGCAGGTAGCGAAGCCGGGTCACCCGCAACGCGCGAGCCGTATCGCTATTCTGAACCCAACTCAATCGGACCCGGCCGCGGGTCGGCGGGATTCGCGTCGCGTGTAGGGTTACGAATAGGTGAATTGTTCGCGCGAAGGGCGTCGAGAACCAGGCGAGAAAGAGGGGTAGGTCTTGTGGCCGGGTCACCCGCAACGCGCGAGCCGTACCGCTATTCTGAACCCAACTCCATCGCGAATACCGCCGACCCGCGGCCGGGTCTGTTATCTCAGGGACGCGGGAATAAAACAGTTGCCGGTGATGAATAATGTTGCCGAGAGTGTGATGGCGGCCGGCAAAGTCAGGAGCCAGGCGAGTCCGATCTTCTTGAGCGTCGCGCCCTGCAATCCTGATTGATTCGCATACATCGTACCCGCGATTCCCGATGACAAGACATGCGTCGTGCTGACCGGAAGATGATAGAAATCCGCGATCAGAATCGTCAGTGCCGCCACCGTTTCGGCGACAGCTCCCTGAGCAAACGTTAAATGTGTTTTGCCGATCATTTCGGCGATCGTGACAACAATTCGCTGATAGCCAATCATCGTCCCAATACCCAGTGCCAGGGCGACACCGACGACGACCCATAACGGTACGAATTCAATCGACTTTTTGAAGTGCTTGCGGTGTGGTTCGATGGCTCTTAGCGTCGACGCGGGAACGCCTGCTTCGTCAACACGTTTGTAAAAACGATAGATCGCCTGGCGGACCTTCCATCGTTCTGCTGGCAACACTTCCGAGAACGATCGTTTGTCTTCCAGCAGCGACGCAATCAACTCCAATTCGCTGTTGATGATCCCGGCCTCTTCGGGATGCTCCTTCTCAATAATCTCCTGGATGCCCAGCGCCGCGTTACGCATATTGAAGGCCAGGTCCGCATGGTGGACGTCCAATGCGTAGTACGCGGGCAGGAAACCGATCAGCACGAGCAGGATTAACCCCATTCCTTTTTGGCCATCGTTCGAACCGTGGGCAAAACTGACACCGCAGCAGGTTGCCAACAGAACTCCACGAATCCAGTGCGGAGGTTCGTCGCCCTCCCCGGGAGGGTGATAGAGATTGGGATTCTTGACAACTCGTTTCATTGTCAGCAGCAAGATCCCGGCGGAGGTAAAACCGATCAGTGGTGAAATCAGTAAAGCCAGCGCGACATTTTTCACTTGATGCCAGTTGACGCCCGCGAGCGCCGATCCGCTGGTCATCAGGCTGTTCGCCATTCCGACTCCGATAATGGAACCGATCAGAGTGTGAGAACTCGAAACCGGCAGTCCCATCCACCAGGTACCCAGATTCCAAATGACACCGGCCAACAACAGTGACAATACCATGACCAGGGAACGTAGCGAAGAACTGTCAATCAACAGGTCGACCGGCAACAGGTTTACGATTGCGAAGGCGACCGCTGTTCCTCCCAGCAGCACGCCGAGAAAGTTGCAAAAACCGGACAGAATCACGGCGGGCGTCGGTTTCAGCGTGCGAGTGTAAATCACCGTGGTGACGGCATTCGCAGTGTCATGAAAGCCGTTAATGAACTCAAACCCGAACGCAATCAGCAGAGCGAATGCGAAACCGATCTGATGTCCTAGGGAGAGCTGCCCCAGCGCTTCCCAGAATGTCACTTCCACAACGCGGACTCCGATTGTTCTTTTGCAGGGAAATCGCCTTGATCCACCAGAACGGCGGACATGTTTCGGGATTCAAAGCACTGTACCGTGCTCGAAACAGCATTTCGAGTTGAGGCCGGCGAACCTTCTGGTCACGGGCGTCAGAGATTGCAAGATTTCAAAAACGGACTTCCCGCTCAAGGGCGTTGGACCCGGCCGCGGGTCGGCGCGGTTCGCGATGGAGTTGGGTTCAGAATAGCCGAGCGACCTCCGCGACTTCTGCTGCAGGGGTGAGATCACTGATTGCTCATTCCGCCTTGAGACAATTTCGGCACCGGAGCGGGGTGGCTTTGGCCAAGACGCCTTGTTTCACTTCGTAACCAACTGTACGGTAGTTTGTGTCCTACGAACGTGCCGCCAAACAATCGGGCCCCAACATGGTTGGTGATTCAGGCGAACAAGGCGTCGATGAACGTGATGACCGATTCCGACAACGTCGAGGTCGTCGCGATTTCCTGATGCTCAGTGCGGTGCTGGCTGCGGGTACATCCTTGTCGTGGGGACAGGCCCAGGAGAAACGTGGCGGGAAAAAATTCGTTCCGCCGACTGTCGAACGTCGACACAATGCAGTCGGTTCGTTGAATAATCTGACCGGACCGACGAAACGTGCGTTCGAATCAGACGAACTTTTTGAACCGATGACCGCGCCGCAGCGCGGAGACTGGCTGGCCGAGCATCCCGAAAAAGGGCAGACGTTCGACCAGTTTGTCGGCAGCCGTCCGCAGAAGCCAGACGCGAAACACTCGACGGTCTACCTGGTTCCCTTTGGCGAATTCGATGCCGAATGGTCGCCGAAGTTGACGGACTTGGAGCAATGTACGAGCGCGTTTTTTCAACTTCCCGTGAAGTCGTTGCAGCCCCAGGAACTGGACGAGAAAAAGTTCACAATGCGCGAAAATGACGGTCGGAAACAATTTCTGACCAAGGACTTTTTGCGGCTGTTACCCAAGCTGCGTCCGGCGGACGGATTTGCCATCGTGGGAATCACGATGGAAGACCTGTATCCCGATCCGGCCTGGAATTATGTCTTTGGGCAAGCCTCACCGCGCGATCAAACGGGGATCTACAGCTTCGCTCGATACGACCCGCTGTTCTGGCGCCAACGAAGGACACCGGAAGCCAGGGAACTGCTGTTGATCCGCAGTCTGGGCGTACTGCTTCACGAAACGTGTCACATGTTCGAGATGGCCCATTGCATCTACTACATGTGTCTGATGAACGGTGCCAACAATCTGGAAGAATCCGACAGATCACCGATGCACCTGTGTCCGGTCTGCCTGAGAAAATTGCAGTCGAGTATCGGGTTCGATGTCGTGACGCAGTACGAAGCGTTGCTGAAGGAATACGACCGGCTTGAGATTACCGACGAAACTCAATGGTTGAAGAAGCGACTGGCGTCTTTGCGGAAATGAAGACGCATCCGAATCAGAAATGGAAACAATTGAGCAGATCAAGAATAGCGTCGTCGGAAATGGGCAAGGTGGCAAATACCTCGCACGGAGATCCGCCAATGACTCGCTCCACGTCAGTTTTGATCCTGGCAATCTGGCTATTCTGTTCTGCACAGGCGTGGGGCCAGAATGCTTCCAAGGACGACGTTAAAACTGCGATGTGCAACGCACGTCAGAGCAGTTGGCAACTCGCGATGATCGCCGTCGATTCGCTCAAGAAAGGCAACCTGACTGACTTCCCAGGGATTCGAGCCTGGTTGGATGATTTCGATGACGCGACTCAAGGGATCGATCCAGATGTCTCACCTGACAAGTGGCCGCCTGTCAACGTTGATGCCCTGCTGACGAACAATCCCAATTTTTGGCAGGCGTATTACGAGATTGCACCCGGCGATCCGGGCTTAAACCTGCTTCATGGCGGACTTTTGCTGAGCGTTGGCGAATCGACTCGTGGATCTTACATCGTTGCGATTGCGCATCAGCGACCGGGTATACCCGCAGCACTGCAGCAGGCATTCGAAGGTTTGTTGATTAACTCCCAGGTGTTTTCCAAGGCATCAAATGACTGCGTCAATCGTGGAATCGCGCTGCATGACAAAGGAGACTATCCGGGCGCACTGAAAGAATATCAGTCGGCTCTAGACCTGTGGCCGCAAAATGGACTGGCTCATTATGAAATCGGCTACAGTCTGCGGCAGCAACAAACGGTTGCGGCAGGGAAAAAGAAGCTTCCCCTGAACAAGATCATCGTCAATGCGCCACAGAACCCTCCTGAGATTGACGCAGCCTTTGCCAAGGCCCGCAAGTATGACCCGTTTCAATTCATGGCCTATCAGGGAACTGACCCAGAGGTCATTCGAGGGCTGCTGGCATTGTCAAAAAAGGGGTTGCCCGCCTGGCAGAATGTGAAAACGCATTTGCATCAGCAAGTTGACGATCAAGTGCTGGAAGACTTGGCTGAAGCCTGTCAGATCGCAAACAGCCACGATCTGGCCCTGGTCACGCGGCAAATTCTGGTGGCTCGCAACAAGAGGTATTCGCCTTTGGATCATCCATTTTTCACAACCAGCTTGCGTAAGCTGGCCCCCGGCCAACAGGTCGAAGACATTTTGCAGCGACTGGACACTGGGACCATCAAAGCAAAACAAATTGTCATCCCGGAGGTTGATGACAAACCCTGATGATCAAAACCAGCACGAGTTTCGGTTGAGCCCGGAGCTCAGATTGTGGAGAGTAGTTCGATCAAGGCGGCAGAACCAATCGCCGTCCTTACAGAATGGGCACATGTCTGAAGTCACTCAAATCTTGCACGACCTCCAGAACGGAGAGGCCGGACCGGTTTCGAAGCTAACGTGATGTCGAAGGTGGCCCACTGATCGATCGGGTCATGCTGAAATGAAAGTAAGACAGACATTGATGTGCCTGTCTTACTGGTGAAATCGAAATCACGCCCCCGATCACGTGGTCGGCTGAGGTGCCGCTGGTGTGGGTTGTGGAGCAGTTGGTGCTGCGGGCGTTGGAGTTGGTGCCGCAGGCGCAGCAGGCGTTGGCATTGGAGCTGTTCCGGTCGAAGGAACCGCAATGCTGGTGGCTCCACAACAGGATGGAGCCGGGCTGCAACAAGCAGCACCCATGCCACACGTCAGCGGAGCACTGCACGTGTTGCAGGCACGACGTCGGTAACCGCACGAGTTGCAACCACCCCAGCTCCCGGCATAGCCCGCGCTGTACATTGAACCGCAGCCGCCGTATCCACAGCCACCAGAGCCGCAACCGCTGTAGCCACCGCCCCAGCCGCAACCGCCGCCCCAGCCACCGCCAAACAGGCGATGACGGGAACCGCAACCACCGTATCCGCAGCCGCCATAACCGATCGAGGCATAACCTGTATTGTACGAGGTGTAGCCACCACAGCTTGAGCACCCAGCACCAGAATACATGCCGACCGATTGAGGATACCCGGCATAACCGTAGGACGATTGAGCGTCCGCTCGTTCGGTCATCGCCGTTTGCAACACCAGCGCAACAGTCAGCAGAGAGCACAACTTCAGGGACATTGGACACAAACCTTCAAAGTGAATTGGGACACCAACTATTCGCAATGACGACATCTCAAAGACGCCATCATTCCAACGGTGCAGGACCGGCGCTCCCTCGCCCTACACGCTTCCCATTTAGCATAGCCTACGTTCTCGCGCCATTTTAACCCGTTCCCGACCAGTCACAATCCAGTTTGGTCAGGATAATCCTGATTTTCCGATTGGTCCGCCTGGCGCGGGCGGCGGATGCGCGTCTTGGCATGGGTTTCGAATCGTGGTGTCGCTTGCGCGTTGTGGCCGGGCTGACAGACGATGAAGCCTCTGGTTGACTGTCTTTGGATTGCCTGTGCGACCTGGCGTGCCGGAGGCAACCCTGAGGTCAGAGTTACTGCCGCACCTCGATTCGGCTTTGAGGGATGGTTGAGCGGGCTTCATGGCACCATCTTCAGAACCGACCGAGTGCGGACTGGGGCAACCGGATCGTGGCAGGACACACTCATTGACTCCTGAATCGTTTGCAGTGTTACGACCACTGATTCATTTGTTTGTTGGGCGACTGAGACGCTGATGACTGAGACCGACGCTCGAACCGTTCCACCATCCAACCTGACAGGTCGACGGCGTGACGGTTTCACGTTGGTCGAAGTTCTAGTTGTCGTCGCCATCATTTCGGTGCTGATCGCATTCGTCCTGCCTGCGGTGCAGCAGGTGCGTGAAGCTGCACGAAAGATGGATTGCCAGTCGCATCTGCGGCAGATCGGGCTGGCTGTCCACCAGTACTACGAAATCTACAATGGCAAGTTCTTCCTGCACCATCCGTTTGATGCCGATGTCATTGCCTTCAGTGGTGCTGCGGATTCGTTCGCCGAGATCTACTGGGAAGATAAACTGCTGCCGTTCATCGGCAGTGCCGCCGAATCCAACGAAGCGGTCGCCCGCAATGGCACTAACGTAGCCTCGAATACAATCTATCGCTGCCAGTCCGATCAGTCGCGCGTGACGCCGTACATCGATCCGGAAACCAATCAGTCCGACGGATTAGAACAGCGGACCAGTTACACCATGAACTCGCTGCTCAGCCACAAATCTCGACGTTACGGCCTCTGGACGTTGCCTCGTTTTCAAATCGAAATCGGACTGTCGAATTTCGTCTGCTTTTCGGAACGGAACGCCAAATCGTTCCTGCCACCTGCCGAAAATGACCCTCGCCAAGATGACTACGATATCTGGTTGGGCACCGACATCATCAAGCCCTGGTTCGCCTACGACAGACACAACGGCGCCGCCAACTATCTGTACCTCGACGGCCATGTCTCAACGATGCTCTTCGACAACGCCATCATCGACATGTACCCCGACAAAAAGGTCCTCACCCAAGACGGCAGCTATCCCAACTGACCGCCAGGCGCGGTCGGCGGATACGCGTCTCTGATGGGTTTCGAATCGGGATGCTGCTTGCGCGTTGTTGCCGTGAAGACAGGCGCTGATGGTGGGAGTTGTTGAGCGATCGCTACGCCTTTGGCGTGGGGTAAACAGTGTGCACCCTGTGGATGTGGCACTTCTGGTTGGCCGACTTCGGGCAATCGCTTCCCATTCGATGGCGCGGCTCAGCCACAACGCGCAAGCCGCATCGCTATTCTGAACCCATCGCAATCGCGAACCCCGGCGACCCGCGGCCGGGTCACCCTCTGTTTTGGGTGCTGGCATCCCGTTTCCAACCCGCAAGCCGCATCGCTATTCTGAACCCAACGCAATCGCGAATCCCGCCGACCCGCGGCCGGGTCAGCTGCCTGTTGGGGTGTTACGGTAGGACGTGTGGCATTGTTTACACGAGGTTTCCAGCTTGGACATCGCTGTTGTTGCTGCGGCTGAATCGGGCAGTTTCAGGTTGTTCTCGAGTTCCAACGCGATTGATTCGGCGGTAGTGAACGTCGTATGGAATTGTGGATCGTAGGCGTCGGCCGCCACCATGCGGTGTCCTTCCTGCAGAAACTCCCGGACGAGAACGGCTTCGTTCAGTGGGACGAGGTCTGGGTGGCTGGCAGGACTTGTCCAGCTCGCTTCGCGGCACAACTTCAACTGGTCCCAGTGACGATCGAGATTGGCCATTAAGGAAGCGAGTGAATCGACTTTGGCGACTTCGACCAGTTCCGGTGGCTGTCCATCGAAACTCAGCGCAGGATACCGGCCGACGTCGCGCCAGAGTCCAGCATACTCTTTGCCTGTGCCAGCCAGGTTGAGGATTCGCTCTGCATCTGTCGTAGTGACGTGTTGAGCGGCCATGCAAACGACGGCTGTCGCGGCGGGACCGCGATGTTTGCCGTGATGACAGTGCACATAGATCGGACCGACGCATTCCGCAGCCGCGCGGCGCAGTGCCGCGGCCGCGGTGTCGGGAATGCCGTCGTAGCCGATGGGGATGTGGACGTAGCGAAGGCTATGCTTTGTGGCTGATTCCAGGTTTGGCCGCAGACCATCGACGCTGATGATGGTTTTGATGCCCAGCTTCGCCAGACTGCTGAATCCCTCGTCGCCCTCGGGCTCGCTGCCTGAATAGAGTTGATCAGAGACCTGGATCAAATTGTGCAGTCCCGCTTGTTCCGGGTGAACGAGTTGAGGTTCAAACGAATATGTCTGCGCAGGATCCGTCGCGGCCACTGTTGCTGCACGTGTCAATGTCGCAGTGTGTGCGGTCGACGGAGTCGTCTTTGGATCCGATTCACGTTGTGAAGATTTCCCACAACCCGTCGACAGCACCAGTAGCAACAGCCCCGTGGTGATTCGGGACGAGATTGGACGGTGAAAAGACGGTTTGTCGATCCATGCAGATTGGCTGAGGTCCATAGTCGCCTTGTGTGTATCAGTCATTCTAGGTGTCGTGGTGCCACGCGC
>Ga0207694_10003123_pt1 | contig 13248 bp, 15 predicted proteins | sample KBSC34metaG_FD_184353 | JGI IMG/M metagenome (GOLD analysis project Ga0207694, IMG submission 184353) | Corn rhizosphere microbial communities from Kellogg Biological Station, Michigan, USA - KBS C3-4 metaG (SPAdes) (version 2) | ecosystem: Host-associated > Plants > Roots > Rhizosphere > Soil...
GTGCTCCGCAAAACTAGAGGCCAGGATAGAGTCGCTTGCTCCTTTCCCGTAGGGCTCTTGCATCCCCTACAGCATGCCGGTTTAGCCCGGCGCTCTCCGAGTTGCCGGTCATCCGCCCGGAATCACGTTTCGCGGCTATGCTCACAGGGGCACTTCACGAATGAAAAACCAGAACTCAGTGAGCCACTTTGCGATTACGCCTCATCCTAGGTGAAGCTGAACGTCGTGCATGTGCAAGGGCATCACGGGTCGATTTCCGGCGAACCGCAGACGAGCCAATTGCGTATATCTGCTCTGTCGGCTCCTGGATGCGCGCGCCCGGAGCCTTTCCCTAAGTCAGCTGAAGAGGAGGTCTCATGGTGTCGATGTTCGACGATCAATTCAAACAGGTCTTCCGCCGACTGGCGCGGACCCCTCTGTTCACCACCATCACGTTGCTCACGCTGGCAATCGGCATTGGCGCCAACACAGTGGTTTTCAGCGTGGTGGATAGCGTGCTCCTGAAGCCGTTGAATTATCCGCACCCGGAGCAACTCATCGCCATCTCGCACAGCGCGCCCGCCGTCAACTTGCCGGAGCTCGGCATGGGCGCTTTTATGTACTTCACCTACCGCGAGCAGAACACCACGTTCCAGGAGATCGGCTGCTACCATGGCGACTCCCTCAGCGTGACCGGTGTCGGCCAGCCGGAGCACGTGGACGGTATGGATGTTACCGACGGTGTTCTGCCCATCCTCGGCATCACCCCCATGCTCGGCCGCCTGTTTACACGCCAGGACGGCCAGCCTAACGCCGCGAAGACCGTCGTCCTGTCCTACGGTTACTGGGAGCGGCGGTTCGCCGGATCGAAGAGCGCAATCGGCCGCACCATGACCATCGATGGCAGTGCCCGCGAGATCATCGGCGTGCTGCCGCGCAACTTCCAGTTCCTCGACAACTACGACGCAGCGCTCTACCTGCCCATCCAGTTCGATCGCAGCAAGACTATGCTGGGCAACTTCAATGAGAGCGGCATCGCGCGGCTGAAACCGGGGGTGACGCTCCAACAGGCCAGCGCCGAAGTGGTGCGGATGCTTCCCATCTCGCTGCACAGCTTCCCCCCGCCACCGGGCTTCAGCGAAGCGGTATTTGAATCCGCGCACTTCCAGCCGACACTGAAGCCGTTGAAGAAAGTCGTGATCGGCGACGTAGGAAATGTGCTGTGGGTGCTGATGGGCTCCATTGTTGTGGTTCTTCTGGTGGCTTGCGCCAATGTCGCGAATCTGCTGCTGGTGCGCGTGGAAGGCCGCCGGCAGGAACTGTCAGTGCGGGCCGCGCTGGGCGCGAGCCGCAAACATATCGCTGTCGGCCTGCTGTTCGAGAGCCTGATGCTGAGCCTCATTGGAAGCCTGGCAGGACTAGGGCTGGCGTTTATCGGCTTGCGCATCCTGGTAGCTGCCGCGCCCACTGGGCTGCCGCGTCTGCATGAGATCGGCCTCAATGTTACGGTACTGCTGTTCACGCTGGGACTGGCGCTGTTTGTTGCCGTGGTGATTGGCATTATTCCCGTGCTGAAGTATTCGGGTCTGCATCTGGGTGCCGGGCTGCGAGAAGGCGGGCGCGCGCTGAGCCAGAGCCGCGAGCGCCACCGCGCCCGCAAAACCCTGGTGGTGGTGCAGGTGGCGCTGGCCCTGGTGCTGCTGATCTGCTCGGGACTGATGATTCGCACTTTCCGCGCACTAGTGCAGGTGTCGCCGGGGTTCTCCGATCCCCAAAGTCTGTTCGCGTTTCACGTCTGGATTCCTGAGACGCAGATTCCCGATTCGCAGGCCGAGCGGGTGCTGCGCATGGAACAGGCCATCCAGGACAAGATCGCGGCGATTCCGTCAGTGCAGTCGGTTGCCATTTCCACCGCCGTTCCCATGGATGGGACACAGTGGTTCAATCCCGTCGCCGCCGCAGACCGCACCTACAAACCGGGCGAATTGGCTCCCCTGCGCCGCTTCCGTTTCATTGGCCCCGGCCTTTTCTCCACCATCGGTTCGCCCATGATCGCCGGTCGCGACCTCACCTGGGCCGATGAGTTCGGTAAACGCCCCGTCGTTCTCATCAGCGAGAACTTCGCGAAAGAGTATTGGGGCAGCGCCGAGAATGCCCTGGGTAAGCGCGTACGCCAAGCCGATAACGAGGAGTGGCGCGAAATCATCGGCGTAGTCAAGCCGATCTACGACGACGGCGTCGACAAGCCCGCTCCCACCACCATCTATTGGCCGCTTTTCCAGGCCAACATGAATGGCGACAAGGAGATGATCCGGCGCGGCGTGAATTTCATTATCCGCTCGCCGCGCTCCGGCTCCGCCCAATTTTTGAGCGAGGTGCAACGGGCGGTGTGGTCCGTCAATGGCGATCTTCCGCTCGCCAGCACTACCACTGTGAGCAAACTCTATCGCAAATCCATGGCGCGCACCTCGTTCACGCTGGTGATTCTGTGCGTGGCTGGCGCAATGGCGCTGCTGCTCGGTATCGTGGGCATCTACGGCGTCATCTCCTATGCCGTCTCGCAGCGCACCCGTGAGATCGGCATTCGCATGGCCCTGGGAGCGCAGCGCGAGCAACTCACCGCCATGTTCGTACGCCAGGGGCTCACGTTGGCCTTCATCGGGGTTGCCGCAGGGATCGTCATTGCGGCACTGGCGCTGCGCCTCATGTCGTCGCTGCTGTTCAAGGTGAGCGCAATGGACCCGTGGACGTATACTGCCGCGGCCGCCTGTATCCTCGCCATCGCCTGGGTGGCCTGCTATTTACCGTCGCGCGGTGCGGCGGTGGTGAACCCTGTGTCGGCACTGCGGTCCGAGTGACAGTAGCGGATGTATTGATGTCGCCGATCTGGCTACGGAAGAGTTGTCGGTGACTGGCTCGCTACTATCGTTGAGCCGATTCCGATGTCAGGTCGATCCGGGTGAGGCGAACATAATGTGAGAGTGGAATTCTGCCTTCTCCGAGAGGGAATGTCTTGATCGCGACCACGCTACCGGATTTGATCACGAATGGTCTCAGGTCACCTTGTAGCGCGACGACAGGCGTGTCCTTATCGCGAGGCCACCCGTTTTGCTGCAATTCGGTGGGATCAGTTAGTGCACTGAACGTGCACTTGATCTCGTCCGTGCCCTTCACTGGCTCAACTCGCAGATCGTAAGGTTGGTCTTGACGTACGGCTTCACATACTGGGCAGGCATCAGACGCACATCGTGCCCCTGCTGGCGCAGAGCACGGCCCAGGAAGTGAGCTCCTCCACAGGCCTCCATGCCATTCAAGCAGACATGCAAGTTCGCTGTGAAACGCAGAATCTGATTCCTCGAGCACTTCTTACGCACTACAACTTCACCGCGCGGGTTAAGACCAACCAGGTGAAAGACCGTCTTCCCAAGATCGATGCCGATCGTGTGAATCTCCATGGCACGCCTCCTGAGCACCACTTATACCCTCGTGGGGCTAGAGCGGCGGACCATGCCAGTACCAAACCAAAAATTGTAGGGTCCGAGTTGCCGGTGATCCACCCTCATTGTTGAAATAGCCTGCAAAATGGACGGATCAGGTTCTATGATGATCCGAATTGAGGCCACGATGAAGCACGGCGACAAGGTCGGGATAGTTGCTCTCGCGATTTATCTGCTAGGGGTCTTCCTCTTGTGCGCAATGTGGATTTGGGTGAACTCTCCTATATGGCACCTGGAGGTGCTTGGTTTCTGGCTGTTGGGGGGCGGTTGCATCATTTCGCTTTACGCGGCAATTCGCGGTTCGCGATGGTGGCTCTTAGTCCCAACATCCTTACTTTGTCTCTGGCTGTTGTTGGCCACAAGCAAACATGCCGGATAATCCTGCCCCATGGTGAAGAGTTCACTTATACTTCCCCCACGGGTCCATCCCACCTTTGATCTGGAGGGCTTATGCACAGGCGCTTAGGTTCAAATTCCTGGGCTCTCGGGCTCATTGTCGGCTGTGTCTTTGGAGCAACAGATTTGCTCTTGACGTGGCTCTATCCCTTGGAAGATGACAGTCCTTTGCTGCTGCTTCGATTTTATGGACCGATGTTTCTCATTTGGATTCTCGCGTCGCTTCACGCTTCACAGCGCACGGGGCGGCTGTCATCAGGTGTCGTAGCCGGAATGAAGGTGGCATTCGCGACGTTCTTTGTCTTCACCTTGTTTAATTTCGTCCGGGTTAATCTTTTTCTGAAGGGGATGACGGCCCGAGCCGACTGGCAGAACATGATGATGCGGTTTAGGGGCAGCGGAACCGAAAGTCTACGATTGTTCGTCAATCTCGACTACATCAAAGGGACCCCTTTTAAGATCGGAGTCGCTACTGTTCTCGGTGCAGCATTGGGCATTGTTGGCGGCGCAGTTGGAGCTATGCTTTCCAGCAAATCGTTGACTAAAAATACGGCTCAGAAAGCCTGATGAACTTTGCCATTCTGATGACTAGCGGTTAGTCGGCGACTCGGTACTATGCCAAATCTTCGCCCGAGTCGCAACAGTTCCGGTCCTAGCTCACCGAAAGCCTTCTGGCACCGGAGGCACAGGAATGGCGCAAGACAGCACCACGGTATCGCCAAGGAGCACCTGCGCGACAGAACCCGACCATCCGTACAGAATGACGCGGTCCCTCCTCCATTCAATCTCGGGAAACTTGCCTTCAGGACCGTCGAAAATAACCAGATAGGTTTTGTCCGGTTCCATCGAAATCTCAGTCGCCCACGGTTCGACGCACAACACCGTCGGCGCTCGATCGGAGTTCCTGACCCAGAGCATTTGGCGAGATGAGCTGCTCATAGCGACAGGATAAGCTCACGAGTTCCGGGTCGAGTGGTCGGCAATTCGGAACTTTGTCAGGTTTTCGCCTTTTTCGTGGTTATGTCCGAGTTGCCGGTAATCCGACCAGAACGAAAGATCGACCTGCCGGGGCGAGATGCTGTCGGCTCCGCTATCAGGTCCCGCTACGGCCAACGACAGATTTCGAAGTCCCGTCATTCTCGACGAAGAATGATCATTGGATCTGAGTTCGCCGCTCGTTGCGCTGGGATGACGCTGGCAACTAGTGCGAAGATGATGAGTAGTGCCGGCACTAAGACAAAGGTGCCGGGGTCCGAGGGACGCACCTCATAGAGCGAAGATGAAAGAAACCGAACAAGCGCAAACGCCGCGGCGAGGCCGATAGCCATGCCTACGGCAACGACGCGCAGGCCCTGACCAAGAAAAAGCCGGCAAATATTGCTCCGGGTGGCACCGAGCGCAATCCGAATACTCATCTCGGGGCCGCGGCGACTCGCCATGTATGTCAGCAGCCCGTAGAATCCAATGAACGCCAACGTTGTTGCCATTGCTGTAAAGATCGAGAGCAGCACAGTCTCGAATCGACGCCGGGCGGATGCCTCGGAGACCAGTTCGCGCATGGAATGGACTTTCGAGAACGAGAGGGTGGCGTCCATTCGACGCAGCACTCGAGTTGCCGACTGCACCAGATCATTGGCCGGCAAGGCAGAGCGAATGACAATGTAGGCGTTATCCGGGCCGCGAAAGAGAAGAAAAAGCTGCGGCTGAGGTGACGATTCCAAACTCCAGTCGCGCATGTCAGCCACCACCCCAACGACCACTCGTGGATACTTAGCGTCCTGAGGTGAAACCGCAGGATCGGCCGGCAGGATTCTCTTCCCGATTGGGTCTTGGCCGGCAAAGTACTTCTTCGCAAATGCCTGATTAACGACCGCTGGAGTGGGAGATGCCGATGCATCGCTGGCTGTGAACGCACGACCTTCAACGATTGAAACACCCATTGCGGAAAAATAGTCAGGGGAAACCGATCCACCGTCTGTCATTTGGCCTTCCTGGTTGGGGTAGTTCTCCACCCAGAATGTACCGACGCCTTTCGTATCGCCGAAGGGAAGGTTATCGACGGCACCAACCGCGAAAGTGCCGGGAAGGGTTGCGATCTGAGCGATGAATGCCCGATAAAACGATTCCCGCTTTTCCGGCGTGGTGGGGATTGTGTAGCTTTCGGGAAGATTGATCTTCAGTGACAAAGTGGAGGTGGAGAAGCCGAGCGGCACTTCTTGGACCCTAATCAGGCTCTTCATGAGAAGGCTGGAGCCAGTCAGCAGTACGACAACAAGCGCGATTTGCGCCACGATTAAAAAACTGCGAAACCGACTGCGTTCCCCCTTCGCGCCGGTCTGGCCGCCTGACTTGAGGAACTCGATCAGGTTGACGCGAGAGGCAGCGATCGCGGGTATCAGGCCAGTGAGAATGCTTGTTAGAAACATGATGGTAACTGCAAAGGCTAGAACTTTGGCATTGAGAGTGGCCTCCTGCAGTCGGGGGATGTTGCCGGGGTCGAGTTTCAGCAGAAGCCTGAGAAAAACCCACGCCAGCACGACGCCGACGAGTCCGCCGCCTGTGCCTAAGAGAAGCGTCTCTGTGAGCATCTGGCGGATGAGGCGATCGCGTCCGGCGCCTAAAGTTGCGCGGACCCCGAGCTCATGGGAACGGTTCGCGCTACGAGCAAGGAGGAGGCTGGCGGCATTTCCGCACGCAATGAGAAGGACGAAGGTGACGGCACCCATGAGAAGCAGCAGCAGCGGACGGGAAGATCCTTCGAATTGTTGGCGGAAAGATTTGACGTAAGCATACCAGCCCTGGCGGAAAGTGCCCGGATCGTGGAGAGGGTCGAGACGCCGCATGATTGAGCTCAACTCGGCTTCTGCCTGGCGGGTGGAGACCCCCTGCTTTAGGCGACCCAATGCATAGTTGTCGCCGGAGAGCCCGCGATTGGTGCTCTGTTTCGCCGTGAGAGCAAGCGGAACCCAAACGTCCGTTGCATCGATGTGGAAGTCGCCCTCATCGATCTCTGATTTTCGCGGATAGTTGAATCCCGCAGCCATCACACCGATGACTCGATAAAACCTGCCGCTGAGTTGAAGAGACTTGCCAATGACGGCCGAATCACCGTTAAAAAGCTGCTGCCAAACGGAGTGGCTGATAACGACCACTCGAGCGTGGTCGGGCTGATTATCGTCGACATTGATTGCTCGACCGAGTTCAGGTTCCACCTCAAGGGTAGAGAAAAAGGCAGCATCGACAGCGGCCCCACTCAAAGTCAATCCGGGGCGGTCGAGCTTGAACTTCTCCTGCCTGAACTGCGTCATCGCTGAGAGTGAATGGCTCTCGCGCTTCAGGTCGGCAAAGTCGGCGTTGTCGGGCACAAACGCTTCCGGCGGAACTTCGCCGACATTCCTATTCGGAGTTGCAATGTAGACGAGGTGCCCGACATCACCGTACGGCAGAGTTGGAAACATAACCGCCGTCATAACGCTGAAGATGGCCGCGCAGGATCCGATACCGAGCCCGAGCGTTGCGATAATTACTGCTGCGAAGGCGCGATTGCGGCCGAGAGAGCGCAGCCCGAACCGTAGGTCCTTATCGAGCTGTTCGGCAATTCCGATACCGCGGAGTTCCATGGCGTTCACCACCCTGAAGCTTACCAAGTTCGCGTTCTTGTCGTGTGGTCGCCAATCCGGAACCAACCCCAAAATCCGTTAGGGTCCGAGTTGCCGGTGATACGAGCTTGGTGAAATCTCGAAGTTAGGGATGACCCTTTTCCGGCAGCCCAACGTTGCCGACAATCCAGTCTGCTTTCCCGTCCGTGGAAAAGAACACGTGAATGTTCTTGTCTTTCACCTCGTTCACAATGTTGCTTTCAGGTTTCTCGAAGTAGTAGACAAATACATATCCGATGCAGGAGCGCCACGGCTCTTTTGGGATCATCTCCCTTTCATAGTCTGGTGGCCCAAACGCTTCGACGATTTCCCTTTTCGATGACCCTAGACCAATGCGAGCATAGTTCTCTTTCACCCTTCGCAGCTTTTCATCAGGCGCGGAGTAAGGGAAATTCACGGTTTTGATCCACTCATCGTATGTATTGAATTCGATGTCGTGTGGGCAGACGCTCCTGTCCTTCTGGTGTTCTATGATCGCATGGGTGGCAATGAGATCGAGAGACTCCACGCCGATGACTCCAAACGCCAGGATGGACGCGGCGCTGATGATTACGTTACGCACTCGCATATCGATTGCTCAGACTGATAAAGACGCATTGCCGATGAGTTGCGCTCCTCAGATGGTAAGGTCCCGCTCCATGCACTTGGCTTTTTGGAATCACTCCCGTATGGTCGGCAACTCGTCCCTTTGACGATTCTTCGCCTACCGTCTGTTTACTTCCGTATAGCCGGTGACTCTGGACTTGAGCGTTTTTTCTACCGCTGCAAGATCAATATTTCGATACAAAAAGCCACACCAAATAGAAACTTGAGCCCGATGGCCATGTTGAGCTTCGATTTCGCTCTATGAGGAAGATCTCTCAAGATGCGTTCTCGCTTGATGTCTTTTCTAATCTCGTAAAGGCTATCGAAATCGCTCACGTTTTCGTGCTGGCGCCCAACAAGTTCGTCAGTCAGCTCTTCCTTTAGTTTCCGTTCTCGGATTGCGAAGAAGAACGTGGCTGCCAGGGTCACCACGTACAGCCCAATTTTGAATACGAGCATTGGCTTGCACCACTTCAGATTGTAGGCGATTACCAAGACTCTTAAGCACCTTGGTTCTTCAGCTAGACATCCAGAGCGGCTGGTCGCCGATGTGAACTTGGCAAGAAAATGGCCTCAGTGTCCGAGCAGCCGGTGACTCGCTCCAACCGGACGAAAGCCCCCTTTTGACCCACGTTTATGATCTTTTCGGAGGCATTGGTGGAATATACGGGCGAGAAGATCAAGGTCATTCCCTGGAAAGAATCAATCTTGGATGAGATACGCGAACGTCCCGGAATGTACCTGGGACTGAAATCGCTTTCTGCACTTCAGTTCTTTTTGCTTGGATATGAGTTGGGCAAATTCAGAAGCGAACATCGCTGGCCTTCTGAGGTGCCGCAGCATTTCTGTGATTGGGTCGCTTATCGCCTTCACCTTCGCAGCAATTGGAATGGATTCTGGCATCGCGCAATCCTGAGCCGAGTGCGTGATGAGTCATTGGCATTTGATCGGTTCTATGAACTACGCGATGAGTTCGCCCGCCGTGAGGCGAAAGTGGTTGCGACCATACGCGAAGACAAGCGCGAGTATCAGGTGCAACGCCGTGACGCAGATGGCCACCGGATAGATTGCACCGAAGAACTTCCAAGATCTCTCAGCATCGTCGTGTACACAGAGGACCCAGGGTTCTTCTTCGAGGCTGATGGACAAGAGAACTTCTTTTATCGTGGTTGGTTCCTGTGTGCTCTCGATGCTTGGGATCGTCCGATCATGGACAGGTTCAATGTGCAGGATGAGAACACTTGGAAGCGATTGATAGAAGAAAACAAGCGGTACAAAAGGAATCTGAGCCGTACACGAGCACGCATCCGTGACAAGGAAAAGCGAGATTCTTAGCCACAAATTCGATCTCTGGGCGAGTGGTCGGCTACTCGGACCCAAGCCAAGAAATTGCCACTTTTGGATCCTTCAGACATTCAGGCTTTCGGCGTGAAGTACTTCTCGAATAGTTCGCGTGACCGCTTCTCGCCCTTTTCAGTCAGTGCGACCGACTTCGTCTTGCCCTTGGGATCGGAGATGTAGTCACGCTCATGCAGTCGATCCATCGTTCCAAAGTCAAGGCCTTTCCAGGCCCGCACGCCTCCTCCCTCCTTGAAGTGGGTTAGCCAAAGAAGAGCAAGAGTCACCTCATCCACCTTGTCTCGATCGAATTCCATATCCTCACCTCATCGCGATTGTTCCAGAATAGTAAGCCGCTTTCCATCAGGAATCCGGTTCGATGCCGATTCGATCATTGACTGCACATCGCAACCGCTGCTTGCTCCCAAGGTAGCGTTCCGTAGTCTGGATCGACACGTGTCCGAGGAGAAACTGAATCTGCTCGAGTTCACCGCCTGCAGACTGGCAAAGGCGAGCGCAGGTCCTGCGCAAATCATGAGGAGCCACGTTCGGCAGCCCTGCCCTGCGGGCCGATTTCCGGACGATGTGCCAGATAGCCTTTTCTGAGATGTGCTCCCCGCGAATCTGTCCCGACCTGTCTACCCGCCGAAAGATTCGGGCTTCGCAGATTCCGGCAGCCCTGACCCAGCTCTCCAACTGTTCCCGCACCCAGTCCGGGATGGGAACAGTTCGGACATGGCCTCCTTTTCCGACGAGATCGACAATTGCCCATCGCCCCTCTCGCTGCTCAAGATCTCGCAAATTCAGCGAAACCGCCTCATGCCGGCGAAGGCCGCACGCCAGAAGGAGTGCGAGAAGTGCTCGGTCTCGTTTCCCTTTTAGACCACCGGGGTCCTGTGCTTCGCAGAGAGCCTTACTCTCTTCTGCTGAGAGCCAGTTGCCTAATCGGACACCGATCTTCCTCAACCCCCTGACTCGCCGGATTCCAGCTGCCAGATCTGCGCTGAGGAGGCCGCAGTCTGCTGCCTCATAGGCGAGTCTGCGCACAGCGCCTAAACGGAGGTTGATAGTCCCGGGCGCCAAGCGTCTCGCCTCGAGATAGCTTCGGTATCGAAGGACAACAACGCGATTGAGGGCAAGGCGAGGTTCGGAGCAGTACCAGTCTACGAATTCGCTAATAGCATGATTGTAGCCGCGCTGTGCATCCAGGTTGCTGAGACTGCTGAGAACCGCGGATTTCGCGTGCTCCAGATCAGGCAGTTTGAACACGGCTTTTGGCTTCCGGTTGTTTTTCTTTGACTTACCCTTTCTTTTCATGGCTTCTGACCTCCACATCAGCCATGATGCCGCTCAATGAGACCAGAGGGGAAGAAGTGTCAAAGGTCCGAGTTGGCGACTACTCACCAGGAAGAGCAGAAAGTCTTCGTTCCGCGCAACTGCGCGGACTCTTCAGCGTAACTGGTGCTCGGGGTTCAAGCTGGGCATAGCGCAGTGTCACAGTTGCGGTTTTGCGGCCTATCAGTTCCGAGCTGTTGCGCCCGCTCCTCTACAAGCATCATGGCGCGGTGACGTAAATCGTCTTCGAGAACGGACCGGAACTGTCCCATGCAGTTATCGTCATTCGGTGTGTGCCTGACGTGAGCGTCACGTAGGTATTGAAGTGCGAAGCCGCGATTGTGAAAACCGACAGTCCGTCAATATACACCCTCATCGCGGCGACTTTGCTACTGTCCGTCGCACCGGCGGCTACCAACATCTTGTTCGCCACAAATGATTCATTGGCAGGAGTACAGATTGTCACCGTGCGAGTGATGCTGCTGAGCGTACAGGGTGGAACGTCCCACTTGGCAGCAAACGACCATCTTCCGTCGCGGTTGTCGAGTGGCGCAGACTGGTAAGCCCCGGGTGTCGTTTGTACGTATCCTTCGAACAGCGCGCCTGCTACATAAGCATTGCCCGCAGGATCGACAGCCACCGCTGATGGCTCGATGTCGCTGCTGATTATCTTCGAGACCGCTGGTCCATAGCGAGTTGAGAACTGAAACGCGCTACCGCGGGAATTCAGTTCGCTGAGCCACATCATGCCTGTGGTATTTGTCGGTTTCACGAGAGGCACTTGCGACGATCCTGAGGATCCCGTTACGTAAGCATGGCCGACGGAATCGACCGCGACGCGAACCGATGCTTCATCGCCGTTCGGTCCGCCGAGGTATGTTGAGTAGATGAGCCTTGAAAGGTCGGAGGGCAGCTTAGCGACGAACGCATCGCTGCATCGGATGGGCTGGTTATCATCGGTATAGTCGCATGTTCCCGGATCGGGAGTGGTGTCCACGGCACCCGCCGTGACGGGAAAGTCAGTTGAGTCGGTGCGTCCAGCAACGTACACCTGATCGTTGTGATCGATTGCGATGCCGCTGGCCATGTCGTTCCCCACTCCGCCGAGCAGCGTTGAAGCCAGCAATTTGCTTCCGTCGCCGTTCACCTTCGCAATGAAAGCGTCCGCGGCATCCCCTTGGGTGTGCTGCGTGCGTTGAAACGCGTTGCTGCTCGTCGGAAAGTCAGTGCTCGTAGTCGTGCCGGTGAACACGGCGTGATTCAAGGAATCAACGGCAATTGCGGTGCCGCTATCACCGGGAAAAGCAGCGGAGTGCGTGCCGCCGACGTAGGTCGAATAGAGCACACCGGAAGCGTCCGCGGTGAATCTCATCACGATGAGATTGGAGCCCGATGAGATTGCGTTCTTGTAGGCCCCTGGCGTGGTGTAACAGCCCGGACCTGCTGTTGCAAGGACATACGCATGCTGAGTGCTGTCAACAGCGACGGCAGTAAAGGAAATTCCCTCTTGGAGGTTGTAGGTCGCATCGAAGCCGCAATCTTTGCCGAGTAAGCTCGTGGAGTAGACCAGTGTGGTTCCGGATGAGTTCAACTTCATCAGATACGCGCATTGACCGCTGGCCGAAACACAACTCGTCCGCCAAGCACCCGGTGTTGTCGGGATCGTATCTGTTGTCGTTGCCGCGACAGCGATGACGTAAGCGTTGCCCGAGCGATCTATGGCTATCCCCGCGGGAACAAGGTTAGCGACAAATGTCGAATACACCAAAGCTGTGCCGGCGCGATTGAACTTTGCCACAAACATTGTTTGATATCCAGTGAGCGAGTTGTTGCTCTTTGTGGGCGTGCGATTGTATGCGCCCGCGGTAGTCGGAAAATCAGGTGCCGTTGTGAATCCGGTGACGTATTGATAACCGTTCGCGTCGATTGCCGACGCAGTGATCGAGGTCCGGCTGCTGGCGCTGAGGAATGTCGAATACCACAGAGTGGGGCGTGTCGCGGTTTGTGAGGCGGCCGGAAACACCAAGCACGCGAACCATGTGCTCACGAGCAGAAGCAGTTTCGAACGGGGTGACATGTTGGACCTCCAAGGGTCCTGACCAGCTGTTTATCCCTGAGTTGATGCCGGGCGCGGGTGAGAAGATGTCCTGCGGGAAGGCAATTCGCCCTAGATTAGAAATAGCTTCTGCCCGGAGTCCACTCGAATACCGTGGTCTCTGAGGTCACTCTCTGCGGTACACATCTAGGGGATTTCGTCATGGTCCCGCGTTTCCAGGAACTTACTCTCGAGCCGAACGGTCGGAGGCTTCAGGTCAAGCACATTCACCACTTTCGCTTGCTGAAGGGGAAGATCGTGGAGGATTTCGCAGTTCGCGCCGACCTTGGTAGGTTCCAGCAGCTCGGACGAATGTAATTTCCGAGTAGCCGACGATGCGGGACCTTTGAACAAGAATCCTCAT
>Ga0207694_10003125_pt1 | contig 13246 bp, 6 predicted proteins | sample KBSC34metaG_FD_184353 | JGI IMG/M metagenome (GOLD analysis project Ga0207694, IMG submission 184353) | Corn rhizosphere microbial communities from Kellogg Biological Station, Michigan, USA - KBS C3-4 metaG (SPAdes) (version 2) | ecosystem: Host-associated > Plants > Roots > Rhizosphere > Soil...
CGCAGGAGTACAAGATCGACGGTCAGGACGGCGTGCGCGAGCCGCTGGGCATGTGCGGCGTGCGCCTGGAGGCGCGCGTGCACATCGTGACCGCCGCCGCCGCCGCCGCCCAGAACATCTTGAAGTGCTGCACCCGCTGCGACCTCGAGGTCGTGGAGATCGTGCTCGAGCCGCTGGCCTCGGGCGAGGCGGTGCTGGAGGAGGACGAGAAGGGGCTGGGCGTGGCGCTGGTCGACATCGGCGGCGGCACCACCGACATCGCCATCTTCACCGAGGGCGCCATCGCCCACACCACCGTCATCCCCATCGGCGGTCACCAGCTGACCAGCGACATCGCCTTCGGCCTGCGCACGCCCCCGCACGAGGCGGAGAAGATAAAGATCCGCTCCGGCTGCGCCCTGGCCCGCATGGTCGACGAGGAAGAGACCCTGGAGGTGCCTTCCGTCGGCGGACGCGCGCCGCGCATCCTGTCGCGCCACAGCCTGTGCCGCGACATCATCCAGCCGCGCATCGAGGAGATCTTCTCGTTCGTGAAGGCAGAGATTCAACGCCTGGGCTGCGAGGACATCCTGGCCTCCGGGGCCGTCGTCACCGGCGGCGCCACGCAGATGCCCGGCATCACCGAGCTGGGCGAGGAGATCCTGGGCATCCCCGTGCGGCGCGGGATGCCGAAGGGCGTGGGCGGTCTGGTCGAGGTGGTTCGCTCACCGACCTTCTCGACCGCCGTGGGCCTTGTCCACTACGGCCTCAGCCGCACCGGCCTTGCCGTGACCGGCGAGCCTGCCAAGCGCCCGGGCCTGTTCGGCCGCATCCGCCGCACGCTCAGCAACGCGTTCTGAGGCGAACCTGGGGGGAAGGTGGCCCCCCCGGAGCCGCCCTATCGGCGGCTCCAGGGGCGAAGGGTCACTGAAAGACGATCGACTGCAGGCAGAGGTTGTCGACCGTTATGTCCGATTGCGTGGACGAGATCTGGATGCCGACCTTGTCGATGTTCTGGATGTTGTCCATCGAGAGCGCCTTCGCTGCGTCCGCAGAATCGCCGTTCCAGCACTCTTGATTGAAGCTGGACAGCTGAATCGCCTGGCCGCTGGTCATTTGGGCGCAGTAGGTCTGTCCTGCGGGCTCACCCTTCACGTGCACCTCGGCGCGCAAGGCGTCGGAAGGGGTGCCCGCGACGGTGATCGTGATTGACGCGTAGGTCTTGCCGAGAGTAAGTCCCGGCGGCTCACTCGTGTTGACGCCAATCTGGATGCCCCAGTTGTTGTCGTAATCGCTCTGGAGCGGCGTTTCGGGAAGAGCAGGGATCATCCCGGTGATGCACAGGGCGTCGGACGAGCTCCAGTTCGTGGTCGTGGTGCAGGCGTTCGCGCTGTCGATGGCATGCTTGTCGGTGTCGCACGTCGGATCCGTCAGCTTGTCCAGCATTCCCAGGGCCACCCAGCCGAAGCCGGTCATGGCTCCCTGAGCTTGCCCGTTGTTGAAGCAAACCTTGCCGTCGCCTTCACACGCTGTCGACCCACCGTCCGCTCCCCCGGAGCCACTCCCTCCGGAACCGCTCCCCCCAGAACCGTTGCCTCCAGAACCGCTCCCTCCGGAGCCGCTTCCCCCCGATCCGTTGCCCCCCGATCCGTTACCCCCGGAACCACTACCGCCGGAGCCGGGATTCCCGTGGCTGCTGGAGGAGTTGCACGACGCGGAAGAAAAGATCATGGCGCCGCTCAAGAGGAGGGCGGTGAGACCCGCAGGGACCTTGAAGAACCTTGATGAACTCATACATACCCCTTCTTACGTTAGTTCGTTCAATCAGAGAGGCCGGTTTGTGTGGGAAACCTTTGGGCCGGGACGAAGAAGCCCTGGCGTGATGCAACCGCCAGGGCCTCCAGGAACAGGGGGTCTGTGACTACGGAGTCGGGAAGTTGCCGCTCATGACCAGCAGCGTGAGGAACCCGACCGTCGACGGGAAATAGGTGTGGTTGAAGTCACCATAGTCGAGAATGTCGAGTATTCCGCGGAAGGACCGGTCACGGAACTTCGGACCGTTGGTCCCTCCGACGGCCATGCCGGCCACGCCCATCGGACCGATGAACGAGCCCTGACAGTCGACGGCCTTTGGATGCGGCTGCCCGGAGCTCTTGACCCAGCCAGCCTTCATGAAGTCGATGGTGTCGCCGTTGTCGTACTTCGTCGAGAAGAACGAGATGATCTTGTTGAGCGAAGCCGAGGCATCTGCTGCGCCTGTGCAGGCGTCGAGCCCCAGCCGCCACGCCACGCGCGCAGCGTCGTACCCTAGAGCTATTCCGTCGATAGGGCTCGTGACCTGACTGCTCGGTGCGACGGGCGCACCGCTGGACGGATCGCCCCAGTCGGTCGGAATACCCGCGGTCGCAGCGTTGATGTTGGCGTTGACGAGACCATAGGTTTTCGAGATCACCGATGCAAACGAGCCCTGGAACTTCCGGTACGCCGCAGGCGCGAAGTAGGAGGCGTTGAACGTCGACTTGAACATGTTGCCGCCCACGACGACGTCGCTCGATATGTCGCCAGCGAGAATGGCGCTTGCCATGGCGTCCGCATCGGTCTTGTAGCCGCCCCACTGCGCGTCGGCCATGTAGAGCGCGTAGGCGATGTCCTCATCGCCGTCCGTCGCCGATCCCTGGCTGCCTGTCTTCCAGGTCATGAGACCGCCGCTCAGCTTGCCCTTCACGTAGCCCCACATCTTGTCGAAGCTGTCTTTGTCGCCCATCGCGGCCGTGATCAGCATGCCGTAGCCCATGGACTCGCTGGTCGTGACGCCGTTCTCCTGCTCGGGGCAGATGACCTTCAAATTGCTACCGTCGGAGCGTACGAAGTTCTTGGTCCAGCGGGCATAGATCTGAGAGATGGCCGTGTTGAACTTCGACGCGTTCTTGGCGATCTCGCAGGTTCCACCCGAAGGAGCCTTGTTCTGCGGGAACGCCTTGGCGGCGCTGTTAGTGGACTTGAAGGTATCGGTGACCGGACAGTCACCCGTGAAAAACGAGATATCGTCGATCCATAGATCGAACGGCGCTGTCTTGTTGATCGCAGTGTACTTACCGTCGGTGGGATAGCTGCTGACCGTCCAGTCATTCGCCTGGTTGAACTGGAACTGGACCTTCAGCATGTTAGCCGCCACCGATTCGCGCTGCGCGTTGGTGATCGTGGTGGGCAACGACAGTGGATACATATCGCGATCGAAGCAGAAGGTGATGTCCTTCCAGTCGGTGGTCAGCGCGTAGTCATCCTGCAGATACCTGCCGAGGTGCTGGTAGCAATCGACCGCGGCCTTCTCGGGCGTCGCTGTCGTCTTGCCGGCGCACATACCACCCGAACTCGTCCCTTCGGTCCACGGCGTGGAGACGTTGAAGCGAACCGGCGAGTTCTTGGGATGTGTGGAACCGACCTTGGCGCGGAACTTGATGCCGGTGTAGCTCTTCGTGTTGGCATAGACGGTGGGCGCCTTGTCGGTACCGGCGAAGTTCGTGATTCCCATTCCGGCGTAGGAGGCCCAGCCGCTTCCGGTGGTGTGAAGCGCGTACTTGTGACAATCCGTGCTGTCACCCGTCGCCTCGACCTTCATGGTCTCGGTCGCCCCGGCACCGGCATCGTTGAACACCTCCCACTTTCCGGTGATGTTCACTCCGGACAGGATGACGGGGTCGCCGGTGCCTTCTTCGAAGTTCGAGATCGTGTCCGGGGTTGCGCAGGCGTTGGTGCTCGCGCCCCCAGCGCCGCCGGACCCGGTTCCGCTGCCGCCCGTGCCAGTCCCGTTGCCACCCGTGCCAGTCCCGCTGCCACCAGAGCCAGTTCCGGTCCCACCGGAGCCGGTCCCGTTGCCGCCGGAACCGGTCGCAGTCCCTCCGGACCCAGTGCTGCCTCCGGATCCGGGCTTACTGCCGCCAGAGCCGGTGCTGCCGCCCGAACCGGTGTTGCTGCCACCCGACCCAGTGCTGCCACCCGAGGCGGCCTTGCCGCCGGAGCCACTGCCGCCGGAACCGCTTCCACTACCCCCGGAGCCTGAGCCGTTGCCACCAGAGCCCTTTCCGCCAGAACCCGATCCGCTGCCCCCCGAAGCGGACCCGCCGCCTCCACCAGATGACGAACAGGCCGTGACCTGCATGGCTAGGAAGCTGACAGCCACGAGGGCCAGAGACCGAGACGTCGATATTGAACGCAACATCATTTACTCCTTCGAGCGAGGGGGAGGTCGGGTCACAAAGACGGAGAAGACATGGGTTGCGCCGCTAGGGCGCGAGATCAGAGCTGTCTGCTTCGAGCGGCCCGGAAATGTACAGTTTTTTCCTGCTGTAGGGAAACGTCATTCCGGTCGGTTGTGGGAAACGTTGTCCCCCGGAAGTCCCCAGACCGGGCCATCGCTGATGCGACGCGTTGTCGAGGGGCAACTTTCCCCTCGACAACCGAAAGCTACCCTACGAGAGACGGACGAAAGTGACGTTCTCGCCAATTGACGCGCCCGGCCATGGTCAGACCATGAGCCGGATCGGCAGCGGGAAGGGTGACGCATTCCCCGCCTGGCGAACGTCTATCCGCTCACCGGCGACAAAAGCCAGCCCGCGGTACTCGACGGTTGGTGACTGTCGGCGATTTGGATCCCGGCTGTCCTCAGCCGCTCCGTGAGCGAGCAGGGCCGTCCCGCGGTCGCTCTTTCGATGTCACACGACAGACACAGCATACGTCCTCAGCACCATGCGACGGCACAGTCAAGCGGCCTGAGGACGACCGGTCGGGGCAGTTCCTCAGTAAGAGAACCTCGAGATGAAGACACCAGGCAAGTTTCCCTCGATGTCAGTACCCGCGCCGGGATTGAAGTCAGCAGATCCCTTCACGACACCGGCAACGTAGAGACTCTTTCCGTCCGAGACGATTGACTGCGCCTGCCCGGATCCCGTGAAAGACGCAGACGTCGAGCCGTTCGCATTGCTGTACATGACCGCTCCGTACGTCGAAGTGAGAGGCGATACGGCTACGACGGAGCCGTCCGGCGCAAGGGTCATGAGAGGCAACACGCCAGAGGCTAGATCGGTTTTCCACGCGACCGTGCCACTCGAGGTGCTCACCTTGAATATTGCGGCATCGTACGCAGCTCCAAGAATTTCCGAACCGTTGAGGGTGACCGACCCGGTGTCGCCTCGCCCACCGCCCCCGGTCAGCACAATGAGTGAAGTCGAGCCATCGGCCAGAACCTTCCAGAAACTGGCCGGTCTAGTGCCGACATTCGTGGTAAGCCACGGGCCGATAGAAGAGCCGTCGTCCTTGGCACCTACAATGAATGACTGCCCACTGGCGATATTCGTTGTCGCGGAGTTCCAGGGGTTCAACTGCGTTGCTCCGCTGATGCCAGACTGCCCGTAGCTTCCGCCCACCAGCCATAAAGTGGTCGCGTCGTACCCGAGTGCTGCTGCGTTGGCGACGTATGGCATAAGCACCGAGCCGGAAGAACCTGCAGAAGGGATCTGCCCAACGTCGCCACTGATGCCGTGGAACTCGTCCGGCGGAAGCCCGACAGTGATGTAGTCAGCGCGTGTCGGCCGCGGCAAGATCGTGGAGATTTGATAGCCAGGATAAGTGGCCGACCATTTACGATTGAGCGACGCTGTGCTGTCTAATTGCACAACGACGCGACTGGTGGTTGAGGGCCCCCCATTCGCACTCGTTATGGCGTCGAGGCCGCTGACGAGGATGTCACTGGCGGCCGTCAGGGCAATGCCTGACACGTAGGTATTTGAGATTCCGGCCTGCTGATTCATGAAAGCAAACGCGAGGTTCCCACTTGATTGATACTGCAACGGACCCGTCGCAGCGTATCGAGCGACCAAGACCGTGGAATTGGCTGAAGTAATTTGAGTGTTGCTCTCTTGAGCGTTGGATAAGGTGATTGATGCCGATTGAGTACCAGGCGAGAGATCGACCTCGACGACGATGTCCCCGTTGCTTGCAACTTTTGCGTCCTGAACGCTAGCAATCGCATCAAGCGGAGTGACTGGCATCACTCGGGTCCATTCGTAGTGCGGGATGCACTTACCCGCACTGCAGTACTGGTACCCCTCGCACGCGGTGCCGCAGGCGCCGCAGTTATTCTTGTCGGTGTTCTTGTCGACGCAGGCGTTGGTGCAAATTGATTGGCCAGTCGTCGTGCACGCCGCCATGCAGGACCCGGAGACGCAGGTTGAGGTTCCGCCGGTAGGTGCGGCGCAGGCAGGAGAACAGGCCGCAGCTGGAGCGCCGGCTGCGCCGCCAGAACCGAGCATTCCCCCCGAACCCGAAACACCGCCCGAGCCGGCCGGGTGGCCCCCGCCTCCGTTCGGCGAACCGGCGGCTCCCCCTGAACCCGGCATCGCGCCGCCGCCGCCGAAGATTCCTCCGCTCCCGGTGCCGATGCTACCGCCGCCGCTCTGCGGCGCTCCCCCAGAGCCGATCGCGGGGCCGCCCGCTCCCGCGCCGCCACCGGCACCGGCACCGGGATGACCGCCTTCGCCGCCACTGCCGCTACCTCCACCCGTGTTCGCGGGCAATCCGCCCGTGCCTGGCGCGCCGCCGGTAGAACCTGCTGTTCCGGCGTGACCCGACCCTCCGAGTCCCGAGTTCCCGGCCGCCCCAGCATCGCTCCCCGTGTAGGGGCGGGGCGTCGAGCACGCTGAAACTGATGACGCCAGCAGTACGGCGAATGCAGCCGCCCACGTCCGATAGCCGGACGACGAAAACGGGATCTTCATTGGTTCTCCTCCACCTTTTCCCTCGGGAAGTTGATTCCTCTTCGGCTGGGCGCCAGCAAGGTTTCTTCCCCTACGCCGCATTCCTACCGAATCTGACGCGAATCGTTCGGCTCAGAACCTCACGGCGCAGGTGGCGCCTGGGTTCGTCAGCGACGGGGCGCAGCTCCAGGCGGTCGTCGATCCGCTGGATGCGCCGTCCGGCTCGGTGAGTTGTAACACCAGCCAGGTCGCCGCGAAGGCGCCGCCAGCGACGAATCCGACGATCTGCCACGTGCGGGCGGTGTGGGCGGAGTCGAGGGCAGACTGGCAGTCGGCGTTCGTCTTGCCGGTGCCGTCGTAGGCGGTTCCGCCCTTGTCTTGGCAGCTCCCGCCGGCCACCTTGTTGAAGTCGCTGATCTTCGACTCGTGAAGGATCGTGGCGACGACGCCGGTGGCGACGCCGGCTGCTCCCAGGCCCAAAGCCGACCACTTGATCACGGTGCGTGGCGAGACAGACGACTGGGCGACGGGGGGCGGCGGAGGCGGTGGCGGCGGGGCAATGAGTGGCGTGACGACATCCGCCGGAGGCTTGACGATCGCCTCCGGCAGCTTGTCGAGCCTCACGAAGACGTGCTCGTACTGATAGGCCGCCACGTTCACCTTGCGGATGTCGGGTTGGTAGCCGTCGGCGCGGACCTGCAGATCGACGGTGCCGATGCTGACGGTCAGCGGTCCCGGCAGCGGCAGCTTGCCGGCGGGCACGCCGTTCACGATCACGTCGGCGCCCGCGGGCTCTCCGGTCAGCTCGATGCGCGCCAGGTGCTGCTTGATCGTCGCCAGGGCGTCCTGAAGCTGGGGCTGGTACTTCTTCACCCAGGCGTCGCCGGGGCTCTGCAGCGCCTTCTCGACCAGCGGGCCGGCCAGCTCCCAGCGGCCGAGGGCCTGGTGGACCAGGCCCAGCTGAGCGGTGGCGCGCGGACTGTGCGTCATGTCGTAAGCCTTCTGGAAGGCCTCCAGCGCGCCCCGGTCGTCGCCCTTGCGCCGCAGCTCGACGCCCCTGTCGTTCAGTTGTTCGTCGGCGGCGGGCGCCGCGGCGGCGTCGCGCGGCGCCAGGGCCGCCACCGCCAGACCGACTGCCAGATACACTGTCACCACTGCTCGAGCCCGGGTCATGGGGTCTCCTCTGCCGGCAATCTACCAGCGGGGCTCCCCACGCGAAACGGTGTCCGGGGACCGGTCGACTCCGCCGCGGCAAGTGGCGCTGCGTCGGTCGCGACCCTTCGAGGGGTGTGAATCGCTCGGCCGCACCCGACCCGGGGGCCTCCGTCACCCGCTCCGGACACGTCCTGTCCCCTGGAAGTCACGAATCGAACACGGGTGGTGGGCATACGGCCCACCTATCGGTGTCCCCGACGGAAGGGTGCGCCGAAAAGAGTAAAAAATTGGCGGTCTGTGGCGTCCTGTGTGATCGATCTCTGATGGGAGACGGCCGACATGCTTGAATTCGACAACGAGGCGGAGAACACGAACGGCCCGGTCATCAAGGTCGTTGGGGTCGGCGGCGGTGGCGGAAACGCCATCAACACGATGATCGAGGCCGGCATCGACGGCGTCGACTTCATCGTCGCGAATACCGACTGCCAGGTGCTGGAGACCAGCCTGGCGCCGACCAAGATCCACCTGGGCAAGCACCTGACGAAGGGGCTGGGCGCCGGCGCGAATCCCGAGATCGGCAAGGCAGCCGCGCTCGAGGACGCCTCGCGCATCGCCGAGTCGTTGCAAGGCGCCGACATGGTGTTCGTCACCGCGGGCATGGGCGGCGGCACCGGCACGGGCGCGGCGCCGATCATCGCCCAGGTCGCGCGCGAGCTGGGGGCGCTGACCGTCGGCGTGGTCACCAAGCCGTTCGCCTTCGAAGGCTCGCAGCGCAAGAAGAAAGCCACCGGCGGCATCGCCGAGCTGGGCAAGGCGGTCGACGCGCTGATCGTCATCCCGAACGATCGCCTGGTCACGCTGGCCGGCGTGAAGATGACGCTGAAGGACGCGTTCGCCATGGTCGACAACGTGCTGCTGAACGCCGTGCGCGGCATCAGCGACCTGGTGATGGTCCCCGGCCTCATCAACGTCGACTTCGCCGACGTGCGCACCATCATGACCGGCATGGGCCGCGCGCTGATGGGCACCGGGCAGGGCAAGGGCGAGAAGCGCGCCCTCGAGGCGGCGCAGCAGGCCATCAGCTCGCCGCTGCTCGAGGACGTGTCGATCAACGGCGCCACCGGCATCCTGATCAACATCACCGGCGGCCCCGACCTGACGCTGTCCGAGGTCACCGAGGCGGCCACGCTGATCGAAGAGGCGGCCGATCCGGGCGCCAACATCATCTTCGGCTCGGTCATCGACGCCCACGCGGGCGACTCGGTGCGCATCACGGTCATCGCCACCGGCTTCCAGCCGTCGCAGGACCAGCTGATGGTGCCGACGTCGTCGCAGACCAAGGGCGGCCCGGTCCGCCGTCCCAACGATCAGATGGCGCTGCCCATGGGCTCTCCCGCGCCGCATTCGATGAACGCGCCCGCCTCGCACGCGACGCATTCGCCACTCCACGCGTCCACGAGCGCAGCGGCGTATCAGCAGCCGCACGCCACCATGACGCCCCAGACCTACGCCCCCATGGGCACCGGCCGGCCGGTGTGGCCGAACGCCATTCCGTCCCCGCTGGGGCCGGGCGGCACGGCCCCCTGGCCGCCCGCCCCGGATCAGCCGAGCTACTACGAAGAGGCGCGCATTCCGGCCGCCGAGATGTCGGGCGACTCCATGGAGATCCTCGAGGACGTCGACGGCGAGTTCTCCGATGGTCTGGGCGCCTCGGGCCGCGGCGCGGTGGGCGCGGCGGCGACGGACTGGGGCTCGGGCCCGGCCGTCGGAACGGGCGAGCGCCCCATCATCCGTCCCGCGGTGCCGGGGAATCCGGCGCTGCGCGGGCGCACCTCCGGCGCGATGTCACGCGTGGGGGCGGATCAGTTTGGCGACGAAGACAGCGAGCTGGATCGCCCGACGTTCATCCGTCGCGGCATCCTGCCCCCCGGCTGACCAGCCGGGCGCCGCAGCCTTACCCATAGACGAAGCTTAAACCGGGCCACGCGGGTTATTTCTCCCCGCGTGGCGCCGTCATTTCTTGACGGTGGCGGTCGCCGAGGCGGGCGCGCCGCCCGAGGGCGCGGTGACCGTGGCCGTCACCGACGACGGCTCGTCGTTCTCCGGCGGCGGCGCGAACTTGCCCAGCACCGTGTGCGACTGCGCCCGGTGCGGCAGGAAGCGGTCGAAGCTGCCGCGGTACCACCGGTACGCGCCGTACAGCACCAGCAGCAGGAACAGCACGCGCTTCCAGGGCAACCCCTTGTCGGCGTAGCGATCGCTCGAGTCGCGGCGCGCGCCCGGGGGCAGGCGGCCCACGCTGGTCAACGTCGCCCCGAAGGGCACGTTGATGCGCGCGTCGCCGTTCACCGCCCAGCCGCTGGCGTCCAGCAGCGGGCCCAGGTTGCGCTTGCGCAGCTTGATGTAGGCCAGCACCACCGACGGCAGCGAGATCAGCAGCATCAGACCCACCAGCGCCAGCACCGTGGGGACGACGCCCAGGCGAATGACGCCGGTGGCGTAACCGACGATGGCGGTGATGAACGTGCCGACGGCGCCCACGGCCACGCCCAGCGCCGCCACCGAGCCGACGTCGATCTTCTTCGGCTCGACCGGCTTCGTCTTGTCGACGTTGACGGTGGTGACCGCGGCGGCGCCCAGCTTGCTGTTGGCCTCCGCGTCGGCGGCCGCGGCGCGCTTCGCCACCTGCTCCTCGATCAGGCGCACGAACTTCTTGTAGGGCGCCCAGAAGGCCTGCCGCAGGCTGATCGGGTTGTCGATGATCTTCGTGATGGTGGCGTCCCAGTCCCGGCCCTGGCGGTCGTAGAACAGGCCGTTGCGGCCCACCATCAGGTTGTCGCTGCCCCCGGCGGTGAACGCGGCGACGATGTTCATCTTCTCGCCCGTCGCCTTGCGCGTGCACTCGAGGTAGGCGAGATAGGCGCCGGCCAGGCCCGCCATCAGGGCGTGCTTGGGTAGATCCTCCACACGCAGGCACAGCCGGCAGGCGCGCTGGTCCAGGAACAGCGTGCCGCACTGGAAGGTGGCCGGCTCGGCGCCGTCATAGAAGTCCTGGAAGTTGACGAAGTTCGTGCACAGCAGGAACAGGTCGCGGTGGTAGCGGACCAGACGCTCGACGCTGTCGATGCTGTTCGCCTCCGCCTCCAGCGCCTTGTCCTTCGCCACCAGCTCCAGCAAGGTCGCCTTCGCCGGGCCACCGCGCAGCTCGCGCACGCGTGGCTCGCCCAGCTTGTCGACCACCAGGCCCTGCTTCTCTGCCAGCCAGGCGTCGTAGGGCGCCAGCCTCTCGCGGACGGAGGTCCAATCGGCCTCGGTGAGGCGCTCGCGCGGGCCCAGCAGGGGCGTCACGGCGGCGTCGGCGAAAGCGCGCACGGCGGCGGCGTGAGCGGGATTCACGGCGCCGCCGCTCAGCGGCAGGGGGGCCTGTGACGCCACCTGCGCCAGCGGGAAGCCGGCCACCTCCGCGGCGTCGATGGTCATGTCGCTGGCCGCCAGCTCCAGGTACTCCTCCTCCCGGCGATTCAGGGCCGCCACGGCGCGCGGATCGAAGGCCGCCAGCCGGCAGCGCCCGAAGTAGTCCTCGATCTTGCCCTTGATCGCCTCCACGGCGGCTGCGGCGGCGGCCGTCTTCTCGGGGCCGAGGGGGAACACGCGCGCGGCGTCGGCCTCGGCCTTGGCGTACCACTGACCGTGCGCCTCGATCTCGGCGAAGAAGGCCTCGATCTTCTCGGCGCCGATCCCCGGCTTGCCGGAGCGATCGGGCTCGGAGCCGACGCTGTCGATGATCTCGCGAATCATGGCGCGGGTGGCGTCATCGGGCCCGGATGCCTCGATGATGATCCCGTCGCCGTTGAAGGCCGTCTCGGCGAAGATGCGCGCCGGATCAGCCACGTCCTCGATCGAGATGACCGCCGCGTCGGGCTTGCCGATGTTCGTCAGGACCTGGCGGGCCGATGACAGCAGCGTCGCGCCTTCCGCCGTCTTGTCGTTGATGGCGGCCAGGGGAAGCGTGGCCGATCCCTTCAGCAGATCATCGGCGCTGAGCAGGTTGGCGGTGGCGAACTTGACGGCGGCGATCAGCTCGGGCGCGCGGACCCGCCCGTCCTTGTCGGTGTCGATCAACGCCAGGGTGCGCGGATCGATCTCGAGGCCGATGGTGGGACAGGCCAGCGCCACCCACAGCTTCTGATCCAGCTTGCCGATGTTCGCGAGGTCAGCGCCGGTCTCCAGCTTGACCTGATCGAAACCACCCGCCCGAAAGAACGTCCACCTTCGTGTCTCGGCCATAGCCGTTTCTTACTACGGGCAGCGACGGCATTACCATCGGCGACGCTCAGCCTCGTGGGAAGCCGCCGGTCAGGGCCCCGAGCACGCGCACCAGCGAGGTCAGGCGCGCCACGCCGCGCCGGGCGGGATCGAGGGCCAGGGGCACGTCGGGCAGGGCCACGCCGCCGTCGGACAAGACCGTCTCGGCGTCGGCGACGGTGCGCACGCGCCGCCTCCACCGGCCGGGTGCCTGCCGCCGCAGATCCACGAAGCGCTCGGCGTCCGGCAAGGGCAGTCCGTCGGCCGCCGCCAGCTCGCAGTGAAACATGCCCCACGTCACCGGCACGTCGTCGGGCCGGCAAAAGGCGGCCCACGAGCGGTGCCAGGACTCCAGCGTCTCGCCGTCTCGCAGGGCCTGCTCGTCGATGCCCAGCCGCGCGGGGATGGGGGCGGCCAGGGGCCGGCGCGGAGCGACGATCGCTTCGTACACCTCGCCGGTGGCGGGCCGCACCGCCAGCCAGTGAACGATCTCGGGCTGGTGCCGATCCCACTGCCGCTTCGGCCAGGCGTTGGCTTCGCCGTAGACGCACACCAGACGTGGCCACTCGGCCGCCAGCGCCGCCATCGCTCGATCGGCGGCGGCGGCGCCGTCGTCGGTCGCCGCGCGCGGCCGGGTTCCCACGTGACGGTGGCGCGCCGAGGCCACCTCGCGGGCGTAGCGCTCCTGGCCGGCCACCATCGCGTGAAAGGGATCGAGCAAGCGCTCCAGGGGCTGGCCGGGAGGCTCGAGCGACGGCAGCACCTCGGCCAGCGCCTCGATGGTCGACAGGCAGAACGCGGCTGGCTGGCGGCGGATACGGTACGCGCTGGCCTGACGGGGCGAGAACGCCACCTGCGGCAAGGCGGCCAGCGCCGGGTTCAGCTTGTACAGCTTCCGCGCCTGCCACCAGGTGCCGTCCAGCACCACCAGCGTGATGGGACGATCGCGCGGCAACGTGGCGGCATCGTGCGCGTTCGGGCCCGGGAACAGCAGGTACGTGTCGGGCGAGGCGCCCAGCTCGGCGGTCACCAACGGATCCGCCGAGAAGTCGAGA
>Ga0207694_10003127_pt1 | contig 13242 bp, 12 predicted proteins | sample KBSC34metaG_FD_184353 | JGI IMG/M metagenome (GOLD analysis project Ga0207694, IMG submission 184353) | Corn rhizosphere microbial communities from Kellogg Biological Station, Michigan, USA - KBS C3-4 metaG (SPAdes) (version 2) | ecosystem: Host-associated > Plants > Roots > Rhizosphere > Soil...
GGCTTCTTTGAGCATCTCTGCGATCAGCAGCGATGCGGACGGGTCGCGTTCCGACGGCTTAAGGATGAAGCAGTTCCCGCAGGCCAGCGCCAGCGGCGCCATCCACATCGGCACCATGGCGGGGAAGTTGAACGGCGTGATGCCGGCGACCACACCCAGCGGCTGCCGCATGGACCACGAGTCGATGTTGGTGCCAACCTGCTCGGTGTACTCGCCCTTGAGGAGCTGCGGAATGCTGGTGGCGAACTCAATGTTTTCAAGACCGCGCGTGGCCTCGCCCTTCGCATCGGATAGAACCTTGCCGTGCTCTGAGGTGATGACTGCCGCGATCTCGTCCATGCGCGACTCGAAGATCTCGCGGAAGCGGAACATCACGCGCGCGCGACGCAGCGGCGGCATGCTGCCCCAGGCGGGGAACGCGGCCTGGGCAGCAGCGATGGCTGCGTCGAGCTCTGCCTTATTCGCCAGCGGCACCTGCGCCTGCACCTTGCCCGTGGCGGGGTTGAAGACGTTGGAGCTGCGGCCCGAGGTGCCGGCGACGGCCCTGCCGTTGATCCAGTGCCTCACCTGGCGCAGGGACGAGGTAGTAGTAGTTTCGGCAGCGGGAAGAGTGGCGGTGGCGGCGGCAGCAGACATGGGTTCAACCTCAACTTCTAAGGAGTTACCTGACCTGAATAGCCTAGTCCTTTTGTGGGCAGGGGGGAAAGTGCGTTGCGTATGACGCAACGGAAGCTCAGAGCTTCAGATTGCCCAGTCGTAGCGCCTAGGCCTTCACTTCTGCTTCAACCACTGCGCGGGCCTTCGCAAGCGCGCGGTTTTTATAGCTCGCGCCGATGAAGTCGCGGAAGAGCGGGTGCGGTTCCAGCGGCTTGGACTTGAACTCCGGATGGAACTGGCAGGCGAGGAAGAACGGGTGCGTGGGAATCTCGACGATCTCAACGTATGTCGAGTCGGGCGTCGTTCCGGTAAGACGCAGGCCCGCGCCGGTGAGCACAGGCTCATACTCGCGGTTGAACTCATAGCGATGGCGATGGCGTTCTGAGATCTCAGTTGTTCCGTAGGCTTGCGCTGCCAGGCTGCCTGGCTCCAACTTGCAGGCCCACGCGCCGAGGCGCATCGTCCCGCCCATCTCTTCCACGCCGGTCAACTCGCGCAGCTTATAGATGATGCGGTGCGGTGTGGCAGGGTCAAACTCGCCGGAGTTCGCGCCGGCAAGGCCCGCGACATTGCGCGCATACTCAATGCAGGCCGTCTGCATACCGAGGCAGATGCCGAAGTAGGGAATGTTGTTCTCGCGCGCATAGCGGATGGCGTTCAGCATGCCCTCAATCCCGCGCTTGCCAAAGCCTCCGGGCACAAGGATGCCGTCAAAGCCGGCAAGCTGGGCCTCATAGTCGCGATTCGGCTTGCCCGGCTCATCGCCGGTTGCCACATCACGCGTCTCCAGTCCTTCCGCTTCAATCCATGTCACGCGCAGCTTCAGGTTGTGCGCCAGCGCGCCGTGAACCAGCGCCTCCTTCAGCGACTTGTAACTATCCTCATACTCCACATACTTGCCGACGATGCCGATGGAGACCTCGTCTACCGGGTGATAGGCACGGCGGACAATCTCCTGCCAGAGGGAGAGCTCCGGTGCCTTCGCATCGAGGTGCAGATACTCAAGCGCGAGCGCATCGACACCTTCATTGGCAAAATTCAGCGGGACCTCGTAGATCGAGTCAACGTCGCGTGCGGCGATAACGGCACGCTCTTCAACGTTGCAGAACAGCGCGATCTTCGAGCGCATATCGCGCGGCACGGCGCGGTCGGAGCGGCAGAGCAGGATGTCCGGCTGGATTCCGATCGACAACATCTCCTTTACCGAGTGCTGCGTCGGCTTGGTCTTCAGCTCCTGTGCAGCGGCGATCCACGGGATCAGCGTCACGTGCACAAAAAGAGTGTTGTCGCGGCCAAGATCCTGGCGCATCTGGCGGATGGCCTCGAGGAACGGCAGCGACTCGATATCGCCCACCGTGCCGCCGATCTCGACGATGGCGACGTCGATATCCTGCGCTACCTTGCGCATGGCGTTCTTGATCTCGTTGGTCACGTGTGGGATCACCTGCACCGTCTTGCCCAGGTAGTCGCCGCGGCGCTCCTTGGTGATGATCTGCTCGTAGATGCGGCCGGTGGTGAGATTGTTATCACGCGTCAGCTTGGCGTGGGTAAAACGCTCGTAGTGCCCCAGGTCGAGGTCGGTCTCGGCGCCGTCGTCGGTCACGAAGACCTCGCCGTGCTGGAAGGGCGACATGGTGCCGGGGTCGACGTTCAGGTAAGGGTCAAACTTCATCAGATTGACCCTGAGGCCGCGGGCCTCCAGCAGGCACCCGATGGAGGCTGCGGCAAGTCCCTTGCCGAGTGAAGACACAACACCGCCCGTTACAAAGATGTATTTCGCTGACATCTCCGCCTCCTGCTATTCGATTGTTGGGATTGGCCGCTGTATCGGGGCACGTTTAAGTATTGCAGGATTCCGGGTGCGGGGCAACGGCGGAGTTTGTGGGAAAAAGGGACAAAAGCGGCGAGGTGCTGAATGGGATTCATTCCATGGCGCGGGGCGCAAGGTAATTTTCACGACGCGAATCCTCCGGACGGGAGTATATTGTTTTTCTCCCCACGGGCCCTATTCCAAGCGCAGAGAAGTCAATCCTTCTTGCACGTTACCCAGGAGATGTCCCCGATGGATGAACCGCAGGCAGTCCCGTCCGCCCCTGTCCCGCCCCCTCCGGCCGCAGCCGCCAACAGCGGACTGGCCGATAACGTCGCCGGCGCGCTGGCCTACATTACATTTATTCCGGCCGTCCTGTTTCTGATCCTTGATCCCTACAAGAACCGGCCGTTCGTCCGCTTCAACGCATTGCAGTGTCTGGGACTTTATGTCGTGGCAATCTGCTTCGGCGTCATCATGATCGTTCCGATCCTGGGCTGGATCGTCGGAATTCTCGGCGATCTGACGCTGGCGGTATTCTGGGTCATGTGCATTGTGAAGGCGGCCAACGGGCAGCTCTATAAGGTGCCGGTGGTCGGCAACTTCGTGGAGCAGATGGCAGCGGGCAAGTAGAAGTAGCCAGCCGGACGACAGCGTTTAAAACAGCGCTGCGTGTCGCTTAAATGCGATGCGCGGCGTTGTTGCGTTTATCGGCCCTATTTCGCCTCAGGGCTGCTGTGGCAGTAGCGCCTGCTGCTGCGCCTGCACTTTTGCGTGGTGCTTGCGGATGTAGTGCGCGGCGATGTCCGGATAAAACTCGCGGATCGTGGAGAAGCCGACGTCGCGCATCACTGAGTAGCCAAATTTGGTGGCGAGCGCGGAGAAGCTTGTGGTCGACGACGGATAGTAAGTGCGCGAGACAATCTGCGTGAGCACCTTGCCGCCCAGCCCGGCGATGTTCGGCGTTTGACGGCCACCGTAGGTCTTCGCAATACCCTGGCGGCTGATGACGTAAAGTTCGCGCGTAACGATGTGGTGCGGGCTGCCGAGAGCGTAGAAGCGTGTGTCCTCATGCAGGGCGCTGGCCAGCAGCCATGCCGAGAGGTATGTGTTGTCGGATTTGTCGAGGAAGCCGCGCCAGGTATAGGCCCAGTATCCATCCACCCCTTTGCCCAGTGCCGGGTGCGCATCCATTCCCTCGGCGGTGAGCGAGGTGAGGCCAAGGAAGACGAAGGAATGGATGTCCAGCGCCTGATGATTGGCAACGGTGAAGTTGTACTTCCAGCCCGGCGGGTGGGGCCTGGAGCCGCTGGACACCGTCCGGAAGTTGGGCATGATGCCCAGAATGCGCGTGGGCTGCTGGTGCTCGAGGGAGACGGGATTACCCTCGGCATCGACCGGTTTGGAGGGTGGCGGAGCGGATGTCTGCGCCGACTGCGAGAGCGCCGCCGGTTGCATCGAGAATGCGGGTAGTGGCGCGTCCGGCAAGCCGTCAGGGACAGCGGCGGACAGCAGACGTGTGGAAAAGAGCAGAATGGCAACTTGGAGAAGACGCAGAAGGTGGTCCGATCGGGCAGCTAGATTATGCCTGAAATAGGCATTCTTACAGATAGAGACGCTGTGAGCTGCGCGGCAGACTCATCTCTTCCACGTTGGTTGCAGTCAGGCTGGGCAACGATCGGGCAAGGGTCCAGCGCGGTTAGGGATACACTGGCTGGCAAAGCCAAACATGCACGAAGAAGAACCCATTACGACGGGCCCCGGGAGTTCTGAGGTCGCGGGCGAAGCTGCGCGTGCTTCGGAAGTGGGCGAGCCGATACAGGGGCCGCATGAGGAGAGCACGATGATCGATGTTCATGCGCCACACGGTGGGCTGCATACATGGAAGGACTTCTGGATCCATCTGGGAACGATTACGTTGGGGCTGCTGATCGCTATCGGCCTGGAACAGAGCGTGGAGGGGGTACACCACCGGCATCAGCGGAGCCAGATGGAGGCGGACCTTCGCGAGGAGGGCCTGCGAAACAAAGCGATGATTGAGGGCGATTTCCGGTTTCTGGATGTATATATGCGATACGAGCTCGACCTGAAGGCGTATGTCGATGAGATGCGTGCCCGTCACGTTCGCTTTCCATTACCGGACCGGCTGGCCCACGACGAGGCTGCTGTGAACAGTTCGAGGGGTCGCCCGTCATTTACGATCTCCACTGCCGCTTGGGCGACGGCGCGGGAGAGCCAGATGGTGGGACTACTACCTCGCGCGGAGGCGGAGACCTATTCCCGGCTCTATCGCGAGGAAGAGCTGGAGCACTTGGAATTCGAGCGCTACCTTGAGTCGCGTGATACGCTGGGCAACTTCTCATCCCGCTCTCTGGATCGACGGACGCAGACAGTGGACTATGCGCAAATGAGCGATGACGATTTGAAGGAAGACTCGGCGCTTATCTCTGCGTTCTTCAATAGTCTGCGGAGCCTCAAGACGATGCTGAAACAGTTTTACGGAGCGAACAACGCGGTGCTTAGCGGCGCTGGGTCAGCCGAGCAGGTGGCACAGGCTTTGTTTGAAGCAAGGGAGACGATCAAGGACGATCTGGGAACTGATCCGGAGTGGGTTGTCCCGAAGGACACCAAATGAGCGACGCGGAGGGCAGCGAAGATGTGACCCCGGTCACCGCCGAAGGTTCAGCTGTCAATGGCAGTGAGCAAATCGATTTAGCGCACGGAAGCGACACGCACGAGGAGAGCACGATGATCGACGTTCATGCGCCGCACGGCGGGCTGCATACGTGGCGAGACTTCTGGATTCATCTGGGAACCATCACGCTGGGCCTGCTGATCGCCATCAGCCTGGAGCAGGCGGTGGAGTACTTTCATCATCTGCACCAGCGGCATGATCTGGAAGCGTCGCTGCTGGCGGAGTGCCAGATCACTAAGAGCCGTGCGGAAGCTAACTTCTCCGGCTACGACGATCTCATGAAGTGGTTGCTGGGGCTGCACCGGGATATTGGAACCATGCTGGCGACCGGAGGCAAGGCCGACCTGCCGTACAGGAAGCTGAGTTATCGCCCGCGGCTGCAGGAAGGGGTTCTCACGACAGGAAGCCCAGGGTCACTTATAACCTCCGTGTGGGATACCGCTAATGCCGACGGCAGGTTGGCTCTTTTGCCGGACGATGAGGCGCACGCTTACTCCTTGCTGTATCACGTGCAGATTGCGCATTATGAAGAGCTGATTAGCCAGGCCCGTAATGCGAGCACTCGGCAGGCTGCCTTTGCAGCACGGTTCGCGGACATTGCAACGCCGACCGCACCAGTGCTGAAGCGGATGAGCGCTGCCGAGTTGAAGGAATACGATGCGCTGGTGATGCAGACCTTTGCAGTTGTTCGAAGCGCGAAGGGAGGACTCCGGTTGGTGTATGGACACAACAACGCGATGATTCTAGGACAGTATGATGCGGCTTCGAGACAACGCACCTATGATGCGGCTCAAGCTGCCGCCGCAGATAACTTTTCCTCGATGGCGCGCGAGATCGATGCGGAGGACGCGGCAAGGGACAAGGCTGTGGCAGGGACGGGAACGAATGGCCGAGCCAAGGGGCAGTGAAGGAGGAAGTATCGAGAGCAGGGGAGCGCCAGGCGATACCGAGTCCGCGTCGGATGCTCCCGGAGTTGTGCCTGCGGCGCAGAGTGATGGCACGCCTGCCATCGCGGTAGAGAGCGAACCCCAGGCCGAAACCGAGAAAGAGAGCGAAATGATCGATGTTCATGCGCCGCACGGCGGTGTCCATACATGGAAGGACTTTTGGATTCATCTGGGGACCATCACCCTGGGCCTGCTGATCGCCATCAGCCTGGAGCAGAGCGTGGAGTGGCTGCATCATCTGCACCAGCGCCACCAGTTGGAAGAAGACCTTCGGGCTGAGTGTGAGGCCAATCATCGCCATGCCGAGAACAACATCGCGGTCTACGACAAAATAGTTCCGTGGCTCATTGAGTTGCAGCGCGACGTGGAACAGGCGCGCGCCGCGGGCGGAAAGACTGCAATCGACTACCCGCCGCGGCCTGACGGGGTGCCCGACTCTCCTCGCTGGGTCGCCTACCATGTGCTGGAGGCGGAGGCATGGACCACGGCGAAGGAGAGCTCGCTGCTGGTGCTGATGCCGCGGAATGAGGCTGAAGCCTACGCGCGTCTCTACATCCAGGCCGACCAGGTGCAGTCGACCCGTGAAAGAGTGCGCGACCTTGGTATTGCACAGAGCGCCTTTGAGACGCGATACGCACATGGAACATACCCACCGCAGGTCGAGATAGCGAAGCTGTCGCCCGACCAACTTGAAGAATATGACAAGCTGCTCTCCGAGGAGCTGGAGGCGGTCCGGATCGCCCGCGTGCGGCTCAGGATCTTTGCGGCTGCGAACGACTATGTGATGTCGGGAGGAACCAGCGAGGAGGAGGTTCGCCGCGCCCTCCTGAAGGCGAATACAACGCAGTAAGCCGAGACGACCTGCTGTGTGCTCTCGATGAGAGAATAAATAGGTGAAAGCAGATAACAAGCCTGAGCCGCGCGGCGAACGCCTGCAGAAGATTCTCGCCGCAGCGGGCATTGCCAGCCGCCGCAAGGCCGAGGAGTTGATCCTCGAAGGCCGGGTGCAGGTAAATGGCCAGATCGTCACTGAGCTGGGCACGCGCGCCGACGCCGAGCGCGACCACATCAAGGTTGACGGCAAGCTGCTGCAAGGCCGCGAGCAGCGGCGGTATTACATGCTCAACAAGCCGCGCGGCTACGTGACCACGGTCGACGATCCCGAGCGTCGGCCCACCGTGATGGACCTGATCGCTGGTGCAGGCGTCAAGCGTTCGGGCGCGAAAGTGCGGCTGTACCCCGTCGGCCGGCTGGATTACAACTCCGAAGGCCTTCTGCTGATGACGAACGACGGCGGGCTGGCCAATGCGCTCTCCAAAGCCGCTACCGGAGTGGAAAAGACTTATCTTGTGAAGGTTGCAGGGAACCCCTCAGCCTCTGCACTGGATCAGATCCGCCGCGGCATCATGATCGACCGCGGCCGTCTCGATGAAGTCCGCGCCGGCCGTCGCGACAGGGTTGTTACTGCGCCCGCCAAAGTTGAGCTGGCCCGCGGCGGCGACAATCCATGGTATGAACTCACGCTCACCGAAGGCCGAAACCGCCAGATCAGAAAAATGTTTGAAGAGCTGGGGCACCATGTGGAAAAGATCCGGCGCATCGGCTACGGCGCCCTCCGCCTTGACGTGCCCCCCGGCGCCTTCCGCGAGCTGACGATGGGCGAGGTGATGGCCTTGGAACGCGCCTCCAAAGGCAAAAAAGTGGTGCCAAAGAAGAATTTGCCTGAATTTGCCCAGCTGAAGGCCCCGGGCAAGAAGAAGCGGGCTGTCCGGTAAGCACGCTACATTCGCCTTGGCCCGGTTGGCAGAAAATTCAACCAGATAGCACTTTGGTCACTGACCCAATTTGGTATTTGACGACGATGGGTTAACAGGCCTAGAACTACTGGCGGTTTTTAACACGGCGGTGCAAGACGAAATCGGCCCGGCTGCATCCAAATAGGACGAGCAGCCGGAACAGGTTCGGGTGCATAGCCGGGGAATTCCGGTAGCGGGCGGAGCTTGCAGATTGGCTGCTTCGTCCACGGATAGGAAGTACGGGTCTCCCGGACAGCAGCGCATCGTTGTGCGCGGTCCGGAAGGTGCAGCAAAGGAGCAACACAGGTGGCAATCGAGAAGGCGACGTTTGGGGCAGGATGTTTTTGGGGCGTTGAAGCAAGGTTTGCAGAGATGCCGGGAGTCTTAGACACAGCAGTAGGCTATGAGGGCGGCGATCTGGAGCACCCAACCTACAAAGAGGTCTGTACCGACCGCACGGGACACGCCGAGGTTGTCGAGGTGACCTTCGATCCCTCGCGGCTGTCATATGAAGCACTGCTGGACGCGTTCTTTGCGCTGCACGATCCCACGCAGGTCAATCGGCAAGGCCCGGACTTCGGCACACAGTACCGCAGCGTCATCTTTGCTCATTCGGATGAGCAACTGAAGCAGGCGAAAGAAAAGATTGCTGAGTTGAATGCCACCGGCGCTTACCGCAAGCCCATTGCCACCCAGGTGGAGACAGCGCAGACCTTCTGGAAGGCGGAGGAGTATCACCAGCGCTATCTGGAAAAGCGCGGCATGGTGCACTGCCACATCTAGGGGATTAGGAAATTAGGCAACAAGAGCGGGAGCCGTGGGCTCCCGCTCTTTCATTTGCTGCATGAGGTTTCGTACGAATTCTGGAAGGCGGCTAAACAGCGCAGGCCAGGGTGACGGAGAAGAGGTTATTGAGGTCTGTAAAGACGCGCTGCGGCTGGAAGCGCGAGGCAGCAAACAGGGCGGTCAGCGCTGCCGGCGTAAATTTGTAACTGTTTTCGGTGTGAATAGTTTCGCCCGCGGCAAAGTGTATGGGCAGAGCCGGGCCTGCGGCAGACTGCGGCAGGATCACTGTCTGTTTCTGGCGCGAAACCAGATGCATCTCGATGCGGGAGCGGGTTGGATTCCATAGCGCCTGATGGGTGAAGCCGTCCACGTTGAAGTTCGCGCCCAGTTCGCGGTTCAGCCGGGTAAGGACATTGAGGTTGAAGGCGGCGGTCACGCCGGCGGCATCATCGTAAGCGGCCAGCAGCGTGGAGATCTGCTTCGGTGGGTTGGTGCCGGCCAACGAAGGCGCAAGATCGACACCCAGCAGCAGCGCATCCCCGGGATGCAACTGTGCGCGCAGCCGCGTCAGGATATCGCGCGCCTCCGACGGAGAGAAATTGCCGATGCTGGAGCCAATGTAGAGAGCAAGCACTCTCGCTCCCACCGGCCGCACGATAGGAAAACGCTGCGTAACGTAGTTTGCAATGTGCGGGCGCACGTGCAGACCCGGAACGTTGCGCTCAAGCTGTACGCGGGCCTCGGAAAGCGCGGACGGACTGATGTCCACAGGCTGGTAAACGACCTCGCGCTGCAGCCGCGCCAGTTCACGCAGCAGAATGCCGGTCTTGGATGCCGTTCCTGCCCCCAGCTCAAGCACGGTCAATGAACGCGGGAATGGAATTGGCGTAGGCCGCGAATCGGAGACCGCGTTCTCATATTGCGCGAGCGGATGCGGTGTGTGGCCGTTTTTTGAAGTCGAAGGCGGCTTCGCAGCGGAGTGTTTCGTGCTGAGCCCCAGCTCCGCGAAGATCTGTGTGGCGTGGGCGGTGAAGAGCGCGCGCTCGGTGCGCGTCAGGTAGTACTCGGGCAGCTCCGTGATCTGCTCAAACAGATCTGAACCGGCCTCGTCATAGAAGAGCCATGCCGGCAGAGACTTCTGCTGTTGGGTAAGACCACGCCGTGCTTCCAGGTCAACTGCGTGAGAGGAAGGATCGGGGAGGGCTGCAAGGTCGAAGGCAGTTGCTGTCGTGGTCACTAACGGGGCTCGATTCCGGGGAGGGAACGCTTCGGGATTGGATGCAGGAATGTTAGGCCACGAACCTTACAGCAGAAAAAATCCAAAATTCCGCGCGGAGACATCAGAGGCCACACGCATGCAGCGGCTATTTCCCATCTCTCGCCAGGCGCAGCCCACTGAACTGCCAACGCGTTCCCGGTGAGAAGAAGTTGCGATACGTCGCGCGAATGTGCGAGGCCGGTGTAACGCACGAGCCGCCGCGCAGCACCATCTGCGAGGACATGAACTTGCCGTTGTACTCACCCAGCGCTCCAGGCAGCGGATGATAGCCGGGATAGCCCGTATAGGCCGAGGCCGTCCACTCCCAGACGTCTCCAAACATCTGCTGCAGGCCGGGTGTAGACGAAGCGCGCGTCGGATGCAGCGCGCCTGACTCAAGCAAATTGGAATTAGCGGCAGATGCAAGCTGTGCCGCCGCCTGCTCCCATTCAAACTCTGTCGGCAGCCGACAACCAGGGGCGTGCCGCGAGGCCCAGCGTGCATACGCGTCCGCCTCGAAGAGGCTGATATGGCACACCGGTGTCTCAGAGAGCTCGTCCAGCCCGCGCCAGCCGTGCATGGTGTAGATGCGCCAGCCGGAGGCCGAGCCGGGCGCCCGTTGCCAGTAAAGCGGCGCCTGCCAGCCCTGCTCACGCATGGCGGTCCAGCCTTCGGAGAGCCAGAGTTCCGGTCGCTCATAACCTGAGTCGTCCATGAAAGCCAGATATTCGGCGACGGTGACGAGGCGCGTCGCCAGCGAAAACGGCTGCAGGTAAACCGTGTGGCGCGGCGATTCGTTATCGAAACAAAACGCATCGGGTGAATCTGCATCCGCGGCGAAGCCGATCTCCGTTAACCCGCCCGGAAAGCTGACCCAGTCCAGCGGCGGTGCGATGGCTTCTTCGGCGTTGGTGTCGCGCGCTGCAGGCTCCAGATATGCCGGGTGCAGCGGATTGGTGAAGAGCGCATGCTTGATATCTGTGGCCAGCAGCTCCTGGTGCTGCTGCTCATGCTCCAGGCCGAGCGAGATGCGACGCGCGGCCTCAGCGTCCACGCCCGAGACGTCGAGCAGACGCGCAATCGCCGCATCGACGTGCGCCCGGTAGCTGAGGATATCGGCCAGCGGCGGGCGCGAGAAGCTGGAGCGAAGGTTCTTTGCCGGCATCTCGCCCAGCGAGTTGTAGTAGCTGTTGAAGAGCCAGTGGAAGTCCGGGTGGAAGTCCTGGTAGCCGGCGAGAAATTCGCGAAGCACAAACGTTTCGAAAAACCAGCTGGTGTGCGCGAGGTGCCATTTGGCGGGGCTGGCCTCCGCGCAGGACTGCACCATCATGTCTTCCGGTGAGAGCGGTGCGGTCAGCGCAAGCGACGCGGCGCGCACTGTGCGATAACGTCCAAGCAGTCCGGCGGTCGCGGTTCCATCTGCAGCACGGAGGGACGGAGTGGGCGTTGAAGTCTGTGCGGGCGATGGCACGTTCAAGTTCCTCCAGGGGCTGGCTATTAAGGATAGGAGTTAGGCTCAAAGGTGATCTAAATAAGATGCCGGCTGCGCGCGTGCCGATGCACTAGTGTATGCCTGACCTGAGAAGAAGGGTTGTGCGACAGCTCTGGATTCAGGCCTCCAGTGCGTCGTTCACGTCGCGGACCAGATTGCGCAGATAACTGCGCCGGTTGAGCAGTGCGACCATTGCATCGCGCGCGGCGGCCTTGGCGGCAGCATTGTCGGTGTCCACTGCGGTGTCCCACTGGCCGTGCAACTGAGCGAGATCGGCATCGGCCTCCGCCAGCTTGGACTCAAAGGTAGCCTTCGCCGTGAGCAGGTCCTGGCGCAGTTGCGGGTCGTCCTCGCCCATCTTCTTCGCCGCGCGCATCTCCTCCAGCTGCATATTCAGCTCAAAGGCCTCTTCGAGAAGATCTTCAGGGACCACCTGTTTCTTGGCGGTACCCGCGGCCTTCGCCGCATCCGTTGCGGCACGGGACTGCTCCTCGAGCTCAATGCCTTCAAGCGTCAGCAGGTATTCCGTCCGCGCGATCGGATCGCGCAGCGTGCGATAGGCATCATTCAGCCGCGAGGACTCGGCGAGCGCAGCCTCCTGCTCGGCGGCAGGTCGGGCAGCAAAGCGGTCCGGATGCAGCCTGCGGCTCAGCGCGTAAAAAGACTTCTCTAGCGCAGCCGTATCGATGACCATGTGCTGTGGGAGAGAGAAGATAGAGAAGTAAGTGGTGAATTCAGACACGAGTCTTTCGCTCCTGTCGCCAATCACGCAGCCATTCCAGCAAAGTTAAGAACAGGGAGAAAAAGCTCGCCAATAAGATCACACCCGGAAGTTCATTCCAGCGTGGTGGATGGTGATGCGCAACGTAGCCGTACAAGAGGTAGCAGGGAACGAAAAAAGCAATTGTGGTAAGCGCCCTGAACCATCGCTTTTTGCTCGTCATCGTGGTTTATTTACGCCGAGAATGACGAGCCGCAGCCGCAGGACTTGGTGGAGTTGGGATTGATGAAGTTGAAGCCCTGGCGCATCAGCGTCTCTTCAAAGTCCAGAACCATGCCGGCGAGATAGAGGAAGCTCTTCGGGTCGACGAAGACGCGCACCGGCTTGCCGCCCGAAGGGTCGCCCGGAGTCTCCACACCCTCGCCAAAGACGAAGACACGGTCGCGCTCGCGCGGCTGGGTATCAAAGCGGATGTTGTAGCTCAGGCCCGAGCAGCCGCCGCCGGTGATGCCCAGGCGCAGCCCGCCCTGTTCCGGCGAGACGCCTTCCTTCGCCATGGCCACGCGGATGCGCTTCAGCGCATTCTTCGTGATCTCCACCGCCGCCTTGGCGCGCGGCTGCTGGCCCTCAGCGGTCAGCAGCACCATCCCCGCCAGCGGGTCTTGGGACGCGCTGGGCGGCGGTGCAGTAGTTCCGGGTTGGAGAAGTGTCGTTGCCATTTCTGAATGCATGCCCCAGGGGGTTAAAGCCCCTTCGTCTAGCAAGCATGAGACGGCACGGCTAAAGCCGTGCCCTTAACAACCGGCTTAGTGCGCCGCAGCCGTCGCCGTGGCCTCTTCCGCCACGCCGTTCTTCTTCTTCCAGTCGCCGATGGCGGCGCGGATGGCATCCTCGGCCAGCACCGAGCAGTGGATCTTCACCGGCGGCAGTGCGAGCTCCTTCACGATGTCCGTGTTGGTGATGGTCAGCGCCTCGGCAACCGTCTTGCCCTTCACCCACTCCGTCGCCAGCGACGAGCTGGCAATGGCCGAGCCGCAGCCGAAGGTCTTGAACTTCGCGTCCTCGATGACCTGCGTCTCC
>Ga0207694_10003129_pt1 | contig 13234 bp, 9 predicted proteins | sample KBSC34metaG_FD_184353 | JGI IMG/M metagenome (GOLD analysis project Ga0207694, IMG submission 184353) | Corn rhizosphere microbial communities from Kellogg Biological Station, Michigan, USA - KBS C3-4 metaG (SPAdes) (version 2) | ecosystem: Host-associated > Plants > Roots > Rhizosphere > Soil...
GCTTTCAGGAAATCCGACCATGCCTCGTTTCTTCATCGACCGCCCGATCTTCGCCTGGGTCATCGCGATCCTCATCACGATGGGTGGCCTGATCTCGATCTTCAACCTCGGCATCGCGTCGTATCCGGCGATCGCACCGCCGCAGGTCGCGATCAGCGCGAGCTACCAGGGTGCCGACGCCGACACCGTGCAGAAGACGGTCACTCAGGTGATCGAGCAGCAGCTGACCAGCATCGACAACTTGATGTACTTCAGCTCGAGTTCGAGCGCGAACGGCGCGGCATCGATCACGCTGACCTTCCAACCCGGCACCGATCCGGACATCGCCCAGGTGCAGACGCAGAACCGCGTCTCGCTGGCGACGCCGCGCCTGCCGTCCGAGGTGACCCAGCAGGGCATCACCGTGGTGAAGACCAATCCGGACTTCCTCATGTTCTTCTCGCTCGTCTCCGAAGACGGGCGCTATGACTCGGCGGCGCTGAACAACTTCCTCTCGCAGAGCATCGCCGACCAGATTGCGCGCATTCCCGGTGTCGGCAGCACGCGCCAGATCGGTTCCGAATACGCGATGCGCATTTGGCTCGACGCCGACAAGCTGCACGGCTATGCCCTCTCGCCCGCACAGGCGCTTGCCGCGGTGCGTGCGCAGAACGTGCAGATCGCGGCCGGCGCGATCGGTTCGGAACCGGCGCCGGCGGGCAATGCATTCACCGCGCCGGTGATCGCCGAGGGCCGTTTCACGAGTCCGGACGAATTCCGCAACATCATTCTGCGCACGAACACCGACGGCACCTCGGTGCGGCTCGGCGACGTCGCCCGTGTCGAACTCGGCCCGTTCAGCTACGGCCTGCGTTCGACGTTCGACGGCAAAGGCGTGGCCGGCTTCGGCGTGCAGCTCGCCGGCGATGCGAATGCGCTGACTGTGCGCAACGCGGTAATCGCCAAGCTCGAGGAACTGAAGTCGATCTTCCCGCCCGGGGTGAACTACGTCGTGCCGTACGACACGACCGACTTCATCAAGATCTCGATCCAGGAAGTCGTGCAGACGCTCGCCGAGGCGATCGTGCTCGTGTTCATCGTCATGCTCATGTTCCTGCAGAACTTCCGCGCGACGATCATCGCCACGCTGGTCATTCCGGTCGCGCTGATGGGCGGCTTCCTGTCGATGTGGATGGTCGGCTTTTCGATCAACCAGCTCACCCTGTTCGGCATGGTGCTCGCGATCGGCATCGTCGTCGACGACGCGATCGTCGTCATCGAGAACGTCGAACGCATCATGAGCGAGGAAGGCCTGTCACCGAAGGAAGCGACGAAGAAGGCGATGGACCAGATCTCCGGCGCGGTCGTCGCGATTGCGCTTGTGCTGATGGCCGTGTTCATTCCGAGTGCACTGCAGTCGGGTTCGGTCGGCGTGATCTACAAGCAGTTCGCGCTGACGATCGCGCTGTCGACCGCGTTCTCCGCCTTCCTCGCGCTCGCGTTCACACCGGCGCTGTGCGCGACGATCATCAAGCCCGTGCACGAACAGGGCAAGAAGAACATCGCCTTCCGCGCCTTCGACCGCGTGTTCGAATGGGTGCGCGGCACTTATGTCGGCCACATCACTGGCGCGATCCGCCACATGCCATCGTGGATGGGCATATTCCTTGTTGTCGGCGTCGCCTGCGGCTTCCTGTTCAGGATACTGCCGACGAGCTTCGTCCCCGAGGAAGACCAGGGCTACGCGCTCGTCATCGCCGGGCTGCCCTCGGGCACCGGCATCCAGAGCACCAACAAGGTGATGGATCAGATTTCCGAAACGCTGCGCAAGGATCCCGAGGTCGATCACGTCTTCGCGATTTCCGGCTTCAGCTTCGTTGGTGCCGGCGAGAACGTCGGCATGGCGTTCACTAAGCTCAAGCCGTGGGACGAACGCTCGCACACGGCGATGGATTTGATCCACAAATTCCAGGGCCAGCTGTTCGGCGGGGTCAAGGACGCGATGGTGTTCGTCGTCAACCTGCCGACGATTCGAGGCCTGTCGCAGTTCGGCGGTTTCGACTTGTATTTGCAGGATCGCGGTGGCCAAGGCCACGAAGCGCTGATCGCCGCGCAGAACACGCTGCTCGCCAAGTCCGCTGAGAAGAAGAACCTGCTCGCCAACGTGCGTCCGAACGTGCTGCCCGGCGCGCCGCAGCTGAAGATGTCGGTCGATCGCGTGCAGGCGCAGTCGATGGGCTTGTCATTGTCGGACGTCTATACGTCTATCCAGCTGATGCTCGCGCCGGTCTATGCGAACGACTTTTTCTACGGCGGCCGCGTGCTGCGCGTGAACATGCAAGCCGACGCGCCGTTCCGTGCGTCGACCGACGGGCTGACGCATTTCTACGTGCCGAGCGCCACGCAAAGCACCACGACCGCGCTGAGCGGCGGCGGCACCACTTCCACGCCGGCAATGATTCCGCTGTCGAACGTCGTGCGCACGGATTGGAGCTTCGGCTCACCCGCGCTGACCCGCTACAACGGCTTCGAAGCGATCGAGATCGTCGGCGCCGAAGCGCCCGGCGGCAGCTCCGGCGCGGCGATGGACGCGATCGCGGGCATCGTCAAGAACGATCTGCCGGCCGGTTTCGGTTTCGACTGGACGGGCCAGTCGCTGCAGGAAATCATCTCGGGCAACCAGGCGCCGATGCTGTATGCGCTGTCGATCCTCGTCGTCTTCCTCTGCCTGGCCGCGCTATATGAGAGCTGGTCGATCCCGTTTGCGGTGCTGCTCGTCGTGCCGCTCGGCATCACCGGTGCGCTGCTCGCGACCTGGGGCCGCGGCCTGACCAACGACGTTTACTTCAAGATCGGCATTCTCACCATCATCGGCCTCGCGGCGAAGAACGCGATCCTGATCGTGGAATTCTGCGTCGATGAACAGCGCCGCGGACGCCCCCTCGGTGCCGCGGTGATCGACGCCGCCCGCTTGCGACTGCGGCCGATCCTGATGACTTCGTTCGCATTCATTCTCGGCGTGTTCCCGCTCGCGATCTCGACCGGTGCCGGCGCCAACTCGCGTCACGCGATTGGCACGGGCGTCATCGGCGGCATGCTGTTCGCGACCTTCCTCGGTCTGCTGTTCATTCCGGTGTTCTACGTGTTCGTGCGCCGCCTGCTCGGCGACAAGCTCGAATCGCGCGAGGAGACACAGGCGCAGCTCGCCGCCGCCGCAGGTGAACACGGCGCGCACGACTAACGCTAAACGGCGACGACGAACGGCCCGGATCTCCGGGCCGTTTTCGTTTTCGGCGCGGGTGTCGGCTTGCATCGGCGCGGCCGCATACCCATCCTACGGACATGGCTTCCGCACGATCCGAACTCAGCGACCGGCAATTCGAACGCATCGGCCGCGCGCTCGCCGAGCCGCGCCGCGTCGAAATGCTCAAGCAGATCGGCACCTGCGACCCATCCATGCCGTGCAGCGCACTGCAGGGCGCGCATCCGGTCAGCGCGGCGACGATCTCGCATCACCTCAAGGAATTGGAAACGGCCGGTCTCGTCGAGATCGTGCGCGAAGGCAAATTCGCCCGCCTGATTCTGCGCCGCGACGTGCTCGCCGCCTACCTCGCGCGCCTCGCGGCGATCTGAGCGCGCGGCCGTAGAAATTTCTTCGTCGTCGCCCTTGAAACCCCCGGCGCGTGGCCCCTTATCGGTTAGACAATTAGATGACCATCTAATTGACAATTTTCTAACCCACAGGACAAACCCATGAGCAAGTTGCAAGGCAAAGTGGCCGTGGTAACCGGAGCTTCGAAGGGCATCGGCGCGGGCATCGCCAAAAGTTTGGCGGCGGCGGGCGCCGCCGTCGTGGTCAACTATGCGTCGAGCCGCGAAGGCGCCGATCGCGTCGTCGCCGACATCACCAAGGCCGGCGGTAAAGCGATCGCCGTGCAAGGCGACGTGGCCAAGGCCGCGGACGTCGAGCGGCTGTTTACCGAGGCGAAGAAGGCCTACGGCCGACTCGACGTGCTCGTGAACAATGCCGGCATCTACCAGTTCGCGCCGCTCGAGGAGCTGACCGAGGAACTGTTCCACAGGCAGTTCAACACCAACGTGCTCGGCCTGCTGCAGGCCTCGCGCGAGGCGGTGAAGCACTTCGGTGCCGACGGCGGAAGCATCGTCAATATCAGCTCGGTCGCCAGCCAGCTCGGCCTGCCGGGTTCGTCGGTCTACGCGGCGACGAAAGGCGCGGTCGACACGATCACGCAGGTGCTGGCGAAGGAACTGGCGCCGAAGAAGATCCGCGTCAACGCGATCAATCCGGGCGGGGTGGAAACCGAAGGCACGCATGCGATCGGCGTCATCGGCGGCGACTTCGAAAAGCAGATGATTGCGCAGACCCCGCTCGGCCGCATCGGCCAGCCGGAAGATATTGCGCCGATTGCCGTATTTCTCGCTTCGTCCGATTCGGGCTGGCTGACCGGCGAGAAACTGATCGCTTCGGGCGGCATGCGCTAAAACCCGCCGCGGTCGGTCCGTGTCAAAATCGGCGTTCGACGAATCGTTCGAACGCCGATGAATCTCTTTCCGATTTTCGCCAATCTTGCCGGCCGCCGCGCCTTGATCGTCGGCGGCGGTGCCGTCGCCGAGCGCAAGGCCGCTTTGCTGTTGAGCGCGGGCGCGCAGCTCGATGTCGTCGCAGTCGAAGTGACGCCGTTGTTCGACAAATGGATCGCCGCCGGCAAAGCGCGACGTTGCGCCGAAGCATTCGATGAGCAGCAGCTCGACGGCTGCTGGCTCGCCATCGCTGCCACCGACGATCGCGCGTTGAACGCGCGCGTTGCCGCAGCGGCGAGTGCGCGGCGCATCTTCGTCAACGTGGTCGACGATCCGCCGCTGTGCACGTTCCAGGTGCCGTCGATCGTCGATCGTTCACCGCTGATGATCGCGGTGTCCACCGGCGGCGCTGCGCCGATGCTCGCGCGTCTCGCGCGCGAGCGTATCGAAACCCTGTTCGACCATAGCTGGGGCACGCTCGCCAGCCTGCTCGAGCGCGCGCGCAGCCGCATCCGCACCCGTTTCGAGCGCATCGCCGATCGCCGCCGTTTTTATGAACGCGTGTTGCGCGGTGAGATCACTTCCCTGCTCAGGCAGCAACGCCAAGCCGAGGCGGAGGCTGCACTGGATCGGACCCTCGCGGAAGATCGTGCTGTTTCGAATCCCGAATCCCCGATCCCGAATCCCGGCTCCGTCACCCTCGTCGGCGCCGGCCCGGGCGATCCCGGTCTGATCACGCTCAACGCGCTGCGCGCACTCAACGAGGCCGACGTGATCCTGCATGACCGCCTGGTCAGCGCCGATGTCCTCGACCTCGCGCGCCGCGATGCCGAACGCATCGATGTCGGCAAGATCGTCGGCAAGCACCACACGCCGCAGGCGCAGATCAACGAGCTGATGCTCGCCGAGGCGCGTAAGGGCAAGCGTGTCGTGCGCGTCAAGGGCGGCGACGCTTTCATCTTCGGCCGCGGCGGCGAGGAAATCGAATTTCTGCGCGCGCACGGCATCGCCTATTCGATCGTGCCGGGCATCACCGCAGCGATCGCGTGTGCCGCCTACGCCGGCATTCCGCTCACCCATCGCGACCACGCGCAGAGCGTGCACTTCGCCACCGCACATCGCCGCCGCAGCGAAGGCGACGTCGACGCGCTCACCGCACACGGCGAAACGCTCGCGGTCTACATGGGCGTGGCCGAAGCCGCGCCGCTGCGTGACCGCCTGCTCGCCGACGGCTGGCCCGCCGACACGCCGTTCGCGATCGTCGAAAATGGCACGCGCCCCGAGCAACGCGTCGTTGTTGGCACGCTCGCCGAGCTCGTCGAGCGTGTGCAAGCGAACGACGTGCACGCACCGGCGCTTTTGATTCTCGGCGCAGTTGCCGCGCTGGCGGCGCAGAATCATTGGTTCGCCGCGATGCCCGTCGACCGATAGTCGAGCGGGACGATCTAGCGCGTGGCCGCGCGCTTGTCGTCTTTCGGCCAGAAATCGCGTTCGATGATCGTGTACAGCGCAGCGGTGAAGCGCTCGGCGTCGGCCAGCGACAGGTGCGACCACTCCGGCAGGTTCCAGTTCTGATTGAGCTCGGGGTAGTCCTGGAAATGGATGCCCGGCGCACCGGTGCGCGCGAGCAGCACGTCCCAGGTCTTTGCGCGCGGGAACACCTTGTCGTCGAACTCGAGGTAGCGCCCGCTCGTCGGCGGGCGCACGAACAGCACCTGCACGCCGCGCGCACGCAGTTTCGCGACCGCATCGACCGCGCGCTGGATCTGCGCGTCGATCACCTTCTGCAGTTTCTCCGGAGTATCGACGTTCGGCGGCGGCGGCGCATCGAGACGCTGCACCCAGATGCCGCGCGCGATCTCGCGGTAAGCCGCGTCGGTCTCGACCTTGCTCCAGATGTGGGTGTTGCGGTCGGCCTCCTGCTCCATCAGCTTGCGCACCGGGTCGATCGCCGGGATGCCCGGGCGGCGCGGCCAACCCTGGCGCTTGACCACCGCCGCGAGCGCGAAATCGAAATCGTAGAACGCGAACCACGGTTCGACGAACGCACGCGACAGCCAGTTGCCGACGCGCTGCGACGGCGTCTCCTTGTGATAGAACGGCACGACCTCGCCGCGATAGGCGAAGCCGGTGAAGAACAGGTCCGAAGCGACGCCCGTGAGCACGCGGCCGGTGAAATTCGGATCGGCGGCGAGATCTTCGAGCACGATGACGCCGGAGGTACCCTCAATCGCGAGCTGGATCGGGCGCTCACCGGCAAGTTTCTCCCAGACCGGCAACTGCACATCGAACAGCACGCGCGACGAACCCGCGAGCACGGTCTTGCCGCCCTCGCCTGCGTCGATGCGGCGGCGCTGCTGCGCCCACTCGGCGTTGCTGTTGTAGTAGCCCGGCGTTGCGCCGAACGCGCGCCAGTAGAGTTCCCAGCCCGCTACCAGCAGAACGAACAGCAGCAGCGTAGCGACGAAGATCGGCCCCCACGGCCGTTCGGGTATGTCGCGTTCCGGCACCGGCTGGGCGACGCCGGGACGGTCCGATGCGGTCAGCCGCGCGGCGCCCGAGCTGCTGACGCGGCGCAATGCCGGATCGGGAAGATCAGAACTGGAAGTAGATGAATGCACTGCCTTCTCCCTGAGCAATGACGATCGCAAATGCCATCAGCGCCCACGCCGCGCACAGCGCAGCCGGATGGGTGCGTGCCACGACGGATTCGAGCGTGCGCCCGCGCATGAACCAGTGCGTGGACACGATTGCACCGACGATCGCGGCCGCCGCGATCAACGAGAAATACGAAAGGATCGGGCGCGCGTTCGCATGCTGGCCGAACATGCCGCCGAGTACGAGCCACGCCTTGCCGAATGTCTTCGCGCGGAAGAACACCCAGGTGAGGTTGACCAGCATGTAGGTCAGCAGGCCGAGGCAGACGAACGCGAGCGGCCCCGGGCGATAGCCGCCGAAACGCCCGCGCAGGAAGCGCTCGACCGCGAGGTACAGGCCGTGCAGCCCGCCCCACGCCACGAAGGTCCAGTTCGCGCCGTGCCAGAGGCCGCCAAGCAGCATCGTCAGCATCAGCGCGGCGTAGGTGCGTGCGACGCCGTGACGGTTGCCGCCGAGCGGGATGTAGAGATAGTCGCGCAGCCACGACGACAGCGTGATATGCCAGCGCCGCCAGAAATCCGAGAAGCCGACCGCCGCGTACGGGAAGCGGAAGTTGTCGGGCATCGCGAAGCCGAGGCACAGCGCGGCGCCGATCGCCGTCGTCGAGTAGCCGGCGAAGTCGCAGAAGATCTGACCGCTGAACGCGAGCGTCGCAGCCCACGCGTCGAGCGCGCCGGGGATCTTGTCGGCGTCGTAGACGCGTTCTGCGATGTCGGACAGGAAGCTGTCGGCGAGCACGATCTTGTTGAACAGGCCGAGCGTCATCAGCGCGAGCCCGAAGCGCAGCTGTGCGCCGGTCGCGCGCCGCGGCTGCTCGAACTGCGGCACGAGTTCGGTCGGGCGCATGATCGGCCCCGCGACGAGATGCGGAAAGAAGGTCACGAACAGCGCGTAGTCGAGCAGGTTGCGCGCCGGCGCCGCACGGCGCAGATAGACATCCAGTGTGTAGGACATCGTCGCGAAGGTATAGAACGAGATGCCGACCGGCAGCACGATGTCGTACTTCGCGGGCTGCCAGGCGACGCCGAACGAGGCCATCAGCGCCGTGAAGTTGTCGAGTATGAACTGGCCGTACTTGAAGTAAGCCAGCATGCCGAGGTTGGCGACGACCGAGAGCAGCATCCAGGCGTGGCGCGCGGCTTCGCGCTTCGCCTTGACCAGACCCTGCGCCGCGTACCAGTCGACGACGGTCGATACCCAGAGCAGGATGATGAACGGTGGATTCCAAGCCGCGTAGAAGATGTAACTCGCGATCAGCAGGTTGATCTTTTTCGTGGTCCAGGACAGCGGCAGGTTGTGCAACACCAGAACACAGGCGAAGAACACGACGAACGTGAGTGAATTGAAGACCATGGTTCCCCCAACCGATGATCCGGATCGCTACAGCGCGGCGCGGTGGAGCATGCGCCTGATTGCGCCGCGCCGCAATCGACGAACTTCCAGGCCTGCCCGCCGAACCTCGAATCTCCGCCTTCCCTTGCTCGAGGGAAAGCGGACAAGGGTTACTCCGCCACAGCGATGGGTTCACCGAGCGCGGGTTCGTCCGCTTCCTCCGGCCGTGCCCAGACCAGCCACTTTCCGCGCAGTACGAGCAGGCTGAGGAAAGCGAGCGCCGCGACCCCGGAAAGGAACAGGAATCCCGCGCCGTAGTTGCCGCTCGTGTCGCGCGCGATGCCGAGCACGACCGGCAGGTAGAAACCGCCGATGCCGCCGGCCGCGCCGATGATGCCGGCCATCGTGCCGGTCTTGTCCGGCCAGCGCAGCGGCACGAGCTGGAACGTCGCACCATTGCCGAGGCCGAAGCAGAAATAGAGCACGAACAGCAGTGCGATGCCGCCGGCGAGCGGCGGCTGCCACAGCGCGAAGGCGAGGTCGGCGAGCGCGATCACCGGCAGCAGCACGCCGAGCGCGCGCACGCCGCTGATGCGATCGGCGAGCGCGCCACCGAGCGGTCGCACCATCGCGCCGGTGAACGCGAGCGCGGCCATCCACAGGCCGGCGTCGATCTTGCTCATGCCGTACAGGTTGGTCAGCAGCAGCACGACGTAGGACGACATGCCGACGAAACCGCCGAACGTGATCGAGTAGATCAGCATCATCGCCCAGGTATCGCGTTCGGCGAACACGGCGCGATAACGCGAAGGCAGTACGGCGATCGCGAGCAGCGAACCGAGCACGGGCAGCAGCATCAGGCCGGTCTTGCCGCCGAGGCCGAACAGGCCGGCGTTGACTGCGAGCACAAGGGCGACGAGGAACGCGAGGCTGGCAACGAACGCGAGCACCGATGCGCGCGCATCGCCTGATTTCGGCGCGCGGTCGCGCGACCAGGCGACGACCGCAGCCGCGGTCAGCGCGAGCAGCGGCAGCGACGCCGCGGTCGCGCGTTGCCAGCCGAAATGTTCGGCAAGACTCGGAAACAGGAAGCCGTCGAGCACCGCGCCGATGTTGCCCGCAGCGGCGAGGCCGAGCACGAGGCCCTGCACCTCGCGCGGATAATTGCTGCCGGCCATCGGCAGCGCGACCGCAAAGCTCGCGCCGCCCATGCCGAGCAGCACGCCGAGCACGAGCAGCAGCGACAGCGACGGTGCACCCGGCATCAGCAGGAGCACCGCGGGCGGAATCGCCGACAGGGCGATGCCGAGCAGGGCCAGGCGCCTGCCGTCGATGGCCTGATACATGTTGCCGAACGTGACGCGCAGGATCGCCGCGGCCAGCACCGGCACGGCGACGAGAAATCCTTTCTGCGCATCGTTGAGCGCGTAGTCCTTGGCGATGCCCGGCGCGAGCGGGCCGTACATCACCCACACGGTGAAGCCGGTGTCGAAGTAGAGAAAGCTCGCCAGCAGTGCGCGCCAGTCGCCGCTCTTGAGTGAGGCCAATAGGTTATTTCGCGCGCCTCGCGCGAAAGCAGTTTGTACGTTCATCACACGCTCCGAAGGCTCGCCGCGAACAGCGCGGCTCTGCCCTCCCCATGTCGGGATCCGTCCGCATGCGGCGGTCCCTTCGATGCTGCCTTACACGGCGAAGTCGACGGCTGCGGTGCGCGGTGGTGACCGCGCGTAGCCTGCGGCCTTCGCGCAGGCGACCGAGCCGAAGTCGCGGCGTGCGCTAGGCAGCACCTCCGCGCGCGATCAATGTCACGCGCGTTTTCTTATTCGGTTTGCAAATGTCGACGATCGTGTCGATCTGCCGCACGAGCGGCAGCGGCAGCAACGACTCGTCCGCGAGCGCACGCTCGATCCAGCGCGCGGTCGGCTCGGCCTCGCGCGAGGCTGGCAGCTGCGGCAACGCACCGTCGCCGGGCGCGGCATCGACCAGCGTCGTCGCCACACCGTCACGCAGCCACTCGATCGCCACCTGCCGGCGCGGATCGGCCACGGCCTCGCCTTCGCTGCCGCGCGCGAGCAGCACGCCGGCGGGGCCGGCGATGCGCGCATCGAGGAACAGACGGGTCATTTCGTCGCGATATTGCGGATGTGTGTAATTGACCAGGCGCAGCGCGGGTGCGGCGAACGGCTGAATCAATTTGACCAACGTGTGCGCCGGGCCACGCACGCCGAGGCGATCGCGCAGCGCGATCAGGCGTGCGAGCGCGGGCGAGAGCACTTCGATCGGTGCGAACGCGACGCCACGAGTCTGCAAGGCAAGTTCGATGTCGGCCATGTCGCTGCACGCGGCGATGCCGAGCGCAGCGAACACCGAGGCGGTCGCGACGCGGCCCCAGCCGTCGGCGGCGTCGCCGTGAACGAGCACCGGAACGCCGCGCCGCGCGAGCACGAGGGCGAGCAACGGCGTCAGGTTCGGCAGCTTGCGCGCGCCGTTGTAGCTCGGGATCACGACCGGCGTCGCGCGGGCGTCGATCGGTGCTGCGATGCGCGCGAGATTCGCCTGGCAGGCATCGAGCATGCCGGCGAGCTCGTCGGCGGTTTCGCCCTTGATGCGGTAGGCGATCATGATGCCGCCGAGTTCGAGATCGCAAATGCGGCCGTCGAGCGCGGCGGCGAACAGATCGCGCGAATCGTCGCGCGACAGCGGCCGTGCGCCGCGCGCGCCGCGGCCGAGTTCATGGATCAGGTTGGGCAGGTCGAGCGTGCTCATGCCGGCACCGCCCCATCAATACCGTTCGCCTTGAGCGTAGCCGCGAAGCGGCGGAGTCGAAAGGCACCCCACGGCACCGCTTCGACTTCGCTCGCTGCGCGAGCTACGCTCAGCGCGAACGGTTTTTGGTATGTCATCAAAGCGGTCATGCCAGCACCGCCCGCACCGCTGGTGCATTGGCGGCGATCAGTCGCTTCAATTCCGGCACGCATGAGCCGCAGCCGGTGCCGCAGCCCAGGGCGGCCTTGAGCTCGCCGAGCAACGCTTCGATGCTTGACGCTGTGGATTTTTGCATTGTTTCCACGATGTCATTTTCACGCACACCGATACAGGTGCAGATCGTACGCCCCTTCGATGCCAGCGACTTCGGCGGCGTGCGCGACGGCAGCAACAGCAGGCGGCCGAGCGTCGAAATCGCGGTGCCGCTTTCGAGGTATTCGCGCAGCCAGCTCGCCGCCGCCACGTCGCCGGCGAGCGAAAACGCGACGAGACGATCGCCGGCGAGACGCAATCGCCGCCCGCTCGCGCGGCGTGCGTCGTTGTAGCTCAGCACGGCTTCGCCCGCGCCGAGGCCGAACAGCGTTTCGATTTCCTGCTTGAGTTCCGTCGCGCAGGGATCGTGCGCAGCAACGCGCCAGAGCAGTCCCGGCCGCTCGCGTCCGAACGGCACGCAGCTCGCGTACGGGAATTGCGCGAAGTACTGGCGCAGCCGCGTTTGCGTCTCGAACCAACGTTCTGGCGCGAATTCGGCGCAGGCGACCCACTGCCACGGCAGATCCGCTTTGCGTACGACGACCGCCGCGTGCTTCAACTCCGGCTGCTTGGACACGGGATCGAACGCGCGTGGCAGCAGCGCATTGATGCCATGTGAAACCGACGTGGTCGGCAGGCCAGAAACGAATTCCTCGCCCCAGTGCATCGCGACGAAAGTCTGTCCTGGCGCCATCGTCTCGCTTGCACGTACCGGCAACACGATACTGGCGCGGCGAGAAGTCACATGGACAAAGTCGCCCGATTCGACGCCGATGCGCGCCGCATCGGTAGGATGGATCTCGATCGCCGGCTCGCCCGCGTGATCGAACGCCTGCGGCAGGGTGCCGGTGCGACTCATGCCGTGCCAGTGGTCGCGCAGGCGGCCGGTGGTCAGCGTGTACGGGTAATGCCAGTCGGTGGTCTCGGCCGGTGCGCGCACCTCGATCGCGGCAAAGCGAGCACGGCCGTTCGCAGTGGCGAATTGTCCATTCGTATACAAACGCGCGGCGCCGATACTGTCGCCCGCGCGATATGGCCATTGTTGCGGGCCCTCGCATTCGAGCGTCGCGTAACTCAGCCCGCCGATATCGAGGTCGCGGCCGCGCGTGGTTTCGCGATGCTCGTTCCAGATGTGCTCCGGCGTCGCGTAGTCGAACAAACTCGGTCGGCCGGGACGCAACCGCGCTTCGAGGCGTAGCGCGACATCGCGCGCGATGCGCCAGTCCGCGCGCGCCTCGCCCGGCGGCGCGACGGCGGCGCGCACGCGCGAAATGCGGCGTTCGGAATTCGTCACTGTCCCTTCTTTCTCACCCCAGGAAGACGTGGGCAGGATCACATCGGCATACGGAGCCGTCGCGGAGTGCGCATAAGCGTCCTGCAAGACGACGAACTCGCATTTTTCCAAAGCGCGACGTACCGCGCGTTGGTCGGGCAGCGACTGCGCGGGATTCGTGCAGGCGATCCATAGCGCCTTGATCTCGCCGCGCTCGATCGCATCGAACATTTCCACCGCGGTCTTGCCGGGTGTGGCAGGCACGTCGTCGACGTTCCACAGTTGAGCGACTTCCGCGCGATGCTCTGCATTGGCCAGATCGCGATGCGCGCTGAGCAGATTCGCCATGCCGCCGACTTCGCGGCCGCCCATCGCGTTCGGCTGGCCGGTCAGCGAAAACGGTCCCGCGCCCGGCTTGCCGATCTGCGCGGT
>Ga0207694_10003133_pt1 | contig 13228 bp, 11 predicted proteins | sample KBSC34metaG_FD_184353 | JGI IMG/M metagenome (GOLD analysis project Ga0207694, IMG submission 184353) | Corn rhizosphere microbial communities from Kellogg Biological Station, Michigan, USA - KBS C3-4 metaG (SPAdes) (version 2) | ecosystem: Host-associated > Plants > Roots > Rhizosphere > Soil...
CAGATGGCCAGCCCCAGGCCGGTGCCCTTGCCACGCCCCTTCGTCGTGTAGAACGGCTCGAAGATGCGGCTCAGATCGTCGGCGGGGATGCCGTGTCCGGTGTCGCTGACGGTGATCAGCACGTGGTCCTCCTCTGCGCGCGCCGTCAACGTCACGCGTCCTTCTGGGCTGTGGCCGGCGGGGGTGCCGACGCTGGGGGTGGCGCCGCTGCCGGCCACCGCGTCGATGGCGTTCGTCAGCAGGTTGACCAGGATCTGCCGCAGCAGGCCCGGATCGGTGATCAGGTCCCGCAGCGCCTCGCTGCCGGCGTCGAGTTCTCGCGACACGCGGACCCGGCGCGCCCCCTGGCGGTTCACGGCCCGGGTCAGCTCGATGGCCTCGTCCAGCAGGCGGGGCAGGTCGGTTGCCTTGCGCTCGGGTTCGAGCGGCCGGGTCGAGTCCAGGTAGTCGCGCACGATGCGGCTGATGCGCTCGATCTCGCGCGAGCCGACCTCCAGTCGATCGCGGAGCGCCGGCTGCAGGTCCCGCTGCAGCAGCGCCAGCTGCAGGTGGCCCGAGACCGACGACAGCGGCGTGCCGATCTCGTGGGCCAGCTGCGCCGCCAGCTGGCCCAGGGTGGCCAGCTGCACCTTCGAGGCGTTGTCGCGTCGCATGTCGGCCAGCAACCGGTTCAGCTGGTTCAAGGTGGCGTTCTTCTCCGACAGATCCTTGGTGGCCGCCTCGATCTCGGCGGCCAGGCGCTGGTTGAAGGCCCGGATCTGGGCGTCGGCGCGCGACAGCCGCTCGAGCATGCGGTTGAAGCCCTGCGACAGCCGTCCGAACTCGTCGACCGTCGCCACCGGGATGCGGCGGGACAGGTCGCCGCCCTCGACGGCGCGCATCGCCGTGGCCAGCACCTCCAGCGGGCGGCCGATGACCCGGTTCGTGATCAAGCCGGACAGCAACGTCAACGCCACCAGCAATACCACGCCCGTCACCAGCGACACGCGCCGCTCGGTCTGCAGGGCCGACTCCACCGGCCCCAGGGTCCAGCGCATCACCAGGGTCGCCTTCCAGGGGCCCTTCAGGTCGACGGCCAGCTCGATGGGGTCGGACTGGGCGTTGCCGACCGACGCCTTGGTGAACCCCAGCGGTGGGCGCGCCAGCGGTGCGAAGCGCGTGATCTCGGGCCGATCACCGCGCGGGGCGGCGATGCGGCTCGAGGGCGTGTACGCCTCACGATAGATGTAGAGGTCCAGGCGCACGATGCGGCTGTGCCTGTTCAGGTAGCCGAGCAGCTTCTCCTCGTACTCGCGGTCGTCGGCCTCGGGCTCGACGCTCTTCAGGTCCTCGGCGATGTCGTGCGCCAGTTCCTCGGCCGAGGTCTGCGCCTCCTTGATGATGCGCGCCTGGGTCAGGTACAGGCGCACGCCGGACGACAGGAACACCATCAACGCGACGGAGACGGCGATCAGCCACAGTTTTGTCCGGACGGTCATCAGTCCAGCCGCAATCCTAGTGCAACGAAGCCCCCGCGCCGAATGGGGCCCAGGCGGGTCTGGATCCACCGGGTCCGGATCTACGCGTCCGGATCTACAATGAAAGGGATGCGGTTCCCTCGATTCGTGCTGGCCCCGGGGGTGATGCTGGCGGCGCTGGGGTGGGGGGCCGCGGGTCACGCCGCGACGATCATGGTCGGCCCGGGCGACAGCTACACCAAGATCGAGGCGGCGGGGGCCGGCGACGAGGTGGTGGTCGCCCCCGGCACGTACAAGTTCCGGGTGTACCTGACGAAGAAGGGCACCGAGGCGCAGCCGATCGTCATTCGCGCGCAGGATCCCGCCCATCCCCCGGTGTGGGATCTCGGCGACACGCTGGTCGAGGACGCGCCGGGCAGCTACACCGCCGGCGACCGGGGACGAGGGTGCTGGCAGTTCTCCGGCGCGGCGTACGTTCACCTGTCCGGCCTGGTCATCACCGGGTGCCACAACGCGGACGCCAACTCGGCCGGCATCCGCTACTACAACGGGTCGCGCGGCATCGTGCTGTCCGACCTGGTGTTCCGCGGCAACGACAACGGCCTGACGGGGGGAAGCCAGGACAGCGACGTGACGGTCGAGTTCTGCGAGTTCGACGGCAATGGCAGCCTGCTGGCCTCGAACAGCGCACCGTCCCACAACATCTATGTATACGGCGGCACGTTCACCTTGCGGTACTCGTACGTCCACGATCCCGTGCAGGCGCAGAACTTCCACATCCGCGCCCGCCAGTCGACCATCGAATACAACTGGTTCGCCCGCGCCAAGTCGTACGCCGGCGATCTGATGACGGACGACGACAACAACGGTCCCGAGACGCAGACGATGCTGCTGCGGGGCAACATCATCGTGCAGGGGGACGGCCAGGCGAACACGTCGCAGATCGTCGCCGTCTACAACGACGGCGGCGCGGCGGGGCTGACCCTGAACGTGAAGCTGGTCTACAACACGTTCATCGGCGCGGCGTCGAACGGCCGCGCCGCCCTGGTCCACCTGTCGAACGCCGACGGCACCACGATGAACGCCGAGCTGGACGAAAACATCATCTGGCGCACCACCCGGGCGACCATCGTCGAGGACAGCAACCACGGCCACGTCAGCGGAACGAACAACTGGCTGCAAACGGGTGCCGACGCGACCGGCCTGACCGCCACGTTGACCGGAACCGATCCCAGGTTCACGAACGCCGCTCAGAGCGACTTCACGCTGGGAGCCGGTAGCCCCGCCATCGGCGCCGCCGCGATGTCCGCCGGCGATCTGCCGGATCGCGAGTACTTCCGGGACGAGACGACGGCGCGCCAGTACCGCCCCCGGGCGGCGGCGCGCGATCTGGGCGCCTTCGAATCGACGACGACTTCCACGCCCATCGGCCCGTACGGCGCGCCGCTCGCTCCGGGGACGGGTGGAGCGGGTGGTCCTGGCGGCGCGACAGGCGCCGCTGGCCAGGCCGGAACGACGGGCGCGGGCAGCGGTGGAACGTCCCTTCCCGGCGGGAGCGGCGGGAACGGCGGCACACGTCCCGACGGCAGCGGCGGCGCGGCGGTCGGTGGCGGGACACCTGCTGGCGGGGCCGCGGGCGTGGGCGCAAACACTGCCGCAAACACGGCCGGCGGCGGTTGTGGTTGCGACATCACGCAGCGCCAGCCGAGCGCGGTCGCGCTGGTCTTGCTCGGGCTGTCATTCTGGTGGGGGCTCCGCCGTCAGGCGCGGCGCGGTTCGTGAGGGCCAGCGGGCGCCGAGGGTGTAAAGCGATGCCGATGTTGCGATTCATGTCGGTGGCGGTGGTGACGCTCTCGGCCCTGCGGGCGTCGCATGCCGCATCGCCGTCCGATGGGTGGCTGGCGTGGTCGCCGGCCTCGACCGAGTGCGGAGGCGCAAGCGCCTTCGCGGCGCGGGTCGAGCGGGCGCTCGGCCGCTCGCCGGAGCGGACGGCGGCGGAAGCGCATGTGAACGTGACCGCCCAGGCGGCCCCAGCGCCAGCCGGAGGTGTTCCGCGCTGGGTGGGCCAGGTCCATCTGCGCGGCGACGATCAGCGGGATCTGGGGTCGCGGACGATCGATCGCGGGGACACCTCGTGCGCGTCTCTGATCGATGCGCTGGCGGTGGTGACGGCGCTGGCGCTGGCGGACGACGGCCTCGTCGCACCAGAGCCGGCGATCTCTCCCGGCCAGGGCCCGCCCCCGGGTGCGCCAGCGGTTCGCGAGGATCGGACCAATCCGCCGGCGGTCCTACCGACTCTTCCGGACGTGACGCCGGCGGTCGCACCGGTTACCTCGACCGAGCGGCCTGCGGCCGTGCCGACTCCTGCCGCCCCGGTCCCGCCGGCGTCGTCCGACCCGCCGGCCACCGCGCTGCGAGAGCCAGCTCCTCTGCCGCCGCGCACCGACGCGGTCGCCGAGAAAGAGGGTGCGCAGCCCTTGCCCCGCGCCGCCCGGCGCTGGCGGTCCCGGATCGAGGCGGGGCCGACGATGGGATTCGGGCTGCTGCCGCGCGCGGCCTTCGGCGCCGAGATCGCGGCCTATCTGGGGCCAGCCAGCGGCTGGAAGCTGTCCCTCTCGTTCCAGGGCTGGCAGCGCCAGACGATCCTGGACCAGCTGGGGCGCGGCGCTTCGCTGCAACGCCTGACCGTCGGTCTGGGGGTCTGCCCGGCGACCGTGAGCCGGGGGGCCTGGGAGGGGACGGCCTGCCTGGCGGGCGGCGTGGGCCGCCTGGGCGTCTCGGGGGTGAATATCGCCATGTCGTCGACCGGCGATCGGTTGACGCTGAACGCCGGCCTGGGCGTCCAGGTGATGCGGCGTCTGGTCGGCCCGCTGGCCGCGGGGCTGACGGCCGGCGCCGAAGTGCCGCTGATCCGGGATCGCGTCGGCTATTCCACCACGGACGGCACGGTGGTGTCCCTTTTCCGTGAGTCCCCCATCGAGGCGATCGTCGCCTTTCGGCTCTCTTTCGCTTTTTGATTCATAAAAACGATGGCCCCCCACCATCTACTGGCTGTGGTCCTGGGGTCCCTTCGCGACGAGGCGCCGTCTACCGGCAGCGAAGGGTCCGTCAAGGCCGCTGTGCCCAACTTTCGAGAGGTCTTCGAGAAACATGGCCGTTACGTCTGGAGGTCGCTGCTGGGGCTCGGCGTGCGCGAGCGCGACGTCGCCGACGCCAGCCAGCAGGTGTTCCTGGTGGTGCACGACCGACTGGCGGCGGACCAGGTCCCGCCGGGGGCGCTGCGGACGTTCGTCTACGGCGTGTGCTTGCGCGTGGCCTCGGACTTTCGCCGACGCGCCCACCGGCGACACGAGCGGCTATACGCCGAGCCGCCCGAACGGTCGCAGCCGGCGGAGCAAGAGCAGATGGCTTCCGTTCGTCAGGGGTTGGAGCAACTCGACGCCGTCCTGGCGGCCCTGCCGGCCGTACAGCGAGAAGCGTTCGTGCTCTACGAGATCGAGGAGCTGAGCATGAACGAGGTCGCCACCAGCATGGGCTGCCCGCTACAGACGGCGTATTCGCGGCTGCACGCGGCGCGCCGGTCCGTGGTGGCGGCTCTGGGCGAGGCGCTGGCAACGGACCAGCTGCGCGGTCACGTGAGAGAGGGCAAATGAGGAGGACTGCGGAGCCCGAGCGGTTGCGGCTGGCGGCGGCGCCCGGGTCGGCGCTGGCGGGCGTCCTGTCGGCCGCGCGCACGCGAGGACCGAGCGACGCGCAGCTGCGCGCGCTGGAAGCCAGCCTGGCGGTCAGCCTGGGCGCCGTGGCGACCGGCGTGGTGGCGGGTGCGACGGTCAGCGCGGCGGCGCCCGCCGTATCGACAGCGCCGGTGGGAGCGTCCGCGCTGCTGTCCGCGGGCACGTTCAAGGTCACGGCGGCGCTCGTCGCGCTGGCGGCGACGGCAAGCGGCGTGGTCGTGTATCGGCAGGTGCGCTCGCCGACCCCGGCGGTGACGTCGAACCAGTCGTCGAAGTCTTCGCCTGGCTCCCGTCGGGTGAAGGCGTCACCACCACCGCCGATCGCGCTGCCTGGGCCAGAGAACGCAGCGGAAGCCGCGCCGCCACCACCCGTGGCGCCGCCTCCGGTGAGCGCGTCGCGACCCTCCGCCGTGGCGGCGCCGTCGGCGGAGGAGGCTCACCTCGCCAGCGCGCCCAGCCAGCGCCGTCATGTGCCCGCGCCCGACGGACTGGCGCTGATCACGCGGGCACAGCGGACCCTGGAGCGCGATCCCGCGGCGGCCTTCGCGTTGATCGAGGAGAACCGGCGGACGCTGGCGCAATCGACGTTCGCGCAGGAGGCCGAGGTCATCGCCGTGGCGGCCCTGGCGCGACTGGGACGGACGGACGAGGCGCGCGCGCGGCTCGCTCGCTTCGTGGCCAGATTCCCCGAATCGGTGCACGCGCCTCGCATGCGTCGCGTGGCCGCGATCATAATGTGACCGGGCTGGGGCCATCTACGGTGCGGAGGTTTCCCATGAGTCCAAATCAGCGGGTCGTTCGTCGTGTTGGTGCAGTCACACAGGTTTCATTGGCGCTGTGCTTCGTCGGTGGCGGTGTCTTGTCGGCGGGTTGCGATCGAGACACGCTGATCGGGATCGATGTCCCCCCGTTCGGTACGGGGGGTACTTACGGACCCGGCTCTGGCGGAACGTTCGGACCCGGCTCAGGCGGGACCATCGGGGGGGGCTCGGGTGGGACCATCGGGGGTGGCTCGGGCGGTTCGCCGGGGAGCACGGCCTGCGCGGGTGGAACCGGCGGCGCCACCGGCGCCGTCAGCGCGGGCCCCTGTTCGGTCATCGGGACGTTTCCCGGCATCCTGAACGGCTGCGGCCGTACCACCACCGTCGCGTTCTCGCCCGACGGCACGTTGCTGGCCACGTCGACGCAAGATGCCTCGCAGCCGAACCTGCACGTGTGGCGGGTCTGCGATGGAACTCTGCTGTACGAAGTGGCGCAGGCCAACAACCAGGCCGGCTCGTACGGCGTGACGTTTTCGCCGAACGGCAAGCTGCTGGCGTTGGGAGGCGTCGCGCCCGTCGTCGACGGCGCGGGAACGGACGCGGCGGCCGTCTTCGACGCGGCGACCGGCAGGCTGATCACCTCGCTTCCCACGAAGAGCGGCACCTACGCCAGCGCGGTGACCTTCTCGCACGACGGGACGCGCCTGGTGACGGCGGGCTTCTCATCCTTCATCGATGTCTGGAGGGTCGCCGACTGGAGCGAAGCCCTGGCGATCCCGAATGACGGAAGCGTCTACGACGTCGACTTCGCGCCGGATGACAGCACGTTCGTCGTGTCGGGCGGCAGCATCAACCGGATTCTGAGGTCCAGCGACGGCGCTCAGCTGGTGGAGATGACGGGCCTGTTCGCCGAGCAGGACCGGGCGACGTACTCGCCCAATGGACAGCTCATCCTCAGCACCGCCGGCGCTGGTCAGCTTCAGATCCTCGATGCGCACGCCAACACTCTGCAGGTGATGACGTTCACCTCGTCGACCGCGTTCGACCCCATCGGCCACGCGGCCTGGATCGACGACAGCCACTTCGTGGCGGACGACTGGAACGGAGCGGTGCAGGAATGGGAGAAGGATCCCGCGCAGCCTCAGGGCCCCTTCAGCCTGAAGCAGTCCTGGCAGATGCCGAGCCAGGCCCTTGGCATCGCCGTGGCCCCCGACCGCCTGACGTTCGTCGTGGCCGGTGACTTCGGCTTCCAGTTCCTCACGCCCTGATTCGATCCCTCTTCCCGGAATGTTGGCGTTCGGCGCGCGGGATTCCCGCGCGCCGAACGCCGTTGTATCGGGCGCAATGCCGATCACGGTCGGTTTCGGCCGCCCTGGATTCCTGTTGCCGGCCATCGACAGGGCCGCTACCGTCGAAAGCGGACTGATCACGGGAGTCGTCGTGGTCCCTGGGACTGCGAACACCGGCCAGGGGCAGGGCAGGACCGGCGCGCCGACTCGGGACGAAACATCGAGGGAGGGATGCCATGAAGTCACGTCGGGCCGACACACTCACGCATTTCAATTCGTCTGGCCGTTGCGCCGCGTTCTGCATCGTTCCGCCGTACTTGCTCGAGCAGCTGCTGAACAAGGCGAAGACGGAGGCACACCGCCGCAAGCTGCTGGACAGCATCAACCTGTCGTCTCACGTGCGTGGCGCGCGCACCATGGCGCTGGCGACCAAGCAGTCGCACGGCACCGCCGAGATCAGCGTCTACGATGCGCACCACCGCGAGAGCAACACGGGGGCGAAGTTCTTGTGGAGCGAGTCGAAGGGCGGGGCCCTGACCGATCCCGACGTGAAGAACGTCGTCGAGTTCACGCGCGCCACCCGCGACTTCTACAAGGAGGTCTTCAAGCGCAACTCGGTGGACGACAAGGGCTACAACCTGCGGTCCTACGTCCACTTCGGCGAGGGCTGGGACAACGCGCAGTGGGACGGCACCGAGATGGACTACGGTGACGGCGACGGCGAGGAGTTCAATTCATTCACGTCGTCGGTCGACGTCATCGGCCACGAGCTGACCCACGGGGTGACCCAGTACACGTCGGACCTGGACTACCAGGGCCAGTCGGGCGCCCTGAACGAGTCGTTCTCGGACGTGATGGGGACGATGATCAAGCAGTACCACCTGAAGCAGAACGTCGCGAAGGCGGACTGGCTGATCGGCCAGGGTCTGTTCAAGAGCGGCGAGGCGCTGCGCTCGATGAAGAAGCCCGGCACCGCCTACGACGGCGATCCCCAGCCGGCGGACATGTCTCACTACAAGCAGACGAACCAGGACAGCGGCGGCGTGCACCTGAACTCGGGGATCCCGAACCGCGCCTTCTACGAGGCCTGCCACGCCTTCGATGCGCAGAAGAACTCCTGGGAGACGATCGGCCCGGTCTGGTATCAGACGTTCATTCATCTGTCGTCGAACGCGGACTTCCAGACCGCCGCCAACGCCACGTTCGCGCAGGCCAAGCTGCTGGGAGCGGCCCAGGCGCATGCCGTGCAGGCGGGCTGGGCGGCCGTGAAGATCGACGTCAAGGCCCCGGCGAGTCATGCTGCCGTGACATGAAGATCACCTACCAGCGGACGGGCGGTGTGGCCGGCATCAGCAAGCGCGCGGTGATCGACACCGAACGTTTACCGGCGGCCGAGCGGGCCGCCTGGGAGGGGCTGGTGGCGGGCGCGGACGTCTTCTCTCTTCCCGCCACCCTGACGGGACCCGATCCCCGGCAGCGCGACGCCTTCACGCACACCATCGCCGTCGAGGACGGGCCGCGCCAGCACACCGTCGAGGTGCAAGGTGTGCCCGCCTCTCCTCCGGTGCGTGCGTTGCTGGAGCGCCTGCAGGGCGCCAGCGCGCGCGCATCGGAGTAGGCGGGCGTCAGCCCGAGGCCCCTTTTCGCTACTGGCCCTGCTTGCGCTGCTGCCAGCGGTCCAGCTTCCCGCGCGCGTCGTTGCGCGCGGGATCGGTGGCCTCGGGGTGGTGAGGCATCTTGGCGGTCAGCTCCACCACGTAGCCGTTGGGGTCGCGGAAGTAGATCGAGTGGATGAAGTCGTGGTCAGAGATGCCCCGCGTCTCGATCCCCATCTGCTTCCCTTTGTCCATCATCGGCTGCAGCCGCTCGTACGGCACCTCCAGCGCCAGGTGCAGATCGTAGTCGTGCTGCTTGCGGAACTCGAAGGGTTGGTCGGGCGCCTCGAAGAAGGCGATGAACGACCCGTCCTCCATCCGGTAGAACGTGTGCAGCGTCTCGGTCTTGCGGCCGGTCTTGGTCTCCTTGATCTCCAGCGTGGTGGCCAGCGGCAGACCGAGGAAGTCCTCGTAGAACCGCCGCGTCTCTTCCGAGTCCCGGCAGCGATACGCCCCGTGGTGAAGCCCGCGAATCATGACCGCGCCTCCTTTCAGATGGCGACGAAGCGCACGTCCTTGACGGCGTTCGCGAAGCCGTACAGCGCCTCGTTGACCGTGTCCCAGGTGCGCAGCTTCTTCATGTTGCCCACCCAGCGCGCGATGTTCGGGTACTGATCGAAGTTGCAGCGAATGATCTCGCCCAGGGTGACCAGGCATACGCCGAAGTAGTCGGCGATGGTGATGCTGTCGCCGCACAGGTAGGGCTTGCTGGGGCCGATCCAGTAATCGTTCAGGATGCTGAGCCACGCCTTGGCGCGCTCCTGTCCCCACGACAAGGTGGCCGCCTGAACGTCGTCGCCCGGGCGCTTGTGGTGCGGGAAGATCTGCGGGTAGGCCATGCCGTAGCCGAAGTCGCGATAGAAGTTCGTGTTGAACCAGTCCATCATCTCGTTCACCTTGGCGCGCTTCTTCAGATCGCGCGGGTAGGCGGGCGACTCGGTCTTGTCGGCCAGGTATTTGAGGATGGCCGAGCTCTCCGTCAGGCGCAGATCGCCGTCCTCCAGCATGGGGACCAGCTTGTTGGGGTTCAGGTTCGAATAGGGCGGCTTCACGTGCTCGCCGGTCATCAGATCGACCAGTTGCTCTTCGCAGGGGATGTTGTTTTCGGCAATGAAGAGGCGGACGGGACGGCTGGTCATCGACACCGGGTGCATGTACAGCTTCATGGCCTATCTCCTGGTTGAGTCGTCGTGGATTGGTCGGGGAAGGACTTCTAACCCGCCATCGGGTCGGCCGTGTATTGGAGTTCGCGCATGACCCCCCTGCAGGAATTGGCCCCCCCGCTTGCATGAACCGGCCGCCAGGCAGAACATTCCGACGTGGGCCTGGACTGGGATGATCTGCGTTACGTCCTGGCGTTACGGCGTTCCGGGTCGCTGGGCGCCGCCGCGCGCCAGATGAAGGTGGAACAGTCCACCGCCAGCCGCCGGCTCAGCGCGCTGGAGGCCGACCTGGGGGTGCACCTGGTCGCCCGCACCCCCGAGGGCATGGTGCTGAACGACGCCGGGCAGATGGTGGCCGACCTGGCCCAGACCATCGAGGCAGGGATCGACGAGCTGTGCCGCCGCGTGGGCGGCGAAGATCAGCGGCCCGAGGGCCTGGTTCGCCTGGCCACCACCGAGTCCTTCACCCCGTTCCTGATGAGCGGCCTGTTGGCGTTGCGCCAGGAGCATCCCAAGATCCAGGTGCAGCTGGTGGTCAGCAGCGCGGCGCTGGATCTGATGCGGCGGGAAGCCGACGTGGCGCTGCGCCTGTTCCGCGAGACGAACCCCACCCTGGTGTCGCGCAAGATCGGTGAGGTGGGCTGGTCGATCTACAGCTCGCCCGCCTATCTGGAGCGCACCGGCCTGCGGGCGGGAAGTCTGGCCCCGGCAGAGATGCTGGCCGGGCAGGCCGTCGTCGGCTACGCCGGCGCCACCGGCCGTTCCACGGGGGGCCAGTGGCTGGCCGAGCACTGCCGGCCCGAGGACGTGGTGCTGACGGGGGGAAGCGTGACTTCGGTCGCGAACGCGCTGCGGGCCGGGCTGGGTGTGTCGGCGCTGCCCTGCTTCGCGGTGCATGGCGACCCGGCGCTGGTCCGCCTGACCCCGGAGGTCGTGGCGACCGCCGATGCGTACCTGGTCATCCCCCCCGATCACCGGGCCACGGTGCGGGTGCGCCTGGTGATGGAGGCGGTGGCGGCGCTGTTCGAGCGCGAGCACGCCTTGCTGAGCGGCACGGCCTGAATTTCGTCGGTGGCGATTGGCGCGCCGCTCGATCGCAGGGCATGAAGAGGGCCCCATGAGCACGGCCGTCGTTTCGCCTCCGCCTTCTCCTCTGCCGGCGGCGCAAAGCCAGCAGGCGCGCCGGGGCGTGCCGCTGCTGGCGGTGGTGACGGGCATCGCCGTGGCGAACCTGTACTACGCGCAGCCGCTGGCGGCGATGATGGCCGACTCGCTGCACGTGCGCCCCGGGACACTGGGCGTCGCGCTGATGCTGTGCCAGATCGGCTACGCGCTGGGCATGCTGTTGCTGGTGCCGCTCGGTGACGGGCGCGAGCGGCGCGGGTTGATGGTCACGGCGGCGCTGGCGTCGGCGGTCGCGTTGCTGTTGATGTCGGTGGCGCCCAGCTATCCGGCGGTGGCGGCGCTGAGCCTGGTGCTGGGCTTCGCGTCGTGTCTGCCGCAGATGGCGGTGCCGTTCGCGGTCGGGCTGGTGCCCGCCGAGCAGCGGGGGCGCGCCATCGGCCTGGTGATGGGCGGACTGCTGGCCGGCATCCTACTGTCGCGCACGGTCAGCGGCGTGCTGGGGGGCGTCGTCGGCTGGCGAGCCACGTTCGCGCTGGCGGCCGGCCTGATGGCGCTGACCGCCGCCGTGATGCGCCTGGCGTTGCCGCTGCAACGGCCGCCCCAGCCGCTGGCCTGGTCGACCATCCTGGCGTCGCTGCTCGGCGTGGTGCGGGGCGAGCCGATCTTGCGCCGCCAGTCGATCGTGGGGGCGTGCGGGTTCGCCGCGTTCAGCACCTTCTGGTCGACGCTGTCGTTCCACGTCACCCGGCTGGGCTATGGCAGCAAGACCGCGGGGCTGTTCGGGCTGATCGGCGTGGTCGGTGTGGCCGCGGCGCCCATCGTGGGGCGCGTGGCGGGCCGCGTGCGGCCGACGCTGATCAATCAGCTGGGGCTGGCCACGGTGCTGGCCAGCTTCGTCGTCTTCGCCGCCGGCGCGCGGTCGCTGGTGGTCCTGGCGCTGGGGGTGGTGCTGCTGGACGCGGGCGCCCAGTCCACGCACCTGGCCAACCAGACCATCGTCTTCGGCTTGAACCCGACGCTGCGCAATCGCATCAACGCGGTCTACATGGTCAGCTTCTTCGTCGGTGGCGCCCTGGGCACGGCGGCGTCGTCGTTCGTGTGGGAGCGGGCGGGATGGACCGGCGTGTGCGTGCTGGGCGCGGCGTTCTCGCTGGCCGGTCAGGTGCCGTTGCTGCGGCGTCGGGATGTGCCCGCTTCGGTTTGAAGTCCCGGTCGCCCCGCCCAGGACATAGAATCGCCCACCATGGGTGGACGGACGGAATTCGACATGACCTTCGGGGGGCGCGGCGCTGCTGGAAACGCGCGGCAGGAGGGCGCGCCCTTCCGGTTGCTGTTGATCGGGGATTTCAGCGGGCGTGCGATGCGACGCGCCCGGGGCGAGGCTCTGCCGCTGAAGAGGCCGCTCGTCATCGACGCCGGCGACCTGGATCGCGCGGTGGCGGCGCTGGCGCCCGCCGTGCCCGTTGCCGTGGGGAGTCTTCCCGAGGAGACGGTGCGCTTCGCTGCCCTGGAAGACTTTCACCCGGACCAGTTGCTCGCGCGCCTGGCGATGTTCGAGAAGCCCGCACAGTTGCGGCGCACGCTGGCCAGGTCGACGGCCGGCGGCGATACGTTCGCCGCCGTCGAGGCCTGGTTGCGCGAGGTGACCGGCGCGGCGCCGGAACAGTCGACCGCGGGCGGTTCGACGGCCGGCGAGGCGACCGAGTCGACGGCGTCCGCGCTCGAGCGGCTGCTCGGGCGGGGACCGGGCGCAAGCTCCGCGCCGCCGGCGACCGACATGTTGCAAGGGATCTTGCAGAAGGCCGTGCGGCCGCACCTGACCAGCGACGACGACGTGCAGCGGCGGGCGCTGCTGCTGTCGGTCGTCGACGAGGTGCTGACCGCGCAGATGCGGGCCGTCCTCGCCTCGCCGGCGCTCCGTCCCGTCGAGGCGGCCTGGCGCGGCGTCGAGCGGCTGGCGCGCGCCGTCGACACCGACCAGAGCCTGGTCATCGCGCTGTTCGACGCCTGCCCGCAAGACCTGGACGAGGCGCTGGCGGCGGCG
>Ga0207694_10003162_pt1 | contig 13151 bp, 15 predicted proteins | sample KBSC34metaG_FD_184353 | JGI IMG/M metagenome (GOLD analysis project Ga0207694, IMG submission 184353) | Corn rhizosphere microbial communities from Kellogg Biological Station, Michigan, USA - KBS C3-4 metaG (SPAdes) (version 2) | ecosystem: Host-associated > Plants > Roots > Rhizosphere > Soil...
CGCCTGCGGCGGTTTTGGCAGATTCCTGGGATGGCAAAATCGGTTTCGGTGGAATCGTGAAATCAGTTTGACCTTTGAGCAAGCCGAATGTCTTCAGCAACTGAAGACTGGGCAATGCCTGTTCCATGGCGGTGCCGGCGTTCGGTTGCAATGCTTCCGGCGAAAAGATCACAGTGTCGGGAACCTTCAGCTTCTTGAGTGCCGCGGTCACGGCTTCCAGTTCTTTCACTTGAATCTCACCCAATCCTCGATCGCGATCCGAGATGGCTCCGGCAATCTCGATCTGCTGTTCGCGGGCTTTGGCTCCGATTTCTGCCGCGCGTTTATCGTTCTCGGCAATCTGAGCATTGATCTCGGCCATCTTTTCCAACGTATCTTGCAGCTTGTTTTTTACGACGGCAATCAAGGCTTTCGTCTCGGCTTCGACGCGCAACGTTTCCTTAATCGTCAGTGCCTTCTCTTGAGTTGCCTCGGCCTGAATCCGTTTTTCGGCGCGATCCTTTTCCGCCGTCCACTGCTCCTCAGCGATCTCACGCTCGCCCTGGGCAACTCGCTTGAAACGCTCTTGCACGTTCTGAATGGTCGCCGCCTTCGACTGTTCTGCCTGCAGATACAATTGCTTCTTAGCACCGAATTTTTTTACGGTCTCTTCGTCATAATCAGTTTCCAGAATCGAAAATTGCAGAACCTTCATCCCATACTGATCCAATGCGGACGGCGAAGAGATCACCGGCTGACCTGTTTTCGGATCCCGCACGATCTCGGCCGCCATCACAGTCTCTGACGCCGTGATCGATCGTTCTTCAAGTACGCTTCCCGGTGTGCTGCGCGTTGATGACGGACTCGGCCGCGGGTCGGCGGGATTCGCGATCGAGTTGAGTTCAGAATAGTTGGGTCGTTCGCGCGTCGATGACGGACCCGGCCGCGGGTCGGCGGGATTCGCGATCGAGTTGGGTTCAGAATAGTCGGGTCGCTCGCGCGTTGATGACGGGTGATCTGCGCTCTTGTTGATGGCTTTCAGCAGGCTGGAAACACTGGTATTCGTCTTCAGCACGACTGGCCGCATGGTGAACATGCCGTCCTTCAGTTGCAAGTAAACTTCCTGCCAGAATTCTCCTTTACGAGCACTCTGGTTTTCGGTGGAACTCATGATCGGACCGGTTTGCTGGATGACGTTTCTGACCGCCGATCGCACGGCGTTTCTGGCATTGGCGACATTGCCCGTGAACTGCCGATGAAACTCGCGTTGTTTCTGAACAATCTGTTCCATCAGTACCGCATTGTTTTCGTCTTCCTCGGACGGACAGGGAGTCGTAACGCGGACGACCCATGAGAGATCTGCTGTACCGCCGTCGTTGAACCAGGCCTTGACGGAATCGTCACCGGGCGATTCCGGACGAGAGTCCTTCGTGCCATACACCGTGATCATGCGCGGATACGTCGTGATCCGAGCGAAGTAGGTCGGATACCAACCCGGCCTGTTTCGAATCTCGACTCGCCCATTGGGGTATTGCAGCACCTGCCAATGGTCCGCCTGATTCTTGGCGAAGAACCCTTCGAACAGCACAAACAGAAACGTCACGCCAAACCCCGCAATGACAACACTTCGACCGAGTAAATGTTTTTGCATAGAGAACCTGCCTATCGTTTGTATATTCCTCGGGGACGGCGAAGCTCTCGCCGTCCCGGGTCCACCGCATGCGATTTGTTCGCCTCGCAAGAGTCGCCACGGGCGGCCTTCATGCGCGTTGAGAGACGGGTTACAGAATAGGTAAGTCGTTCGCGCGTTGAGTTCGCCAACCCGTCAACAACGCGCGAAAAACTTGCCTGTTTGTAACCCATCACGCGACGCGCATACCGCCGACCCGCGGCCGGGTCAACAACGCGCGAGCGACCCAACTATTCTGAACCCAACTCAATCGCGAATCCCGCCGACCCGCGGCCGGGTCCGGGGTCATTCTTTTTTTAGTTGTTGCAGCATGATTAGATTCATGAGCGTGTCGTTGGTCGACGAGGCGGATCCCGCGGATCCGCTTTTGTTGTCGCCTAGAATGACTGTTCGAGGCGAAGGAATTTCGGAGATCGATTTCGCGATGGCGGTGTTTCGTTGCATCCTCATCTCGGCCATCAATTTTTCGCGCTCCGAAAACCCTCCTCCCTGATCCAGCTTTGCTCGCGTCGCTTCGCTCAACGAGACCAGCGACTTGGCTTCGGCTTCGGCGATCTTGACGGCGATCTTCGATGTCTCCAATTCGGTCATCGCCTGTTTCAATTTTTCTTTGGCGACGCCAACATCTTGTTCGGCGATGGTGACTTTCTCTTGCTGATTGATCTGCTTGACGTCTAAGTCTTTCTGGGCGCTGACCAAGATCCCTTTTTTGATCTTTTGCTGTTCCGCTTCAATGTTCGCGACCGCCAGGCGGCCTTTTTCGATCACTTCCTGCAGCTTTTGATGTTCCTTCTCGACGCCCGCTTTCGCTTCTTCGGCGAGTTGATACGAGTTTCGTTTGGCGTTGATTTGCGAGACGGTGTCGGCGTCGTAAATCGTGTCGGTCTGGTTGTACTGCACGACCGTGATGCCATATTCGGATAAGGGCGACGTGGCGGCGAGTACAGGTCGTCCGGTCGCATCGCGTTTGATGCGGGTGATGTATTGGACATCCTGTTCATCGCCGAATCCGTCCGTCTTGTCGCTACGATCAATCTTTTGTTTCACGCGTTCCATCGAATACAAGCCCGTGCTCAGTTGATCCGAAACGACTTGATAGAATTCGGCTTTGCGTTGTGACTGATGCTCGGAACCGGACATCAGGGGACCTGTGTTTTTCAGGCAATTGATCAAGTGGTGTCCGATCGCTTCGCGAATCGCTGCCTCGCCTCCTTCGCCAAAATGACGATGGAGTTCGATTCGTTTCTCGCGTGTGACCGGCATCTGAAATTTCAAGTGATTCGACATGAACCCCCAGCCACCGTCGTTGAAGGTGACTCGCACAGAAGTATCCACATTGCGTGACGGCTTCTTGGACGATTCATCGCCGGTTTTCGAGAGGTAGGCGTCGACATAGCGGGGATAGGTGAATACCTCACCGAATGCCTGAACGTGAAACCCGGTCGTGTCGATTACCGAAATATCCCCATTGGGGAATTCGACGATCTGATAATGTTCTTCGTTGTTCCATTGCACCACCATCGGCGCACTGCAGGCGATAATGACGACCCCCAGAGTTGCAGCGATATATGGTAAGCCCTGGTGCAACACCTTTCGCAGCGTTTTTTTCAACGGATTCGGATTACGCGGTTCCATATTGGTTTCCTCGTTCAGTCATGCGACTCGGTGTGCCCCTGCGCCTAGGTGTGCCACTGACGTGTCTTCTCGCCAGTGTCCTGGGATCGGGTTTTGTCATGGTCTTCCTCCGGCGACATTTCCAATGCGGCCTCGATTTGCTGACGCAGTTCGCCATCCAGATCCGGATCATGCAGATGATTGATCAGAGCGTGTTTCGCCGATTCAAAAGTCAGCAACGCATCCTCCGCCGTGTTATCACCGAAAATGTCCATCACAAACCGTTGGATCGTCGGACTGCGGCGAACCCGCCGCAGCAGCAGAACCCAAACCACGACAATCAGTAACGCCGCCAGAACCATCAGATGCGGAGGCATAGACCGAAGCACAATCTGCTCCTTAAACAGTCGGTCAATAACATCGAGCCCAACTGTCGAGGTGAACAACGTTGGCAGCGAGCCGATGGATCACAAGAAATCACCCGCCACAGGCGGTTAGTCCACGTCGCACGACTGCAACGGAATAGGCGCGGCGTTCGCGTGTTGCTGTCGCGTCCTCAGTTGACCAACTCTTGCTTGGTGTGCGTCGGTGTCTTTTCTCATGCTCAGATCGGATGGCCCAGACGCGGCCTTCCGCGTCTGGGTTGCACAGCAACAAGAGGATTTGGTCGAGAGGCGGTGGCACGGAATCCTTCTGCATGTCTCAGCAGCTCGGCCATCTCCTCTTAGACGCTCGAGTTCTGTTTCGGTCGTGGCTTGCTCAACAGGAGCCATGCGGAAACCCCGGTGAGCGGACCGACGACCCACCAGAAGGGAATCATACGTGGGTGCAAAATCTTCGTGCTGCCGAGGTCAGTGGTCGTCCATTTGAACTGTGAAAGAAACGACGTCGATTCGAACTCGACTTCGATCGTGCCGTGTCCACTGCCAGTGGTCAATTCACTTTTCAATCTGACACTTCGGGAAAGCGCGAATTCACCATTTGCAGAACTGACGACACAAACTTGCGGGAGAAATATGAGGTCGATCTGGGCGTAACTCCTCAGCCATCCCGCCGTGAGCGCGCACGCCGTCGCTAGTGTCAGGACGCCCAGCTTTCGTCGCCAGCTATGGAAATAGGAAAGCATCGATCAGGCTTCCGTGAATCGGCTCAACCGGTGGCAGTTTCTGCTGATTCAACATGAATACGCGTTGGAAAAGATTGACCCGGCTGCGAGTCGGCGAGGTTCGCGATGGAGTCGGGTTCAGAATAGTTAGGTCGCTTGCGCGTTGTAAACGCGTGCCGTACTCAACGGATATAGCCATTGGGATTCTGGTTGGTAAGGAGGGATTGTCGTGAACGCATCTGCCACGATTCCGTATCCTCCGGCTGCTGAAAGCCTTTCGGTACATTGTCGTGGCGGATCAGAGGAAACTGAAGCGAATGCATAGCAAATTGATGAAACCTGACGCGACTGCGACGACTGTCAGTACCTTGTATTTCCGTGGCGCATATCGAAATGGAACCCGTTCCCCTCGTTCATGTGCCAATTCACATGCCTGTACGTAAGGCGATTCGAGGTCAAATGGCATCGGTAGAAATCCGATTCCCAGAACGGCAAACATGGGTCCCATGAGTGACATTTTCATTGAGATCTTGTTTTCGTACGGGGGAAGGCACCACGACCAGATCCAAAGGCCGCCCCCCATCACGGTCAAACCCGATGATACGACAGCGTACTTCAGCTCACGTCCCGTCATCGCCAACCTCTGAATCACTCACGCACCAATCAGACTTCTCGTTGCCAATCGAATCGGTGACTATCACGCCTTCACCAGAACTCACGAGCAATCACTATGGCCGAATTCTTTCTACGAATTTAGTTGACTCGAATCATTCGTGAGCCATGTCCCGACGATCTGGCTCAAGCCAGACGGCTGCTTGTCAAAACCCAGCTTCTGATAAAAGTCGATCAGGTCGTCATCGGCTTGAAGGTAGACATGTTGGCCGGGGAGCAGACAGAGAAGCCGTTTTGTCATTGCTCGTCCGATACCGTGTCGGCGGCATCGAGAAAGAGTCCATAAATCCACCAAATAGGCATTGCAGATACCGTCGGAAAGGACTCGTGCTGTTCCGACGACTTCGTCGTTCCACCATGCGATACAGACTGCATGGCTGTTCTGAAAGGACCGTTCGAGTTGTTCCGGAGTCCGGCCATTGTCGAAGTTGTCGGCAGCAAGCGTCGCTTTGAGCTGATGCCAATCAATACCGATTAGATCACATCGATATGTGATGTTCATGTAACGCTCTCAATCGGACGACCGAGGTTTGAGGTTTCCAAGACCGTCTCTGCCTGCACTACGTCCGGGAGGGACAAGATCCTCGCAAATGTTTCCGTCGGTTGATTGATTGTCATTCGCTCGCGATTGTCCCTCGACGGCTACTTTGATGTGTCACGCACTCCGTACAGTGCTGAGTCGGTCCGAAGGATCAGAGTGGTACCCCAGACGCCAGGCGACGCCATGATTTGTCCGTCTAGCGCGTTGACCGCGATTTCGGTCAGTTCGGCGTCTGGCATCAGGACGGTGATGTTCCCTTCGCGGCTGCTGAAATACACTTTGTCATTGGCGAGCAGGGGACTGGCCGAGTAATTGCCGCCGATCCGTCGCTGTCCCTGAAGTTGACCTGTCGTCGTCGAAATGAGGCTGACAACTCCCTGGTCGGACACAAAAATCAGATGATCGCGGACCAGAATGGGTGAAGGCATGTTCGGGACAGATTTTTTGATGCGCCAAATCACGTTCGATTCAGTGATGTCTCCCTTGCTGCCCAGCCGCACGGCCCACAATTGTGGTTGCATGTAGCCTGTGCACAGAAAGGCCGTATCATGATTCACAACGGCCACCGGCACGTTTGAAAACCCGTCTCCATGTCGCACGCGCCAGATTTCCTCACCCGTTCTCGGATTGTAGGCGACAAACCACTGAGCACACGGCGCAATGAGTTGTGGTTGACCATCAAACTCAATGAGGGTTGGTGTCGAAAATGCTTTGTGCAGGTCTCCCTCGTTGCCCTTCATCGGAGGACGATTTGTCTTCCAAACCTCATCACCTGTCGCACCATCAAGTGCCACTACAAACTGCGCATCGACCCCGTCGCAGACGAGAATCACCAGGTTGTCGAATACGACGGGTGAACTTCCAGGCCCGACGCCATGGTTCAGCGAATATTGACGCCGCCAAAGGACGTCACCAGTTTCTGCGTCGACGCAAGCGGTGCCGTTGGTGCCAAAGTGACAATAGACTCGTCCATGAGCCAATGCCGGTGTGGGTGAGGCATTGCTGTTCAGGTTGTGAACCGGGACTGGTTCATCGATCTGAAACAGTAACACTTGGCGAACAATGGTTCCCTTGGCGTCGACCGCGACGGCATAGAGTGAAATCGTGCCGCTTAACTTCATCTGATCCGCCATTCCCTTGTCGGTAATCTTGTCGCGGCGAACGATCGCGGCGCGTTCGGGCGCGATGGGCGTTTCGACAGCGGTCGTGATCCAGATCAGGTTGTTGTCGATAACGGGTGACGACCAGCCTCGGCCGGGAATCTCGGTCTTCCAGGCAACGTTTGTGGTTTCGCTCCATACCGTTGGTAGCGGTTCAGATGTGATCCCATCGCCTCGCGGTCCACGGAATCTTGGCCAGACACCGGTGCTTGGAGCCTTAACAGCAAACGGCGTCACGCGAATGTTGGAAACATCCTGTCCCCATCCAACTGTCACGAGCCCCAGAAATACAGAGACCACTCGAAGCATCAGATTCATCAATGCGGTCCTTTTGCCGACGCGGGCAGCTTTCACACGCGTCGGCCGCCACAGGCAGCTTTTATGCGCGTTGCGCGATGGGTTGGATGTAGGTTGATCTTTCGCGGGTGGCGCGCTGATCTCACCGGAATGAGGATATTCACCATCGAGATCTTATGCATCCGTGTTCCCACCGGTCCACTGAGTCCGAGGTGGACAAGATCCTCGCAACTTCACATGTTGGATAAAAGAGGGCAAGACATTGAGATGTGCGTGACATGGAGCAACGACCCGATGAAAAAACTCTTGATCGCTTTTCTTTTCGTGATGGCCGTTGGCAACGTGGGACTGGCCGAATCAATCAATGTGATGACGTGGAACATTCGCTATAACGAACCGAACGACGGAGTCAACGCGTGGCCGAAACGCAAGGATTGGGTGACGGAGATCATCGTCAACAACAAAGTGGACATCGCTGGCTTCCAGGAGGTTCTTGTCGGACAACTTGAGGATTTGAAGGCTCGCTTGCCTCTAATGGAAGCGTATGGTGTCGGACGTGACGACGGAAAAGACGCGGGAGAGTTTTCTCCAATCTTCTTCCGTAAAGAACGCTTCGAATTGATCGACAAATCGACGCTCTGGCTTTCGCCGACGCCCGACAAAGTCGCCAGCAAGGGTTGGGATGCAGCGCTCCCTCGGATTGCGAGTTGGGTGAAGCTCAAGGACCGGCAGACGGGACTGGTGTTTTATGTCATCAACACCCACTTCGATCATCGAGGAGTCGAGGCCAGAGCCGAAAGTGCGGCACTTCTGTTGAAGTATCGACGGGAGAAGTGCACGGATCACCCTGTGATCCTCACGGGCGATCTGAACACGACGCCAAGTTCTCCGCCGTACAATGTCTTGACGGGAAATGCGGTGTTGACCGGAAACAACGCAGAGGTTCGGCCAGTCTTTCTCGATGCTTACAAGCGGTCAGAACAGAAGCCCGAGGGACCCGATTCAACTTGGAATGGCTTCCAGGCAATCGTTCCCGACCGCAGAATCGACTTCGTGTTCACGACGCCGTCGGTCAAAGTCCAGAAGTTCAAGACGCTCGAAGATCAGCGGGAAGGACGATTTCCTTCTGATCATCTTCCCGTTGTGGTGCAGCTTGAGCTTGCGAAGGAGTAATGGTCCACACGAGAGCCTCATCGGTGGGTTGGCTTGGACCACTCTTTTGACTTCTCCGCCATCCCCCGCGCGCAAGCCCCAATCAGCGTTGAGACGCCCGTCAATCGCCACCAGTCCGCAAGAACTCATAAATGGCTCATCTGTTGTGTCTGGTTCGATCGCGGCTTGCTGAGAAGCAGATATGCTGAGCACAGCGTCAAGGGGATGACAACGGACCAATAAGGCGCTTGCCGGACGATCGGACCTTCGACGCGGAATTCTTTCGGGCTGACGAGGTTGATGTATCCGTACTCTGACTGAAGACTCCAGCACGAATAGTGACTGGCACCAAAGATGAAGACATCCTCCGAGCGGGTTTGAGTATCAAAACTTCTGATCCATAACGCCATTAAGCAACAGGCAACAATCAACGTCAAGACGCCGAGCTTACGTCGAAACGGCCACATGAACTCATGCATAATCGCCTCGCTGGATTCAGGGCCGGTTTATGAGAAAGAGTCAGGTTGACAGCAGGTGGAGCAGAAGACTTTCGCGCCGCAACGGATTGCTGGTAACCTGCGTCAACTGAACTCGCGGTGAATTATTGACCGACAACCAAATATAGGAACGATGCATGAACGCTCGTCTTCTCGCCGCCATTCTAACGATTCTTCCGAGCCTCCTGCACGCTCGCAGCCTTCATGCTCAGACTGCCACAAAGCCTGATGTCTCAATCAACGCTGAATCGGAGGATTTCCTGCGTCAATATGCAGAGACGTATCGCTTCTCCTTAGGCCGGCCGCGATCGGCACAGTTGGCTGGTAACTCGGCGGTACTGTTCCTGCGCTCGCAGCCACGATCGTTTGTCCAGGATTTGTACGAGTTCGATATTCGGACCAGGTCTGAGCGAGTGCTGTTGACCTCGAGCCAAATCCTGCAGGGCGGCGACGAGAAACTTTCAGATGAAGAAAAAGCCGCGCGAGAGCGGTTGCGACTGGCGGCGCGCGGGATCGCCAGATTCGAATTGTCCGATGGCGGTTCAAAGGTTCTCGTTCCGCTTTCGAATCGACTCTTTATCGTCGATCTACCTACTGACAAGATCACAGAAATGAAATCGTCTTCGTCAGCATTTCCACTCAATCCGAGCTTTTCTCCCGACGGAAAGCACCTGGCGTGCGTTCGCAACGGCGAGATCTATGTCACGGATCTATCCAGTGGCGCGGAGCGCCAGATCACGACTGGCGCCGGCGGTACCATCAGCAACGGAACGGCTGAGTTCGTAGCTCAGGAGGAAATGAACCGCATGCACGGCTACTGGTGGTCGCCCGACAACCGCTCGATCGCCTGTCAGCAGACCGACACCGCCGGGATGGAAACGTTCCACATTCTTGATCCGCTGCACCCCGAGCGAGAACCCAACACGTGGCCCTATCCGCGCACTGGAACGAAGAACGCCGCCGTTCGCCTGGGTATTGTCCCCATCGGCGGCGGTGAAACTCGTTGGATCGAATGGGATCGCGAAAAGTACCCATACCTCGGCAAAGTCGTTTGGAAAGACAATGGTCCGCTGACAATCCTCGTGCAAAACCGACGACAAACGGAGGAAATCTTATATGCGGTGGATGAGAAGACCGGCTCGCTGACCGAATTGCTGAAGGAAACCGACCCCGCCTGGATCAACCTCGTCACGTCGTGCCCCAAGTGGTTGAAAGATGGCAGCGGATTCTTGTGGTTGACCGAACGGACCGGCGAGTGGTCGCTGGAGTTGAGATCGCGAGACGGCAAACTGATTCGATCGCTAACGCCGAAAGGGTTTGGCCTGATTGATCTGGCAGGCGTCGACGACCAGGGAAGAACGGTTTACGTGACGGCAAGCGGCGATCCGACACAGGTGCACGTCTATTCGATTCCACTCGCCGGTGGCGACACAACGAAGCTCACTTCCGATGCGGGAAACCATACCTTCAGTTTTGGCAGCCAGACGTCAGTGTATTTACACAGCTACAGCCTGACGGACGGACGAACCGGGACACGGGTCGAGCGCAACGATGGCCAGATCCTAGGCGAGCTGAAGTCCGTTGCCGACGAGCCGCCCATTCCCCAGTTAGAGCTGCTCACCGTTGGCCAGCGCGCGATGCGTGCGTCGATCATCCGACCGCACTCGTTTAAGGTGGGCGTCAAATACCCTGTCATCGTCCATGTCTATGGAGGCCCGCACGCGCTGACCGTGAATTCGTCGCCGCGTGGCAGCGTACTACAGCAGTGGCTGGCAGATCAGGGGTTCATCGTCGTGTCGCTCGACGGCCGAGGAACTCCGCGCCGAGGACGCGAATGGGAACGCGCCATCAAAAACAATCTGATCGATATCCCGCTACAAGACCAGGTCGATGGCCTGCAAGCCTTAGGCCAAAAGATCCCCGAAATGGACATGGATCGCGTCGGCATTACCGGCTGGTCATTCGGGGGTTACTTCTCAGCGATGGCAGCGATGCGTCGCCCAGACATTTATAAGGCGGCTGTGGCCGGTGCCCCAGTCTGCGATTTTCGCGACTACGATACTCATTACACCGAACGGTATTTGGGACTACCGGATGAAAACCAGTCCGGGTACGAGGCCTCAAACGTCGCCACGTACAGCAAGCAGCTTTCCGTGCCGCTACTCATTATCCACGGCACGGCCGATGACAACGTCTATTTCCTTCATTCGCTGAAAATGACGGAATCACTCTTTCGCGCCGGCAAGAAGTTCGAATTCCTGCCACTGGCAGGTTTCACACATATGGTTCCCGATCCCAATGTCACAATCCGCCTGAATTGCCGCATCGCCGCATTCTTCAATCAACACCTGACCCGGCCGCGGGTCGGCGGGGTTCGCGATTGAGTTGGGTTCAGAATAGCTGGGTCGCTCGCGCGTTGGAGACGGCATGGCACTCGACGCGCGAACAGCACACCTATTCGCACCCATCATGCGACGCGTACAAACCGCCTGCTGCGGATGCGGACCTATCTTGGTCGCACTCTGCCGGGTATCCATGCTGGCTTGCACGGCGTTCAAACCAGCCACCTCCAAGAGGGTGCCAAATACTATTGCGGGATTTCATCGGCAGCTGCGACTCTGAGTTGTGGTGAGATCGTTCTCGATCACTAAGAACTGGAAATAGAACGCTTTTCGGGCTTTTTAGTCGAAGTGGTGCTTTCCTTGCAGATTTGTCTGCGAGTTGCTTTTTGATCCAGGCGGTTGTTGCGAACATTGGTAATACGACGCTGATGCTAATTGGGGGTGTGCCCGATGCGGTTCCAGTATCGAGCGCTGGTTGTGTCAACGATTTGCGTTTCTCTGACGTTTGTCGGCTACACGGCAGAGCGACGACATCGCTATTTGCGTGATCAGAACACCGAGCTGAAGAACAAATTGCTCATGTTCGAGCAACAGCTAAGAGACTCGCTCTACTCGCCCGCGCCATCGCTTGATCTCCAGCATAATGTCGTTCCGCAGACCGAGACGGCCAACGCGGCCGTGGAGCGCCAACATGCCTTTAATTCTGCGACAGTCCAGTGATCAGACGATGGCCTTGTGCGGATTAAAGGAGTTTTGCGCGAATGGAATCCTCGCACTGCTCACAAAGCCCGTCGCCATTCAATGACATTTCGGGGAAGTAGTGTCGCAGACTGCCCTGTGCTGGAAATCGCGGCAAGTCCGGCTTCAGCCCGAGTCGTTGACAAGCGAAACATTGGTTCAGCTTCTCGCGCATTCTCGGATAGAGATCCAGATAGTTTAAGCCGTCATTGGGTTGTGTCGTCATTTCGCATTTCCGGCAGACGCAGACCATGGTTCCAGTATCTCGCCAAGGCGGCGTGAGGTGGTGATGCACGTCAGGCGGACGTCTCCGGTGGTGGGAGCTTCTTCATGTAATGGACGGCGATCCGGCGCGTTGCATAGATCAGAATCAAAATGCACATCACCAACACGTAGGCGTATTCGCACTCCGTAAACAATAACACGCCAGACGCGATCGCGATGAGCGACCAGGGCACGAGAAAATAGAGCGACAACAGAATCGCTGCGTTGGTCTTGTTGCACTTCATGCCAGACCTCTCATGTTGCCCCAATCGTTTCTGAGACCATCCAGAAGGCGGGCTTCCGGAAAACGCTCGTTGCGTTTTAGCTGAATCGAAATCGCCATAAAAACGATTTCCGTTCCAGCAGTCCAAATCTAGTGTTCAACAGAATTGTTTCGGTTTTCATGTACTCCGAATCAATCCCGCACCCAACATACACCCCACCAACACGTCACAACACCAACTTCCGTTTCCATCAGTGAAAGAATTCGGTCAAGATATTCTGTTACCGGCGGTCCTTTCCGAACGGAATTCCGAAGAATCGCAAAACCCAGTAGCTTATGATCGTGAAGGCGGCTGCGACAAGGCAGGGGACAAATGCCAGTGTCGCGACCGAATGACGGACTTCCTCTCCCGAGTCGTGCCAAGACCAGAAGTTCCTGATAGTTCCGCCGACCGCGATCACGATTGCCAGCAGGATGACCACCCTGCCCGCCAGCGTGAATGGGGCTGGATGATTGTCCATTCAGTTTCCCTCGTTCAAATCAGGTGTCTCGGCCCGTCGTGACAGGCTGAGCAACAGCCACAAGGAGAAGAGTATTAGTGGCGCAACACCGAATGGGTAGGGTGCGTACACAACCAATTCGGAAGGATCATTTCTAGTGACTGCGCCCGCTCCGGAAAAATTCCAGGTCCGGGTGTCTCCTTCGAATTCACGTTCCAATGGCGAACGCGGCCTCGTATCCCAGGTTGGAGAGTCGGATGTGGGCTCTGATTCCGCGTAAAAAACACTCACGACACGCCCATCGACGGAAACAGCCAGAAGATGATCGCTCAAATCAAAGATGTCGGCCAGCAATGTCGATCTGACCCATCCCGCTG
>Ga0207694_10003165_pt1 | contig 13139 bp, 8 predicted proteins | sample KBSC34metaG_FD_184353 | JGI IMG/M metagenome (GOLD analysis project Ga0207694, IMG submission 184353) | Corn rhizosphere microbial communities from Kellogg Biological Station, Michigan, USA - KBS C3-4 metaG (SPAdes) (version 2) | ecosystem: Host-associated > Plants > Roots > Rhizosphere > Soil...
CATGTAGATGTTGGTGCCGTCGAGATTGAAGGAATAGCCGGTCGGGATGACCAGGCCGACCACCGAGCGGTTGCAGCCGGCGCGCTCCATCTTGGCCATCAGGCCGGGAAGTGCAGCCTCGGACGATGAGGTGCCGAGCACTAGGAGCAGCTCTTCCTTGATATAGCGGATCAGCGCCAGGATCGAGAAGCCGTTGTACCATGCGACAGTGCCGAGAACGACGAGCACGAAAAGCAGCGACGTCAGATAGAAGGTGCCGATCAGCATGGCGAGGTTGGCGATCGAACCGATGCCGTATTTGCCGACGGTGAAGGCCATGGCGCCGAAAGCGCCGATGGGGGCGGCTTTCATCAGGATGGCGACGAGGCGGAAGATCGGCGAGGTCAGCGCCTGCAGGAAATCGACGACCGGGCGGCCGCGGTCGCCGACGAGCGCCAGCGCGATGCCGAACAGCACCGAGAAGAACAGCACCTGTAGGATGTCGCCCTGCGCGAAAGCGCCGGTGATGGTGTCGGGGATGATGTTCATCAGGAAGCCGACAATGCTTGTATCATGCGCCTTCTCGGTGAAGGTCGCCACCTTCGAGGGATCGAGCGTCGCCGGGTTGATGTGCATGCCTGCGCCGGGCTGAATGACGTTCGACACGACGAGGCCGACGACGAGCGCCAGCGTCGAGAAGACGAGGAAATAGATCATCGCCTTGCCGGCGACACGGCCGACCTTATGCAGGTCGGAGACGCCGGCGATGCCGGTCGCCACCGTCAGGAAGATCACCGGCGCGATGACCATCTTGACCAGCTTGATGAAGGCGTCGCCAAGCGGTTTCAGCGACGCGCCCAGGTCGGGATAGAAATGTCCAAGCAGGACGCCGGCGGCGATCGCCACCAGGACCTGTACGTAGAGATGCCGGTAAAAGGGAACCTTGCCGCGCGGCTCGGCGGCAGCGATTGCTATCTGCATGATGTCCTCCGTTCAGCCCCGATCGAAAGCTCGACCTCCCTGGGGCAATTGACCTCCACAGCCTCGCGGCTGCTGCAGACGTATTTGCAACGCGCGTGCCAGATGATGCCCCGAGTCCCGGTACTTTGATTTTGTTGGCTTTTTCGAACTCGCATCCTGTGCCTTGGGGAGCGCTAGTGCGGCTATCCGCATAGATCGAATTGTGCTTTGTGCGAAATCATGCACAAATACGGCATGCTGCAACGCCCTGCCGCTGTCCTTGCCTCGACGCCCGAGCTGCTCGCCGGGCGGGCGCGGCGCGCCTGGCTGCTGTTCGCCGCGGTCGCGCTGCTGATCGTGCTCGCAGCGCTCTACGGCGCAGGCCTCTACGGCCGTTCGACGGAGATCGAGGCTTTAGCCACGCAAGGACGCACCGACGCCAACCTCAAGGTCGCGCTGCTGCGCGCGGTGCTGGAAAATCCGCGCGCGCTGCCGCTGCTCCTGTCGGAGGACCAGCAGGTGCATGACGCACTGACCGAGCGCAGCCCCGCCTCGATCGACGTGCTCAACCGCAAGCTTGAAGGGCTGGTTTCAGGCACCAAGGCCTCGGTGCTCTATGTCACCGGCACGGACGGCTTCGCGATCGCCTCCAGCAACTGGCGCGAGCCGGTGAGCTTCGTCGGTAACGACTACGGTTTTCGGGCTTATTTCTCGGGCGCGATGCAGACCGGCACGGCCGAGTATTTCGCGCTCGGCAATGTCAGCAAGCGGCCGGGACTCTATATCTCGCGCCGCGTCGACGGTGCTTCAGGGCCGCTCGGCGTCGTCGTGGTCAAGATGGAGTTCGACCAGCTCGAGGCTGACTGGCACGAAGCGAACCGCCCGGCCTATGTCAGCGACGCGCATGGCGTGGTGCTGATCACCAGCGTGCCCTCCTGGCGCTTCCTGGCTACGGCGCCGCTTGCCGCGCCGGTTCTGGCGGAGATCCGCGCGAGCCAGCAGTTCGGCGAGGCGCCGCTGGTGCCCTTGCCGATCACCCGTCCGCAGGCGTTGAGCGCCGATGTCGCGCTCGTGCACGCGATTACGCCGGGCAGCGGCGACGCGGAATATCTAAGGCTGTCGACGGCCGTGCCGTCGACACCGTGGCGCCTCGATTATCTTGTTCCGGCCGAAGCGCCGATCGCGGCCGCGCAACGCGAAATGCGGCTCCTGGCGCTTGGCGTGGTCGTTCCGTTGATCGCCTTCGCCGCCTATCTTTTGTGGCGCCGGCAATCCGGCCAGATGCGAATTGCCGCCGAACAGGCCGCACGCGCCGAGCTCGAGCGCCGGGTCGTCGAACGTACCCAGGATCTGAGCCTGGCGCGTGACCGGCTGCAGGCCGAGATCGCCGATCATCGCAGTACCGAGGCGAAGCTGCAGGTGATGCAGCAGGAGCTGGTGCAGGCCAACCGCCTCGCCACCCTTGGCCAGGTCGCCGCCGGCGTCGCGCATGAAATCAACCAGCCCGTGGCGACGATCCGCGCCTATGCCGACAATGCGCGTGTCTTCCTGGAGCGCAAGCAGAATTCCTCAGCCGAGGAGAACCTCGGCGCGATCTCGGCGCTGACCGAGCGCATCGGCTCCATCACCGAGGAGCTGAAAGCCTTCGCCCGCAAGGGCCGAACGGCTGCCGAGCCCGTCGAACTGCGCAGCGTGATCGAGGGCGCCGTCGTGCTGCTCAGGAGCCGCTTCGCCGGCCGGCTGGATGCCTTGGCGATCACGCTGCCGCCGCCGGCGCTCAAAGTGATGGGCAACCGGCTGCGGCTGGAACAGGTGCTGATCAACCTGTTCCAGAACGCGCTTGAGGCGCTTGAGGGCCGCGACGATGCGCGGGTCGAAGTCACCGCGGCTGAAACCGCTGAGGACGTGGCGCTGATCGTTTCCGACAACGGCCCGGGCATCCCGCCTGCGATCCTGAAATCCCTGTTCACGCCCTTCAACACCTCGAAGGAAAAGGGCCTCGGGCTTGGCCTCGTCATCTCCAAGGACATCGTCGCCGATTATGGCGGCCGCATCGAGGTGGCGAGCAGCGGCCAGGGCACGCGCTTCACCATCCACCTGTCGAAAGCTGGTGCGGCATGACGAAGGACGATCCCGCACCGGTGATCCTGATTGATGACGACAGCGACCTGCTCAAGGCGACAAGGCAGACACTGGAGCTTGCCGGCTTTGCGGTGTCGGCCTACTCGGTGGCACGGGAAGCGCTGGCGGCGCTCGACAGGAATTTCGCCGGCGTGGTGGTGTCGGACATCCGCATGCCCGAGATCGACGGGCTGCAGCTTTTCGACCGCGTGCTGCGGCTCGATCCGGACATTCCCGTCATCCTGGTCACGGGACATGGCGACATCGCCATGGCGGTCAAGGCGATCAAGGACGGCGCCTACGACTTCATCACCAAGCCTTTCGCCGCCGACCGGCTGGCGCAGAGCGTTGCCCGCGCCGCCGAAAAACGCCGCCTGGTGATGGAAAACCGCGCTTTGCGCGAGGCGGCCGAGCAGGCGCAGGAGGGATTGCCGCTTATCGGCCAGACGCCGGCCATGGAGCGGCTGCGCAGGACGCTGAGGCAGATCGCCGACACCGACGTCGACGTGCTGGTGACCGGCGAGACCGGTTCGGGCAAGGAAGTGGTGGCGAGCCTGCTGCACCGCTGGAGCCGTCGCGCCAAGGGCAATTTCGTCGCGCTCAACTGCGGCACGCTGCCGGAGACGGTCATCGAAAGCGAGCTGTTCGGCCATGAGGCCGGCGCCTTTACAGGCGCGCAGAAAAAGCGCGTCGGCCGCATCGAGCATTCGAGCGGCGGCACACTGTTCCTCGACGAGATCGAAAGCATGCCGGCCTCGACGCAGGTGCAGATGCTGCGGGTGCTGGAAATGCGCGAGGTAACGCCGCTCGGCACCAACGAGATCCGCCCGGTCGACCTGCGCGTCGTCGCCGCTGCCAAGGTCGATCTCGGCAATGCCAGCCAGCGCGGCAATTTCCGCGAGGACCTCTATTACCGGCTCAATGTGGTGACGCTGTCGATCCCGCCGCTGCGCGAACGGCGGGAGGACGTGCCACTGCTGTTCGGCTATTTCGCCGAGCGCGCCGCCGCCCGCTTCCGGCACGCCGTGCCGGCCACATCGGCCGCGGTCCAGCGCCATCTGAGGGAACATGACTGGCCGGGCAATGTGCGCGAACTTGCCCATTTCGCCGAGCGCCTCGTGCTCGGGCTTGAGGACATGGCCGAAGCGCCTGCCGCTGCGGCAAGGGAGAACGATGCCGCCATGCCATTGCCGGAACGGCTCGACCGTTACGAGGCCGAGATCATCCGCGAGACACTTGGTCGCAATGACGGCGATGTCCGGCGCACGATCGAGGCGCTCGGCATCCCGCGCAAGACCTTCTACGACAAGCTGCAGCGGCACGGCATCGTGCGCAGCGATTTTTCCAGGTAGATCAAGACGGTGGAACCTGTGCACGGCGCAAATCGTTTAGTCTTGCCGGGAAAGCGTGGCACGTTGGCACCAGCCGGGCGGCGAACGCGTAGCCGCGGCGGCCTTGGCGGTTGCGCTTGGCAAGCGTTGATGGTTTGTTGCCGCTCAGCGGAGAACGAATGATGCGCGAATCCCTCGGTCAAGACGAATACGGCTCGGCCAACCCTTTCGATCCGGACGACCTGCCCAATCTCAATGCGATGGGGCCGGCGATGGGCGGCGGCAATGATTTCGAGAAATACGCGGTCGCCGTCATCATCGTCTTCGGCGCGCTGATCATCGGCGGCCTGATGGCTGCCTCCATGTCCTTCGGCCACCGCAACGGCTTCCTGTTCGCGCTCGGCGGCGCCACGGCGGCCTGGATTTCGGGCAATGCGCTGCTGCTCGACCGGCCGCGCATCTATGCCCTGTTCGTCGGGATTGCCGCGGTCTTGCTGATCGCGTCGACGATCACGCTGGTGACCTGACCTCGGCTTGGATCCGATCAGTACCCCAAAGCCTCGCCGGCGGCCGCGCGACTGTCGATGGCGCCGTTGTAACGGGCGCCGCCCCCCTTCTCGATCTCGCTGAGGCTCTTGCCACCGACAAGGATGCCGGCCGCCTGGCCCCAGGTTTCGTCGCTCAGATCGAGGTGGTAGCCCATTCCGGCAAGCAGCCGCTCCGTGTCCGGCGAAAGCCCGAACGGTTCGACATAGACCGTGTCAGGCAGCCATTGATGGTGAATGCGCGGCGCGTCGATCGCCTGCTGGATGTCCATGCCGTGATCGATGACGTTGACGATCGCCTCCAGCGTGATGGTGATGATGCGCGAACCGCCCGGACTGCCGATGACCATGAACGGCTTGCCGTCCTTGGTCACGATGGTCGGGCTCATCGAGGATAAAGGTGTTTTCCTGGGCTGGATGGCGTTCGCTTCGCCCTGGACCAGCCCGTAGAGGTTCGGCACGCCGGGCTTCTGGGTGAAATCGTCCATCTCGTTGTTGAGCAGGATGCCGGTGCCGTCGGCGACGACGCCGGCACCGAAGGAGCCGTTCAGCGTGTAGGTGACCGCCACCGCGTTGCCGTCATTGTCGATGATCGAATAGTGGGTAGTCTCCTTCGACTCGCCAAAACCCTTCGGCATCAGGTCCTTCGACACGCCGGCACGGAACGGATCGATCTTGTCGCGGATGTCCTTGCCATAGGTCTTGTCGAGCAGTTTCGAGACCGGATTGTCGACGAAATCCGGATCGCCGAGCGCCGAGTTGCGGTCGACATAGGCATGCCGCATGGCTTCCACCATGACATGGACCGTCTCGGCCGAACCGGCGCCAAGATAGGACAGCGGGTAGCCTTCGAGCACATTAAGGATTTCGCAAATGATGACGCCGCCCGAACTCGGCGGCGGCGACGAGATGATCTCGTAGCCGCGATAGGAACAGGTCACGGGCTTCAGCTCGCGCACCGCATATTGCTCGAAATCGCCCTTGGCGAGGATGCCGCCCTTGGCGCCGCTTGCCTTAACGATAGCGTCGGCGATGGCGCCCTTGTAGAAGGCGTCCGGCCCCTTTTCCGAGATCACGGCCAGCGAGGCGGCGAGATCCGGCTGAACGAGCTTCTCGCCGATGCCGTAAGGCTTGCCGTCTTTTTTCAGGAAGATGGCGGCCGCCGCCGGGTCTTTCGCCAGTCGGTGGGCGCTGGCCGCGAAAGAAGCGGCGTCGCCCTGATTGAGGACGAAGCCGTCTTTGGCGTAGGCAATCGCTGGCGCCATCAGATCCTGCCTGGAGACCGTGCCGTATTTCTCGCGCGCCATTTCGAAGCCGGCCACCGAGCCCGGCACGCCGACGGCGAGGTAGCCGTCGAGGCTGGCGCCCTTCACCGGATTGCCGTCCTTGTCGAGATACATCGTCTTGGTCGCGGCGAGCGGCGCACGCTCACGGAAATCGATGAAGGTCGTGCGGCCGTCCTTCATGCGCACGGTCATGAAACCGCCGCCGCCGATATTGCCGGCATTGGGATAGACGACGGCAAGCGCATAGCCCACGGCAACCGCGGCGTCGACGGCGTTGCCGCCTTTCTTCAACACCTCGACGCCGACTTCCGTCGCCAGATGCTGAGCGGTCACCACCATGCCATGCTCGCTCTTGGCGGGAGCGGGCGATGCTGCAAAGGCAGCGACAGGTGGCGTAAGAGCGAAGGTGAGCGAAAGGGTGACGCCGATCAGCGTCCGACGGGTCAAGGGCATGGCGGTGCTCCTGGCGTTGGGGACGTCTAGGAAAGACCGTCAGGGCAGACCTGTCCACCACCAATGGTGCTGGACCAGATCAAATCGGATATCTGCCTGTCAGACGATGCCACCACCGCCACCGGCGACCGCCGGACGTTCGGCGGCGACCTTGGCGCGGTAGCCGGCTTCGCGATAGGCGGCGACCGGATCGATGGCGCCGCCGGTCCTGAGCCGCGCCATGGCGAGGATCGGCTCGACATCGGTGCGGTAGGCGGTCTTCAGCGTCTGCGTCGCCATCAGCGCATCATTGGCGTCCTGAAAACCTTCCAGTGCCTTACGGTCGACCAGCAGCGCCTGCGCATAGGCGCGCTGCACCTCGACCGCCGACAGCATCAGGCTTTCGATCGGATCAGTGACGTTGTGGCTCTGGTCGAGCATGTGCGCGGGGTCGAACCCCTTGGCGCCCAAGAGCTCGGCATCGACCAGCTCGTTGAAGACCAGGAACAGCCGGTAGGGATCGACCGAGCCGGCATCGAGATCGTCGTCGCCATACTTCGAATCGTTGAAATGGAAGCCGCCGAGCTTCTTGAACTGGATCAGCCGCGACACGATCATCTCGATGTTGACGTTGGGCGCATGATGGCCAAGGTCGACCAGGCAGAAGGCCTTGTCGCCGAGCTCCTTCGCGATGATGTAGTTGGTGCCCCAATCCTGCACGACCGTCGAATAGAAGGCAGGCTCGTACATCTTGTGCTCGGTGAACAGCCGCCAGTCGTCCGGCAGGCCGGCATAGATGTCGCGCATGGCATCGAGATAGCGCTCGAAGGCTTTGGCGAAATTGACCTGGCCGGGGAAGTTGGACCCGTCGCCGATCCACACCGTCAGCGCCTTGGAGCCAAGCGTCCTGCCGATCTCGATGCATTCGAGATTGTGCTCGACGGCCTGCCGGCGCGTGCCGGCATCGGCATGCGACAACGAGCCGAACTTGTAGGAGCGTTCCTGATCCTTGGCGTCGGAGAAGGTGTTGGAGTTCATGGCGTCGAAGCCGAGGCCGAAACGCGAGGCCGCCTGCTTCAGCCGGTTCGGATCGGCCTTGTCCCACGGGATGTGCAGCGAGACGGTCGGGGTCGCCTGCGTCAGCTGACTGATGACCGCGCAATCCTCGATCTTGTCGAAGATATCGCGCGGCTCGCCGGCGCCGGGGAAACGGGCAAAGCGGGTGCCGCCGGTGCCGACGCCCCAGGAGGGGATCGCCACACCGAATTTTTCGATCCTGTCGCGGATCGCGTCGATGGCGATGCCGCGGCGATCGAGGCGTTCAGCGAGCGAGGCGTAGTCGCGCTTGAGGTCGGCCTTGCGCTTGGCGTTGTGGCTGGCGACCAGGTCGGCGGAAATGATGGTTTCGGACAAGTGCTGTTCCTCCCAAGACTACGTTCGGCCGGCGCTGCCCCTCATCCGCCTGCCGGCACCTTCTCCCCGTATGGTGACGGGGAGAAGGGAGCGCCCCTAGCGCGTAAAGCTTTGCGCGTTGCCGGCGTCGACGTTGACGATGTTGCCGGTCGACTTGGCCGACATGTCGGAGGCGAAGAAATAGATCGCTTCAGCGATGTCCTCCGGAAACACCGAACGCTTCAGCATCGAGCGTGAGCGGTAATGCTCCTCGAGATCGTCGGTCGACATCTTGTAGGCGGCGGCGCGCTGTTCCTTCCACTCGCCGGTCCAGATCTTGGACCCGCGCAGCACGGCGTCCGGATTGACGACGTTGACCCTGATCTGCGCTTCCGCGCCTTCCAGCGCGAGGCAACGGGCGAGATGGATCTCGGCCGCCTTGGCCGTGCAGTAAGCGGACGCATTCGGCGAAGCGGCGAGCCCGTTCTTTGAGGCGACGAAGACGACGTTGCCGCCGATCTTCTGGGCGCGGAACAAACGGAAGGCCTCGCGGGAAACCAGGAAATAGCCGGTGGACAGGATGTCCATGTTCTTGTTCCACAGCGCCAGTGTCGTTTCCTCGATCGGTGCGGAGGACGCCAGGCCGGCATTGGAGACCAGGATGTCGACGCCGCCGAATTCGACCGACGTTTCGGCGAAGCCCGAGGCGACTTGATCCTCCGATGTCACGTCGATCCGCACCGGCCGGATGAAGTCCTTTCCGAAGGCGTTCGATAGCTCTTCGTTGGCGTTGGCGAGCGCCGCCTCGTCGATATCGGCGAGCACCACGCAAGCACCTTCGCGCAGCAGCCGGTTGGCGGTGGCGCGGCCGATGCCGCCGGCGCCGCCGGTGACCAGCGCGATCCGGCCGGCCAGCGCCTTCGGCTTCGGCAGGCGCTGGAGCTTGGCTTCCTCGAGCTGCCAGTATTCGATGTCGAAGGCTTCCTGCGCCGACAGGCCGACATAGGACGAGACGGTCGAAGCACCACGCATGACGTTGATGGCGTTGACGTAGAATTCGCCGGAGATGCGCGCGGTGGCCTTATCGCCGGCGAAGGTGAACATGCCGACGCCAGGCATCAGATAGACCACGGCATTGGGGTCGCGGATGGCCGGCGAGTCCGCATGTTTGCAGCTGTCGTAGTAAGCCTGGTAGCCGACTCGATAGGCGGCAATGTCGTCGGCGAGCCGCACGATGACGGCGTCGACATCTGGATTTGCCGGATCGAACTCGATCACCAGCGGCCGGATCTTGGTGCGCAGGAAATGGTCCGGGCATGAGGTGCCGAGCGCCGCCAAAGGCCGCAGATCCCTGGAATTGACGAATTCGAGTACTGCGGCGGAATCGTCGAAATGGCCGAGCTTGTGGCTCTTCTCGGAGATCAGCCCGCGTATCCTAGGCATCAGCCTCGCGGCGATGGCGCGGCGCGCCGACGCGTCGAGCGCCTTGACCACTTCGCCACCGAAGATAGCTACCCCTTCCGACCGACGCTCGAACCACTCGATCGCCTGGTTGATCACCGAGATCGTCGTTTCGTAGCATTCCTTCGGCGTATCGCCCCAGGTGAACAGGCCGTGGCTTTCGAGCACGACACCTCTTGCCTCCGGGTTCTCCAGGCAGAATTTTTCAAGCCACATGCCAAGCTCGAAGCCCGGCCGCTTCCACGGCAGCCAGCCGATGGCGTCGCCGAAGATCTCCTTCGTGATCGCCTTGGAGTCTTTGGCCGCGGCGATGGCGATGATGGCATCCGGATGCATGTGGTCAACGCAAGCCTTCGGCACGAAGGCGTGCAGTGGCGTGTCGATCGAGGCCGCGCGCGGGTTGAGGTTGAAGGTGCAGTGCGGCAGATAGCCCACCATCTCGTCTTCATGCTCGACACCGCGATAGAGGCCCTTCAAGGCGCGCAGCTTGTCCATATAGAGGGTGGCGAAACCGTCCAACTTGATCGAGGCGCTGTCGCCGCCCGAGCCTTTCACCCACAGAACCTCGACGTCCTCGCCGGTCAGCGGGTCCTTCTGCCAGACCTTGGACGAGGTGTTGCCGCCGCCATAGTTGGTGACGCGCTTGTCGGACCCCAGCGTGTTCGAGCGATAGACCAGGAGCTCGGGACCGCTCATCCCTTCGGCTTTTGCATCGTCCCAAAGATTGGCGAGGCGCGAGCCGGAGCGCTTGTCGAGCATAGGTATCCTCCCTTGGAGCGCGAACGCCGCACCCCTCATTTCTCGCTCGGGAATGTCTACGCAAGCGCCCTGCTTGTCAATCACAAACGATCAATATCGATCATATTGCACTGCACAATGAAAATATATGATTGGAAATGATTGACACTGCGCGCTTTCTAAGGCCTGATGCTTGGGCAGGGAGGAACCATGCACGAAAAAGAGCGCCACCGGATCATTCTGTCCGCCGTCCAGGAAAAGCCTGTGGTGACGGTGCAGGAGATGGTCGAGCTGACGGACTCTTCCGAAGCAACGATCCGGCGCGACATCGCGGCGCTGCATGTACAGAAGCGCCTGCGGCGCGTGCGCGGCGGCGCCGAGGCGATCTCGCCGCCGCAATTCATCGGCCTCGCCGGCCGGCCCTTCTCCGTCAACGAGACGCTGAACGCCACGCAGAAGCGGGCGATTGCCCGTGAGGCGGTGAACCTGTGCACGGACGGCGAGCCGATCATCATCAATGGCGGCACCACCACCTTCCAGATGGTGCATTTCCTGACCGGCCGACGCATGCCGATCTTCACCAATTCCTTTCCGATCGCCGAGCACCTGCTCAAGCACTCGAAGAACACGGTGATGCTGTCGGGCGGCACGATCTACCGTGAGCAGAACATCATCCTGTCGCCCTTCGACAATGACGTGACGCGCAACTTCTATGCGCGGCGCATGTTCATGGGCGCGCAGGGGTTGGGGCCGCTTGGGCTGATGGAGGGCGATCCGTTGCTGATCCAGGCGGAACAGAAGCTGATCGACCAGGCCGACGAACTGGTGGTGCTGGTCGATTCCTCGAAGTTCCGCATGCGTTCGAGCCTGATCCTGTGCGGGCTGTCGCGCATCGCGACCGTGATCACCGACGACGGCATCGAGGACCGCGAGGCCAAGATGCTGGAAACAGCGGGGGTGGCGCTGATCGTCGCCCGCAAACAGTCAAGCGACAAGGAAGAATCTTCACTGCAGGCTTGAGGGAAAACTCACGCCCGCAGCGGCGATGGAATGCAACGCTCAAGGGAGGATGTTCGATGAGCTTTTTGAAGAAACTGCTGGTTACCGCGGCCTTTTCCGCCGCCATGTTCGTGAATGCCGCCTATGCCGAGAACGTCAAGATCGCCCTGGTCGTGAAGTCGCTCGGCAACGGCTTCTTCGACGCCGCCAACAAGGGCGCCGAGGAAGCCGCCAAGGAACTGGGCGATGTCGACGTCATCTACACCGGCCCGACCAAGGCGACCGCCGAAGCGCAGATCGAGGTGATCAACTCGCTGATCGCGCAGAAGGTCAATGCGATCGCGGTTTCGGCCAATGACGCAGATGCGCTGGTGCCGGTGCTGAAGAAGGCGATGGAGCGCGGCATCACCGTGATTTCGTGGGACTCGGGCGTCGCCAAGGAAGGCCGCCAGCTTCACCTCAACCCGTCCGACACCGGCCTGATCGGCGAGACGATCATCAAGCTCGCCGCCGACTACCTGCCGGAAGGCGGCGACGTCGCCATCCTGTCGGCCTCCTCGACCGCAACCAACCAGAACGCCTGGATCGAAGCGGCCAAGAAGGTGCTGCCGGAGAAGTTCCCAAAGATCAAGCTGGTCGCCACCGTCTATGGCGATGACGACTCGGCCAAGAGCACCGACGAAGCCAAGGGCCTGCTGAAGTCCTATCCGAACCTCAAGGCGATCATCGCGCCGACCACGGTGGGCGTCGTCGCCGCCGCACAGGTGGTGACCGACGAGAACCTGATCGGCAAGGTCAATGTCACCGGCCTGGCGCTGCCGTCGGAGTTCAAGAAGTTCATCGACAACGGCGCCAGCCAGGCGGTCGCGCTGTGGAACCCGATCGATCTCGGCTACTCGGCCATCTACCTCGCCCATGACCTGGCGGTGAAGAAGGACGAAGCCAAGCCCGGTGCTACGCTTTCCATCGGCCGCGTCGGCAAGGTGACGCTCGACGACAGCAACTCGGCTGCGATGGCTCCGCCCTTCCAGTTCGACAAGACCAACATCGAGAAGTTTTCCAAGATCTATTGATCCTGATCGACTTCAAGCTCATGCGGCGGGACAATTGTCCCGCCGCATCTTCAAACGGACCTCCCAGGGCCTGATACGGATATGGACACGACAGCCCAGCGCAAAGCGGAGACGGAGCGGCCCGAGCCCTCAGGCCCGACCCAAAGCACCTCTCCTCGCCTGACGCTTACCGGCATCTCCAAGAGTTTCCCGGGCGTCCGCGCCCTGCACAATGTCAGCCTGTCGCTCTACCCCGGACAGGTGACGGCGCTGATCGGCGAGAACGGCGCCGGCAAGTCGACACTGGTCAAGATCATGACCGGCATCTACCAGCCCGATTCAGGCGAGATTGGCATCGACGGACGAGCCACGACACTGCCCAGCGCGCATGCCGCCTTCGGCCACGGCATCACCGCCATCCATCAGGAAACGGTGCTGTTCGACGATCTGTCGGTTGCCGAAAACATCTTCCTCGGCCATGCGCCGCGCACCCGCTTTGGTACCATCGACTGGCGCACCATGCGCAAAAATGCCCGCGAGGTGCTGGAGACGATGCGCGCCGGCCATATCGACGCCGATGCGCGGTTGAAGGACCTCGGCATTGCCAACAAGCACCTGGTGGCGGTGGCGCGCGCCATGTCGATCGATGCGCGCATCGTCATCATGGACGAGCCGACCGCCGCGCTCTCTATGAAGGAGATCGAGGAGCTTTTCCTCCTGATCGAATTCCTGAAGAGCGAAGGCAAGGCGGTGCTGTTCATCAGCCACAAGTTCGACGAGATCTACCGCATCGCCGACCGCTACACCGTCTTCCGCGCCGGCGAGATGGTCGGCGAAGGCCTG
>Ga0207694_10003166_pt1 | contig 13138 bp, 7 predicted proteins | sample KBSC34metaG_FD_184353 | JGI IMG/M metagenome (GOLD analysis project Ga0207694, IMG submission 184353) | Corn rhizosphere microbial communities from Kellogg Biological Station, Michigan, USA - KBS C3-4 metaG (SPAdes) (version 2) | ecosystem: Host-associated > Plants > Roots > Rhizosphere > Soil...
GGCGAGTGTCGGAGGCGATTGCGCTGATGTACGCCGCCGATCCTGGAGGCGACCTGATGCCGGATCCGCCCAACCCGCTCGCCGCGCTCACCCTCGCGGTGGCCGGAAGGAAGGACGAGGCAGCCTTCCTCCTGGGGTTCTTCGAGCGAGGTTACCCCGTGTTCCGGGGGAATCCAGCGCACCACGAGATGCACTCGCTGGCGTGTACCGAGGCCCTGCTGGGTCACCCTCGAGAAGCCGTGGCCTGGTTGCGGAAGGCGGCACGAAACGGGCTGCCCAGCTACCTGCTGTTCCTCCGCGATCCGCTCCTGGATTCCCTTCGCGGCGAGCCGGAGTTCATCCAGTTCATGGCAGAGCTGAAGAGGGACTGGGAGCGCCGGGTGCAAGAGTACCAGTGACCTGAGCCATGCCGGATCCGGGCGCGGCCCGGGTTGCCTCGGGCCCGGGGATCGGGCAGAGCACTCCCCCTCATGTTCATCGCCCTGGCCCGGGCCGTCTCCCGGCATCGTCCGGCCGTCCTCGGCGGCGCGCTCGCCATCCTCGCGCTCGCGGTTCTGTCGGTCGTGCGGGGCGGGAGCCTGACGAGCGGAACCATCGAGGGCACCGAGTCGGCGCGGGCCGCGGAGCTGGTCCGCGCCGCGGCGGGCGCGGACACCGACACCAGCCTCGTCGCTCTCTTCAGCCACCGCGAGCTGGCCGCGACCGATCCGGTGTTCCAGGGCGCGCTCGGCCTGCAGCTGGAGAAAGTGAGCGGGCGCCCCGAGGTGGAGAGCGTGGTCTCCATGCTCAACGCGCCCCAGCAGGCCCGGTCGCACTTCCTCTCCCGCGACGCACGGACCGCGCTGGTGCTGGTCCGCCTCAAGGGCGACGAGAAGGCCGCCGTGAAGGCCTTCCCCGCGGTGAACGCCGTCCTCCACGACGGGCCGTTCATGGTGGCCATCACCGGCAAGCCGGCATTCCTCTTCGATCTCAACACCGAGCTGGAGCACGACCTGCTCCGCGCCGAGCTGATCTCCTTCCCGCTCGCGCTGGTCGTGCTGCTCTGGGTGTTCCGGACGGTGGTCGCGGCCGTCCTCCCCATCGTCGTCGGCGGCCTGGCGGTGCTGGCCGGCGTCGGCGCCGTGCTCGCGCTCTCGCACCACCTCGACATGGCCCAGTACACGTTGAACGTCGTCAGCCTCATCGGCCTCGGCGTGGCCATCGACTACTCCCTGTTCATCGTCAGCCGCTTCCGCGCGGAGCTGGAGGAGGGCGCGAGCGTCGAGTCGGCGGTCGAGCGCACCATGGACACCGCCGGCCGCGCGGTGGCCTTCTCCGGGATCGCGGTCGCTGCCGGGCTGTCCGGCCTTCTCTTCTACCGGGGCTCGTTCCTCGCGGCGATGGGCCTCGGCGGCGCCATCGTCGTCGGCTTCTCCGTCCTCTTCGCCCTCACTCTGCTCCCCGTCATCCTCGGGTGGCTCGGGCGGCGGGTGGATGCGCTGAAGGTGCCCGTTCCTCCCTTCGGCCTGCGCGGAGGTCTGTGGACGCGCCTCGCGGGATGGGTGATGGCCCATCCGCTCCTCGTGCTCGTGCCCACCCTGGCGTTCATCGCCTTCCTCGGGTGGCCGTTCCTCCGGCTGCAGACCGCCGGGACCGACATCACGGCGCTCCCCGAGACCGCCGCCTCACGACAGGGCGCCGCCGCGCTGGCCCGGGCGTTTCCCGAGCAGAGCGCGACCCGCATCCTCGTCGCGGTGGAGTTTCCCGGAGAGCCCTTCGACCCCGAGCGCATCGGCGCGCTGTACGACGCCACCCGGCGCTGGGCCCGGCTCCCCGGCGTCGTCGGCGTGGAGAGCATCGTCGACCTCGACCCGAGCGTCACCCGCGAGCAGTACGTCCAGCTCACCACCGCCCCCGCGGCGTTCCGGCCGCCCGAGTTCGCGCTCGCCGAGGCGGCGTACCTCCACGGCAACGTCGCCGTCGTCCAGGTGCTCACCTCCGCGCCGATCTCCAGCGTCGAGGCACGGCGGCTGGTGGACCTGCTCCGCAAGGACCGCGCCGTGGGCGACGGACGAGCGCTGGTCGGCGGTCAGAGCGCGAGCGACGTGGACTCCAGCTCGTTCGTCCTCGAGCGCGCGCCGCTCGCGGTGGGTCTGGTGGTCCTGGTCACCCTGGTCGCGCTGTTCGTCCTCCTCGGCTCGGTGGTGCTGCCGCTCGAGGCGGTGGTGATGAACTTCCTCTCCCTGGCGGCCAGCTTCGGAGCCCTGGTGTGGATCTTCCAGGAGGGTCACCTCCGCTGGCTCCTCCACTTCCAGCCGGGGCCGCTCGAGCCTGCGCTACCGGTCCTCCTCTTCTGCACGCTCTTCGGGCTCTCGATGGACTACCAGGTCCTCATGCTCTCCCGCATGCGCGAGGAGTGGACCCGCACCCACGACAACCGCGCCGCCGTCGCCCAGGGCCTCGAGCGCACCGGCAGCCTCATCACCAGCGCCGCGGCGATCATGGTGGCCGTGTTCGCCGCCTTTGCCCTGGCGAAGATCCTCGTCGTGAAGGCGATGGGCGTGGGGATGGCGATCGCGGTCGCTCTCGACGCGACCCTGGTGAGGGTCCTGATCGTGCCTGCCACCATGCGCCTCTTCGGGCGCGCGAACTGGTGGGCGCCGCGGGTGCTGCGGCGACTCGCGCTCGCGGCACACGGAGAGAAGAGCACCTCATGAGCACAGTCCTCGTCGTGCTCGCCGGCCTCTCGCTGCTCCTCCTGATCGAGGGGCACGTGCGGCTCCGGCGCGTCCTCGCCCGCCGGCCCGCCCCGCCGCCCTTCCCGAAGAGCGCGCCCTCGATGACCGTCATCCGCCCGGTGAAAGGACTGGACACCGGGGCCGAGGACAACATCCGCGCGTTCCTGGACATGGAGTACCCGGGCCGGCTGGAGCTGCTCTTCGTCGTGGACTCGGAGGAGGACCCGGCCGCCCCGGCGATTCGCCGGCTCATCGCCGAGCACCGGACGGCGGCGCAGCGGGTCGAGCTCCTCTTCTCCGGCTCGCCGCCGCCCCACCGCACCGGAAAGCTGAACGCGATGCTGGCCGGAGTGGCCGCGGCGACCGGCGAGCTGCTCGCCTTCAACGATTCGGACAGCCGCCCGGCGAAGGACCTCCTGGGCCGCCTGGTCTCGGAGCTGCTCGCCCGCCCCGACTGCGGCTGCACCTTCGCCCCGGTGGTCGCCGCCGCGGACCGACCCACCGCGGGCGACGTCGGTTACGAGCTGCTGATGAACGCCTGGTACGGACCGACGGTGTCCTGGGCCGCCGAGCCACGCGGCGAGCTGGACTTCATCATGGGCCAGCTCATGGTCTGCCGGCGCCAGGCGCTCGATGCGGTGGGCGGCGTGGGCGTGGCGCAGGGCCACTTCGTCGACGACATGTACATCGGCCGGGCGCTGTGGAACGCCGGCTGGAAGAACGTGGTCATCGAGTCCCCGCTGCGGATCTTCATCGGCGGCATGGGTCTCCTCCAGTTCTTCCGGACATTCCGTCGCTGGATCCTCTTCAGCGAGGGCGGCCTCTCCTTCCGGTTCACCTGGCCCAACTGGGTGCGCGGCGTCTCCTGCTGGGTGGCCTGGGCCGTTCTCGCGGCGGCGCTCGCCACGGGGAATGGCGCGGCGGCGGGCACTGCGCTGCTCGCCATCGGCTTCTCCGTCTACACCCAGGCCTCGCTCCAGCGTGCGTACCACGGCCCGCGCATCCGCCTTCACCAGCTCTGGGTGCCGGCGGTCATCCCGCTCATCGGCGGGCTGGTGCAGATCGCGGCGAAGCTGAACCGCCGGGTGGACTGGCGGGGCCGGAGCTACGACCTCGACGCCGAGGCGCGACTCGGAGCGAGCGGCTCGTCGTCGGCGGCGGGGACGTGAGCGGGAAGCGCGAGTATCCGGTCCTCGACCGCGCCCGCCATCGCCGTGCGCAGGTGCGGCACCGCCGAGGCGACCAGCATGGCTCCGGCGCGTACGGCCCGTCCCGGGCCACGCACGGCGCGGACACCACCCGAGCCCAGGGCCAGGAGCCCGTGGACGACGACGCGCGCGTACTCGCGCGCCATGACCGACATGCGGGTCTCGCGCGTCGAGAGCAGGGACATGGAGATGCGCGTGCCGGTGGGGGAGTGCTCCCAGTAGCGGAAGAGGCCGCTCCGCAGCGCCGCCATCTCGCCCGCGTCGCTGCAGAACGCCTCGTACAGCGCCGAGGCGAGGGCGATGCGGGTGCGGTTCGCCGGCCGGCGGATTCGGGCGTAGGCGGCGAGCGCGCTCGGAACGTCGCCGGACGCGCTGACCATGGCTCCGTGGAGCACGTGAGCGTCGCGGACCGCCGAGGCCATGCCGCTGGCGCTGAGTGGATGGCAGCAACCCGCAGCGTCTCCGACCAGAACCACGTTGCCCTTGGAGACGTGCTCCATGATGCGCGTGTCGTTGGACGCAACGAGCGGCGGCTCGCGGCGAAGCGCATCGAGGACGGCCTCGCGCAGCGGTTCGGGAACGCCGGAGAGGATCTCCGGCTCGGTGCGCACGCGGTCGGGCGACGAGCCGAGCGGCAGGTCCACCATCACCCGGGCCCGCGTCGCGGAGATGGGGTAGGCGAGCACCGGCGCCGGGCCGCCGATGAACAGGTGACCACGACCGGCGTGGGGAAGCGCAGCGGCGTCCACCAGCACCCCGATCATCATCGAGAGCCGGTCGTGCCCTTCCGCGATGCCCAGCGCACGCCGCAGCGGCGAGGCGCGGCCGTCGGCGGCGACCAGCATCCGGGCGCGCACTCGCTCGGACTGCCCGTCGCGGGACAGGGTGACCTCCACGCCCTCGACGCCGTCGGAGACCAGCGCGACGCGCGTCCGGCGGCGCACCTCGACGTCGCCTCGCTTCTCGAGGATGTCGAGCAAGGGCTCGATCAGCGCATGGTGCTCGATGCCCAGCCCGCGGTTGCCCGGCCCGTAGGGGAGCAGCGCGGTCTTCTCTCCGTCCACCACCGCGAAGCCGACGATGGGCACGCCCCCGGAGTGGAGCGCCTCCGAGAAGCCGAACGCGGTCAGCTCCTCGACCCCCACCGGATGGAGAAGCTCGCCCGCCAGCTGCTTCCGGCGGTCCTGCCCCGCGTCCGCGAGGAGGGTGCGGAGGCCGAGCTGGGCCATGGCCGCGGCGGTGGTACACCCCGCGGGGCCCCCGCCGGCGACGAGCACATCGACTTCCATCAAGGCAGAACGTCCTCCCCGGCCCAACTTCCAGGGCTTCTTATAGAGTGGGCCGCGCCTCGGCGCATCTTCCGTCGCCTCTCCGTCGTAGGTGTCTCGTGAACGGACCCGAAGACTTCTGCCGTCGCGCTCTGCCGGAGGTGTCTCGCACCTTCGCGCTGAACATCCCCGTCCTGCCCTCGCCGCTGGACCTGGTGGTGACCGTCGCCTACCTGCTCTGCCGGATCGCCGACACGCTCGAGGACGAGGCACGCGGACAGGTGTCGGAGCGCGCCGAGCTGTTTCACACGCTCGGACGCCTGGTGAAGCTCGAGCCGGGCTGGGAGCAGCGCGGCGCCGAGTTCGCGCGCCGCTCGGTGGCCGCGCTCCGACCCTCGGCGCCCACGGCCGAGGTCCAGCTGGTCCAGGGCACGCCCCTCGTCCTGGAGGCCATGCGCGGTCTGCCGGAGTGGACGCATCCGCACATCGCTGCGTGCGTGGGCGAGATGACCGACGGCATGGCGCGGATGATGACCGAGCTGGACGGCGGTGCCCCGCAGGGCCTGCCTGATCTCAGGGACACCCTCCAGTACTGCTACTACGTCGCGGGAACGGTGGGCGTGATGCTCACCGGGCTCTTCGTCGACGGGTTCGACTCGGTTCGCCCGCTCCGTCCCGGCCTCGTGCCGCGCGCCCCGGCGTTCGGCCGCGCGCTCCAGCTGACCAACATCCTGAAGGACGTCCGCGAGGACCTGGACCGGGGCTTCTGCTGGCTCCCGCGGACGTACATGGAGAAGCACGGCCTGTCGCCGGGGACTCTCGTCGCACCCGAGAAGCGGGACGCGGCGGTGGCGCTCCTCGACGACCTGGTGGCGGTCGCGCGAAACGAGTGCGACGTGGCCTTCGAGTACTCGCTGCTCCTGCCTCGCTCGGAACCGGGACTGCGGCTGTTCTGTCTCTGGCCTCTGCTGTTCGCGCTCCGGACGCTCGCGATGCTCGCGAACAACCCGGCCGTCTTCGAGCCCACCCCGGTGAAGATCGACCGCGACACGGTGATGCGGATCATGGTCCTCACCCGCGAGAGCGTCACCGACGACCGGGCGCTCGAGGCGCTCTACACCGAGTGCGCGCGCGGTCTCCCCGAGGGTCGCACGGCATGACCGCTCCCCGGAGCAGCGCCCTCCCCTCCGCGATCGAGCGGGGGCTGGAGGTGCTCGCCGCCACCCAGGACGAGGGTGGCTCGTGGAAGGGCGACTACGGAGGTCCGCTGTTCCTCGTGCCGGTCTACGTCGCCGGCCTCGAGCTGCTCGGACGGCCCGCAGACCCGGCGACGCGCGAGGGTTTCATCGAATTCCTGCGTGGGCACCAGAATCCGGACGGAGGCTGGGGGCTGGACGTGGAGTCGCACAGCCACGTCTTCACCTCGGTCCTGGTCTACGTGACCCTGCGGCTGCTGGGCATCCCTGCTGACGATGCCCAGCTGCAGCGCGCGCGGGCCTGGTTCCTGCCCCACGGCGGACCGCTCTCCAGCGGCTCGTGGGGGAAGTTCATCCTCGCCCTGCTCGGGCTCTATTCCTACGAGGGACTGGTCCCGGTGCCGCCCGAGCTGTGGCTGCTGCCCGAATCGCTGCCGCTGCATCCCTCGAAGCTCTGGTGCCACTGCCGGATGGTGTACCTGCCGATGAGCTGGCTCTACGCCCGGCGGGCGCGGGCGAAGGAGACGCCGCTGCTCGCGGCCATCCGCGAGGAGATCTACGCCGAGCCCTACGAGACGGTGGACTGGGTGGCGGCGCGGGAGCGAGTGGCGGACACCGATGCGTACACGCCGAGGACCTCGTATCTCCGCGCTGCGAACGGAGCGCTCGGGCTCTGGGAGCGGCTCGCCCCGGCGGGCACGCGCGAGCGAGCGCTGGACGTGGTGCTGGACCAGATCCGACGCGAGGACGAGGCGACGAACCACATCTGCATCGGGCCCATCAACAAGGTGCTGAACACCGTGGTGTGGCAGAGCGCCCGCCCCGGTGGACCCGAGGTGGAGGCGCACGTGAAGCGGCTGCCGGACTACCTCTGGCGCGCGGCCGACGGCCTCAAGATGCAGGGCTACAACTCCTCCGAGCTCTGGGACACCGCCTTCGCGGTGCAGGGCATCCTCGCCACCGGAGAGGTGGAGCGGATGCGTCCGGTGCTGGAGCGCGCGGCGCACTACATCGAGTCCAACCAGGTCCTCGAGGACGTGCGCGAGATGGAGAAGGGCTACCGGCACCGCAGCCGCGGCGGCTGGCCGTTCTCCACCCGCGCTCACGGCTGGCCCATCAGCGACTGCACGGCCGAGGGCCTCAAGGCATCCCTCCAGCTGGAGAAGGTCGGCCTCAACCAGGTTCCGCGGCCGCGGCTGCGCGAGGCCGTGGAGGAGATCCTCTCGCTGCAGAACGAGGACGGCGGCTGGGCGACCTACGAGCTGCAGCGCGGGCCGAGGTGGCTCGAGGCGCTGAACCCATCGGACGTGTTCTCCACCATCATGGTGGACGTCTCCTACGTCGAGTGCACCTCGGCCTGCGTGCAGGCGCTGGCGGCGTGGAGCGCCTTCGCGCCCGAGGACGCGGGCTGGCTGCGCGACCCCATCCGGCGGGGCGAGCGCTTCATCCGGCAGGTGCAGCGCGAGGACGGGTCCTGGGAGGGAAGCTGGGGCGTGTGCTTCAGCTATGGGGCGTGGTTCGGGACCGCGGGCCTCATCGCGGCGGGGGCACGTCCGGACGATCCGGCGCTTCGCCGCGCGGCTGACTACCTCGAGGCGCGACAGCGGCCCGACGGGAGCTGGAGCGAGACGCTCGAGTCCAACCGGCAACGGCGCTGGGTGGACGGCAAGACCGGTCACGCGGTGCAGACGTCGTGGGCGCTGCTCTCCCTCGCGGCCTGCGGTCGGAGAAGCTCGGGACCGGCGCGACGCGGGGTCGCGTGGCTGCAGGAGCACCAGGGTGAGGACGGTCGCTGGCCGGATCAGCCGATCACCGGCGTGTTCAACCGGACCTGCGCGATCCACTACGACATCTACCTGCGGCTCATGCCGGTCTGGGCGCTGGCGGTCTGCGCCTGAGCGGGCAGCCGGGAGGCTTCCCTGCACGGAGCCGACCGTTCGCGGCAGCGCATGCAAGAGTCTCCGGGTTCTTGCGCAAGCCCTGCCGAATGGTTGCCTCTCCCCGAAAGGCCTCGATGCGCCTCGCCCTCGTCCTTCCGTCCCTGACCGTGCTGGCCTGCGCGGGCGCCCCCGCGCCGGCGCCCACGGCCGCCGCACCTGCCCAGCCCGCTCCCGCTCCAACGACCGCTTCCATCCAGGCGCCGCCGGCGCTCCAGGAGCTGCCCGTCGGTGGGGCCGCGGATCGCATCTCCGGGCCGGCCGCCGCGCTCACCGCCGCCTGCAAGGACGCGATCGCCCGGGCACGGGTCGGGCTGGATGCGCTGAAGGCGATGCCGGCACCGCGGGACACGGTCACCGCCCTCGGCTGGTACGACGACGCGAACGCCGTGATCAACGACCTGGACTTCCAGGCGGAGCTCGCGCGACAGGCCAGCCCGGACGGCGACATGCGGAAGGCCGGCGAGGACTGCGACCGCGAGATCCAGGCGCTCGCGACCGCCATCTATCAGGACCGCGCGGTCTACGACGCGCTCTCGGGCCTCGACCTCGCGGGGCAGGATGGCTCCACCGCGTGGTGGATGAAGCGTGACCTCCGCGAGTTCCGGCGGACCGGTGTGGATCGCGACGACGCCACCCGGGAGAAGGTTCGAGCCCTCAACGACGAGGTCGTCGCGATCGGTCAGGAGTGGGACCGGAACATCCGTCAGGGCACGAAGACCGTCTTCTTCGCTCCAGCAGAGCTCGCCGGTGTTCCCGAGGACTTCCGGAAGGCGCATCCGCCGGGCGCGGACGGGAAGGTGGCGCTCACCACCGACTACCCGGACTACCACCCGTTCATGGCCTACGCCCGCAGCTCGAAGGCACGGGAGAAGCTCTGGCGCGCTTCCAACACCCGCGCCTCACCGGCGAACGTCGAGGTGCTCTCGCGCCTGATGGCGAAGCGGTACGAGCTGGCCACGACGCTCGGGTACGCGAACTGGGCGGACTACACGACCGAGAACAAGATGATCGGGACCGGGCGCGCGGCGGACGAGTTCATCGACCGGATCACGACCGCGTCCGGAGGGCGCTCCGCCCAGGAGCTGGCCCGGGTCCTGGCGCGCGAGCGCAGGGACATCCCCGGCGCGAAGCAGGTCGCCCCCTGGGACTACGGCTACTACTCGGACCGGGTGAAGATCGAGCAGTACCGGTTCGACGCGAAGGCCGCGCGGCCCTACTTCGAGTTCGATCGCGTCTTGCAGGGCGTGCTCGACGTGTCGGGTCGGCTGCTCGATCTCTCGTACCGCCCTGTGACGGGGCAGAAGGTCTGGCACCCCGACGTGCTGGTCTACGACGTGATCGCCGGGTCGTCCTTCGGAGATCGCGCCGGGCAGTCGCTGGGGCGCATCTACCTCGACCTCCATCCGCGCGAGAACAAGTACAAGCACGCGGCGCAGTACGGGATGATCTCTGGTCAGGCGGGCCATCGACTTCCGGAGAGCGCGCTGCTCTGCAACCTCCCGCGCTCCGGCGGTCTGATGGAGTACGACGACGTCCGGACGCTGTTCCACGAGTTCGGACACCTGCTTCACCACGTCATCGGTGGCAACACGCGGTGGGCCGCGAACTCCGGCGTGCGCAACGAGCAGGACTTCGTCGAGGCGCCCTCGCAGATGCTCGAGGAGTGGATGCGCGACGCCAGCGTCCTGCAGACCTTCGCGCGCGAGGTGAAGACCGGGAAGCCCATTCCGGCGACGATGGTGAAGCAGCTCCGCGCGGCGGACGACTTCGGCAAGGGCGTCGACGTGCGGCAGCAGATGTTCTACGCCGCGACGAGCCTCCACCTCTACGACCGTGACCCGCGTGGGCTGGAGCTGACTCCGTACGTCGCCGGAATCCAGTCTCGCTATTCACCGTTCCCGTACATCCCCGGGACCACGTTCTACACGGCGTTCGGCCATCTGAACGGGTACAGCGCGGTCTATTACACGTACATGTGGTCGAAGGTCATTGCGAAGGATCTCTTCACCGCGTTCAAGGCGACGGGGATGTTCGATCCAGCGACGGCGCAGCGATACCGGAAGGAGATCCTCGAGCCGGGCGGTGGAAAGCCCGCGGCGCAGCTGGTCGCCGACTTCCTCGGCCGCCCCTACGACTTCCGCGCCTACGAGGCGTGGCTCCAGGAGGGGAATTCGCCAGCGCCGCCAGCCTCGAGAGGTGGCGCGTCGGCCGCCGCCCGCACGGTCCACTAGCGGGTGCCGCGGACTCGCGAGGAACGAGCGGAGTGGGTCGACGCTCCGCTTCCGTCTGCTCGGACGATCCGTCCGCCGGGGAACAGGCCTCTCGCTGCAACTCGATGACCGTTCCGGTCGGGCCGTGCGAGAGTGCCGCCCTTTTCTCACGGCCTGCCCCGAACCGGTCGCCCTCTCCCGAAAGTCACGGATGCGCTCTTCCCTCGCCCTCCTCGCCCTGACGGCCCTCGCCTGTGCCGGGGCCCCTGCTCCCGCTCCGTCGAAGCCGGTGGCCGCCGCCCCGGCGCCCGCGCCCGCACCGGTGACGGCTCCTCCTGCGCTGGAGGAACCGCTCGGCACCGCCGCGGCCCGCATCTCCGGTCCGCCGGCCGGCTTCACCGCCGCCTGCCAGGACGCCATGGCCCGTGCAAAGGCCGGAATGGACGCCGTCAAGGCCATGCCCGCTCCTCGGGACACGGTCGCGACGCTCACCGCGTACGACGACGCGAACGCCGCCATCAGTGACGCCGCCGCGCAGGCCGAGCTGGCTCGCCAGGGCAGCCCGGATCCCGCGATGCGCAAGGCGGCGGAGGAGTGCGACCGCAAGCTGCAGGCGACGTTCACCGCCATCAACCAGGACCGCGCGCTGTACGACGTGCTCTCGTCGCTGGACCTCTCCGGGCAGGACGTGACCACCCAGTGGTGGATCACCCGCGACCTCCGCGAGTTCCGCCGAGCCGGAGTGGACCGCGACGACGCCACCCGGGAGAAGGTGCGCGCGATCGCCGACGAGCTGGTCTCCCTCGGCCAGGAATTCGACCGGAACGTTCCCGCCGACGTGAGGAAGGTCGCCTTCAGCCCGGCCGATCTCGCCGGCATGCCCGCCGACTTCCTCGCCGCGCACCCAGCCGGACCCGACGGGAAGATCGTCCTCACCACCGACTACCCGGACTACTTCCCGGTGCGGAACTACGCGAAGAAGGCCAGCACCCGCGAGGCGATGTGGCGCGCCTTCACCAGCCGGGCCGCGCCGCAGAACATCGCGCTTCTGGAGAAGATGCTGGTGAAGCGGCAGGAGCTGTCACGCACGCTGGGCTACGCCAACTGGGCGGACTACATCACGGAGAACAAGATGATCCGCAGCGGCAAGGCCGCCTCGGACTTCATCGAGCACATCACCGCGGTCTCGGGGAACCGGGCGGCCCAGGAGAAGCAGGTTCTCCTCGACCGGAAGCGGAAGGACCTGCCGGGAGCCACGGCGCTCGACCCGTGGGACGTCAACTACTACGGCGAGCGGATCAAGGCCGAGCGGTACCACTTCGATGCCCAGAAGGCCCGGCCCTACTTCGAGGCGAGCCGGGTGTTCCAGGGCGTGCTCGACGTCTCCGGAAAGCTGTTCGACGTCTCCTACCGCCCGGTGGAGAACGCCGTGGTCTGGCACCCCGACGTTCGGACCTACGACGTCATCGCCGGCCCGTCGTTCGGTGACGGCGCGGGGAAGTCGCTGGGCCGCGTCTACCTGGATCTCCACCCGCGCGAGGGGAAGTACAAGCACGCGGCGCAGTTCACCGTCGTCTCGGGGCAGGACGGACACCGGTTGCCCGAGGGTGCTCTGCTCTGCAACTTCCCGAAGCCCGGCGGGCTCATCGAGTACGGAGAGGTCCGCACGCTGTTCCACGAGTTCGGACACCTGGTCCACCACGTCGTTGGCGGTCACACCCGCTGGGCGGCGAACTCGGGCGTGCGCACCGAGCAGGACTTCGTCGAGGCGCCTTCGCAGATGCTCGAGGAGTGGATGCGCGATCCGGGCGTGCTGCAGACCTTCGCGATGAACGTGAAGACCGGACAGCCCATCCCGAAGAAGATGGTGGAGCAGCTCCGCGTCGCCGAGGAGTTCGGCAAGGGCCTCGAGGTGCGGCGCCAGATGTTCCTCGCCGCGCTCAGCCTCCACCTCCACGACCGGGAAGCGACCGGCCTCGACTCCACCGCGGTGGTCGCCGACTCGATGGAGAAGTACTGGACGTTCCCCTACGTGAAGGACACGTACCCGCAGGCGTCGTTCGGGCACCTGAACGGGTACAGCGCCGTGTACTACACGTACATGTGGTCGCTCGTGATCGCGAAGGACCTCTTCACCCCGTTCGCGAGCAAGGGCGTGTTCGACCGGGAGACCGCGAACCGCTATCGCGATCGCGTCCTCGCGATGGGCGGCGGGAAGCCGGCGGCGGACCTGGTGGCGGACTTCCTCGGGCGCCCGTACGACTTCAAGGCCTACGAGGCCTGGCTCGATCGCGGCGCACCTCCCCCCAAGACGAAGGGTCCGGCACACGCCGGCCCTGCCGCGGTCCACTGAGCGCGTCGCCGCGACCGTCGCTCAGAGCGATCGCAGGAACGTGAGCACGTGCTCCTGCGAGTCGGGCGGGAGCACGTCGAACGCCGAGCGCGCGACGCGTGCCTCGCCCTGGTGGCGGCCGATGGCCTCCCGCAGGGTGTAGGAGAGCCCGTCGTGCATCAGCCGGCTCCGGGTGCGCAGCCCCCAGAGCGGCGCCGTGCGGAGCTTGTTCGTGGCGGCCGCGAACTGCTCCTGAAGCCCGACGAA
>Ga0207694_10003167_pt1 | contig 13137 bp, 9 predicted proteins | sample KBSC34metaG_FD_184353 | JGI IMG/M metagenome (GOLD analysis project Ga0207694, IMG submission 184353) | Corn rhizosphere microbial communities from Kellogg Biological Station, Michigan, USA - KBS C3-4 metaG (SPAdes) (version 2) | ecosystem: Host-associated > Plants > Roots > Rhizosphere > Soil...
CGTCATCGGCGCCACTTGCTGCGCTCGCGCTTGTCGCGGCTCGGCTTCGGGGCGACGGCACCGGGGGTGTGGATCGCACCGTCGCACCTGGCGGAGGAGGCACGCCACACGCTGGAGCGCCTGGAGCTCGCGGAGTACGTAGACCTCTTCCACGCCGACTACCTCGCCTACGCCGACCTGCGCGTGGCGGCGGCACGATGGTGGGACCTCGGCGCGGTGCAGGCCGGTTACGCGGAGTTCTCCGAGCAATTCCTCAAGACCGACGCGGCTGGGGGATCCGATGCCGTCGATGACGCCGACGCGTTCGCGACGTACCTGCTCGCGCTCGACGCCTGGCGCCGCATGCCGTACCGCGACCCTGGGCTGCCCTCGGAGCTCCTACCGGAGGACTGGCAGGGGACGCAGGCCGCGGACATCTTCTTCGGGCTGCACGACCGGCTGCGCGGACGCGGGTTGAGCTACGTCAAGAGCGTCGTGTCGAGGTAGTACTGCGGGAACAGTGTCAGAGCCAGTGGTTTGCGATGGCCTGGAAGAGAATCACCGCTAGGACTACGGCCAGGATCATGATCGCGAACCACTCGACGCTTTCGGTCAGGCCGCGGCGTCGGAGCGGTGGCGCGGTCAGGTCGTTGAACTCTGACCAGAGTATTCGTGCCCTCAGGTGGTCGGAGCACTCGGTCAGACCTGCGCACCGGCATGAGGCTACTGTCCAGCCGTGTGGGCAGATCTCGATGCCTTCGCAGTCCGCCGCACGTCTGCGGTACTGCTTCATCCGGCGTTCTCTGAGCCGCCGTTCTGGTCCCTTGACCAGAACGTTCGTCCCATGAACAAGCGTCCATGAGACCGCGATGGGTGGGGTGATAAATCCGATGAAGAAGCTCAAGGCCAGCAACGCCGGCATAGCGCGCCCCCCTACCCGGCCACCGACCTGTGCCGACTACGTGTCAGGCCATGGTGGCATCGTTCGCGGCAGGGCCGATCGGTGGGGCTCACCGACCGGTCGATCACCGCACGCCGCACACAGAACCCTCACTCGCCCGGGCGCCACCGAGCATGCGCCGTCTCCTCCACGCCCTCGCGAATCAGTTCCAGCCGCGGCCGCGGCCCGTCGGTACGTCCGGAAGCAGGCTTGCGCGCGCCGGCGCGGAACGGAGCCGGCCATTGTGCGCCGGGGCCGTTGTACTCCTGCTCGACGCCGGCGTGCAGCGTCCACTGCGGGTCGTACAGGTGCGTGCGGCCCAGGGCGCACAGGTCTGCGCGGCCGGCGAGCAGGATCGAGTTCACGTCGTCGTAGGAGGAGATGGCTCCGACGGCGATGGTGGCGATGCCTGCTTCGTGGCGGATGCGGTCGGCGTACGGGGTCTGGTACGAGCGTCCGTACTCGGGCTGCTCGGTGGCGGTGACCTGGCCGGTGGAGACGTCGATGGCGTCGGCGCCGTGGGCGGCGAAGGCCTTGGCGATCTCGACCGATTCGGCGCCGTCCACGCCGCCGGGGGCCCAGTCGGTCGCCGATACGCGAACCGTCATCGGGCGCTCGGCGGGCCACACGGCGCGCACCGCGTCGAAGACCTCCAGCGGGAAGCGCAGCCGGTTCTCCAGCGAGCCTCCGTAGGCGTCGGTGCGCTCATTGGCCAGCGGTGACAGGAAGCTCGACAGGAGGTAGCCGTGGGCGCAGTGCAGCTCCAGGAGGTCGAAGCCGGCGCGGGCGCCTCGTTCGGCGGCGGCGACGAACTCGGCCTTGATCGCGTCGAGCTCGGTGGTGGAGAGCTCGTGCGGGACCTGGTTCACGCCGGGCTTGTACGGCAGCGGCGAGGGCCCCACCACGGGCCAGTTGCCCTCGGGCAGCGGCTCGTCGATGCCCTCCCACATCAGCTTCGTCGAGCCCTTGCGGCCCGAGTGCCCGATCTGGAGCCCGATGGCCGCGGTGGACTGGCTGTGGACGAAGTCCACGATCCGCCGCCACGCCGCCTGCTGCTCCTCGGTGTACATCCCGGTGCAGCCCGGGGTGATGCGGCCGGTGGCCGAGACGCACACCATCTCGGTCATCACCAGGCCGGCGCCGCCGAGGGCCTTGGAGCCGAGGTGGACCAGGTGGAAGTCGTTCGGCATGCCGTCGTCGTGCGCCGAGTACATGTCCATCGGCGAGACGATCACGCGGTTCTTCAGTGTCAGTTCGCGGAGCTGGAACGGGCGGAACATCGGGGGAGTGGTGTCGCCGTTGACCTCCGCGACGAACTCCGGGTCGCGCAGTTTCAGATTGTCGTACGTGACCCGGCGTGAGCGCGTGAGCAGGTTGAACGCGAACTGCAGCGGCTCCTGCTCGGTGTATCGGCCGAGGTCCTCGAACCAGCGCAGGGAGGCCGCCGCGGCGCGCTGCGTGGAGGCGACCACCGGGCGTCGCTCAGCCTCGTACGCCGCCAGGGCCGAGGTGATGTCCGGGTTCTCGTGCAGGCACGCGGCCAGGGCCAGGGCGTCCTCCATGGCCAGCTTCGTGCCGGAGCCGATGGAGAAGTGCGCGGTGTGGGCGGCGTCGCCGAGCAGGACGATGTTGCCGTGCGACCAGTGCGCGGTGGTGACGGTCGCGAAGCTGAGCCAGCGCGAGTTGTTCGCGATCAGCCGGTGGCCGCCGAGCATGTCGGCGAAGATCTCGCCGATCCGGGCGATGCTCTCGTGGTCGCTCTCGCCGGGGGCGAAATCGCGGGAGGCCGAGCGGTCGAAGCCGGCGGCGCGCCAGACCCGCTCGTGCATCTCCACGATGAACGTCGAGCCGTGCGCGTCGAAGGGGTAGCCGTGGACCTGCATGACGCCGTGCGGCGTGGGCTGGACCTGGAACCGGAAGGCGTCGAAGACCAGGTCGGTGCCGAGCCACATGTAGCGGCAGTCGTGGGTGCGGATCGAGGGCTGGAAGGCGTCGGCGTACTTGGTGCGGATCGCCGAGTTCACACCGTCGGCGGCGACCACGAGGTCGTACTCGGCGGCCAGCTGCTCGGTGGGCGGGGCGGTGGTCAGGTACTTCACCGCGATGCCGAGGCCGGCGCAGCGCTGTTGGAGCATCTGCAGCAGGCGGACCCGGCTCAGGGCCGCGAAGCCGTGGCCGCCGGAGGTCACGACCTTGCCGCGGTAGTGCACGTCGATGTCGTCCCACCGGGCGAACTCGGCGGCCATCGCCTCGTGGATCTCGGGGTCGGCGTGCTCGATGCCGCCGAGGGTCTCGTCGGAGAACACCACGCCGAAGCCGAAGGTGTCGTCGGCGGCGTTGCGCTCCCAGACGTCGACGGTCGCCGCCGGGTCCAGCTGCTTGGCCAGCGCCGCGAAGTACAGCCCGCCGGGGCCGCCGCCGACGACCGCGATCCGCCGGGCGACCCCGGCGACGTCGGAGGTCACGGCACCACCGCGACGCCGGTCAGCTCCACCAGCGCCGCCGGGTCGAACAGGCCCTTGACTTCGAAGAACGCCATCGCCGGGTAGTGCTTGCCCAGGTGGCGGCGCCAGACCGCGCCGAGTTCCGTCAGATCGGCGCGGTACTGCTCGGCGTCGGTGGCGAAGACCGTGACGGTGACCAGGTGCTCCGGCTTCGCGCCGGCGGCGGTCAGCGTCGCGACCATGTTGGCCAGCGCCAGGTCGAACTGCTCGACCAGGGTGGCCTTCGGGTCGACCGTGCCGTCGGGATGGATCCCGGCCTGGCCGCCGAGGTAGACCGTGCGGCCGGGACCTGCGGCCACGGCGTGGGAGAAGCCGACGGCCGGTGCCAGCTCCGGCGGGTTCACCAGCTCGTGCGGGGTCGTCGGCGGCTGAATCGTCGGCTGCTGCGACGGTGCCGGCTGCGACGGTGCTGACGGCTCCGGCTCCGGGTGCGACGGTGCCGACTGCGACGGCTCCGGCTGCGAGGTCATCGGCCCTCCCACTTCGGTGTCTCCTTGGCGTTGAACGCACGGTGGAACTCGGCGTGGTCGCGAGTGTTCATCAGCAGAGCTTGAACTGCGGCGTCCATCTCCAGCGACGGCGACAGACCCATGTCCAGCTCGCGGGTGAGCAGCATCTTGGTCTGCGCGTACGCCAGCGCCGGGCCGTCGGCCAGACGCCGGGCCAGGGCGGCGGTCGCCGTCTCCAAGTCCTCGTCCTCCACCAGCTCGCTGACCAGGCCGTACTTGTCAGCCTCCGGAGCCTTCACGGTGTCGCCGAGCATCAACAGCTTGGTGGCGTTGCCCAGCCCGACGATGCGCGGCAGCAGGTAGGCCGCACCCATGTCGGAACCGGACAGGCCGACCTTCGTGAACAGGAACGCGAAGCGTGCCGAGCGGGCCACGATCCGGAAGTCGGACGCCAGAGCCAGCACTGAGCCGGCGCCGGCGGCGATGCCGTGGATCGAGGCGATCACCGGGATCGGGATCTCGCGCAGTGCCCGCACCACGTCGCCGGTCATGCGCGTGAACGACAGGTGCTCGTCCGGGCGCATCTTCAGAAGTTCGCCGATGATCTCGTTGACGTCGCCGCCGGAGCAGAAGCCCGGTCCTTCGCCTCGGAGCACCAGCACCCGCGTGTCGCCGCGGTGCGGCAGTTCGGCGAGCAGGTCGCGCAGATCGGCGTACGCCTCGAAGGTCAGGGCGTTGATCTTGTCGGGACGGTTCAGGGTGACGGTCGCGACCCCGTCGGCGTGCTCCACGCGGAAGTGGTCCCACTTGTCGGTGAACGGGACCGAACCCCGGAACGGGCTCATCGGTGTCCTCCCGGTGCTGTGCGTCGGTCTGCTTCGGTCCGGCCGGTATCGCCGTCTGCTCATCACCAATGTATGACTGTCGTCAAGGAAACGCCATAACGGGGTGGCGTGTCGGGACATCTGGTCTGGCGCGACCGTGCGGGCCGTGTATCGTTCGGGCGGCGACAAGCTGTAGCAGCTGCGGCGCTCACGCACGCATGGTTCGAGGAGGGGTACGGCTTGGCCTGGGGCGATCTGGATTCCGCCCTGGCCGCGGCCCGCCGCGGCGAGGAGACGGGGTTCGCAGAGCTTTGGCGCGCCCTGCACCCCCTGCTGTTGCGCTACCTGCGCGCCGTGGTCGGCGACGCGGCCGAGGACGTGGCCAGCGAGACGTGGCTTCAAGCCGCCAAGGACGTGCGCGGGTATCGTGGCGACGCGGCCGGGTTCCGGGTCTGGCTCTTCCGGGTGGCGCGTCACCGCGCCCTGGACGAGCTGCGCAAGGCCTCCCGCCGCAAGGAGGACAACGGCGACGTCGCCGAGTACGTCACCGACTGGCCGGCCCCCGACGACACCGAGCGTGCCGCCGCCGAGCGCGAGGACACCGAGCGCGCTCTGCGGCTGATAGCCCGGTTACCGAAGGACCAGGCCGAGGCGGTGCTGCTTCGGGTGGTCGCCGGGATGGACGTGGCGCAGACGGCGAAGGTGCTGGACAAGCGCGACGGAGCGGTAAGGATCGCGGCGATGCGCGGACTCAAGCGCCTGGCCGCGATATTGGCCGAACAAGAAGCCGGCGGGGAGACCGGCCAGGATGCGGGTACCAGCGGGGGAGCGGAGGGGACCGGCGACGCGGGGCCCGGCAGGACGACCGGCCGGAGTTCGCGCACGGTGAAGGGCGCGGAATATGGGTGAGTTGAGCGACGCCGAGGCGGAACGCCTGCTGGACGCCTTCCGGGCGGCCGGCATCGGACCGGCCGCGGTTCCCACTCCGGATCGACAGTCCGGTGTCGGAACCGGGGACCGGTGTCCGACCCCTGGTCCGGCGGCCCTTCCTAATACGGGAATTTCTGCCGTCGCCGGATCATCTCCGCAGATGTCATACTCGGCCGGTTGGGACGGTGCCGGCGATGCCACCGACGGCGCGCACACCCCAGCGGGCATCGACGGTCCGGCGGCCCCGGAAGGGGTCTGGCGGCCGGACGCACACGCAGGGTCGGGGGACACTGGAGGTGGCACGACCGTGAGCAGCGTGGACTTCCTCGCGGATCTCGGTTCCTCGGCGGAAGCACGGGCGGTGGCCAAGGTTTTGTCCGCGGCGGCCGCGCCGCCGTGGCCGAACGAGCTTCGCGGGTACGAATCAGCGCGCCGGGCGTTCGAGAACGCCGGCGCCACCCCGGTGCGCCGCAGCGCTGGATTCCAGTTCCGGCGGCTGGCCGGTGTGAAGCTGGCGGCCGTGGCCGGGGCTCTGACCGTCACCGGCGTGGCGGTCGCGGCGGAGGCCGACGTGCTGCCCTCGCCGATCCAGCGGGCCGCGCACCATATGCTCGGCGGCGTCGGGGTGCCGGATCCGGACCAGGCGCGCGACGGTCAGACGATGGCCTCCTCGCCGGGTTCGTCGACGGGGCACCCGGGTTCGCAGGGTTCGCAGAGCGGGAGCCACGCTTCCGGCGACCCTTCCGACAGCGGGGCTCTGGTGCCGGGCACTCCGAGCGGCACCGCGGACGTCCCGGGGTCAACGGCGTCGAGTACGGCCTCTGATGCGCTGGCGCTGTGCCGTACGTACGTGGCGCACAAGGCCGACGGCAACGGCAACGCCAACAGCGGGCTCAGCGAGAAGGACCACAAGCGGCTGGCGACGCTGGCCGGCGGTGAGGACAAGATCGACGGCTTCTGCGCGGCCATGCTCGCGGCGCCTTCGGGCGGCCCGACGATTCCGCAGCCGAGCGGGGCCTCCACTTCGGCTCCGTCGGGGGCGCCCTCGACGACCCCGTCGCCCGCGCACGATCACAAGCCGAACAGCACCCCGTCCACCAGCCCGGCCTACGCTCCGGCCACCAGCTCCTCCGACGACGGCAACGGGCACACGCACACGCCGAACTCGACCCACAGCGGCCACAAGTCCTCGGCCTTGCCCTTCTGACCTGCTGGAGTAACGGCAGACGGGCTTCGCGCGCCTATTCCCGCAAGAGGGATTCGCGGCATGCGAGCCCGGCCGTACCCATCCCTGCCGGCCGGTCCTCCGGGCGGTGCCCCGCTGCTCTGTGCGGCAGGGCACCGCCTTCAGCCGACGGCGAAGGACACGACGAACAGTGCAGACCCCGACGGGACGACAGCGGTTGGCGCGTCCGGGGAGCGACGGTAGGACGCTGGTCGGGGCAGCGGCGGTTACCGCGGGCTCCCCGGAGGATGAACGTGTGGGGCCTCGGCATGCGGGGCCTGAGCGTGCGGGGGATGGTGACCGGCGGGCCGGGCGTACGGAGCTCGGTGGTGCGGGGCTTGGCAGTACTGGGACAGGTCCTGCAGGGCTGAGTCATGCAGGGCAAGGTCATGCAGGGCTAGGTCAGGCAGGGCAAGCCCATGCAGGGCTAGGTCAGGCAGGACCCGGTCGCATCGAGGTCGCTGCCGCACCGGGTGCTCCGATCTTCGTCGATGCTTCGGGGCGGCGGCGCAAGCTGGCCCGGCGGGCGTCGATAGCGGCGGTGGCGGTGCTGGCCGGGTACGCCGGACTGCTCGCGGTGAGCTTCGCCGGCGGACCGATCCCGCCGAAGGCGTTGCTGCCGGTTCCCGGGATTCCGTCGGGGAAGGCGCAGGCACCTGCGTCGTCGGCCAACGCGGCGCCGTCGGCGACGGGAAACGCCGCAGGGCACGCGGCGGGTCAGTCTTCGGCCGGTGCCACGGATCACCGGGGTGGGACGTCGGGTACGAAGCCGGGCGAGTCTCCGGGGCAGAGCGCGCCCTCGGAGCCTTCGCCCACGGCGGCGTCGAGCGTGGCACCGCCGTCGCCGACCGGGACCACCGCCGGGACGACCTCGGGGAACACGCACGGCAATCCGACGCCGCCGGGGCACACCCGGCGTAAGGCGCCGGCTCCGAGTCAGACCAGCTAAGAAACGGCGGACATGCCCACTCCCTCACACCCGGGCTACGACGCCAGCCGCCGCTCCGAGCCCGATGCCCGTTCCGGGTACGACTCTGTTCGTACTCCGGGGCCTGATTCCGGCCCTTCGCCTGGGCCCGCGGGCCAGAGCTCGCCTTGGGCTGGTGGTTCGCCGGGGCCCGATCCTCGTTTCGGCTATGACGACGGCAGAGCTCGATCTGATCCTCGTTCCGGCTACGGCGCTGACCGCCCGCCCCGGCCCGATCTTCGGCCCGACCCCCGATACGACGTCGGCAGCGCACCCCACGCTGATCCTCGTCGTGGCGGTGGCCATCCACCTCGCCCCCATCCCGGCGACGGTCCGCCGCCGCGTGGTCCGCATCCGCCGGGCGCGTATCCGCCCAGCCCCAGCGGGAACCCCGGGCCCGGTGTTCGTCCCACCGGTGCGCCGCCGCCTCCGCCGGGGCCGGGGAGGCCGCCGCGTCGTGGGGTGCCGGCCAGCCATCGCGGGGTCAAGGCTCGCAGCCCGCGCAGTCACTGGCTTCTGATGGCGGTCCTGCTGCTGACTCTGGGCTCAATGCTCACACTGGGCGGGATCCTCAATCACCAGGTCGGGGCCGAGGGGGCGGGTGGACCGCACCGGCCGCTCGGCGATGCGGGCGTCCCGCCGTCGATCACGCAGGGCGGGCCCGTCGTCGACACCCGGGCCGGTGCTCAGCGATCGCTGGCCGTACAGCCGGGCAAGGTCGCGCTGACCTTCGACGACGGCCCCGACCCCCAGTGGACCCCGCAGGTGCTGGCCGTGCTGACCAAGCACCACGTGCCCGGCACCTTCTTCGTCATCGGCGCGCACGTCGCGGAGAGCCCGGGCCTGGTCCGCGACGAGGTCGAGGACGGCGACGAGGTCGGCATCCACACCTTCACGCACGACGACCTCGGGACCACTCCGGCGTGGCGGCGCTCGTTGGAGTTCTCGCAGACGCAGTCGGCTATCGCCGGGGCGACCGGGATCTCCACGCCGTTGCTGCGCCCGCCGTACTCCTCCGAGCCGGACGCGGTCGACCGGCTGGACTGGGCCGCGATCCAGGACGCCGGCAAGCACGGATACCTCGTGGTGCTGACGGATCGGGACAGCGAGGACTGGCAGCGCGACGGTGTGCAGAAGATCCTTGACGCGTCGATCCCGCCGGCTCCGGCTCCGGCTCCGGCTGCTGCGGCTGGGGCAGCGGCCGGGACAACCGCCGGGGCCGCCGCTGGAGCTAGAACTGGGGCTGGGGCCGGGCCGAAGCAGGCGGCCACCCCGCCGCCGGGCTTCGTCCTGATGATGCACGACGGCGGCGGCGACCGTTCGGAGACCGTCGCGGCCCTGGACCAGCTGATCCCGGCGCTGCAAGCCCGCGGCTACACCTTCGACACGGTGACCGGCGCGGTCGGTGCCGTATCGCCGCTCGCCCCGGCGAACTCCGTCGCGCGGTGGAAGGGCAAAGGCCTGATCCTCGCGGTCCAGGTGTCGAACTTCGTCGTTCGCTGGCTCGGGTGGGCCGTGCTCATGTCGGGGATCGTCGGGGCGGTTCGCGTCGTGCTTCTCCTGGTCGTGGCACGGCGGCACCGTAAGCGGCGGGAGATGCCGTGGGGTCCGCCGGTGACGCGGCCGGTGTCGGTGATCGTGCCGGCGTTCAACGAGGAGGCCGGGATCCGCGCGACGGTCGAGTCGCTGTCGGCGAGTACGCACCCGATCGAGATCATCGTCGTCGACGACGGGTCCACCGACGGCACGTCGGCGGTCGTCGAGGAGCTGATCCGACGGCGGCGTCCCGGCATGGCGCCGCTGCGCCTCATCCGCCAGACCAACGCCGGCAAGCCCGCCGCCCTGAACACCGGCACCGCCGCCGCGCGCGGGGACCTGCTGGTGATGATGGACGGCGACACCGTCTTCGAACCTCACACGGTGGCGCACCTGGTCCAGCCGTTCGCCGATCCATCGGTCGGTGCCGTCTCCGGCAACGCCAAGGTCGGCAACCGCAAGGGCATCCTCGGGCGCTGGCAGCACATCGAGTACGTGGTCGGGTTCAACCTGGAGCGCCGGATGTACGACCTGGCGGGTTGCATGCCGACGGTCCCGGGCGCCGTCGGGGCGTTCCGGCGAGAGGCGTTGGCGCGCGTCGGGGGCGTCAGCGACGACACGCTGGCCGAGGACACGGATCTCACTATGGCAGTGATCCGCGACGGCTGGCGTGCCGTGTACGAGGAACGGGCCGTGGCGTGGACGGAGGCTCCGTCCACGCTGCGGCAGTTCTGGCGGCAGCGGTACCGGTGGTGCTACGGGACGCTGCAGGCGATGTGGAAGCACCGCCGAAGCGTGCTTCGGCGCGGTGCCGAGGGGAAGCTGGGGCGGCGCGGGCTGACGTACATGCTGCTGTTCCAGGTGCTGATGCCGCTGCTCGCTCCGGTGGTCGACGTGTTCGCGGTGTACGGACTGGTGTTCAACGACGCGGCGCGGGTCGGCGCGGTGTGGTTGGCGTTCCTGGCGGTGCAGTTCGTCATGGCGCTGTACGCGTTCAGGTTGGACCGGGAGCGTCCCACGGCGCTGTGGACGCTGCCGTTGCAGCAAGTCGTGTACCGCCAGCTGATGTATCTGGTGGTGATCCACTCTCTGGTGACCGCCATCGTGGGAACCCGGCTTCGGTGGCAGCGCGTGCAGCGGTACGGGAGCCTCGGAGGTACCCCCGGAGTTGCCGGGGCAGGCGCTCCCGTCGCAGGTCAGCAGGGGGTGTAACGCCAGAGCGGCGTGCGACGCCTGTATTAACGGCGAGAAGGTGGCATCTCGTACAGCGTTCGGCTCCGGAACCCGTCGCCCATTCCCGGCGGGACCCGGAGCCGAATGCTTATATCGGGAGTTGTTCGCCGAGGGCGTTGCCCGGGCCGTGTGCAAACTCTGTTGCGATCTGCGACCGGCATGCGGGACCTTGGTCGCCACTATGAATGAGAAGGACATGGTCCGCTTGTCGAAGCGGATGTCGAACTGGCTTCGCCACAACCCCGACGCGATCGACCTGACGATGGACGGCGCCGGCTGGGTGGCGGTCGATCAGTTGCTGGCCAACGCCGGGGCGCGGGGGCAGCGGTTCAGCCGTGAGCAGCTCGACGAGGTCGTGGCGCAGAACAACAAGCAGCGGTTCGAGATCGATGAGACCGGGACGCTGATCCGTGCCCGGCAGGGGCACTCGGTGCCGGTGCAGCTCGGGTATGAGACGGCGGTGCCGCCGGAGGTCCTGTTCCACGGCACGGCGCAGGCGACGCTGACCTTGATCTGGCGTGACGGGCTGCTGCCGATGAAGCGCCATGCGGTGCATCTGTCCGCGGACACTGAGACGGCGGTGAAGGTCGGGTCGCGGCACGGGAAGCCGGCGGTGCTGGCCGTCGCGGCCGGGCGGATGCACGCCGAGGGGTACACGTTCTCGGTGACGGGGAACGGGGTGTGGCTGGCTGACGCCGTGCCTGCGGAGTATCTGCGCGAGGTTTCGGCCTAGCACCGCTCCGGCCTGCCTTGGCCGCCCGGCAGGAAATACCGGTTTGCGGGGCCGATGAGGGTCCGCCACGATCGTGCAATGCTCCTGACGATTACCGCGACGCCGCTTCCCGGCGCCGACTGGCCAGCCACTGACCTGGGCTTTCTTCTTCACAAGAACCCTGAGCGGGTTCAGGCGTTCGATGTGACCTACGGCAAGGCCCACGTGTTCTATCCGGTCGCCGGCCCGCAGGAGTGCACCGCCGCCTTGTTGCTCGAGGTGGATCCGGTCGCGCTGGTGCGAGGACGGGGACGGAACAGTCCGGACTTCGCGCTGTCGCAGTACGTCAACGACCGGCCGTACGCGGCCTCGTCACTGCTGGCTTCGGCGCTCGGGCACGTCTTCCGCACCGCGCTGCGCGGACGCTGCGACCAGCGTCCAGAGCTGGCGGCGAGCGCGCTGCCGCTTTGCGTCGAGGTGCCTGCACTTATCTGCCGGGAGCCGGAGCTCGCAGTCGAGCTGTTCTCCCCGCTGGGCTGGACGGTCGAGGCCGAGCCGGTGCCGCTGGACCCGGCGTTCCCGGAGTGGGGCGCGTCGCGGTACACGAAGCTGACGCTCACCGGCACGCTGCGGCTCTCGGAGGCGCTGTCGCACCTGTTCGTGCTCCTGGCCGCCCTCGACGGCCACAAGCACTACTGGGTCGCCAGCGACGAGGTCGACAAGCTGGTGCGCGTCGGTGAGGGCTGGCTCGGCACGCATCCGCTGCGCGGCATGATCGCGCGGCGCTACCTGGCCCGGCGGCAGCCGCTGGTGCGGGAGGCGCTGGCGCGGCTGGCCGAGGTGGACGACGTCGTGCCCGAGGCGCTGGACAACGCGGTGGGGTTCGAGGAGGAGAACGTCGCCGAGGCGACCGCATCCGAATCCGATCCGGCGATCACACCCCACCCACCCAGGGGGCTCACCACCACGAAGAAGGAAGGCGCGCCCGGCGATCACGCTCAAGAATCCGCCGCCGCCCCGACCGGCGTCAACGAATCCGACCCGAAGTTGAGCCAGGCGAGCGAACGCAAGCTCTCCCTGGCCACCGCCCGCCGCGCGGCCGTCGTCGAGACGCTCCACGAAGTCGAGGCGGCGCGCGTCCTCGACCTCGGCTGCGGAGAGGGTGCGCTGCTGCGCGACCTGCTCAAGGACCGGGCGTTCAGCGAGGTCGTGGGCATCGACGTGTCGGCTCGCGCGCTCCAGATCGCCGCCCGCAAGCTGCGCGTCGATCGGCTGCCCGAGCGCGTCCAGGCACGGCTGACCCTGCGCCAGGGTGCCCTGACGTACACCGACGCGCGCCTGGCCGGCTACGACGCCGCCGTCCTGATGGAGGTCATCGAGCACGTCGATCCCCACCGCCTCCCCGCGCTGGAGCACGCCGTCTTCCGCGCGGCGCACCCTCGCGCGGTCGTGGTCACGACGCCGAACGTCGAGTACAACGTGCGCTACGAGACGTTGGAGGCCGGCCGGTTCCGGCACAGCGATCACCGTTTCGAGTGGACGCGTGCGGAGTTCCGCGACTGGGCCGGACGGGTCGCGTCGGCCCACGGGTACGACGTGCGGTTCAAGCCCGTCGGCGAGATCGACCCGGAGCTCGGTCCGTCGACGCAACTGGCGCTTTTCACCCTCGCCAAGCACGACAACCGGGTCGAGGCTCCAGTTCAAGCTCTGGATCAGACCGCGGCCGGGACCCAGACCGCGGCCGGGACCCAGACCTCGACCGCGACCGAGACCTCGACCGGGACCCAGACCACGAACCAGAGCGCCACGACCACCACCTGGGCCGAGGCCACGACCGA
>Ga0207694_10003168_pt1 | contig 13136 bp, 16 predicted proteins | sample KBSC34metaG_FD_184353 | JGI IMG/M metagenome (GOLD analysis project Ga0207694, IMG submission 184353) | Corn rhizosphere microbial communities from Kellogg Biological Station, Michigan, USA - KBS C3-4 metaG (SPAdes) (version 2) | ecosystem: Host-associated > Plants > Roots > Rhizosphere > Soil...
CAATTTACTTACTGTCGATAATTGCAAAGATCGCCTTCACAATTATTGGATTGGTGGCAGTTTTCGCCGTAATTATCGGAATTGGCGGATTGCCTGATTAAGTGTGGCAAGCCGCTGAAGTCGTAAGCTTCGCATCAGAAATCACAAAGTCAGCAGCACTACCAGAAAGCGCCATATTTTTGTTGCCAGTAAAGAACGGCGCATAGGGAATGGTACCGGCAGCGTTGGCCTGGTTCGGAGCATAGGCCGTACCGCCGCTTGAGAACGATTGCGTGCGGGAATCGCTCATTGCATAGGTTCCCGTACCATCGGCCGCGACGCTGATGGGGCCGGTGATAATCCCGAAGCCTGTGGAGGACTGCGTGACCTGCGTTCCAGTCGGTAGCGGCCCGCCATTGCTGGTGCTGGTGACGGTAAGAGTCGTGCCAGACTGGCTACCGACAAAGCTCATCGCGCCAGGCCAAAAGAAGCACGAAGTCGTGCTGTTCCCCTGAAATCCCGATGTATTCTTTACATCGAGATAATTGTTGGCAATCGTGACGCTGCCAAAGGCAGGAATCCCGTTGTTCGAAAGAGCGTGCGCCGCACACCCCTTTCCATTCCCCCCCACACGATTAATCAGAACATTGTAGTCAATAAAGGCCGTGTTTACTTTGGCGTTAATGTTGGGTGCGATAAGTGTAGCAATATTTGCCGTACCATTAGCCGGGCAATCGTCACCAAAGGCAATAAGATTGCCGCGATAATACATCGAGTTCTGCGTATTGTTCGTCGCAATGCCACCAAGATTGATTTCGGCATGGAGACCGCGTCCGCACTCCAGAATTACATTGGTCTGATTTCCCGTTGCTCCCGTGAATGTATAGACCCCAAGTCCTCCGGGCGTACCGCTGATTTGGGCACCAATCGTTCCGGCAACTGATGTTGGGCTAGACGTGTTAACGGGCACTGAAGGATACTTGAGACATCCACCTTGCGCGCCACTCCCAACTCCATCGGCACCATGTATTAGGTTTGTTCCGGTTGAAATGAATGGACCAGTCACCGTCATCGTGTTGGCGACACTGTCGATGCTGACATTGGACGCCATCCATTGATCCATATCGAATGACGGTGTGGAATTGTGATCTATGTGAACATCGGCGTTGGTGCCGTTAATGACAAACGGATTTGATGGGATGTCATGCACATCATTGAATTGAACATTCCACGTCAGCAGATGACTGGAATCTGTTCCTCCGCTGACGCTTCCTAAGCAAGACCCCCATCCGACGACAGAGGAATATCCATCACATTCATTGTACTTGTAATCCATGCTAATGCGCGTACCACTCCCAACCGTTACAAGCTGACGATTGTTCGCGCCGGCAGTAGCGCCATTTTTGAACTTGTTATTGGTCAGTTTCCAATACATTCCGTCTGGCGCTGTGCCGGATATCAGCACCCACCAATCGGTAAAATCGATGCCAGAGATTGGGCAGTTAGATCCGCACGTAGCGGTCGCCGCATTGCAAGAAAGTTGGTGTGTAGTGTTGTTCTTGCTACAAGCAAGGCTAGCATCAGGAGTCCAGGACGAAACCGGCGTAAGCGTCAGTGTAGTATCATACCCCACCGGGTAATCACGCTTCGGGATATTGAACGGGGGAGGAGTTAGATATGGTGTCCCACCATTGAACGTGGTTAGAACATTGGCGTCAACGCCGCTCGAACCATGTGCCTGGGCAAGATCGCAGTTATCGTAGGAGATATAGGTAATGCCTTGCGGGCACGTATTTGGGGGAGATGGAGCATTACCACCGCCATACAGCCCCGGAAGGGTTGGCCAAGCGAAAGCGCAGCCGCAGGACAGAACAAGAGTGGCAATCGCCGCAATGAGACGCTTCAATTGCCTACTCCCAGAGTGCTAAGACCACGATTTCCAGTAACCGCGCCAGTATTAGGCCCGACGATCACCACACCAGCCCAACCAAGCTGAATGTTTGCAGATGCACCCGTGCCGCGCATATTCGCGAGATCCGCCGCAGCCATTGAGTCAGTGTGGGTTACGTCTTGGACGGTGCCAGTTCCGGTTCCAAGGGCGACCGTGCCGTTAAGCGCGGTGGTTCCGGCCGCTCCGCCGTACTGATTATAGGTCGCGCCGGCAGCAGACGAATTAGCCGTGATCTTCGCAGACAAGAGCGACAGCGTCGCCGCATATGGCATGGGCGTGAAACATTGCGATTGCGTCGTTGTCAAAAGCGGGGCGCCATAAAGCGCAGAATAATTCGTTGCTCCAGATGCAAGAGGCCCAGATGGCCGACTATTATTAGCTTGGCAATGACTGGCAACGCTTCCGAGCCATTTTATGGTCGCGGCGGAAATAGTGGGGGCAACCGAAGCCGCTCCTACCGAAAAATCGAACGTATCGAGCGCAGCAATAGAATCGGTATTGGTGCTATCTTCGAACAGGCCAGTTGCTGACGACCCTACACTAATGGTCTGCGAACCTGCGGCACCGTTCTTACGTGATGTCACGGTAAAACCCGAGCTTGTATTGGCCGTGAAGATGGCCTGGAGGTTAGAGATCGTTCCAGCCTCAAGACCAACCATGGCGATATTGGTATCGCTGGTCTGCGCAGTGAAGGTGCCACTCAGAGATAAAAACCGCGCGGAAGTGCTAAGAGCAGTTGAAACATTGCCGCCGAACTGCGTGGCGGCTTGTCCAGTGCTTTGAATGTCAACTGTAAGGCCGCTGACCTGGATATTGCCGGCGCCTGAACCTGCCGTGATTACAAATTCAGCTTTATCAGTCGAAGAAACCGAGACTGCGTGAGTCAGATCCGAATAAAGGCCTGTTGTAGTTGCCGTAGACGATACCGTCAGAGCGGAAGGGGAGCCATTTAAGCTGACCCCAAATGCGGTCGCGGACCTGGCATTGGTTGGCAAGTTCACATACAGATTCGCAAGAGTGCAGCCAATGCGAAGTGTGGTCTGAACATTGGCTTCAGTGGTCTGCGAAGTGGAAAGCTCAGAACCAAAGGGCACGTAGAACGCAGTCGATGCCGTGGGCGTAACGGCGTTGCGTTGTGCCGTACCCACCATTGCGTGCTGAGTCATGTCAGGCCCCGATCAAGTCGGCCATGACGCCTTTATGAAGTTCCAGAGCGAACTTGGGATGCGAAGGCCCGATCATGTTGCTGCGGTCCTTGATGAGATCGCGCACGGCCTGCTTGTATGTCGCCACCTGACGCTCTGCGGTAAGTTTATGGTGCGACCTGATCAAATCCGCGTTGTGCACTAGCCCCATCTTCCGGTGCGTCGCGATAGTCTTTTCGGCTCCTTCGGCGTGATAGGCACGGACGCGCTCGCACTCCACCAAATGGGCAGTATGGATGGCGTTGATATGGGACTGGGCCTCTGCGTCGCTGACGAAGCAGATGGGGCCACCATTCAGCGAGGCGCCCACCACTTTAAAATCAGTGGCGTGCCGGCTCTCAAATCTCTGGATAAACGTGATGTGATTGTTTGGAGCTAGCGGGGTCCAACTCTGGTACCGGACACCTACATATCGGCCATCCTGACCAACGAGGCGGTCCATGGGCGCTGCAGTGGCGAACTTAGACGCGCCTACAGCCGCAATAGTAGTTGCCAAGCCTTTGAGGATTTGCCTGCGATGGATCATGGCAGACCTCACTTATAGTCCAGGTTGATAAACACGCCGGTTGCAGCGTTTGTATTGTCTGTGGAGCTGGGGCCACCCGTGACGCAGAACCCGAGGCCGTTCGCGAAGGCCACCCCCTGGATGGGCAGGTGAACCGCTATGCCACCTGCTCCACCAGATGCAGCCGCGGGCGGAACTGGCCAAGTTCTGGTGAACCCTGTCGCGCTTGAACAAGTCGGAGCGCCTGATGCGTCGTACATGCGCAGGTAGTAAATTGTGGTGCTGGTGTTGATAAGATTGATGCCAAGCAGCGTATGCGCGCCTGTCGAAACCAATGTCGAATTGGTTGAGGCGCCAGTTTGAAGCCCATAACCCGTTACGCCGCCCGTTGTAGCGGCTGGGATGGGGCTACCAATAGCGTTTGCAAGCGCAGTGGTATTAGATGCAATCGAAGCTAGATTGCCGCCGGTTTCTACCGCAGCGTTCGTCGGAAGTGCGGATTGAACGACATTAGTGTCGCCAGCATACGTTGAGCCGCTAGTGTTCGTACCCGTCTGTCCGCGAAGCGTGCCGCCGACATTAAGTCCGTTATATCCCGCGCTGGAAGGAACTGTTGATCCGGTCGCGCCGGCCGCGGCATTGGAACCGCCGCCGCTAACCGTTACCGGGAGGGGTTGGGCAACTGAGACATTAACATTGTTGATATTGTCGGAATCTCGGTACTGGATAGCCTGGGAGTAAGCGGGACCAGCCGCCAAAAGGGCGAGCATCGACGCGCCGCAAATGCAGCGTTTCGTGATATTCATAGTTCAGCCTTTCTTACGGCGGGGGGTAGGAGAGGATGGGCGCGGACATCGATGGCGCGTGTCTGGCGATCTTGTCGGCCTCAACGATGTCTTGGACGATCTGGGTCGCGAGCGTGCCCCACACGGTCAGGCGATCATCGTCTTTGAGGTAGGGCGCGGATTGAATGAGCGTGGTGTAGAGGTAAGCGTCGGGGTGCTTCGTCAGCAGCCAATTTGTGTCGCCGTCAGCCACAAGGGCCGGGATAGCCTGCCAATAACCGATGTCGGCGCTATAGGTGCCAGTATTCCAGGGCCAAAACTGGATCTGATTTCCTATGATCGTGAATAATTGAGGGTCGCCATCCTCATTTGGGCGCAGTATTTTCTGTTCCGCGATCTTCTCGGGCTCGCAATATTGAACCTGCCCGCTGTTGGAGGTGGTGTAGAGGTATAGCGATTTCAGACCGTAAAAATCGGCCGGCAGATTTGTGTTTTCAGCCGAGATGCTAAGCGTGGTCGTTGCGAACATCTCACGGACCGGACCAGATTGGATAAGGCGCCGCGTCAATTGGGCCGTAGCCATGGTCACGAAGTCAGGGATGGCCGCATTAATGTCGCTTCGATTAAGCCAGTCTGCCGCACTCGCCTTGAGACCAGCATAGGTCGATAGCGCCATTAAATGTGCCTATGCTTCTTGCCGATGTGGCCCGAGCCGGTGCGGAAATGCCGAAAATCCGAGTTGTTCAGATATGCGATCAACTCTTTCTCAAATGCAGGATGGTATAGGTCGATGCCACGAGCGAGATATTGGGCGTGGACCGTGGCGGGTATCGTGCCCACGTACTGCATCTCGCGCGATGCGGTGTAGCCATCGACACTATTTTGGATCTGCTTGTTCCGCTCAATTAATGCGGATAGATCCTCTTTCTCAGTGACTGTGTAGGTTCCATCCTCGTTGTCGATCCACTCACGCTTAATGCCTGGATCGTTGACGAATGGAAGCTTCTTGGTCATTCAGCAGCTTCCGCGTAACCCTTTGACTCAAGGGATGCGGCAACTTCTGGGGCAACCTCTAAAACATCACCCCTGGCCGCCATCACGTCACCGCCGATGGCATGCACGCCGGTCGATACTTTCCCCTCACCGAATTTCGTGATCGTCACCAAAACGCGATCTGGCTTAACTGCCGGTTCGTCCATTTTCTTCCCTCTTGGAGCCATATAAATTTCCCAAAGAAAAAGGGGCGCCCGGTTAAGAGCGCCCCGTATTACTCAGACAGCCAAAATCATCGCATGGGCCTTCTCGTTTTTCATAACAAGGCACTTTTCCGCGATGATCTGGAACTTCTCTGCGTCGCCAGTCTGCGCCAGCGTGTCGGTGAACATGCCGCGCAGGGTGGCAACGCCAACCATGTCGGGATCGACCAGCAGAACCGCATTCGCCACCGCATACTGATGCGGAATGAACGTGATCTTGCCGAAGTCGTCGATATAGACATCAGCGGCGCCAATGATTGTGGCTTGGTCATTCGACGGTGCATCCACACGAATGGACGCAATGCCGGTGAAGGCGCTCATGGTCTGCTTGGTCGCGCCCGACATATAGGCTTGGCTCGGAGTGGCGCCATTGCCAAAGGCGGTTGCGCGGACCGTCTTGAGCAGCGATTCCGTCAGTGTGCGGGTCGTGCCGGGAACGGCGGCAGCGGTCACACCGCCCGAATAGCCGGTCACGGACCCGCCCGAGCCAACCGAATAGTTGGAGGTCAGCCAGGTGCGGAAACCGCCCGAATGACGAGCCGTGCCACCAGATTCCTGGTTGGACGCGGTGTTATTCAACCACGCCAATTCCATATCGGTACGCAGTTCGATGCCTTTCAGCACCTTCTGGCGGTTGATTTCCGAGGCGCGGCCGGCCTTCTTGACCACTTCGTCCGTGCCGGACACGATGCCAACCTTACGGAAGATCTGGCAGTAGTTGCCAAGGCGGGTGGTCAGGTTTTCAGACGAAGCGAAGGACGGGCTATCGTCGCCTTCCAGCTGCGCATTGGCAGCAGGGGCGGCGAGAGACTCGGTCTGCCATTCGTGCTTCGTCTGGGTTGCCTTGCCGGCGCTTCCAACATTGTTGGTGAAGGGGGTCTTGGAAGGAGCGACGCGGTAAATGGTATCTTCGAGATCTTCGCGGATACCGATGGTGGTCAGCGTGGTGGCTGTACCGGAAACTGCGGACATTAGCTTGTATTTCCTTTGAGATTGCGCAGTTCGACAGCCTCATCAATCGAAAGCTCGCGCTTCCTGGAGAGTTGTTCGATACGCGCAGATTGGGTTGAGCCCGGCGCCGAAGAGGCCGGCGGCTTGGCCGGTGTTTTCTTAGCGGGGGCGGCTATAGGCGCTGCATTGACAAGCGCTTTTGCTGTCTGCTTTCCGTTGCGCCATTGCATGGCGTCGTAAGCGAGCGATGCTTGCCAAGCTGGAATTTTACTTATCGCCGAGAGATCGCCGTCGCCATGTTCCGTGACCTGTTGGGCAAGGAAGCGGCCTAACTTTTCAATTCTCTCGGGACCGTGCTTTGGATCGGTTAGCTCCGGTGCGATGACCGCAAGCTTCGATTTCTCCTCAGCAACGAACTTTTCGAAATCAGCCCTTGTCGCTTCTTCCTTGACGGCTTGGAGCCGTTGGATTTCAGCTTCTTGGCCTTTAATCCACGCTAGTTCGGCATCGCGTTCATTCTGCTTTTTGAGAGCAAAATCGCCGCCGTACTGGTCTATCGTGGCATTCCAGTCCACATTCGCCCATTTCTGGGTCCATGCGTCACGTTGGTACTTCAGGGCATCGAGAGCGACCGGGATTTGCTTATCCAGTCCAGCGGTAAGCTGCTGCAGCCTGGATGCTTCGGCGTCGAATGCTTTCTTCTTCTCGGCGCTTTCCTGCATTGCGCGGGCAGTTGCCGAGTTACGCTCATCTTCCTTGCGGACGATGATTTCCTGCACATCGGGCGGAAGGGCCTTGAAGCGTTCCTTCGCGTCCGCGTCCCAGAACTTGGGCGGCTCAATTCCGGGCTGTTCGGCTTCCGCCTCAGCCTCCGGTTTCTCTGCCTCCATTTCGCCATCGGTTTGCGTTTCCGCTCCGGTGGTATCCTCAGCCGTGGGTTCGGCTGGTGAATCTGTTCCCTCTTTGGCCGGTGCTGCCTCAGTGGGCGCTTCCGGCTCTTTCTTGGGGAGGTCCAGAACCGCTACAGCCTGGTCAATAGATAACGGGCCAGTGCTTTCGCCTGGTTGGGACATGCGTACCTCTGGGGGATGCGATCCCGTCCGCTAGGAGCGGTTGCCGGTTGTCGCGGGTGAATGGCCATAAGGGTCAACACCCCATAAGCCAGATTTGACGACGTAATCTCGGGCCGCTTCTAAGGCCCTTAGTGTAATTTGACGCTCAAACTCTTGCGGCGTGTAGCCGATGCACGGTATCCGCTTACGGACATCGCCAAGCCTTAAATCGCCCTGAAGCGTAAGCGTGATGTACGCTGTTGCTTCATTTCTCATTGGTTTGGCTTAGCATTAAGGCTTTCGATGTACTTTTCGATCTCTACGGAGCCTTGGCCGCAGAGCGAGGCGAGTTCAGCTTGAACGCTGTCTAGGATATGGATCAGGCGGTACAATTCTTCCCGCTTTGCCGCTTCATCAGGCTTGGAGGCGATGAGCTTCTTAACGGCTGTCTCACGCACCTTGTCGAAAGCTGCGCTTGTCTGCGGGTATTCGCGGCGGGCGGCGGCCTCGCGGGCCTTGAGGTCCGTGCTCATTCTTTGCGGCAACCGCATTGACCAGGAACCTTCCCGATCTCACGCTTTATGTAATCCAAAGCCTCTTCAATTGAGGTTGAAGCAAATATTGGCCTAGAATTATCGCCGTAGCCGCAAGTCTTTATGATGAACCCGCCAAACGGCATATTTACGATCATCAGTTCGTCGTAAGTCGAAACCATTTGTGCCTCCCTCAAGGCGAATTAAACCTGATTACCCCCGATACCCACCTGCGCAACCTTGTGCTTCACATGGCCGTCAATGGCCGCTGTGGCGATCTCGGTCGCGTTGGATTGATCGATCTCGTATTTCTTTAGCTGCGCCTCCACAGCGGTCTGCTGCTGCTTCAGAATGGCCTGCGTGCTGTTCGCCTGCTGCTTGACCTGGGCGTCAATGTTGGCCTTCTGCATCGTGGTCTGGGCCTGGATCTGGGCCTTGACGATGTTGGGATCAGGCTTTTCTTGGGCCGGCGGCGCTTCCTTGGGATCGGTGAAATAGCGTTCCGGCTGCTTACGGCCCAATGCCTTGGCCAAGTCAATGGCGGCGTTATAGGCATTATCGAGCGTGACAATCGGGCCTTGCGCCCCACCCTGCTGCAACACAATGGCATTCATGGCACTTGCCAGGGTATTGAGTGCGGCCAGATCAGCCTCACGCCCGGCAGCTCCCAAGCCCACCTCAATGGTCATGGCGTTGCGCTCGCCCCAGGTGGTGGGATCGATGGGCACCCATTTACCATTCAGGCGGGCAATGGTGGAGGCTTCGGCGTTCTCACGGATAAGGGCGTGGAGGCCCAAGTAAAGCTCTTTGATGCATGTCTCAGCCAATACACGAGCAATCATGCGAACGCGGCGCTGGGCGGCCTGCATGAGGGCCATGGCACCCTTGGCCGTGTCGTGCAGCGTGTCGGGGTTTAGGCCCTGGGCATTACGAACAACGCCGCTACGCTGCTCGCCCACAGTGGAGAAGTATTCCAGAGCTGCGTAAGCATCGAAGCCTAGACCGCCTGCCGTGAGGGGGCGCACAGCCTCACCAGACTTGGACCGGACCGGAACTGCGGGCTCATTCCTGAGCAAGTCGCTGATGGTGTAATCATTGGCCTGGTCCATCGCCACTTCGTAACGCTGATTGAGCGCGAAATAGGACGAATCCAGAAGGGCACGGGTCAGGACCGTCTTGATCTTCTGAGTTTCAACCAGATTGTCGGCCAATGACAGGCCATAGAAGCGGTGGGCGACAAGATAGGGCGACCCGGCAGCGAACGGAACACGCTGCTCCTTGCGGATCTCGATCAGCGTATCAGCCGTGGCATTCGTCACCACGCGCCAGATATCGAAATCGTCGCCTTCCCGGTCTTTGAGCCGGATATAATGCTTTCGGATTTCCACCTGACGGAGCATGTCCGTGGTGATGTCGGTGGTCTGGCTTTGAAGGTGTTCGCCGGCCGTATCGCGGGCAAGTTGCAGCTGCTGATCCTGAAGCGGGGCGTAAGGCTCCAGCTTCAGAACGATGTCTTTATCAAAGCCCTCTGCGATCAGGTCTTGCACGCGGGGCCTGGAGCGCGCCACGCAATAGGTGGCATCCGCAATTCGGATCGTGTCCGGGCTTACGCTGAAATCATCAGGCGGAACAGCCCAGTATTCAGCCCTTGAGCAGTCGGAGCGGACCGTAAAGCTATAGGTCTGCTGGGCGCTGGGGTAATCTGGATCCGGATCTTCCGCCTTGACGTTGACCACCTGGCCCGATTGGCTGGCCGCAACCAATTCCGGGAGAGATTTTCCGGTGAAATCCTCGTCCTGGTAATCTTTCTTCCACCCATATTCGAACAGGCAGGTCTTGAGAAGCAGGCCATCCTTGAAGCCCGTCATCAGGTTCAGGAAGCCGGGGTTTTCCTGGAAGATGACATGGTTGAGATAGTCTGTTTCTTGTCTGGCCGCGTCCTCATCGCCAGGCTTGACCGGCTCAAATACGGCCACGTCCCCGCCGGCCGTGAATATTTCCATGATATCCGGTAGGATGGTCTCTACCGCGTCCGCAATGTCCGTGGAAACAGCCCGCGACCGATTGGGCAGGGACGGAATATCCGCCTTCATATCGCCCTTGTAATAATCCAGGGCGCGGAGACGATCCGCTCTTAACGCTTGGTCATTCTCAAAGCCAATCGACCGCTGCATTTCAACGCGGACCATCTGCAGCATGGTCTTGTCGTCATAGGGCGGGCGATTTTCCCCTTCGTCTCGATCCTCAGTCTTGATAGCTACGTTTTCCGGTCCTGCGTAGCTCATTAACCTCACACGGCCCCAAAGGCGGGGATGGATAGTTTCTTGTCTTGTTTGACAGGCTTGTGCGCCAAGGCCAGATAACGAAATGCATCTGCCGCATGGCTTGAGAAATCATGGAGCGGGCGCTCGCGCCATGTCTGGCGCTTACCGTCCCATTCCCTGCGATATTGCTTCAGAGCCTCAATGCCCCTCGCGCAGCGATCAGCATCAAACCAGCATCGAGAAAGCATAAGGCGAACGGCGTTAATACCGTCCGCAACCTCCTGTTGAGGCACGATCTCGATATCCCGAAGGCCAAGCTTCTCAAGCGTCTCGCGACGGGATGTACCATTGTTGAGTTCCCTCACCTCAACGTCATGGGGCAAAATATGCCTGCCATAGCGGTAATTCTTAGCCTCCAGCCGCTTGACGATTTGCGGTAGCCCCTCGCCGCTCACCTCGATATAATCGATCAGGCGACGTTCCTGCCCTGCATCTTGGAAGAACCAAATGGCTGTCGCATCGTCTATGCCCAGATCCCAGGCGGTATTGACCTTGAGCAGCGGCTCAACAGGCAGGCGGCATATCCGCTTGTCCGTCTCTGCCGCCGTCATCTCAGCGGCGTAATAGGCACCCTCAATGGCCGCGTCGAAACTGCACTCGTATTCCCGCAGATAGGCCGCCTCGTCCATCGAATTGCGGGCGTCTGCCAGCTCTTGCGGGCTCAATACTCGCGTCTCCGAAGCCTTCAATTCCCACAAGGACCAATTGTCCTCACCGGATTTGGCCCGGTTGCGCAGGTCGTAGAAGGTGTTCTTACCCCTCGGCGTCCCAGCAAATGCAGCCCAGCCATTGCGGTCCGAAAGCTGCGGGCGGATAACCTCAGTCCATGCGCGAGGATCCATATCCCCGAACTCATCAAGAATAACGCCGTCAAAATACATGCCGCGAAGAGCATCGTAGTTGTCAGCGCCAAATAGCCGAACGCGACCGCCGTTAGGTAAATCTGCCCGAAGCTCGGCTTCATTGAACTTCACCCCCGGTATCGGAGAGCAGTAATGGCGCACATAGTCCCAGGCGACGGCCTTGGCCTGACTTAGCAGCGGGGCGACATACCCAAATCTAGGATTGGGCAATTGACATGTCAGAGCGCCCCTGACCGCCTCGTTGATGAAGGCGACGGTCTTGCCGGCCCTTCGGTGAGCAACAGCAACACGCCAGCGGTGCTTACTCTGATGAAACCCAAGCCATATGCCGCGAGGGTAATAGGGAATTACGACTTCACGGACGGGTCTGATGTGCCCTCGCCCGGTGTTTTTCCCCACCTGAATACATGATCGATTGGTCCACCCTCTCCATCACCGGACAGCGCAACGCTGCTTAGATCGGGCACGCTCTTCTTGAGCAGTATCTCCACCGCACGCACCTGCGTCTGTGACATTTCACATTTGCCATGCGCATGATCTTGAAGGCGATTTATGAGCTGGGTGGTCTGGATCTTCTTGCGCGCTTCCTCGATAAGCATCGCATTGCGTTTGGTGGCTGCCATTGGTCACTCACTTGGCGATCCGGGTGCCCGGTTGTCGCTATTGGAAGGTCCGGCGGTTCGGGTGATTGGCGCGTTCAATGAGTCGAATGGGGCCGCGCGCGAGCATCAAACCCGTCTTTTGCTTTCGCCACTCATGCCGCCGGTCACGGCTGGAGTCGCCCCTGTTAGCGGTAAACGTGATGACCTGGCTTAACCTGGCTCGGGTCCATATTCGGATTGGCCGGTGCGGGCTTTGCCTTTGGCGCTCGGCCTACAACCCTATTGGCCACCATTTCGAACTTGGCAGGCTTGATCTTGGAGGGCGGGATCGGCCGCTTAGGACGCAACGTAGGAGGCGTCCGTGGTATTGTCGGAGAGCGGCAGCGAATAAACAACCGTCATGCGGGTGCGACCTGCATTGCCCGTGGTACCCACCGTGGTAATCGTGCCGGTAATCGTGCGCTCGGCGGCGGAATAGCGAGGGCTTACCTGGGAATTGGCGATATAGGCCCCAGCTTTACCGCCCGCCTGGTCGAAGCTAATGGATTCGCCGGCCAATAGGTCAGTGGCCTTGAGATTGACGCCAGTGAAATAGCCCGAAGCGTTCCCGGCATCGCCAACCGTCATGGTGGCAGAAGTGCCAGCGGTCCAAAGCGCAACCCCATTCACGATAATATCGTGGAGGCAGGCGCCAGCCGGCAGGACATGCGAGCCGGTATAGACGCCAGCGGCGCCCGCCTCGGTAAAGACAATTTCCCGGGTTTTCATGAACGGGCCAAGCGACCCGATGAATTTGGATTCAGTTGCCAATTCTGTTCTCCTTAGAGCGAATAAACCCTGCCCTGGCTGGGCTAAATGACGTCTTGAAGACGACTGATGATCTGCGAGCCGGCATCCAAGCGAGACATAAGTTCATCGAATCCCATATTAAGGGACATGATGTGGCCATTCGGCACAGGGCGCGGAGTATCATTTCCGCCAGCCTGCTTAATCGGGCACCCGCCAGTGAGGCGCTGCTCAACCACGGTCAATCTCGCATTAATCTGGCTGGCTTCATTAAGTACGACAGAAAGACGATTACAGAGTTGTTCCATAGAAGTCTGCGCAGCCGTCTGTTCTCCGTACACAGC
>Ga0207694_10003170_pt1 | contig 13125 bp, 7 predicted proteins | sample KBSC34metaG_FD_184353 | JGI IMG/M metagenome (GOLD analysis project Ga0207694, IMG submission 184353) | Corn rhizosphere microbial communities from Kellogg Biological Station, Michigan, USA - KBS C3-4 metaG (SPAdes) (version 2) | ecosystem: Host-associated > Plants > Roots > Rhizosphere > Soil...
GTGCAGATCCGCCGTCCGCGCCTCGCCGGCACGGGACCCGGCCTCAGGCGCGCCGTCCGGAGCTTCACTCCGCGCGGCGCGCCCTCCCGAAATCACGCGCAGGTCTCGGCGGCCGTTTCCCATGAATCAGAGTGCAGAGTACATCGCGGGCGTGAACGCGCACGCGGTTTCCGCGCCCCACATCTTGGCCGGATCGCCGTAGCTGTTCGCCATGTAGACGCTGAGGAAGTTCGTGTCCCAGCACTCGTTCGACGTCGCCTGGGCCGCGCCCAGGTCACCGCCCGTGAGCAACAGGTCCGAGCGGCCGGCGCCCGTCTCCTGCCAGCGGCTGTGCACCGACGCCGTCTCCAGAGCGGGCGTGGTGGCGATCATGTCCTTCGTCACCTTGAAGTCGAAGGTGCCGCCCTGGCCGGGCGTGGCGGTGTAGGCGTAGCCGACGTCGATCAGCATGCCCGTGTCGTCGTCCTTCACCTGCGTGAACGTGACGTCGATGGTGACGGGCGAGGTCAGGCTGACGCGGCTGTAGGTGAAGGCGGCGGTGCCGACGTTCGCGTCGTGCTCGGGCAGCGTCTGCGCGGCGTTCCAGTCGAGCAGGAAGTCGCCGTCGCCGTAGTCCGGCACGTTCAGGCGGCGGTGGGCGGTGGGGTCGGACAGGTTGTGGTTGCCCGACAGCACGGTCACGTAGCCCGTGTCGTCAGCGGTCTTCGCCTTGCCCTCGAGCACGTAATGGAACTTCCCGGCGGCCACGCGGTTCACGGTCAGGCGCCAGGTGTTGGGCGACAGCGGATCGGTGTAGGGCCCCCACACGGCCGTATCCATCGCCACCGAGGTGGGCGGATAGTTCGTCACCGTCTTCACCAGCGTGAGGACGCTGGCGGTGGCGGTGTTGACGACGACGGTCACGTCGCGGGTCAGCTTGTAGGAGTCGGCCCGCTGGTTCAGCAGGGCACCCTGCACCGCGGCGGTGCCGTCGGCGGCGGTCAGCGCGCTGGAGTTCGAGGCGGCGCCGGGAACGACCAGCGCCACGTCCTGACTCTGGGGAACGCCGTCCCGAAAGTCGTCGCCGTCATCTTTCGCGCAGCCGCCGGCGGTCGTCGCCAGGGCCAGGCCCAGGGTCAAGAAAAGGCGCTTCGAGGGGAGGTGCATCGCGTGATCTCCTTGTTTCCGTGTGGACTAAGGGTCGTCGTCATTTCGACTTCATGGCCTTAGACACGGCTGGCGGAGAAAACTGAAAGCGTGGGCGGCCGTACGCGCGACGCGCCGGTGTGTGCTGGTCGCCCACAACCCTGCGGGATCAGGGCGTGTCGGACGGGGCCGGCGTCAGCTGGATCGTGCCGGGCGGGAACTGATCAATGCCCTGCGACAGACTGCGAACGCGCTTGGCGCTCTCCTTGAAGACGTCCCGTTCGCGGGAGGCGCGCGAGCGCTTGGCTGGCTGGCCGCCGGGAGCGGCGGCGGGCGCCTTCTCGGCCGCCGCCTTCTCGGCCGCCTTCGGGGCCTCGGTGGGCGCGGCAGCCGGCGGAGCGGGCGGCGGAGCCGGCGGCTCCTTCGCGACCGCGGGCGCGGCGGCGGGCTTCGCGGGCGCCTTCGCTTCGACGGCGGCGGGCTTCGCGGGCGGCGCCGGGGCCACGACAGCAGGCGATGGCGTGACCACCTGGGTGGGCGCCGCCTTCGGTGACCCGATCACGCCGAGGTAGCGGGCGATCCCGAAGCCACCGCCGGCGATGACGATGAACGCCATCACCACCGTCCCGGTGCGGCTCTTCTTGCGGCGAAAGCGCTCGGGCGCCTCCTCCTGCACGGCTCCTTCGGGGATCGACAGCTCCTCGACGACCCGGCGCGTGGAGCGTCCGGGCGGGGTGAGCTCGCGACTGAACATGTCGACGCGGTGGCTGCTCCTGCCGCCGGAGCCCTCCCGGGGCACCGTGCCCGGCCGGGCCAGATCGACGGTGCGTCGGGTGAAGCGCGGCGGCTCGTCTCCGGCGACCGCGCTCAGCTCGGCAAGGTCGGTCCGCTCCTCGGAGATGTCGTCCTTGGCGTCCGCCAGCACGACCGCGTTCCCCTCGACCAGCTCGGCCCCACCGCTCGTGTCGCGGTCCTCGATGATGGGGTTGGCGCGGCCGATGGGCGGCACGCCGTCCAGGTGGCCCAGCTCGTTCAGGTAGTGCTTCAACTCGGTCTGGCCCACGGCGCCGAACTGGCTGCGCAGCACGCGCTCCAGGTCGCCCAGCATCTCGTCGGCGCTGCCGTAGCGCTCGTCGGGCAGGAAACGCATCGCGCGCTCGACGATCTGCGCCAGCTCGGGCAGCAGGTCGGGCCGCACCCGGCCGGGCGCCTTGAAGTCCCCGCGCTGCACGCGCAGCAGCGTCTCCAGATCCGTCGAGCCGTCGAAGGGGCGGATGCCCACCAGCATCAGGTACAGCAACGTCCCCAGCGAGAAGATGTCCGAGCGGGCGTCGATGGCCCGCCCCAGCGCCTGCTCGGGCGACATGAAGGACACCTTCCCCTTCACCACGCCGGTGCCGGTCTGCTCGCGCTTGTTCATCGCCTTGGCGATGCCGAAGTCGGCCAGCTTGACCTCGCCATGCTCGCTGATGAGGACGTTGTTCGGGCTGATGTCGCGGTGGACGATCCCCAGGGGCTGCCCGTCGGGCCCGCGCTTGGCGTGGGCGTAGGCGAGCGCGCGGCAGACCTCGGTGGCGACGAACACGGCCAGCTCGGAGGGGAGCGGCAGGCCGGTGCCCCGGGCCCGCTGCAGGATCTGCCCCAGGTCCCAGCCGTCGACCAGCTCGAGCACCAGGAAGTACCGGCCCCCCGCCAGCCCCAGATCCAGCACCTGCACGATGTTGCTGTGGGTCAGGCTCATCGAGATGTGCGCCTCGTCGATGAGCATGTTGCGGAACTGCGGATCCGAGTAGATGGTTCCCAGGATCCGCTTCAGCACCACCGGCTTCTGAAAGCCCTCGTGGCCCTGCTGGGAGGCCAGGAAGATCTCGGCCATCCCGCCATTGGCGAGCTTACGAACGACGGTGTATCGGCCGTGGAGCGCCATTGTCTCAGCGAGGGGGAACGTCGCCCGTCATGTTGTCGACATCTAGCATGTTCCTGACGACGTTCCCGCCCGGCCTTCCCGTTGCCTAGGAGGACCGGCGGCGGCGGCGCAGCACCAGACCGAACGCCGCCATGGCGAAGAGGCCGGCCAGCCCCGAGGCTCCTGGCCCCTCGTCCACGCTGCATGAGCAGCCACCGCCCGCGTTACCGGTCTGCACCTTTAGCGCCTCGCACGAGTCGTTCTGCGGCTGGCAGGACGGCGTGCCGTTCGGATCGACCTGACACGCGTAGCAGAACGGGCACTGGACGTTGCCGCAAAGATCGGCCGTGCACTCGCCCGTTGCCTTCGTGCAGTAGGAGCACGTCTTGCCCACGCACAGGTCGGGCATGCAAGCGCCCGTCGCCGGATCGCAGTACGCCGCCGCGCCGCAAGTCACGGCATTGCACAGGGAGGGACGGCACTGACCCGCGAAGCACTGCTCGTTCGAGGCGCAAGCGGGCGAGCAGGTGAGAGACACGCAGGTGCCGTTGGCGCAGTACTCGGTGGCGCTGCAGTTCACGCCGTAGCACAGGTCGGTGACGCACTGGCGGCCCACGCAGGTCTGACCGGGCTGACAGGCGAGGTCCGCGCTGTTCGAGCAGTCGAGGCACTTGCCCGCCGAGCAGGTCTGACCGCTGAGGCAGGTGACCTTGAAGCAAAGGTCGACGCAGCTCCCGCTGCCGAGGTCACACTTCTGTCCGGAGGCGCAGGTGACGTTCTTGCAGCGGTTCGGCACGCAGTAGCTGTCGGTGCAGTCGTAACCGGGGGGACAGGGGAACTCGCCATCGCGGCACAGCAAGGCGCAAGCGCCGTCCCGGCAACCGAAGCCCGAGGGACACATGGCGGTGTTGTCGCCCACGCCGTCGCAGTCGTTGTCCTTGCCGTCGCAGATCTCGGGCGAGGGCAACACGCACCCGTCGCAGACGATGCCTTGCGCGCCCTTGCAGACCTTGCGGCCGGCGCGGCACATGCCCTGGCCCACCTGGTCCTGGGTCAGCCCGGGGCAAAGGCAGGAATCACCGACGCCGGGGAACACGCCGTCGTCGATGACGCCGTTGCAGTCGTCGTCCAGGCCGTTGCACACCTCGGGCTGGGGGTTCGAGGTGGAGTTGCACACGATCTTGCCGTTCACGCAGACGGTCACGCCCTTCGAGCAACCCATCCCCTGAACGCCACATTCCAGGCCCACGCCCGGCAGCGGGCCCTCGTCGATCTGGCCGTTGCAATCGTCGTCGATGCCGTTGCAGACCTCGGGGGTCACCGGGGCATCGCCCAGGTTGCAGGTGACGCCGGTGTGGTCGGCCTTGCACTCCGTCAGGCCGATGCGCCGGCACGAGCCTGTCAGGCCGTTGTCGCAGGCCTGGCCCACGTTGAAGCCCTCGTCGACGTCGCCGTTGCAGTTGTTGTCGATGCCGTCGCAGATCTCGGGGGGGATGGGGCAGCCGCCGGGCTGACCGCAGGCGTTCAGCGGGAAGCCCTCGTCGACCACGCCGTTGCAGTTGTCATCCAGGCAGTTCGCCGTCTCGACCGCGCAGTGCTTGGCCGCGGTGCCCAGCTTGTTGTCCGCGTTGTTGGGATCGGTCGTGCTGTACGGGCACATGTTCGACACGCCCTCGTCGATGATCCCGTTGCAGTTGTCGTCCTTGCCGTTGCACACCTCGGCCGGGGGCACCGTGCTGGCGATGATGCCGACGATGGCGGCCTTGGCGGCGTTGGCGTCGGCCAGCGACACGCGGATGGCGGCGGTGGTGCCGCCGGCGGTGGCGATCTTGTCAGCGGTCATCAGCTCGGTCGCCGACAGTCCGGTATCCGTCACCAGATACGCCTTGATGCCCGACTGGCGATAGAGCCGGCACGCCTGGGCGATGGGGTGGTAGTAGTCGTAGTTGCCGCCGCCCGAGCAGTCCGCGAGGTTGAACGTGCCGTCGGGAGGCGTGGAGTCGTCGCAAGTCTCGGCGCCGTCCGTCAGCATGATGACGACGTTCTGGCGGCAGGTCGACTTCGGGTCGTTCGGTTTGACCAGGCCGTCGAAGTAGCTGCGCGCGTAGAAGAACGATCGGCCAAGCGGCGTGTAGCCGAGCGCGTGGAGCTCGGGATCGGTCACGGTGCCCGCGGCCGTGGGCAGCTCGACGTTGTCGATCCAGCGGTATACCGCCGCGATGTTGCCGTCGGCCGGATCGTAGTTAGCGGCCGCGGGCGTGGCGGTCCCGGCGGCTGTGGTGACACCGACGCGCAGGACCTCGCCACCGCCGTTGGTGAACCAGGGGCCGAACGCCGTCTCGTTGCCCTTGTTCGTCGACATCAGGCAGCCCCCGACGAAAGTCGCGGCGTTCGTCGTGCCGTTGACGTTCATCGCCACCGTGCGGTTCGGCGTCGTGACGCCCGTCTGCTGGGCGCTGGCGGCGAAGTGACCCGGCGCCACGCCGTTGTTGCAGGTGCCGTTGTACGTCGTTCCCTGCACCATGGGGAAGCTCATCAGACCGAAGTTCGCTTCGTCCGTGCCCACCTGCTGCAGCGCCGAGCGCAGCGCCTGCTTGAGGTTGTACAGACGGCTGGTTGTACCGGCCGGGCAGATGTTCGTACCCTCGCCGACGGTAGCCGTGCCCGTGCTCTGCGCCATCGATCCGGACGTGTCGAAGATGAACATGATGTTCGGGCGTAGCGACTGGGCGCTGGCGGCCCCGGCCAAGCTGGCCAGGGCGGCCGAGCACAGGGACGAGAGACAGACCACGCGGGCGACGCTTCGAACTGCCGGACGAGATTTCATGCTTTTGAACTCCCCTCGATCGTGCGGTCGCACCGCCGGCCGAGGTCTCGAAACTTTGGAAAAGCCAAGGGGAATGACGAAGGGGAAGGGAAGGCTGGGAGTTTAGTCCAGCGCAGGCGAAAACAGTAGGCCCGGCCGGGGGCCTGCCGGGGGGTGGTCCAGGCCTCCATCCAGGCCGGCGATAGTCAGATCGTCAGGGGGCCCACCAAAACGACAGCTTGACCAGCAGCATGTCGATGGCGGGGACGCGCCCGACGTCCGCCACCCGCAACCCGGCCGGCTCGCCCGACAGCAGTGACACCGCGGGCGCCTGCGAGCGGCTGTAGACCAGGAACAGTGTCGAGCCCAGCCGGTACTCCCAGCGCAGCACGACGTTCAGGTTCAGGGCCGCCTCCTCGTTGTCGGCGTCCATGACCGCCGGTCCGGGGGTCAGGTCGGCCAGGCGCACCCGGGACCCCGAAGTGGTCGGCGGGGCGAAGAACGAGTCGTAGTGCTCGGCGGTCAGGAAGAGCTGGGCGTAGGTCTGCAGCGACAGACGGGGCGTGAAGGTGTAGCTGGTTCTCAGCGTGGCGGCGGCGGCGCTGGCGCGCTGGCGGGCGAAGGTCGGGCTCTCCGAGTGCCAGGTATAGCGGGGCTCGCCCTCGGTGTATGTGGCCTGCGGCGTGAGGGCGATCTCGAACTGCGGCAAGGGCCGCAAGGTGATCGTGGACTGCCCGGTCAGGTAGAAGGCCGAGGCCATGAAGCGCGCCTCGCCCTTCACGTCGAACGACCAGACGCGCAGCGGATCGGTCGAGATCTCCGCCTTGCCTCCCACGAACAGGGCCCGCTCCAGCGCCGTGCCGTCGCCCACCTCGCGGTCGTCGAAGCGGGCGGGCGACGTCTCGCCTGACAGATGCAAGTTCCAGAAGTTGCGCAGCCGCACCGTCGCGCCGAGCTCGACCAGCGTCCCTAGATCCAGACCGTCCAGGTTGCGATCGGTGGTCACGTCGAGGCGCAGGTGGCGCTCCAGCGTCAGCGGGCCCGGCTCGAGGGTGCGCAGCTCGAAGCCTCCCTTCACCTCGTGCAGGTTCTGGCGTTGCATGAACCCCAGATCGTTGAAGGTCAGGCGGCGCCCGATCCCCGTGTAGGTCAGATCGGCCAGCACCGGGCTGCCGCCGTCCTTGGCCACGCGAACCCAGGCCCCCAGGCCCCGATCGCCGGATGCGATATAGGTCCCGTCGTACTGGCGGTCCCGCTGTCCGTGCTCGACCATGCCGGCCACCATCTGGGCCGACGCCAGGTAGTTGCCGCTCGGCGAGCGCCACAAGCCATCGAGCCCGCCGACGTAGGCGTCACGAAAGCAGCGTGGCAGACCGGCGGTGGTCACATCCCCCGATGGGCAAAGGCGCCCCCCGTTCGGGTCGGCGTTCTCGAAGCGCGTGGTGGCGGTTCCCAGCAGGCCAACCTGCGCGCCGCTGCCGATGTCGCGGCGCAGGCGCAGCACGTTGAACGCGGTCAGCGGCTCGGCGGTTCGCGCCTGGGGCACGCCGCCGCTGGTCACCACCTGATAGTCGTTGCGCGAGGTCAGCGCCGAGAGGACCCCCACGGTCCACCGGTCGCCCAGCCGCCCGATCAGCTTCGCCGCGCCGTAGATCGTCGCCGCGGCGGGCACGCTGACGAACAGCTCGTTCGTGTTGCTCTGCAGGGTAGGCGTCACGGGCGATGAGCCGATGCGCCGCGAATAGAAGAGCTGCAGCGGCGTCATGAACTGCTCGGCCCCCTCCAGGAACAGCGGACGCTTCTCGGGATAGAGGATCTCGTTGCGGTTGATGAAGTTGTAGGCCAGCTCGTCGGCCTCGACCTGGGCGAAGTCGGGCCTGACCGCCGCGTCCAGCGTCACCGACTGGCCGAGGTGAAGCTTCATGTCCAGGCCTGCCGAGGCGCCCTCGTCGAAGCCGCTGGCGGTCATGGTGGGATCGGCGCCCAGGCGCCGCACCTGTCCCAGCACGAAGGGACGCAGCTCCAGCGGCTCGCGCACCTTCAGATCGCGCAGGCCGTCGAGGCGGCCGAAGTAGTCGATCGGATTCGCCGCCTCGCGCGGGATGAACGGCCAGACGTCGGTCTCCTGGCGAAGGGCGATGAAGCGCTGGGCGGCGAAGCCCCAGCTTTGCACCGGCAGCCCCGACGGGAACCGCAGGATGCGCAGGGGAATCCGCAGCTCGGCCGACCAGCCGGTCGGGGTGCGCGCGGTCCAGGCCTCCCAGTTCTCGTCCCACTCCCAGGTCATGGTCATGCCGTTCGGTGTGTCGCGCGCGATCCCGTCCGCCATCACGCCGGCCACGTTGATGGCGAAGAACGCGGCCGTGCGCCCGTCGCGCCGGCTGTCGATGTTGACCCAGACCCAGTCGCTCTCCGAATCCTCGTCGCGCCGGGTCAGCCGGCCCACCACGGGGGTGCTCGTCTGCACGCAATCGAAGCCAAAGTAGACGGCGTCGTCGTCGTACAGCACCCGTACCGTGGTGGTCTCGGACGGCGCGGCGCCTCCCGTCGGTCCCTGCTGGGTGAAGGCCGAGACGCCGGGCGACAGAGCCCACACGGCCTCGTCCAGGCGGCCGTCGAAGGTGGGCTTCGCGGTGGTGCGCACCGCGACCAGCGTGTGCGGCACCGGCGCCGCGATGACGGCGGCCGGGACGGGGGGGGCGCTGGCGTTTTCGGCTGCGGCCGCGCCACCGCTGGCGAAAGCGGTCACCAGGACGGCGACGAGCGACGGGCGACAAGCCACGGCGCGTGCGACTCTATCGCGTCGACGCGGAACGCCGAAATGCGGCGCCGGTCGAGGTGCGGGCGCTTCACATTCCCGGTTTGCGCCGGCGCGCTCTCACCATGGCCAGCGCGCCCAGGAACAGGAGACCGCCCGAACCGGGGAGCCCGCCCGTTCCCGACGACGAGCACTGGCAGCCGCCAGTGACCAGGTTCTCGGTGGCGCCGGCGCCCGCGGGCACAGAGCCACCGGTCCCCGAGGGCTGAGTCTTGCCGCCGCTTCCGTTGCTGGACGCGCCGCCGCTCCCCGAGGAAGAGCTACCGCCGCTGCCGGCATTGGTGCCGCCGCTGCCGACCACGATGGCCGAGCCACCGGTGCCGCCTCCGGTTCCGGAGACGCCACCGCTCGACGACACGCTGCCGCCCGAGCCGGCGGGCGGTGCGCCGCCGCCCCGACCCCCGGTTCCGGTTCGACCGCCCGTGGCCGTGGTCGGGCTACCACCGCTGCCTGTCGCGCCGCCGGTCGAGGCGGTGCTGCCGCCGGTGCCGGTCGTTCCCGTCATGCCACCGCTGCCCGTGGTACCACCGCTGCCCGGCTTGCCGCCGGTGGCGGTCATCCCCGTCATGCCGCCCGTGCCCGGCATCGCCGGCATACCGCCCGTACCCACCGCGCCCGTCGCGTCGGAGCAGGACTCCGGCCCCGGTCCCGGCACGGTGAAGGCCGAGCCGTCCAGACAGGTGGGCGCCCCGGTGCCGCCCTGGATGTCGACGGTGACCGTCGCCTGCGTGGCGCTGACCCCCGTGGCGGTGATGCTGAGGCCGCCCGCCGGATCGGTGAACGTGCTGCCCACCGGCAGCGCGGCGTCGTTGAAGGCGCGCGAGCCGGTCGTGGTGGGTGTCATGTCGAGCAGGAACGTATGCAGGCCCTTCTGGGTGCGGCTGTGAACGTCGTCGGCGACGTGGATCAGCAGCGACGGCGTCAGGGCCGAGCGGTTCCCCAGCGTGCCGTCGAAGTCGACCGGCGTCCGCAGCTCGACGTAGTAGTAGGCCAGCGTCTCGGTGGTGGCGCCGCCGCCGCCGCCCGCCGGACGCATGAACGAGCGGACCTTGGGCGCCTTGATCTTCAGGAACTGCGCCCCGTCGCACCGGTTCTCGAACGGCAGCAAGGTGAAGGTGCCGCTCGACGTGATGGCCACGCCGTTGCAGCCGCTCATCCATCCCTGGAACGTCTTCTGCCAGGCGTTCATGTGGCGACAGCCGTTGCCCATGGGATCGAAAAGATCGCCGTACTCGCTGGCCGTGCAGCTGTTGGGATCGTCGGCCAGCGAGGCGCCGGGGCAGGCCAGCGACGAAGAGTGCTGCATGCCGAAGTTGTGGCCGGGCTCCTGCACCAGCACCACGCAGTTCGTGGAGGCGTTGTACCAGGTGTCCTTCGACGGCTTGTCCGGCGTCCCCAGCGAGGCGAGCCCCGACCACTGGCACGCCGACTGGTTGGTGCCGAAGTACCACAGGTAGTGCTGGAACGTGCCCGGGATCATCGAGCGCAGATCGTTCGCCAGCTGTCCGGGACCGGTCGAGTTGCTCGTCGTCGCGCAGCCGTTCAGCGTGTACTTGATGGGACCGAACACCTGCGTGGTGATGTCCTGCAGACCGTAAGAGTCGTTGATGTAGTAGTTGCGGATCGAATCGCTGTTATCGATCATCCGCCCCAGCACGTCAGCGGAGCTGATGGTGGGGTTGAAGCCCCCGCCCATGTCGATGAGCACGAACGCGAACGAGCGAGGGGCGTAGGCCGTTCCGCTCTGCAGCGCCCCCGTCCGCTGCTCCAGCGCCGGTGCGATGGGCTGGAACTTCGTCACTCGCACGCCGTCCAGCGAGTCGTTACCCCAGACCTTCAGCTCGCTCCCCGGCTGCAGATCGGCGTCGCGCACCGACGGATCGAACAGCAGAGGACGCTCCACGCCCGACGGCCCGCGCAGCGCGTAGTGCGTCTCGCTGTGGCCGTCCGCGCTGTCCGAGATGTACACCGCCAGCTCGCCACGCAGCGCGCCGTCGTCGATGACGAGCTCGTCCCCGGCTGACCCCGGCGCACCGCAGCCCAGCAACGCGAAGCTGCTGGCCAGACCGATCACGGGAGCGAGGCGCGCGAACGAGACGACGTCTCGCTTCTCTTCGAGCTGCATGCGGGGCAACCTCCTCAGGCGGGTAGGGGCGAAACCCGACAATCCGGACACTCGAGGGAGTGAGCGTCCGGACGTGGAAAAACCGAAGCGAGCCGAAGCGAACTAAGAGGCGAGATTCCAACGAGCCGACCGACGGCGCGTTCGAGCCAGCAGTGCCGTGGCGAGCGGACAATGGTCCAACATCACCCCGGCATCGTCAACGGAGGCAATCAAGCGACCTGCACCCACACTTGCCGGAACCCCGACGGCCGTCCGGACGACGGAGGGCGGAGCCGCGCCGGGGTCCAAGCGACGGCAGGCCTACATCAGGAGGTTGCCCCTCTGCGGGCCCCAGGCTCGGGTCACAGCGCGTAAGGCGGCCGTGCCACGCCCCTCTCGCTGATCACCGCGGTGACGAGGCGCGCCGGGGTCACGTCGAAGACATCGTTCCGCACTCCCACGCCTGGCGGAACGTGTCGCTGGCCAGCCCATACCGCTACCTCGTCGGCCCCCCGGCTCTCGATGGGGAACGCAGCACCGTCGGTGGCGCTGGCATCGAAGGTGGTGCTGGGTGCCGCCACGTAGAAGGGCACACCGAACACCGACGCCGACGCGGCGACCCCGCAGGTGCCGATCTTGTTGGCCACGTCGCCGTTGTGGGCGATGCGATCGGCGCCCACCACGACGGCGGCGACGGCGCCCCGCGACAAGAAATGGCCCGCCGCGCCGTCGACGATCACCTCGGCGGGGATCCCGTCCTGCGCCAGCTCCCAGGCGGTCAAGCGCGCGCCCTGCAGCCAGGGGCGCGTCTCGTCGCACAGCACCCGCAGCCGCTTGCCGGCGGCGCAGGCGGCGCGAATGACGCCCAGGGCGGTGCCGAAGCCGGCCGTCGCCAGCGCGCCGGCGTTGCAGTGGGTCAGCACCGTTCCCTCGTCGGGCATCAACGCGGCCCCGTGCGCGCCGATGGCGCGGCAGAACTCCAGATCCTGCTCCCAGATCGCCTGCGCTTCGATCATGGGATCCTCGTCGGCGAACAGCGCGTTGGCCATGCGGTGCACCGCCGCGCTCAGGTTGATGGCGGTGGGGCGCGCCTCGGACACCTCGCGCATGCGATGGCGCAGCTCGGGCGGCGACAGCTTCTGCCGCGCCAGCAACGCCACCGCGAACGCGCCCGTGCAACCGATGGCGGGCGCGCCGCGCACCTCCATCTCTCGAATGGCGCGCACCAGCTCGGCGGCGTCATCGTAGGCCGTCCACACCTCTTCGTGGGGCAACCGCCGCTGGTCGAGCATCACCACGCGATCCCCCGACCAGAACACGGGCGACAGCACGTCCGGGTGACCCGGTGGCCGCTGCCCGGAGGGAAGCCGCGTGCCGCTCAATTCATCCCCTCCCGGTTTAGACCCGAGCGCATGACGCCGGCCAACCCTTCGTCCTCGCCCCACGTAGTGGGGAGAGGATAGAGGAGAGGGGACGCACCTTTTTGCGACGCCGCGCCCCTCTCCCGGCGCTGCCGCGCCGACCTCTCCCCGCTTCGCGGGGCGAGGTTATTAGGTGATGAGTTCGCGAGTCGACGGCCTCGTCGTGAGTGGGAAGACGGCGGCGCGGATCGAGCCAACCGTTTGTCCTCGCCCCACGTAGTGGGGAGTGGATAAAGGAGAGGGGACCCACTATTTTGCAGCGCCGCGCCCCTCTCCCGGCGCTGCCGCGCCGACCTCTCCCCGCTGCGCGGGGCGAGGTTGTTACGGGATGAGTTCGGGAGTCGACGGCCGGATCGAGCCAACCGTTTGTCCTCGCCCCACGTAGTGGGGAGTGGATAAAGGAGAGGGGACCTACTATTTTGCAGCGCTGCGCCCCTCTCCCGGCGCTGCCGCGCCGACCTCTCCCCGCTGCGCGGGGCGAGGTTATTACCGGATGAGTTCGGGAGTCGGCAGCCGGATCGAGCCGACCGTTTGTCCTCGCCCCACGTAGTGGGGAGAGGATAAAGGAGAGGGGACCCACTCTCTTGCAGCGCCGTGCGCCTCTCCCGGCGGCCTGCGGTCGCCGACCGGGTCCCGCTGCGCGGGGCGAGGTGTTCAGGGCTCGCCGAGGAGGATTGCACGCGCTCGGTCATCGCTGTTCAGGCTAGTTCCCCTGGTCGAGCAAGCGGCGCAGGATCTCGTTGGCGCCCTTCGGGTTCGCCTTGCCGCCCGTCTCTTTCATGACCGCGCCCACGAAGAAGCCCAGCAGCTTCTTCTCGCCCCCCCGATAGCGGCCGAGCTCATCCGGGTGCGCGGCGATGACGCGTTTGCACGCCTCCTCGATCGAGCCCGTGTCGGACACCTGGGCCAGCCCCTCCGCCGCCACGATGTCCGAGGCGCGGCGCC
>Ga0207694_10003173_pt1 | contig 13117 bp, 13 predicted proteins | sample KBSC34metaG_FD_184353 | JGI IMG/M metagenome (GOLD analysis project Ga0207694, IMG submission 184353) | Corn rhizosphere microbial communities from Kellogg Biological Station, Michigan, USA - KBS C3-4 metaG (SPAdes) (version 2) | ecosystem: Host-associated > Plants > Roots > Rhizosphere > Soil...
CGCTGTCGCTGAAAATGTGGCTGTTCCCCTATCTGTCCTGGGCCGTGATCGGCGGCATCGCCCTGGTGCTGGCGCTGATGGCGTTCGAGTCGGACCTGCGCGCCCAGCTGATCTGGAGCGGGCTCAGCGCAGCCGTCGTCGCGGCCGCCTATCTGATCCGCCGCCGGTCCAGGCCGTAATCCCGCCGCCCGGCGTTCCAGCGCCGCTTTCATATCAGCATCAGACAAAACCAGTCCGCCTTCTTCAAGTAGCCGGACAGGCGAACTTATAGGGTCCACGTCGAAGCATCTCAGCCCGCAGGGGCTTTGCGCGACAGCTTGGCCGGCGAATCCACGGCCAGCTCTCACTTCCAGATCGTCGGCGCTTGGCTGGACGATGGACAATCGACGAGAGGATTGATCATGAAGATCGTAGTCATCGGCGGCGCCGGCCTGATCGGCGCGAAGACCGTCGCCATTCTGCGCCAGAGCGGCCACGAGGTCATCGCCGCCTCCCCCAGGAGCGGGGTGAACACCATTACCGGCGAGGGGCTGGCGACCGCCCTGGCCGGGGCGCAGGTGGTGGTCGATCTGGCGAATTCGCCCTCGTTCGAGAACCAGGCCGTGCTGGAATTCTTCGAGACCTCGGGACGCAATCTTCACGCGGCGGAGACCGCCGCCGGTGTCGGGCACCATGTCGCGCTGTCCATCGTCGGCACCGACCGGACGCCGGAGAACGGTTATTTCCGCGCGAAGGTCGCGCAGGAGAAGCTGATCGAAGCCTCGGGTGTCCCCTACACCATCGTCCGCGCGACCCAGTTTCTGGAATTCCTCGGCGGGATCGCCGACTCCGCTGCGGACGGCAATACGGTCAGGCTTTCGCCCGGCCTGTTCCAGCCCATCGCCGCGGAAGATGTCGCCCCCATGGTGGCCGATGTGGCGCTCGCGGCGCCGCGAAACGGGATCGTGGAGATCGCCGGCCCGGAACGGGCGCCGTTCGACGAAATCATCGCCCGGTATCTGAAAGCCGTCGCAGACCCGCGCCAGGTCGTACGCGACCCTGAAGCCCGCTATTTCGGCGGCAGGGTCGAGGAGCTTTCCCTCGTGCCGCTTGGCGAGGCGCGTCTCGGCAGGATCGGCCTGGACGAGTGGCTCCGCCGCGCGCGGGCCAAGGCCTGATCCCGCGGCGATCACGATGTTCACGCGACTTTTTCTGGAGACGGCGAACCTGCTCGGCTTCGCCGCGGAAGCGACCGCGCTCCTGATGCTGGTCCTGCCGGCCTACTGGAGCCTGTCCGTTCTGGTGGCCCGCTCGCGCCGCCACCCACGCGCAAAAACAGCCTAGTCCGACGCCACTGCACCCGAACCCATGGGAGACCAGACATGCTGAAGCAGCTTCTCATTGCAACCGCGCTCACCGCCGCCTGCACCGGCGCCGCCCTGGCCCACGACGCCGGCGACGGTAAAGCGAAGGTAACGCTCGTCTACGATCACGCGCTGCCCAACGTTCCGGGGAAGAGCCTCAAGGGCGTGCTGGTCGAATATGCGCCGGGCGGCACTTCGCCGGCCCATACGCACCCGAAATCCGCCTTCATCTATGCCACGGTGCTGGAGGGCGAGATCCGCAGCCAGGTCAATGACGGACCGGTGACGACCTACAAGGCCGGCGAGAGCTTTTCCGAGAATCCGGGCGACCATCACGCCGTCAGCGAGAATGCCAGCAAGACCAAGCCGGCGCGCCTGCTGGCCGTGTTCGTCGTCGATAGCGACGAGAAAACGCTTACCTTCAACGATAAGTAGCTATTTCCGCGAGCAGGTGCGCTCGACCTCGGACTTGGTGATGACGCCGGTATGATCCTTGTCGAATTCCGCGAAATCCTGGGCGACCAGGGCGCGGAATTCGTCCCAGGTGACCGAGCCGTCGAGATCGTTGTCGGCCGACATCACCGGGTCCGGCTGGTCGGACACCAGGGCGGCATAGGCGTCGACCGGCCGGTCATCGTCGCCGTGGCGCTTGTGCGGGCGGTCATCGTCGGCCGGCTCGTCGAGCCGGTCGCCCGGCCGGGCCTCGTCGTCGCTGCCACGGCCCAGCCCCACGCGCTGGCCGGGTGTGCTGACGCTTAAGTAATGGCCGCCCATGATCTTGAGGCGGTACTTCGACAGCTCCTCCGCCGTCACCTTGCCGTCATGGCGCAGGTCCATCAGCTTGTACTGACGCTCGGCATCGGCAGTCAGCTCCGCGAGGGTAACGCCGCCGGTGTGGCCGGCATCGAGCCGGTCGAACCACATATCGATCGCGTCCTCGCACTTCTGCGGCCATTGCGGCGGCACCAGCGGCTCCCCGTTCAGGCTGAAAGTCGGGCGCGGCGGACCCTCGGGTTCGGAACAGGCGGCAAGAAGGGCCAGGGCAATGAACAGGACGACATGGCGAGTGCTGACCATGGGACTTCAAACTCCGGCGCCGGCGCGATCCTGCGCCGAACTGACTTCAGCGCAACCTAACGCCGATCCGCGTTTGCCGCTATAAAACCCTTCCCCGATGCGCACAAAACCCAAGACCCTTTCATGGACCATGTAACCCGGCGCGAGGCCGCGCGGATCGCGCTGGCGGCCCAGGGCCTGAACCGGGCCCGCCGCCCGGGGCGCAAGACCCGCGCCCATCTGCAGCAGGTGGTCGACCGCCTGGGCCTTCTGCAGATGGATTCGGTCAATGTGCTGACGCGGGCGCACTATATGCCGCTGTTTTCCCGCCTCGGCGCCTATGACCCCGCCATGCTCGATGCGGCGGCCTGGGACCCGAAACGCCGCTCGCTGTTCGAATATTGGGCGCATGAGGCATCGCTGCTGCCGATGTCGCTGCAACCCTATATGCGCTGGCGGATGGCGCGGGCGGAGCGGTTGGACGGAATCTACAAGGGCATTGCCCGGATCGTGCGGGAGAAGCCTCAGTTCGTCGACAACATCTATCGCGCTGTGGAACGCGACGGCCCCGTCGCGGCCAGCGACCTCGACCGCTCGACCCACAAAGGCAGTTCATGGTGGGGCTGGACCGAGACCAAGATCGCGCTGGAATATCTGTTCTGGGCCGGCCGCATCACCACCGCGACCCGGCGCGGCTTCGAACGCGCCTATGACCTGACCGAGCGGGTGATCCCGGAGGTCATCCAGGCCCTGCCGACGCCCGACGAGGCCGACGCCCAGCGCCATCTGATCTGCGTCGCCGCCCGGGCGCTGGGCGTCGCCACCGAACCCGACCTGCGCGATTATTTCCGCCTGGACCCGGCCGACTCCAAGGCCCGGGTGGCCGAGCTGGTCGAGGCCAAGCGGCTGATCCCGGTGACGGTCGAGGGCTGGCGCAACCAGGCCTATCTCGACCCCGACGCCGCCCGGCCCGCCCGTGTCGCCGCCCGGGCGCTGGTGTCACCCTTCGACCCGCTGGTATGGGAGCGCGACCGCGCCGAGCGGCTGTTCGGATTCCGCTATCGCATCGAGATCTACACGCCCGCCCATAAGCGGGAGTTCGGCTATTACGTGCTGCCCTTCGTGCTGGGCGACCGGCCGGCGGCGCGGGTGGACCTCAAGGCCGACCGCAAGGCCGGCGTGCTGCGCGTCGCCGCCGCCCATCGCGAACACCATGCCGATGCCGGCCGTACCGCGCGGGAGCTGGGGGCCGAACTGCGCCTGATGGCGGCTTGGCTCGGCCTGGCCGACGTGGCAACCGAGCATCGCGGCGACCTGGCTCAGGAATTGGGCAAGGCACTTGAAACCGCTGCGTAGTTACGGTCCAAAGAACGATGGCTAAACGGGATTCCTTGGCTATGCGTCTTGCGCTTGCGATCGCTCTGTCGGCCGCGCTGATCCACCCGTCTGCCCGCGCCGCCGTCACGCCCGAGGAGGCCCAGCAGCTCAAATCCACCCTGACGCCAACGGGCGCGGAGCGCGCCGGCAACAAGGACGGCACGATCCCGGCCTGGACCGGCGGCATGACGGTGCCTGCGGCCGGCTACAAGCCCGGCGGCGTGCGACCCGATCCGTTCAAGGACGAGAAGCCGCTCTTCTCGATCACCGCCCGGAACTACAAGGACTATGCCGACAGACTCCCCGAAGGGCAGAAGGCGCTGTTCGAGAAATATCCGGACTATCGGATGGACATCTATCCGACCCACCGGACGGCGGCGGCGCCCCAGCGCGTCTATGACGCCATTTTCGCCAACGCCACCCGGGCCAAGGCGGCGCCGGAAGGCATCGAATACGGCGTGACCGATGCCGCCGGCGGCATCCCCTTCCCGATCCCGAAGAACGGGACCGAGGCGGTGTGGAACCACTTGCTCGCCTTCTGGGGGCCGGCGCGGGAAGACAATATCCGCAACTATGTCGTCTCGTCCGACGGCACGGTTGAGATGTCCAACCAGTTCCATGAGCTGGTCGATTTTCCGTACTACTATCCCGACGCGACGCCGGGTTCGTTCGGCGATTACTACTTCCTGCGCAAGGAGCAATCGGACGGGCCGCCCTCGCTCGCCGGGCGGAGCTATCTGCTGTGGCAGGCGAACGACATCGCCGACCATCCGGTCCAGGCCTGGCAGTACCTGCCGCGCGAACGGCGGGTGCGGAAATCCCCGCTGCTGTCCTATGACACGCCGACGCCCGATGGCGGCGGGATCGAGGCGTTCGACGACTACTACGTCTATTCCGGCAGCCCCGACCGCTATGATTTCCAGCTGTTGGGCAAGCGGGACATGTTCATCCCCTACAACAACAACCGCTTCCACGACACGCCCGAAAGCCAGATCACCGGCAGGCAGCACGCCAATCCCGACACGCTGCGCTATGAGCTGCACCGGGTCTGGGTGGTGGACGGCACGCTGGCGCCGGGCAAGCGCCACCTGGTGCCCCACCGCCGGCTCTACCTGGACGAGGACAGCTGGTTCGCGGTCTATTCCGACCAGTGGGACGCCGACGGCAAATTATGGAAATTCAGCCACGGCACCATGTACCTGGTCCCGGACCTGCCGGCGGTCGTGCTGGCCAGCGAGTTCATCTACGACCTCCAGGCCGGCGGCTATGTCTTCGCCTTCGCCTTCAACAGCGAACGCGAGCCGTACAAGGTGGTGGCGCCGCACGGTGCACGGGAGTTTGCGCCTGAAACGCTGGCGGCTGAGGGGGTTCGGTAGGACCGCTAGAAATTCAGATCCGCGTAGGTCGCGGTGGCAACCTTCAGCATCTCGTGCGCGGGCATCTCGCCCAGCATCACGACGGAGAGTTCGTCGTTCTGCCAGACACAGATCTGCATGTTGCGGCGGCTGGTGAATTCGAACCGGTCGGTGCCGGCGGTCTGGCGCATATACATGGTGAACAGCGTGCCGCCCTTGTCGCGATAGCTGAGCTGCAGAGCCTTATGGCCGTTCCTGTCGGGATAGGCGGAAACGCCGACCAGCCGGTATCCGGCCTTCTCCAGGTTCGGCACCTTGACCGGCACGGCAAGCGCCGCCTGGGCCAGCCCGTCGCGCGCGGCCTCCGCCGAGATGTCGGCGTCGGCATATTGCCGGTCGGCATGAACCTGGCCTGAGCGCACTGCCAGCGCCTCGGCCACCAGCGGGTCTCCCCCGACGCCGGACATTTGCGGATAGACGATGACGGCGGCGACGATCGCCGCGGCCAGCGCCATGGCGGCCGGCAGGAAACGGCGAGTGGAACGCGCCGGCTGGGCGGCCGGGCGCGGCCGGGTCACCATCTGGCGCAGGCCGTCCGGCACCGGCTGCTCGATCAGCGGACCGTAGATACGGGCGATCATGTCCTTGTCGAGAATCAGCCGCTCGACCCGCTCGGACAGTTCGGGCGACGCAGCGATGACCGCGGCGACGGCAACGTCGCGCGCCTCGTCCAGCTCGCCATCGATGAAGGCGTTCAGATCCTCGTCGGTGAGGACAATCCTGTTCATCGTCAATTCACTGCCTTCTTGCCCGGAAACGGGACCACCGGTCCCTTATCGGGTGCGATCTCTCCGTCCAGCCGGGCGCGCAACTGGGTGCGCGCACGGGCCAGCCGCGACATGACGGTGCCGATCGGAATATCGAGCTGCTCCGCAACGTCACGGTAACTATGTCCCTCCAGTCCGATCAGCAACAAAATCTGCCTATGCTCAAAGCTCAGATCGCTCATCGCCTCGACCAGATCCTTGGCCGTGCCGCGGTCCGCCGGCAACACGCTGAGTTCGATCAGGTTCAAGGAATCGTCCAGCTCGACATGCGCACCCCGGCGGCGTTTCTGCCGCAATGAATCCAGATAGAGATTATGCAGGATCGAGCTCAGCCAGCCGGACATATGGGCCGGGTCGGCGAGCGACGCGCGGTTTTTCAGCGCGCGTTCGATACAATCCTGTACCAGATCATCCGCCATGCTCATATCCCGCAACAGGGCGATCGCGTAGCGCCGCAGACGCGGCAGGGCAGCCAGCACCGCGGCCGAAAACGCATCTGCGTCCGCGCCCTTTCCAACCTCGGCATTCGTTTTCGCCCCTGCACCAGAGTCCTGAGCCGGCTGCTTTTTTGGAAATCGCAGGATCACCTGTCGCAGTCGCCTCCGGTCCACCGAAACCAACCCTGGAACCTTCGGCCCGGCCTCATGCCGCGCCGCCCAGGGAAACGTTACCCATACCGACGATCCACAGCGAGATTTATTCCATTACCAATCCACACCGCGAGCCCGGCATTTACATCGACCCGCTATGCGCCGGAGCCGTGATACGATATCGCTCACCCATGCCTGACAGGACCGAACCACGCCTGCCGCCATGCGCCTGAAATATTGCCTTGCCGCTGCCGGCATCGCGGCCGTTTCCGCGCATGCGGCATGGGCCGACCCGTTCGACGATCTGCAGGTGCGCTGGAACAGCACGGTAACGGTCAGCACCTCCTACGCGCTTCACAACGCGCTGCCTGCCGCGGCCAACTACTGCGCGCTGGGCGCCCGCGAATCGCTGATCCGGGACATGGACGGCGCCTGCGTCTACGGCGCCGGGTTCCACACGGCGCGCGTCGACCTGCTGTCCCAGCTCGATGTCGACGCCACCGATTTCGGGCTGCATGCCAGCGCCGCCGGCTGGTATGACGGGATCGACAACAATGACGACGGCGCCAGGCCCGGCTCCTACCGGGCGGCCGAAACCTCCGAGCTCGGCGGCCACAACCTGGAGTTGTTCGAGGCGTTCCTGCACGGCGCGGTCGATCTGGGCAAGGACATGCCCCTGTCCTTCCGCCTCGGCCGCCACAGCCTGTCCTGGGGCGAAACCCTGTTCTTCCAGAACAACGGCATCGCCGCGGGCCTGTCGCCGGTCGACACCTATATGGTGCAGAGCCCGTCCGACTATCACGCCAGGGACATGCTGCTGCCGGTCGATCAGCTGTCGGCGAGCTGGGGCGTGACCGACGACCTGACGATCCAGGCCTATTACCAGTTCGAGTGGCGACGCAGCCGGATCGACCCGAACTATGCCTATATCGACCCCAACAACGTGCTGGGGGCCGAAGGAACCAGCCTCCTCAGCCTGACTGTCCCCAGGCGCGGCACATTTTATTACCGGCGCGGCGGCGACGTGGCACCGGATTCGACCGATCAGTATGGCCTGTCGCTCAAATGGCGCCGCGGCGACTTCGATATCGGCCTCTACGCGCTGAGCTATGACGCGAAGACGCCGAACATCGAATATTACCCCAATGCGGGCCCCATCTACGGGCCGTCGGTCGGCGGATACGATCTGGAATTCCCGACCGGTATCGAGATTTACGGCCTAAGCCTGGCCGGACCGTTGGGCGACGCGGTGTTCGGCGCGGAGGTCTCGGGCCGGCGCAACATGCCGCTGGTGAATGGCGGCGTCTTCTCGTTCCCCGGCAGGCTCCACCCCCTGACCTATGAGGGCGAGGAGGGGCAGAGCTTTCCTTTGGGCGATACGCTGCACGGCCAGTTCTACTGGATCTACACCGTGCCGCCGGTTCCATTCCTGCCGGACGGCGCCACCTGGCGGGGCGAGATCGCGGCCAACCACCTGATCGATACGACCGCCAATTCCAGCCAGCTGACGCCGGGCCGCACCCGTACCGCCGCTGCCTTCCGCACCGTGTTCGAACCGCAATTTTTCCAGGTGCTGCCCCGCCTCGACATCACCGTGCCGGTCGGGTTCGGCTGGAATTTCCTCGGCCTGTCGCAGACCGACGCGGCGATGAACCGGGGCACCGGCGACATCGATCTGGGCGTTACCGCGACCTTCGACCAGGCCTGGAAGGGCGCGGTCACCTACACCCATTATTTCGGCTGGTCGAAATTCCCGCCGGTCGGCAGCGGCGGCCCGCAGCAGCCGCTGGGCAACTGGGACTATATCCAGGTCAGCGTTTCGCGGTCGTTCTAGCCGTTCCCGCAGGCTCAGAGCGTCTGCCGGCCCAGAAAATCCCCGATATATCCGGCAATCTCAGCGGCATGCGTCTCCAGCGCGAAATGGCCGGCATCCAGGAAATGGACTTCCGCATCAGGCAGGTCGCGCTTAAAGGCCTCAGCGCCGGGAGGCAGGAAGAAGGGGTCGTTCCGGCCCCAGACCGCGAGCAGCGGCACCTGGCTTCTGCGGAAATACTCCTGAAAAGCCGGATAGAGCGCGACATTGGTACGATAGCTCAGCACCAGGTCGAGCTGGATCTCCTCCGCCTCCGGCCGGTGCATGTAGCCGATATCGAGCGTGTAGCCGTCGGGCGAGACACGATGCTCCGGCGCGCCATGGTGGTACTGGAAGCGGATGGCGTCGTCTGAGAGGGATGCGCGGCATGCCTCGCGGCGTTCGGGCGTCGGCTCCCGCCAATAGGCCTGCCACGGCTCCCAGCCTTTGCTGAAACCTTCGACATAGGCATTGCCGTTCTGGCTCACGATTGCCGTGACCCGCTCGGGATGCTTCATCGCAAGGCGCAGGCCTGTCGGCGCGCCGTAATCGAAGATGTAGATGGCATACCGCTTCAGCCCCAGCGCATCGACGAAGCCGCCGATGACGTCAGCCAGACGGTCGAAGGAATATTCGAAGTTTTCCCGCTCAGGCGCCTTGGTGTTGCCGAAGCCCGGCAGGTCGGGTGCGATGACGCGATAGCGATCGGCCAGCAGCGGGATCAGGTCGCGGAACATATGACCCGATGTCGGAAAGCCGTGGAGCAGCAGGATGACCGGCGCATCGGCGGGGCCGGCCTCGCGATAGAACACCTCGACCTCGCCGACCGTCTGGGTTGCGTACGTCATGTTCATATGAGCCTCCATCAGTTGATCCATGGCGGGAACATATCCCCTTCCATTTGACGAGAGCAGACTGCGATGGTGGGATATTTCCTTCCATAATTCGGAAACTGTGTATTGAAGGTTCCGCGCAGTATCGTCGCTTTTCGCAGGCGAACCGAGTTAAGGTCGCGTCAAATAACGAGGACCTGTAAGCGATGCCGATTCCGCGTTTCACCGCCATAAGCCTCGCGATTCTGATGATCGCCGGCTGCGCGCCCAAAGCTCCCGACACGCCCGCCGGCGCCGGCCCCTATGTCTGCAAGCACGAGGGGGCGCCGCCGAAGCTGCGCAGCGACCTGCCGCTGAGCGCCTTCGCGGCGAATCGCCAGATCAACTGGCCGAAAGACAACGGTTTCGACCCACCGAAGCTGAAGGTCATCGTCCAGCCGGGCGAGCTGCTGGACCGGTTCGGCGACACGTGCGGCACGTTCCTGAGCCCCAGAGGCGCATCCTATAGCGGCCGCGCCCTGCCCTATCAGTGCCAAGGCTATGCCTACACCGTGTACCGTGTGGTGAAGCCTCTCACCGTCATCATCGGCACCGCTGCCCCGGCCTTTGGTGAGCGGGGCGGCGCGGTCCAGCTCCAAACGTCCGAACAGGTCGGCCAACTTCTGGCGGAGGGCGTGCTGGAGAAGGTGACGGATGCCCCGCCGCTATCGTGTGATGCGCATTGACCGGGCTCGTTATCGAACGGGCCGCGGACCCGACCGACGACGTCCGCCTGCTGATCGGCGAGCTCGACGCCGAACTGTTGCAGCGCTACCCGCCCGAGCAGCGCCATGGGCTGAAGCTCGATGCGCTTTTCCAGCCCCATATCCGCTTCTTCACCGCCCGGCTGGACGGACAGCCCGCCGGCTGCGGCGGCATTGCCCTGTTCGCTGACTTCGCCGAACTGAAGCGCATGTATGTCCGCCCTGCCGCACGCGGGCGGGGCGTCGCCGATGCCATCCTGGCACGGCTGATCGCGGAAGCTGTGAAGGACGGATCGAGGTTGGTGCGCCTTGAAACCGGTACGGGGCAGGCCGCCGCAATACGTTTCTACCGGCGTGCAGGCTTTGAACCGTGCACCGCCTTCGAGCCCTACAGATCGATGCCGCCCGCCAGTATCGTCACGAGCCTGTTCATGGAAAAGCGGCTCTAAACCTCTGTTCCCTCCCCCGCGATCAGCCTGTACCCGATGCCCATCTCGGTGCGGATGATCTCGTTTTCGCCGATCCGGTCGCCGAGCTTCTGGCGCAGCGCGCGGACATAGACGCGCAGATACTGGACGTCGTCCGCCTTGTCGTCGCCCCAGACGCGCCGCAGCAGGAAGTCGTGGGTCAGGATCTTGCCGGCATGCTCCGTCAGGAGGCGCAGAATGTCGTATTCGGTCGGCGACAGCTTGATCTCGTGGTCGCCCCGCGTGACGCGGCGACTGACCAGGTCGATGGTGAGATCGCCGGCCTTTAGCACCGGCTGGGTGCCCTGGGCCTGATAGCGGTGGCGCAGCGCCACGCGGATGCGGGTCACCAGCTCGGCCATGCCGAAGGGCTTGGTGATATAGTCGTCGGCGCCCAGTTCCAGCGCCCTCACCTTGCCCGCCTCGTCGCTGCGCACCGACAGCACGATGATCGGCACCGATGAGGTCTTGCGCACCTCTTCGATCACCTCGATGCCGCTGCGGTCGGGCAGGCCGAGATCGAGGATGATGAGGTCGAACGCCTCCTGTTCGATCCGCTTCAGCGCGATGGTCGCGGTTCCCGCCTCGGCGATTTCGAATTTCTGCGGAACCAGCGTGGTCTTCAGCAGGCGGCGGATCTGCGGCTCGTCATCGACGACGAGTATCTTGGACGGGCTAGCCGACATGGGCTTCTACTCGGGAAATTGACTCGGTGATAGGCTCGGCCTTGGCCAGCCGGATGGTGAAGATCGCCCCCGACCGGTCCTGCCGGTTTGCCGCGACGATGGTGCCGCCCATCGCCGTGACGAAGCCGCGGCAGATCGGCAAGCCGAGACCGGTTCCGGCGCGGGTCCGGTCCTCGGCCTCAAGCCGGGTGAACTTGTTGAAGATCGCCTCCAGCGACGCCTCGGGAATCCCCGCGCCCTCGTCGGTCACCTCAATCGCCACCGTGTCGCCATCGGCATAGCCGGCGATGCGGATCGCGGTGCCCTTGGGCGTATATTTGGCGGCGTTGTCGAGCAGATTGAAGGCCACCTGCTCCAGCAGCGCCATGTCCGCCATCACCATCGGCAGGTCGGGCTTCAGATCGATGTCGACATGGTGGTTGGCGAGGAGCGGCCGGGCCCGGTCGAGGGCGACGCCGATCGCGTCCCCTGCATCGGTCGGCTCCAGCTTTACCGTCAGCCCGCCGGACTCCAGCCGGGTCATGTCGAGCAGGTTGCCGACGAAGCGGTTCAGCCGCTCCGCCTCATCCTGGGCCGAGGCGATGAGGTCCGCCCTGGTGGCGGGGTCATAGGTCTCGCCGAAGCTGCGCAGACCCGACAAGGCGCCGATGATGGTGGAGAGCGGCGTGCGCAGATCATGCGAGACGGACGTCAGCAGAGCGTTGCGCAGCCGTTCGGTCTCGGCCTGGAGGCGGGCCTGGTCGACATCGTCGGCCAGCCGCACACGCTCGATCGCCACAGCGGCCTGGTCCAAAAGCGCATCCAGCAGCCGGCGCTCGTCGGGGGAGAGCAGCGGCGGCTTCTCACGCAGGATACCGACGACGCCCAGCGCGCCGCGCCCGGTCTGGATCGGCAGGAACAGGCGCCGGCCGCCGGGCAAAGTGTCCGAACCGCGGCCCGCGACATGATTATGCGTCCAGCTCCAATCCGCCGCCGCCATGTCGGCCGCGTCCAGCGTATCCTCCGGCGGGTAGCCGGCGTGGATCTGGAGGCCGGTCGTCCCCGGCAGCAGGATCACCACGTCGCAGGAGAGCATGGCGGCGACCTGATAGGTGATCAGCCAGGTCAGGTTCTCAAGCGAGCCGGTACCGGCGATCTTGCGGCTGAAGGCGTAGAGCTCGGCGGTGGTCTTGGCGCGCGCCGCCATGTTCTGGGTCTGGCGCTGCTTCTGGGCGGTGAGGTTGGAAACCACCAGCGCCGCGATCAGGAAGAAGACCAGAGCGACGACATTGGACGGGTCGGCGATGGTGAAGGTGTGGACCGGCGGCAGGAAGAAGAAGTTGTAGGAGGCGACCGAAAGCAGCGCGGTCATGATCGACGGCCACAGGCCGTAGCGCTGGGCGCTGAACAGAACCGCCGTCAGGAACACCAGCGCCAGGTTCTGCACCGAGACCAGCGTGTCGATCAGGGTGGAGACGCCGACAGCCACCGCCACCATCAGGATGCTGAACAGATAGGCGCGAGGCTGGACGACCGTGCGCGCGGGTTCGGTGCGCAGCGACGGGCTCTTGCGCACCGGCGCCTGCGGCTCCCCGGCGATGACATGGACGCTGATCGCCTCCGAGCTGCGCACCAGATCGCGCACCACCGAGCCGTGCAGCATCTCGAACCAGCGCGAGCGCTGCGACTTTCCGACGACGATATGGGTGACGTTGTTGGCCTTGGCGTACCCCAGAATATCGTCGGCGATGCCCGCGCCCGGGATAGTGATCGCTTCACCGCCCAGCCGCTCGGCCATGCGCAGGGTTTCGGCGACCGTGTCGCGCTGCGCCTCGCTGAGCACCGAATGGCGCGGCCCCTCGATATAGAGCGCGGTCCATTTCGCCTTCAGCCGGTCGGCGATGCGGCGGGAATAGCGCAGCAGCTCGGCCGCGCGCGGATCCTCGCTGACGCAGACGAGCACGCGGTCGCTGGCCGCCCAAGGGCCCTCGATCGCATGCGCCTGCATA
>Ga0207694_10003179_pt1 | contig 13105 bp, 12 predicted proteins | sample KBSC34metaG_FD_184353 | JGI IMG/M metagenome (GOLD analysis project Ga0207694, IMG submission 184353) | Corn rhizosphere microbial communities from Kellogg Biological Station, Michigan, USA - KBS C3-4 metaG (SPAdes) (version 2) | ecosystem: Host-associated > Plants > Roots > Rhizosphere > Soil...
CCACCTCACACAGCCTGGGCGTGGCCCTGGTCTGGTGGCCGGCTGCCGCGGTGCTCGCTTTTGCGTACGCCGCGGTCGCGGCCCGGCTCTATCGCGACAAAGTCTGACGGCAGGCCTGAAGGCCTGCAGCCACGATTGCCAGGACGGACTACGACGCGTCGACGATGGTGACCGTCCCGAGATTCAGCTCGCGCACGCCCTTCTCGATCTGCGACAGGTCGCCGACGATCACCCAGACGATCTGCGACGGGCGGATGAACTTGCGCGCGGCGGCGTCGAGCTCCGCCTCCTTGAGCCCGCGCACGCGGCTCGCGTAGGTCGAGAAGTAGTCGTCCGGGTAGCCGTAGTTGACGATCTGAATCGCGGCGGCCTCGAGCGACTGCAGCGTCGCCCACCGGCCTGGCAGTCCCAGCGTCTGCGTGCGCATGATGCTGGCGAATTCCTCGCCGCGGATCGGCCGCGTGCCGGCGATGTCGCCGAGCTCCTTGATCACCTCGGCGACGCTCTCCTTCGTCTTGTCGGTCTGCACCGGCGCCAGCACGAACAGCGGCCGCTGCCCGCGCGCGTCCTGCAGCACGCCCTGCGTGCCGTAGCTCCAGTGCTTGTCCAGCCGCAGGTTGCGATTGAGGCGCGACGTGGCAAGCCCGCCGAAGTTGCGCATCACGGTGTCGATCGCCAGGTCTTCGGGCTGCCCGCCCGGCTCCGACACGTGACCCGCCAGAATGACCGACTGCGGCGCGCCCGGCCGATCGATCAGATACACGCGGCCGCCGGCCGTCGCGCCCACCGTGGCCATGCGCTTGGCGGGCGCCTTCCCCGCTTTCCACGTGCTGAACGCTTTCTCGAGCTCTGGAACCACCGCGGCGAGCGTCGTGTCGCCGGTGACGATCAGCGTCGCACTTCCAGACTGGAACCAGGCGCGGTGCCACGCCACGAGGTCGTCGCGCGTCATCGCCGCAACGGTGCGCTCGAACCCGGAACCGCTCAGCGGATTGCCGTACCCGTGCGTGGCGCCATAGAGCAGCGCCGGAATCGTGCGTGTGGCAGCCTGCACGGGCGTGGCCTTCTCCTGCCCGATCTGCGCTAGTCGGCGCTTCTTCGCCAGGTCGACCATCGCTTGCGGAAACGACGGGCGCAGGACGACGTCGGCGTAGATGGCGAGCGCGGGAGCCAGCGTGCTCGACAGCGCCTGCAGCCGCACGAACGACAGGTCGAGTGAGCTGCCGGTGGTGATGCGCGCGCCAATGGCGTCGAGCTCGTCGGCGATGCGGAACGTGTCGCGCGTGCTGGTGCCATCCTTGAGGAGGTCGAGCGCGAGCGACGCGGTGCCTGCCTTCTCCGCCGAATCCGCCGCATACCCCGCGTCGACCGCGAGCGACACGTTGACGAGGGCGCTCGAATGACGCTCGAGCAGCATCACCTTGAGGCCGTTGCTGAGGGTGGCGCGCTGGACTGTCGGAAACGTGACATCCGGCGGGTCGCCGAGCGGCGGCACCACGGACCGATCGAGCGTCGACTGTCCGGGCTGCAGCGCGGGATACGGCGACACGAGCAGCGTGTAGGGCGGCGCCTCGAGCCAATTCTGCCCCGTGGCGCGCACATCTGCGGCGGACGATGTCGCCGCAATCTGCAGGCGCTCGAGGTAGCCGTCCGGCCTGCCGTCGAAGGTCATGCTCTCCGCGAGAATGTCCGAGCGTCCGCCGAATCCGCCCAGACGCTCCGCGCCACGCGTGAAGTCCGCCACGATGCGGCTGCGCGCGCGCTGCAGCTCCGCTTCGGTTGGCCCCTGTTTCAAGAGCTCCGCCACGACCGCATCCATCTCGCGTTCGACGCGCGCCGGATCCGCGCCGCTCTTGACGGTGGCGGTGATGACGAACAGGCTCGCAAGAGAAGCCGGTTCGACGCTGGCGGTCACGGCCGTCGTGAGGTCGAGGTCGTAGACCAGCCGGCGATCGAGGCGCGCGCTGCGGGAGCCGCTGAGCACGCTGGCGAACACTTGCAGACGCGGGATGTCGGCGTCGCGCCACGCCGGTGCGTGATACGCGCGGTAGATGCGCGCCTGCGGAACGCGGTCGAACATCGAGTCGCGCATCGGCGCATCGAGCTTCGGCACCCACTGCTCCAGCCGTTCTACCGGCGGCCCGGCCGGAATGCCGTCGAAGTACTTCTTCACCAGCGCCAGCGCGCGCTCGGGGGTGATGTCGCCCGCCAGCGCCAGCACGACGTTGTTCGGGCCGTAGTAGCTCGCGTACCACTCCTTCACGTCCGGCAGCGACGCGGCGTTCAAATCCTCCATGCTGCCGATCACCGGCCAGCTGTACGGATGACCCTTCGGGTACATCTGTTCGAAGATGTGATTGAACACGCGTCCGTACGGCTGGTTCTCGCCCTGCCGCTTCTCGTTCTGCACCACGCCGCGCTCGCGCTCGAGCATGGCTTGGTTGATCTGCGGCGCGAGGAAGCCCAGGCGATCAGCCTCGAGGAACAGCGTGCGTTCGAGGGCGGGCGTCGGCACGTCCTCGAAAAAGTTGGTGCGGTCCTGGTTCGTGGTGCCGTTCCGGTTGTTGGCTCCCAGGTCGTCCATCGCCTCGCGGAAGCCACCAGGGTGGTGCTGCGAACCATTGAAGAAGAAGTGCTCGAAGAGATGCGCGAAGCCGGTCTTGCCCGGGCGCTCGTTGCGCGAGCCGACGGCGTAATAGAGATTCACGCCGACCACCGGCACCGCGTGATCGGTGTGTACGACCAGCGTGAGCCCGTTCTCGAGCACGAACTTCTGATACGGAATTTCCACGGCCTTGCGGTCGAACACGGGCCGCGCGGCCTGGCCTCCGAGCGACGCGACGGCGGCCACGACCAGAAGCCCCATGAGCGACAGGCGCCGGCGCAGGAGGAATGGCATGCGCTGAATCCTATCGTGTTCGGTGCAGCCGGACTGGCCGTTGTGACTGGTGAAGCCCTCCCCCGGGGATCACCATGTTCCTATTGCTCGGCAGTCCGTTCGACCTCTGTTGCACGCGCGTGGCCTGGGCGCTTCGAGCGCGCGGGTATGACGCGGAGATCATCGAGAACCCGCTGACGTCTCCAGCTCGACTGTCGTGGCACCTGCGCGACGACGGAGCTGATTCCAGCTTTTCTCCTTCTCGAACGGCGACTACCGTGACGCCGATCGAGGGGGTGCTGGTTCGATCGGCAGGCTGGATGGACCCGTCGGATTGGTCATCCAGCGACTTCTCATACGCCATCGCCGAAACACAGGCTGCATTGCTCGCGTGGCTGTGGAGCCTGCAGTGCCCTGTGGTGAACCGCTATGACGCAGCGCTCTGGTATCGCCCGCGTCCGCCCCTGGCGGCGTGGCGGCCGGCGCTCGCAGCGGCGGGTCTGGCCATTCCGTCCACGATCCTCACGAACATCGCGGAGCAAGCGCGCGCCTTCGGGGCCGACGCGGCGGCGTGCGGCGCGCCCGGCCTCGTTTACACACCGCTGACCGGCGCGGCGACGTACCTCGTGGCCACCGAACGCGACTGGGCCGGCATCGACGCGCTGCAGGCGCACGCACCGGTGTGTCTTTCCCTGCCACACGAAGAGCCCGAGCGTGCCCTCGTCGCCGGAGATCTCGTCATGTGGCACCGCACCCCCTCACCGGCGGCCGCGCGGCTCGAGCCCGCGCTGCGGCAGTTCGCGCGCGGCGCCGGGCTCACATTCGTCGAGGTCGCCGTGGCACTCACCGCCGAAGGTCTCCGCGTCGTCGGCGTGGATCACCAGCCGCGCATCGACGACTTCGATCCGTCCTCTCAGCACGCCATCGTCGGCGCGCTCGTCGACCTGCTGACCGCCCGCGCGACGGCGCTGAGGAGGGTGTCGTGATTCTCGTCTGCGGCGGCATCGCGGATCGTGTGACGGAACTCGTGTGCGCGCGCCTCGACGCGTGCGGCTATCCGTATCGGCTGCTGGACTTCGGTCTGTATCCGGCCGGCTATCAGATCGAGTGGCGCTGGCGCGGCCGATATCCGGAAGGCCGCATCGTGGGACCCGGCTGGACGCTCGAGCTCTCGGATCTCTCCGGTGTGTACGTGCGATACCTCGGCCCCGAGGGGCGCGCGGCGCTCCCTGACGTGGCCGAGGACCTGGCGCCCGCACTCTTCGCCGAATACGACGCGGCGTTCGGACTGCTGCTCGAAGACCTGCCGTGCCTGGTGGTGAACAAGCTGGGACCCGGGCTGTCGAACCACAGCAAACCGTATCAAGCGCAGCTCCTCGGCCACTGCGGGATCCGCACACCCGAAACGCTCGTGACGACCGACCCGGCAACGGCTCGCGCGTTCTACGACCAGCATCGCGGCGACGTCATCTACAAATCGCTCAGCGGCGTGCGGTCGATCGTGCGCCGGCTCGGCCCAGCGCAGCTCGAACGGCTGCCGCTGCTCGCGCACGGACCGGCGCAGTTTCAGGCGTTCGTTCCAGGCGACAACGTGCGTGTCCACACCGTCGGCGACGACCTGTTCGCCACGCGCGTCCGATCCGACGCCGTCGACTATCGCTATGCGAAGCGCGAGGGCGCGGAGATGGCGATGGAGGCGTTCGAGCTGCCGCCGGCGGTGGCCGAGTCGTGCCTGCGCGCCTCGCGGGCGCTCGGCCTGCCGCTGGCAGGCATCGACTTCAAGTTGACGCCCGACGGCGACTACGTCTGCTTCGAGGTCAACCCCTCGCCCGGCTTCCTGTTCTACGAGCAGTACACCGGGCAGCCGATCAGCGCGGCGCTCGCCGATCTGCTGCTCGCCGGCCGTTCATCCGCTTCCCCCCACTAGAGGAGTACGTTCATGGCTGAACCGAACAATCCGTCCAAGGAACCCTTCGTGTCTCCGGAAGATCGGCCGGAGGTCAAACTCAATCCCGACACACCGATTTCCGAACTGCGCGTGCGCGATCTGGCCGCCATCGTCGGTGCGGCGTCCGGCAGCACGAAGAGCCCCTTCGAGGCGGGCAAGACGCCGCTGAAGGACTTCTTCGACAAGCCGTTCCCGGAAACGACGAAGGACTTCATCAAGGAGATCAAGCCGGAGAAGCTCGAAAAGCTCGAGATCAAGGAGTTCAAGGGGGAGAAGCACGAGAAGCTGGAGAAGCGTGAGAAGTTCGAGAAGCCGGAGATCAAGGAGTTCAAGCACGAGAAGATCGAGGTGCAGGAGCCGGTCTTCGACCCCGGGCGCATTCCCGGACCGGATCCGCGAATCGAACAGCTCGTCCAGGCCGTGTCCGGCCTGGCCCAGCAAGTTGGCCAGCTCGCGAATCAGGTTGCCGAGATCAGGAAGAAGGTCGGCTGAGACGCCGGCCTGTCGCGACATCCACCCCTCCGACTCGCGTGGGACCGATGGCCGTTCCGAACGGTCGCGGCTACCATTACGAACACATCCGGCCGCCCACGCGAGCTTCGGAGGGAGGAATCAATGAATCGCATTGTCATCGCGGCGCTCGTCGTCATCGGTGCCGTGTCCGTCACCCGCGCGCAACAGGCCGTCCCCGAGATCCCGTTCGACTCCGTTCCGAACTTCTTCAAGCTGCCGCCCGACATCAATTTCGGCGAGGACGCCGGCGTGGCGCTCAATTCGAAGGGGCACATCTTCGTCTACACGCGCTCGAACAGCGCCACCGGCGCCGCCTACCGCGGCGCCGCATCGCAGCTCCTCGAGTTCGATCAAACCGGCAAGTTCGTCCGCGAGATCGGCAAGGGGCTCTACGCGTGGGCGTTCGCGCACGCGGTGCGCGTGGACAAGGACGACAACATCTGGGCCATCGACAAGGGCTCTGACATGGTCGTGAAGTTCAACCCGGAGGGGCACGTCACCATGGTGTTCGGGCGCAAAAAGGAAGCGTCCGATCTCGAGGCCGAGCCGTGGGAACGCAATCGCAACCCGCCGCTGCCGCCCATCGACGGCAACTTCCGCCAGCCGACCGACGTGGCGTGGAACGCGCAGGGCGACATCTTCATCAGCGACGGCTACGTGAACTCGCGTGTCGCGAAGTACGACAAGAACGGCGACTGGGTGAAGAGCTTCGGCGAGCCCGGTTCAGGCCCCGGCCAGTTGAACACGCCGCACTCGATCGCCGTCGACGCCCAGGGCAACGTCTACGTGGCCAACCGCGGCAACGTGCGCATCGAGGTCTACAACAGCAACGGCGACTATCTCCGCCAGATCAAGCTCGACGTCCCGGTCCCCGCGGATGCGCGTCCCGCCATCGGCAACCGGCTGGCGCCGAATGCCACACCCGGCACGCAGAGCGCCGGGGCGCCGTGGGCTATCTGCATCACGCCGGGGCCGAATCAGGTGCTCTACGCCGCCGACGCGTTCCCGGGGCGCATCTACAAGCTGTCGCTCGACGGCAAAATCCTCGGCGTGCTCGGCAAGTCCGGCAAGCAGTTGAAGCAGTTCGGCTGGATTCACGAGATCGCGTGCCCGTCCGAAAACGAGCTGTACGTCGCCGAGATCCTGAACTGGCGCGTGCAGAAGCTGCAGCTGCGGCCGGCCGCCTCGGGCACCAGGTAGGGCGACGTGGACAACGCGGCGGCCCTTCCCCGGACGGTTGCCACGAGGGGCCAGCAGATTCGTGCGGTGGTGTCGGCCTCGGTCGGCACCACCATCGAGTGGTACGACTTCTTCCTTTACGGCGTCGCGGCGGCGTCCGTCTTTCCGCAGAAATTCTTTCCCGCGTCGGACCCGTTCGTCGCGACGATGCTGTCGTTCACGACGTTCTTCCTGGGATTCGTGGCGCGGCCGATCGGCGCCGCCATCTTCGGCCACTTCGGCGATCGCGTCGGGCGCAAGAAACTGCTCGTGTTCACGATGATCGTGATGGGCGCGTCCACGATGGCCGTGGGCCTCACGCCCAGCTACGAAGTGATCGGCATCTGGGGCGCGGTGCTGCTCACGATCGGCCGGATCCTGCAGGGACTCGCCATCGGCGGCCAGTGGAGCGGGTCGGTGTTGATGGCCGCCGAATGGACCGATCCGAAGCGGCGAGGCTTCACGACCAGCTTCGCGCAGCTCGGCGCGCCCGGCGGCATGGTGCTCGCCAACGGCGCGCTGGCGCTGATGACCGGGCTCACCTCCGATCAGGGCTTCCTCGAGTGGGGGTGGCGCGTCCCCTTCCTCGCCAGCGTGGCCCTTGTCATCACCGGCTTCTATATCCGCTCGGGCGTACAGGAGACGCCGGTCTTCGAAGAGCTGAAGAAGACTGGCGCGATCGTGAAGGCGCCGATCGCGCAGGTGCTGCGGTACCACGCCAAGGAGGTGGCGCTGTCGGCGCTGCTCCGCACCAGCCAGCAGGTGTGCTTCTACATCTACACGACGTACGTGATCGCCTATGCCACCACGGAGCTCCACTTCGGCCGCGGCCTGGTGCTGAACATGGTGATGGTGATGGCGGTGATCTCGTGCCTCGCCAATCCGCTGTTCGGGCACCTCTCCGATCTCTACGGCCGCCGCACCATCACCGCCATCGGTTGCACCCTCATGATCGCGTTTCCGTTCCTGTACTTCCAGATGCTCGACACGCGATCGCTGCCGCTCGTGTTCCTCGCCATCATCCTGTCGAACCCGCTGCAGGACATCCAGTACGGACCGCAGGCCGCCTTCATCTCCGAGAGCTTTCCGGCGTCCGTGCGCTACAGCGGCTCGTCACTCGGTTATCAGCTGGCCTCGATCACGGCCGGGGGACCGGCGCCGATCGTCGCGGCGCTGTTGCTGAAGCAGTACGGCAGCTCCACCCCGATCGCCTGGTACATCTCGATCTGTTCGGTGATCAGCCTGGCGTGCTGCTTCCTGCTGCCGGAACACCGGGGCCAACGCGATCGGGAATGAACATAAGATCCGCGGTCATCGACCTCGAGGGCGGGCTCGATCGCTCCGCCGATGGCCAAGCTGCACGGGGTGGCGAAGCTCGGTGCGCAGCTCGTGCGCGACGGGGCACGTGGTGCTCTCGGGCGGGCTGTTCAACGAACGGTTCGCCGCTTACCTCTCCTCGCTCTAGTCAGGCCCACGTTTTGCAGCGCCTCTCCACGCGGAGGATGTGTATGGTCACGGAGCGGCTGAGCAGCTATTGGATGCTCGTCCTTCTCGTTGTCGCAGCGTTTACGGTGTCGGGCTGCGCGGCGATCGCGGGCATCTTCAAAGCGGGCGTCTGGACGGGTGTGGTGATGGTCGTGATCCTGATCGCGATCGTCGGATTCATCGCCACCCGGATTCGCGGCTGAGTTCGTCGCGCGCTCGGGGCACAATGTCCCGGTGGACTTCGACGCCAACTGGCTCTTCCTCTCGTTGATCCCCGGTGGCGTCGGGTTCGTGCTGCTGACGTACGGGAAGAAGGAGGGACGCTGGCCACACGCGGTGGCGGGCCTGCTGTTCCTGGCGTACCCCTACTTCACCAGCTCGATCACGTCGCTCGTCAGCGTGGGCCTCGCCATCGGAGCCGCTCTCTACTTCGCCGTGCAGCAAGGCTGGTAGATGGTCGGGCACATCTGAAGAGGCGCCCACTGAAGGCGGCCCCACGACGAATTGACCGCGTCAGCGGCGGAAGCCGACGCCTTCTTTGAGCAGCCGCTCGTACTGCCCGGGATCCTGATTGTTCTCGGCGCAGACGTACTCCTGCACGCGCGTGCCTTCGCGCAGCATCATCGTGCTACGGATCGTCCACGGCTTCGTCAGCACCTTGGGATCTTCGATCGTCGCCTCGAAGTCGATCCGGTCCTTGCTCACGCGCGTATAGCGCTCCACCAGGTGCAGATCCTCGGAGTGGAACGTGCCGGTGCCGGTCAGCCACGTCTTGTCGTTGAAGCTGACGACGTCGACGACCAGCGTATTGCCCTCCCAACGCGCGACCGAGTCGCCCAGGTATGTCGGCGCGAGGTCGGTGGGATGTGACTCGCCGATGGGAATCGAGCGGAATACGTTCATGTACTCGTACATGAACACGATCCGCTTCGGCGTCTGGACGATCTCGATCGGAAACAGACTGACCATCAACAGGCGTGGTACGCCTGGTGGCAGGCACAGCGCGGCGGGATCGTCGATGCCGCGCTTGTTGAACGACTCGAGCACGCGCGCCGCAGCCCACGGCTGATACGGTGCCGCCTCGGTAATCACCTGCTGCGATCCAAGACTTGGCGGCGCGCTCGGATCCTTGCCGGTGCCGCCGACGCCGAGTCCGTTGTTGGCGTCCTCCCACTTGCCAGGGCGCGTGCTGCTTCCCTGCCAGACCCCGGTGAGATCAGGCTTTCCGTCGGCGGCGCGAGGAACCGCGGCCTGGGCGGCGAGGCTAAAGCCTCGCCCTACGGGAAGCACCACCGCCAACGCGAGGGCAAGCCAGTACGTCGCGCGCATCACGGCACCTTCACCGCGGGCGCCGCGCCGCCGTCGCCGGTCCCGGCCGGCGGGCCGAAGAACAGCTTGTTGCCGTCGGCAAACGTCACCTCGCGCGAATGCGCGAGCGGCCCTCCCAGGCGGGCGCGCCACGCGAAGACGGTCACCGTGTCGCCCACCTTCATGGTGACGTCGCGCTTCCAACCGGTGCGATACAGCACGTTGGGCGGATAGCCTTCCAGCTTCCAGTTCACCTTGGCGCCGCTCGCATCGGCGACGTCGAGATAGATGAAGCTGTGGGGATTGGTCCACTCGATCTTCGTCACCACACCCGTGAGCGTCACCGGCTGGTTCGAGTCGTACTCGGCGCCGAACGAATGATGGGCGCGCGCCGGCGCGCTGGTCATGACCATCGTGGCGGCGGCGATGACTGCAAGAACAGTGCGTCGTGGCACTGGCGACCTCCTGTAGCTGTCTAGAGCCCGGCGGACTCGAAGGATACCTCCAGCGGCAGCCCGGCGTACTGCTCCGCCAGGCTGGTCATCGCGGCGCGCGAGCTGGTGAGATAGTCCAATTCGGCAATCTGGCGTTGCACGTCGAACGGCCCGTCGTCGGGGAACCGGTGCAGCGCCGACGTCATCCACCACGAGAACCGCTGCGCCCGCCACACGCGCCGCAGGCACACGTCCGAATAGCGGTCGAGCCATTCCACGCCGCCGGTGTCGTAGAACGCCTTGAGCCCGCGCGCGAGCACGACGACGTCGGACGCCGCCAGGTTCAACCCCTTGGCGCCGGTCGGCGGCACGATGTGCGCGGCGTCGCCGGCGAGAAACAGCCGGCCGTGGCGCATCGGCGCGGCCACGAAACTCCGCATCGGCGTGACGCCCTTCTGCAGAATGCGCCCCACGTGCGGCGCCCATCCGTCGATCGTGGTCATCCGCGCGAGCATCTCGTCCCAGATGGCTTCGTCCGGCCAGCCCTCGATCGACTCGTCGGGCGGCACCTGAAAATAGAGCCGCGTCACCGTCGGCGATCGCATGCTGAAGAGCGCGAAGCCGCGCGGGTGATAGGTGTAGACCAGCTCCTCAGACGACGGCGCGACCTCGGCCAGAATGCCCAGCCAGCCGAATGGATACGTGCGTTCGTAGATGGTCAACTCATTGGGAGGAATGGACGGGCGGCAGATGCCGTGAAACCCGTCGCATCCCGCGACGAAATCGCAGCGCACCTCGTGATCGGCGCCGTCATGGCGGAACCGGATCACCGGTGCGTCATCCAGCGCGTCGATCGACGCGCTTTCGGCCTCGAAGTACAGCCTACGGCCTGAGCCCGCGCGAGCGTCGATCAGGTCCTTCACTACTTCGTTCTGCCCATAGACGGTGATCGCCCGGCCGCCCGTGAGCTCCGCCATGTCGATGCGATGGCGGCGCCCGTCGAAGCCGATGAACAGACCGTCGTGCCGCAGCCCGCGCGCCTCGACCCCGGCGCCGACGCCCATCGCGATCAGCAGATCGACAGTGCCCTGCTCCAGCACCCCGGCGCGCACGCGATCGATGACGTAGTCCCGAGGACGGCTCTCGAGAATCACGGAGTCGATGCCGTTCAGATGCAGCAGCTGCCCGAGCAGGAGGCCGGCCGGACCAGCCCCCACGATGCCTACCTGCGTCTTGTGAACGGCCATGGCTGACTGGATCTGTCCCTTCTACGATTCGACGGACGCCGCCGGGCCGCTCGGCGGCACCAGCCACCGGTGCTCGCGGAAGATCGACGTCAGCTGCTCGCGCAGCCACAGGCTCCGCGGCTCGTTGTCGAACCGCCGGTGCCAGTGCAGCTTCAGATCGTACTGCACGTCGAACGGCGGCAACGCCGCGACCACCTGCGCCGTGAGCGACGTGAACCGCGTCACTACGGCAAACGGCAACGTCGCAATCAGATCCGATTCCATCACCATGAACGGGACGCTGAGGACGTGCGACGTGTAGACGGCCACCTGGCGCCGCATCCGCCGCCGCTCGATGAACCGCTCGAGCAGTTCCTGGCTGCGGCCGCCCTCGCGGCGCACGACGATGTGCTCGGCCGCGAGAAAGCCCGCCTCCGTCAGCCGCGGCTTCCACAACGGATGTCCGCCGCGCATCAGGCAGGCGAAGCCGTGGCGTGTGAGGCGGCGCTGCCGGAAGTTTCGCAGCGCCAGCGTCGGGAAATAGCCGACCGCGATGTCGATATCGCCCCTCTCCAGTCCGACCGCCAGCTGGCCGTCGGGCACGGAGACCGTGCTCACGGGGCACTGCGGCGCCCGCGTCCGGATGTGTCCCAGCACCGACGGAAAGAACGACGTCTCCGCCACGTCCGACACGGCCAAGATGATCGGCCGCGTGCTGTCGGCGGGATCGAAACGCTCGCCCCTGATCAGATCCTCCCGCAACTGCTGCAGGTGAAGGCGCGCGGCGCGCACGATCTCGTGGGCGCGCGGCGTGGGCACGATGCCGCCCGGGCTGCGGACGAACAGCGCATCGTCGAACGTGTCGCGGAGGCGGCGGAGCGCCTTGCTGACGGCAGGCTGACTCATGCCGAGCTGGCGTGCGGCACGACTGACGCTGAGCTCGTCGTACAACGCGACGGCGATCGGCAGCAGGTTCAGATCGGGGGTCTTCGTCGCGAGCCTCTTCGCTACTTCGCTTCGAGGCCGCCGGTAAGGCCGTCGATCTGATGGCCTACGGCACGCGCGCGCGCCCGGGCAATTTCGGCCGGCGTGGCCACCTTGGGATCCACTTTGGCCTGCGCGCACGTGAAGCCGCGCAGCGTGCACTCCGAGGTGGTATGCACGATCTGGCGTTCCTTCATCAGACGCGCCATCAGCGCGACGGCGTCCTCGTGAATGATCACGGCGTTGTTCGGCACGAACGTGCCGACGCCGATCGCGTAGTCGATCGGCATCAGCGGCTCCACGCTCGAGCCGAATTGGCCGTCGTTCTTCTTGCCCAGATCGTGCGCGCTCAGATCGGCGCCAACGTCGATCAAATACTGGATGATGGCGACGTCGCCGATGTTGGCGGCCGCCATCAACGGCGTGATCCCGTAGTCGTCGGCCTGATTCACGTCGTTCTTCAGCTCGACGAATTTCTTGACGACCTGCAGCCGCTCGGCCGGCGGCCTCTCGCGGTGGTAGCCGTGGATGAACGCCAGGCCGGCTGCCGCCGACAGCATCGTTTCGCCGTCGCGCGAGATGATCGACGGATCGGCGCCGCGCGCCAGCAGCAGGGTCACGAGCTCGGAGTCGGCGGCAAAGGCGGCACGCATCAGCGCGGTGGCAAACACGATGCGCGGCGATCCTTCGCGCATGCGCGCCCGCGGCGTGTTGTTGACGACGGCGTTCGGGTTGGCGCCGGCATCGAGCAGCTTGCGGATGAGCGGCAGCGGATCGGCCGTCACCATCCACGGGAAGTTCGGCGCCGTCTCCATGTTGCGGCGATCGACGGCCCAGAAGAGCGGCGTGAACCGTTGCGCATCGGCCTTGTTGACGTCGGCCTTCCGGTCGACGAGCAGCGAGGCCGCCTCGTAGTTGCCGTTGAAGATGGCGAGCGCCAGCGCGGTCTTGCCGTCGCCCGACACGGCGTTGACGTCGGCGCCCGCGTCGGCGAGCACCCGCACCAGATCGACGTGGCCTTCGCGCGCCGCCAGAATCAGCGGCGTCAGCCAGCCGCTTGCAAACTCCTCTACTTTGGGATCGCTGCGGTCGGCGACCGGCGTGCGCCCTT
>Ga0207694_10003184_pt1 | contig 13093 bp, 10 predicted proteins | sample KBSC34metaG_FD_184353 | JGI IMG/M metagenome (GOLD analysis project Ga0207694, IMG submission 184353) | Corn rhizosphere microbial communities from Kellogg Biological Station, Michigan, USA - KBS C3-4 metaG (SPAdes) (version 2) | ecosystem: Host-associated > Plants > Roots > Rhizosphere > Soil...
CGCTGCTGAAGTCCGTCATTTACGCCGTAATCTGACCGCCGAACGCAATCACCGCACCCTCGAGCTTTACGCATTGTTCATCGCAGCTCTGGCGCTGCCGGAGTTAGGCCGCGACGATTTGCTCGAGTTTGCTGTTGCGGAGCTGCATCGCAATCTGCTCACGGACGTTCGCCCGGACGGCGTACATCGCGAGCAGTCGACGCACTATCATGTAACTGCGTTGCGTTCGTTCCTGGGCGCGCGTGAGAACGCTCTGCGTTTTGGAGTTGAGTTCCCTGCTGGTTACGACGAGCGTCTTGAAAAGGCGTGTGAGTTCCTGCTGCACATTCAGCGGCCGGACGGTTTGATACCGGCGCTGTCGGATGCAGACACGGGTAGTTACTCGGATTTGTTGCAGCTCGCGGCGTCGACCTTCAACCGCGAGGATTTTCTCTACGGCGCCACGACAGAACCATGCTCTAGTTTTCCTGACGGTGGTTATTTCATTCAGCGCAGCGGCTGGGACCATGGCGCGAGATATCTCGTCTTCGACTGCGGTCCAATCGGTGACGGTGGCCACGGGCATTACGATCTGCTGAACATCGAAGTCGCGGCGAATGGTCGTCCGCTCATCGTCGATCCCGGACGGTTCACGTATGACGATTCGCATTGGCGTCGTCAATTCAAAGGAACGGCGGCCCATAATACAGTCTGTGTTGACGATCTGGACCAGGTGGAGTACCGGCGCGGCAAGCCGAAGGGTCCGCTTGCGCAAGGGCGTTTGCTCGAACGCTTCACGGCGCTGGGCCTCGACATGCTCTGCGGCGAGGTTCGCAGTCCGGCGTATGAGGCGATCCATACGAGACGAATATTCTTTGTCGCAGGTGAGTACTGGCTGATCGTCGACAGTCTCAGAGGAAGCGTTCCTCACAAATACGATCTTCGTTTCCATTTAACCGCCGAAGCACTGAATCACTGCACGCGCATCGCCGGCGGAATCCGCACACCCGACATGGTCCTTCTATTGAGCGTTTCCGACGAACGGGTGGCCACGGAGAGCCACCCCTACAGTTGCTCTTTAAGTCATGGATGGATCTCGCCGCGCTACGGCATTAAACAAGCCGCGCCGGTGGTCAGTTTTGTTTCCGCCGAAGAAGCTAACGTGGAGTTCTACACATTGATCGCGCCGCGAGAGTTGGGCGCGCCGTTACCACGCCTTCAACTCTTGAGCGAGGGCCACGTTCGGATTGAGGGTATCGGCACGGACTTCAATGAAGTTGACGGGCTTAGCTGGCAAAGTGAGACAGAGCCAACATGGAGGCGCGTTTCGTTATGAACACCACTTCCTTGCTGGCCGTCGATCCGGCGCTCCCGCAACGCGATCTGTTACTCGACGAAAACTTGATGACCGAGTACTTGTCTCATCTGATCAAATACGGAATTGAAGACTGCGAGCGCCTCAGGACAAAGTATCGCGTCGGTACAAGCCTGCGCGTGCTCTACCAGCTACGCGGTAGTGGGCGGTCGTATCGCATCGCGGCCCGCGCCTTTCCAGGGACGCGCCGGGTTGCTAATCAATCTACATCGCAGACAGAGCTCAACGCCCCTGAGTTGAACGCGACCTTCTGGATCTTTCCACACGACCGAAAGATCAAGAACCTCGCCGGGCTCGACAACATTCCCGACGAGCTGCGAAACATCGAAGGACAGACCTGGGCCACGAGTCGCATCGTTGCCCACGCGCCGGAGAAATCAGTTACAGCACAGTGTCTCGACGACAACGAACAGATCATCGCTTACGCGAAGATCTATGCCGGTGACGAGGGCCGCCAGATCTTCGAAACATACAGAGCCGTAACAGGCAAGGTACAAATCCCGCGAGCAATCGCATATTCCGAAATTCATCATTTGCTGCTACTCGAGCCTGTTGATGGTGTTCCATTATCAACGGTTGCCGAAAGCGAGTACGCCTTTTTCCGGCTCGGCAAGGCGCTGAACAGTCTTCATCACATCGATCCACCATCGTCGCTTCCGCGCGCTACGCGACTTACCCCCGAAGCAGTTGCGCGAGCGAGCGCCACGATCAGCCAGGCACGACCCGACGTTGCAGCTCTGGTCCAACACCTGAGCGCCAAACTCATTGCGCAATACACGCACGGCAAACCCGTGTTTTTACACGGCGACGTTCATCCCAAAAATATCTTTCTGAACGAAGAGACTCTGTTCCTGCTCGACCTGGACCAGGCTGCGACTGGCGCTGCGACAGCAGATCTCGGCAGTGTGATCGCTGGCCTTTACTGCGACGCCTGCACCGGCTCGCGTACCTGGCGCGAAGCGTCCGTATTGAAGCACGCCTTACTGAACGGCTATAGCGCGCACGACTCGCATGAACTGCGCTGGCATATCGCCGCAGCATTACTTCAGGAACGCGCCCTCCGCTCTGTCACTCGCATTCGCACAGCCACGCTGCAAAAGCTGCCGGAGATCCTGCGCACCGTTGAGACAGTGCTGAACGGAGGCGTCATTGAAAACTAAGTTCCGAAACATCATTTCTCGCAATCTCGCCGCCGAGAAATGGAACTTCGTCGTCGCCATCGCCTGCACGCTCATCGTTTCGGCCGCTGATTTACTGCGCCCGTGGCCGTTGAAACTAATCGTCGACAACATTCTCCTCGGCAAAACTCTGCCACCTTCATTACGCTCGTTCGAAAGTTTTTTCCACGATCAGAAGGTCTGGACCACGGTCGCAGTCGCGAGCGTGCTGATCGTATTGAGCGCCGTCAAAGGCTTCTCTGTCTACGCACAAACAGCGATCACGTCACGCATCGGTTATCGAATCGCGCACGCACTGCGCCGCGAACTGTTTTCACATCTACAGCGCCTCTCGCTCGCATTCCACAAACGATCTCGATCCGGCGAGCTGCTGACGAAAGTCACGAGTGACACCAACTCCGTGCGCGATGCGTTTTCAGAATTCGCCCTGACGCTCGTGACTGAAACACTCACGCTCGTCGGAATGATCGTCGTCATGTTGGCGATGAACATCGAGCTGAGTCTCGTAGTGCTGTCAACATTTCCCATCCTGACGATCATTTCCGTATATCGCTTCCGACGCATACGCGATTCGGCGCGCAAGGTCCGCAAGGCCGAGGGCAATCTGGCTGCGCGCGTCAGTGAGACGTTGCACGCGATCGCGCTCGTGAAAGCTTTCGGTCGTGAACGTTACGAGACGGAACGGTTCGAGTCGGAAAGCTCAGAGACTCTGAACGAGAGCATACGCACGGCGCGTCTCGAAGCCGCATCTCCGCGCGCGGCAGACATCGTCAACGCAATCGGAACGTTTGCGGTCCTCGTATTCGGCTCGCTGCAGGCTTTGCGCGGTCACATCACACCCGGATCGCTGCTCGTCTTCGTCGCGTACATGAACAGCTTGTACGTTCCGATCCGCACGCTCGCGAAGCTTTCAGCAAAACTCTCGCGCGCGTTCGTTAGCGCCGGACGAATCTCTGAGACGCTCGGCATCGAGCCTGAGCGTGAAGATTCTCCGGGCGCGATCGAAGCCACGGCGCTGCGCGGCGACATCAGCTTTCGTCACGTCAGCTTCGAATACGGCGCCGGTAAACCCGTGTTGCGCAACATCTCGTTCGACATTGCGACGGGACAAAAGGTCGCGCTGCTCGGACGCTCAGGCGCAGGCAAGTCGACGATCATTAGTCTTCTTTTACGACTTTACGAAATCGAAGAGGGCGCGATTCTGATCGACGGAATCAACGTCAAAGACTATCAGCGCGAATCGCTGCGCCAACAGATCGCGATCGTGATGCAGGACAGTGTGATGTTTGGCGCGTCAGTCAGAGAGAACATCGCTTACGGGAAAGTCGACGCAACCGACGAGGAGATTCTTCGCGCCGCCAGGGCAGCGAACGCTCACGAGTTCATCAGCAAGCTCGAGGATGGGTACGACACTGTGATTGGCGAACGGGGAGGCACACTCTCCGGGGGGCAACGCCAACGCATCGCGATAGCGCGCGCCTTTGTGCGGAACGCGCCCATCCTCGTTCTCGATGAGCCGATGACCGGACTCGACGTCGAAAGCGAAGCGGCAGTGCGCGACGCGCTGAATCGATTGATGCGTGGCAAGACGTGTTTGGCTATCACGCACGATCTTGCTTCCGCCGCCGCATCGGACCGCGTTCTGCTCCTCGAAGACAGTCGGATTGTCGAGCAAGAGCCGTTACTTATTGATCTCTCTGTGCAACCTCTGCGTTCTCTGTGTCTCTGTGGTGACTGATTGCTGTGAATTGCCAACCACAGAGACACAGAGAACACAGAGGTTGCACGGAGAAGAAACGACACAAATGAACGATCGACCTGCAATTCTATTTTACTGCCAGCACTCGCTGGGCATGGGCCACCTCGTGCGATCGCTCGCGCTCGCGGAGCGACTGGGCCGGCACTTTCGCGTGATGCTCCTGAACGGTGGGCGACTACCAGCAGGAATCGTGATTCCATCGAACATTCAGTTCGTAAACCTGCCACCGCTCGGAATGGACGAAGCAAATCAGCTTGTCAGTCATGACAAACGAATCTCGGTAGCACGCGCACTCGATCGGCGAAAGAAGATGATTCGCGTCACGTTCGACAACCTGCGTCCGGTTGTAGTGCTGGTCGAGCTCTTCCCATTCGGCCGAAAGAAATTTGCGAACGAGATCCTGCCGCTGCTACAGGCCGCCCGTGATAAAGAAACACGCGCGCTCGTGGTTTGCAGTATGCGCGACATTCTTGTGAGTCGAGAAAGCGATCGGGAATTTAACGACCGCGCCGCGGCGTGGGCCAACGAGTTCTTCGATGTTGTGCTGATTCATTCTGATCCTTCATTCGCGCGCTTCGAAGAGTCGTTTCACTCGAGCGTTCCTTTGCAGGTGCCGATCAAGTACACAGGATTTGTTGTGCCGGCGTCTGCGCCAGTCGCACCCACCGGGAGCACCCGAAAGCGAATCGTGGTTTCGGCAGGCGGTGGGATTGCCGGCGAGCCGCTACTACGAACAGACTACTTGCAGGACGATAAGTCAGTCGAGATGAAGGCTATCGCCGGTCCGTTTCTGAGTGAGGAGTCGTGGCGCGCACTGCGCTCGCTCGCGCAGGGCCGGAACAGATTGCGACTCGTGCGGCAGGTCAGTGACCTGTGCGGTGAGTTGTGTGGAGCTGCCGTATCAGTAAGCCAGGCGGGATACAACACGTGTCTGGATGTTCTGCGCGCGAAGGTCCCCGCGATCCTTGTTCCATTTGCGAAAGAGAACGAAGACGAGCAGCGCAAACGCGCGTTGCGTCTACAGGATCTCGGCGCTGTAAGGGTGATCGAACAACACGATCTGACGCCAGCGCTCCTCGCCGCAGAGATTCGCGAGTCGATGAAATCAAAATTTGCGACTCCAGCGCTCGATCTGAATGGAGCTGAGAATGCCGCGGCGCTGATTGAGTCAATGACTGCTATGACAGCGCCGTCGATCACAAACCTCGCGGATTACACGGATTATGCACACTGATTTTACAAACTGGCTTGATCCCTTGAAAAAAACGCTGGACGAAGCGCCCGGGTCAATACCTTTCTTTTTTCGCGACGACGATGCGGGCTGGGAAGATGCGCGGTTGTTCGAGTTGCTCAACGTGTTTGCGGATTACAACGTGCCGATCGATGTAGCGGTCATTCCGAAATCGATTTCACGGCAGACGGCTGCATCTCTACGCAAACGTCTGGAAAAAAATCGGGAGCACGTTTCAGTTCACCAGCACGGCTACGCGCACGTCAACCATGAAGAAACGGGACGCAAGTGTGAGTTTGGAGAAAGTCGCTCGAGTGTAATGCAGCGCGCCGACATCGCCGCCGGCAAAGCACTGCTGAATGACCTGTTTGGACCAGTAACCGAGTCGATCTTCACTCCGCCGTGGAATCGTTGTACGGCGGCAACAGCGACCTGCTTACAACAGGAAGGTTTCACACTTCTGTCTCGCGATATCACCGCGACGCGATTCAACACTCCTGGACTAATGGAGCTTCCAGTGTCGATCGACTGGTTTGGTCATCGCAAAGGTGTGCGACTGACGCCAGACGAGATCGGAAAGTCACTCAGCAAAGCCGTCTCATCGCAAGCGCCGGTCGGAGTGATGCTTCATCATGCGCTCGTCAACGACGACGAGCGCCGAAGGATTGGCGAGTTGCTCGAACTACTTTCGTCAGATTCGCAAGTGCACTGCTGCTTGATGCGCGACCTTGTTCTACCGTTCGAAAGGAAAGCGACGTCATGAGAAGAGTCTTAGTCATCATCTTTACAATCATCGTCACGAGTATCTCGGTTGCTGCGCAAACAGTTGACACGCTTCGGGAACAAGAAAGGTTACACCGGCGTTGGTGGGTTTCGATGTCGTTGGCGACTGTTTACGACACCAATATCACTCACGACGAGCAGCTAGTCGGTTCTTTTGGTCTTGTGCCGAGTTTCGGTGCTCACTTCAGAGACAACGCTGAGCACCCTTCGTTTGAGGCGGACTATGAAGTTGCATTGCATCGCTACAACCATACGGACGAATTTGATCGAGTCAGTCAGAGTCTGAATGCTGAGTATCGCAAGCAACTAGTAAAGCGGCTCTACTCGAAAACGACTACCGAGATCTCACTCAAAGGCTCGTCTGAGGATCGTGAGATCAACAACAACTACATTCTCCAGCAGCAGCTTCAGTATCGCTTGCCTTTCAACACGAGAGTTGCAGGATTTGCGGCGTACCGGTTAAAGCGGTACCCGCTCATCGAGCAGGATTCGAATTCGATCGATTCGTATGTGGGTGCGAAGGTCGAGCAGCGGTTCAGTGGCGACCGGCGTGTCGAGGCCACTTATCGTTACGATCACAATCGCGCGTGGGATCCGCGGAACAATTACATTCGCCGTACCTACTCGCTCGAGTTCCAGACTCCGCTCTCGATCAGACGCCGCGATTCGCTGAGTGCCGAGATGCGCTACGCTCCGCGCGATTACCAGAATCGAACCACGCGCATTAACGGCGTCCGCGTGCCGCGACATGATGATCGATGGGTCTTCAGCGTCCTCTACGAGCGCCTGCTCCGCCCGGACCTCTCAATGGCGTTTGAATACCAGTTCGAAAAACGCAACTCAAACGATATCGACAAAATCTTCACATCAAACGTGTTTGGCTTGTCATTCACCTTCGACAAATGGAGTTGGTAATTATGTCGGAAACGGGTGGCCGCGGAGGGCCACCCCTACAGTTGTTCTCCAAGTAACGCGCTTGATTCGACTACAACTGTAGGGGGCGGCCCTCCGTGGCCGCCCGTTTTCACAGAGGCGGCTCGGCGAGGGGGTCACAAAAAATGGATCTAAAAACGCTTTCGACGACCCCACATTCCCGATTTTTTGGTGAAATCACTCACGATTTCTCCGGTTGTTAAACTGAGATAGACGTTGACAAACACTTTTAGGGCCACCTATGATGCTCGGGCGGTCGCTGATGTAGGGTAATGCGAACGCAAAGACGCTGCTTGAGAATCCCAACCGAGCTATCCCCTATTAACCTCTTTCCTCAGTCTCCTTCACTTCAAGTGACCTGAGCCTACTATCCCCAACCATAGAGGAGTAACGACATGTTTAAAATGAAGGGCATCCTAACGACGACCCTGGCAATTACAGCCTTGCTTTTGATGAGCGCAACGGCTGCGTTCGCGCAGACTACCGGCTCCGTAACGATGACCGCGACAGTCTCGAATTTCGTTGAATTGACCTCCGGTGGCGCAGTCACGCTGACGGGTAATTCCGGCGGCAGCATCATCACGGACGGTACCGCAAACAGCCCGCTCGCAGTGGTTGTCAACCTGGGTGAGCTCGGCCCAAGCAACACCAACAGTTTTGTGAAATTGAGCGTGCCAGTAAGACTTCGCAGCAACGTAGCGTACCAGCTCAACATGGTTAGCAGCGTTGCCGGCGCGGGTGCAACCAGCTTCAGTCTGAAAGATACAGACGTTGGCTTTGGTTTGACCCCGGCCGCACGACCCGCGAATCTCGCGGCAGGCGTAGACACCAACGCTACTCCGGGCGATCCGACCGTCGGTGGCAGCACGGACGCTAATGGACGCTGGGTATTTGCCGGCGCCAACTCAACTCTCGGCGCGTATGCAGTATCGGGCGCGGTTTTGAGTGGTCCACGCATCAACCAGGCCGTCGCGGCCAACAGCGCCACGAGCTTAACGTTCCCTGCTATCTTCGCAGTCAAACCGCAGTTCTTCGATCCCGCTCCGGCGATCACGATCACGGCTCAGTTCACAGTCGTAGCGCTGTAATTCTTTAACGCTTCCCTACTTCAAGTGGCGCCGGCCGTCAGTCTCCCCGATTGACGGCCGGATAACCACATCCAAGCCCCCCGTTTCTAAAGGACACTCATATGCCCCGCAAGACTTCTATCAAATCAATACTGCTCATCACGCTGTTCGTCGTTTCTGCTGTTACCTGTTTAGGACAGTCCACGACCGGAACCGTCACGATGAGCGCAACGGTTTCGAAATTCGTCGAGATCAACTCAGGTGGCGCCGTCACTCTCACCGGTAACTCAGGTGGTGGCGTAACAACTGACGGCGTAGCCAACTCTCCACTCGCCGTGTCGATCAACCTGGGTGAGCTTGGTCCAAGCAACACGAACAGCTTCGTGTCGGCGCAAGTGCCGCTCAAGCTCCGTAGCAATGCGGCTTATGTTTTATCGATGGCTGCGACAGTCACGAGCTCCGGCGCGACGGCAAGCAGGATCGTGGCCTCCGACGTAGGCTTTGGTCTGGGCACAGTCTCTCGAACAGGACTTGGCGTGAACGCAGGCGCGGACACAAACGCGACTTCGGGTGATCCGACTCTCGCCGCCAACGGATCCGTGAACGGAACCACCGGCCGCTACGAATTCACCGCAGTGAGATCGAATCTCGGCGCCTTCTCTTCGGCGACGACCGCGCTCAGTGGCCCAATCATCATGAACGCAGTGCCGCGCAGCAATGCGAATGGACTAACCGTGCCGGCATTCTTCGCCGTGAAGCCTCAGTTTTTCGAAAACGGAACCACCACGATCTCCGTCACATTCACCGTGACCGCACCGTAATGCGTTTACGTCGCTTCACATTCGCGCTTTTCACTGTCCTGTTTCTCATTGCCGCCGCCCAAACGATATCCGCACAAGCGCTGGATATCAGTAGCGGCGGACAACCGACGATTACGGGCGCGGTGAACGGGTCTGTCACCGGTAGTGCGAGTGTCTTGAATGATTTGATTGTGACTATAGATTTCGGTGAGGTCTCGCCCGCCAACACGAATTCGATTGTGAAAGTTGTTATTCCGATTGCGCTGCGCAGCAATCAGCCATACCAGGTCTCGGTTTCAGCGAGTGGTCTAATCAACGGCAACGTCCAGGCGCTGCAAGCTTCGGATATCGGCTTTGGTCTCACGAACATTCGCAAACTCGGCGGCGCCGGGCAGGATTGCACTCAGAGCACTCACATCATTCGCTCACCTTTCTCCAACGATCCCGCGCTTAACGCAACTATCGGAGGCAGCGGTCGTGTGACCTACCCATCATCGCTCGCCAACATTTCGGGGTCGACCATCATTCTCAGCGGTCCGGAGCTATCAAAGAACAACAGCATCAAGCGCCAAAATAGCGACGGCTATGTTTTTGACGCTATCTTCGCTCTGACACCTCAGTTTTTTGCTGCTGGAGTTTCTTCCGTCACGCTCATCTTCACGATTTCGTCAGGTCCGAACGTTCCCTGCTGAAAGGTTTTTAGATCGATGTCGCCTGCAAACAAGTTAACCGCAATTCTCATCTGGTTGTTTATTACGGTGGTTTGTGTGAGTGCGCAGGTTCCGGACGCCACTCCGAAACCAACCGGCAACGGCATTTCGTTAGCTCCGGCGCGACTCGAGCTCGAGATGCAGCCGGGCACGGAAACAACCGTAGTCGTTAATCTCGATTACCACGCGACTTCGGAAAACTCACAACCGGTTCGCATCGTGGCGAGCCTGAATGATTGGACCATCGATCGCGATGGGCAAGTGAAATTTGAAAGAGCCAACACGTTGCCCAACTCGGCGAGTTCGTGGCTGATCTACAGTCCGGCTGAAACAACCGTGACGCCGGGAAATCTACACGCGATCAGAGTCACTGTCTCGGTGCCGAAAGACGCCACTCCGGGCGATCACCTGACCGCGCTGATCATCGAACAACGGCCTGACAACATCAAGCTCACTGAGAATCGCCGCCAGGTGGTGATTCGCTACCGGATGGGGGCTGTGTTCTATATCAAGGTGCCGCAACTTCGTCGCCAGGGATCGTTGGAGAGTCTGCGTGCTGAGACTAAGGACGATCAGATACTAGTGACTCCCCTGCTCAAGAACACCGGCAACAGCGTGATTCGTCCGCTTACTTCGTTGAAGGTGACAGATAAGGCAGGTGTTGCGGTCGCGGAGTTGCCGCAGAAGGAATCGTTGCCACTGCTTGGTGGGTCAGAACTACTGCAACCGCTCGTGCTCGAATCGCGACTCGCGCCGGGCTCGTACACCGTGAAATACCGTGTGGATTTTCAGGACGGCAGTAGACCAACCGAAGGCGTCACTGAATTAGTGATACCGGCGTCGCAGCGAGGGTTAAACGGATCGGCTCGCGCGGTAGTCCCGGTTTCAAACGAATGAGCACGGTGATTTCCAGTGCGTTGTTTGGTGAATGGAGAGTGCCGCCAAGCGAAACGCGTGGTCCAGTCAGAACGAGCAAGGGTTGCGCAATATCAGGATCAAGCTGCGGGTTGAGATGAAGGGCACTGACAATCTGCGGAGACACTAACGTTCCAGTCGGCCGCACATTATCCACTGAGAGTTCACTCAACACTGCTGTTTTCGATTCGAAAGTTGCAGAGATTTTGAAACTGGTATTTGAACGGATCAGCAATGGCACGCGGACAATCTGATCATCGCCGGATAACGTGATCTCAACAGCGTTTCCGGCGCGGCTCACAACGTTAATGTTGCCCGGTGCGGAAAGAGTAACGATTTCGCTGACCGTGGCCTTCATTATCACAGAGGATTGCGCCTTTACCCCGGCAGGCACAAAGACCCCGACAGCAATGAGCGTGAGTAGACACCTCATCTAGTGAGAACTCCTGAGTTAGATTCTTGAGTCTTATAACACACTCAATACCCGCACGCTTCTAGGAAAAAGCATGTCAGCCACAAAAAGGAACAAAAAGTACAAAATGTATTTCTTAGCCATTTTGTGCTTTTTGTGCCTTTTTGTCGCTAATTCCTATGCTGATCCGAAGGCGCCGAAGCCTGGACCACAGGCAAACACAGTAATCATCGTTAACGAACGCGCCCTAGTTGGACCAAACAGTGCGGCGCAATTGCGTGGTGGACGATTGTTTCTTCCCGTCGCCACGATTGCCCAGGCGCTCGGCGACACGCTCAGTTCCGACTCAACACAGCGCATCGTGACGATTCGTCGTCAAAACGGCACGACCGCGGTCTTCAACGCTCCACTGAATGAAGTGCGTGAGAATGGCGCACTGATACTCACTGTTTCAGGCACGGCCGACCTGGTCTTTCCGCCAACGCAGAACGAGCTCATGCTCCCGGCCGAAATCGTGGCTGCGCTGCTTGATGTCGTCGTGCGACGCGATGAGAGCCAGGCGATCGTGATTAGTCGTAAAGGCGTTCAGGCTGACACCATTCGCACTGGGGCCAAACATGCGCCGTGGCAGATCTTTCAGATCGAATACGATTACAACTTCAGTCACTACACGACCTCAGGTGATCACAGTCTCGTTCTTCGCGGCACGGGTCGGGTTGGTGACGCGAGGTTGAGTTTTATTACCAACTCATCAATCAGCACGCCGTTCAACGCGTCTCGAGGAAATCTTTTCGGTGGGACTGTCAGGCTGGATCGTCCAAACGGTCAAAGCTTTGTTGGTGGTGAATTCGGTACTGGCAACGACCTGACATTCCTGACCGCCGCCGTACGCGGGGGCCTGGTCCAATTGCCTTTCCATGGCGTGCGACTGGATTTTTTTGGCGGGCAAACGACTTCCGGAATCTCCGAGACGCTGACATCTACCCTGGGAAACCTCACCCAGAATCCGTTCTCAGCACTTGCCGTCCGGTACGACACGAAGATCTTTGGCGCACTTGCGACCACGGCCACCTATGGTCCGCGCCAACCAGAGTTCACGTTCTCGGCAGGCGCGATGCACTTCGACCGCGCGAATCGCAAAGGCAACACGCTCACCGGCGGCATGAAGTACATGTCAGGTCTTAATCGTCTCGAGGCCGACGTCGCCGTGGGCCAATTCTCGGGAATCGATCGTAATGGAAACCAGGTAAACGGCTCGGACTTAGCAGTCAATCTCACCGGTTCGTATCGCCTGACGGAGCAGCTAATCGCGCAAGGCCGCTATGCCTACGTTGGTCAAACTTTCCTGAGTCCGCAAAGCGGACTTCACCAGCCGACCAGCCTCGCGGCCGCAGGACTGAGCTGGCAACCGAGACGTTGGGTCACAGCAGCCATCAACGCCAGCTCCGCAACCACACCCGGAAGGCTGGGCCAATTCAATCGCTACATAACCGCGACTGTGAGTCTCGCGCCCGACAATGCAATGCCGGCGCTCTTTATCTCACACACGCAGAGCGGTAACGAGCAATTGCGAAACTCCGCCTTCACTTTGATTACTGCGACGAAGAAATTTCACGGCTGGTACATGTTTGTTAACGGCTCGCGCGTTAAGACTTTCGGCGACAGTGTTCTCAACGTGCAGGCCGGAGGGAACATCAAGATCAACGAATCGAATAGCCTCGAGGTAAGCCAGTCGTTGGGCAGCCGCGGATTTCTCAGCGGCATGGTGACGTGGCAGATGTCCAATCTGTTTCACAATCACCTTAGCTTCAGCGGCGGCCTCGGTTATACACGAAGCGAAACGACAGCGTTTCACACATCACAACATCTCTCGGCGTTCGTTAAGTTGCCGCGAAACAGCACGGTGCAACTCAGCTATTTGAGAACGGAAACCGGCGCCACCGCGCTGCTT
>Ga0207694_10003208_pt1 | contig 13038 bp, 10 predicted proteins | sample KBSC34metaG_FD_184353 | JGI IMG/M metagenome (GOLD analysis project Ga0207694, IMG submission 184353) | Corn rhizosphere microbial communities from Kellogg Biological Station, Michigan, USA - KBS C3-4 metaG (SPAdes) (version 2) | ecosystem: Host-associated > Plants > Roots > Rhizosphere > Soil...
TGTCAGGGTGCTGACGCTCGACACGGCGAACCCTTCGCCCTGGCCGTGCAGCGCCCCGACCGAGCCGATCGCGCAGACGTCGAGCTGCAGCCACCGGGAAGGGTCGGGGTCGGTCAACAGGCCGCACAGAGACAGCCGTCCCGCCCACAGCGAGACTTCGACGGTGCCGGGCGCGATCGCGCTCCTTCTCGCGATCACGCGCTCCGCGCCCGCCATCACCGACGCGCGACGCAGGCGAGCCCCCAGCTCCAGCCGCCCGACGCCCGAAAGGTGCGCGACCTGGCCCCACGACGGCCCGGCGAGCAGCGCCAGGTGCCCCGTCGTGCCGGCGGCGGACGGTGCGCCGGGGCCGGAAGCGGCCTCGGATGTTCGTGGCGAGGGCGACCCGGGCTCGGCCGCGGCCGTCGCTTCCCTTGCGGCTCCGACGCCCGGCGTATCGGCATCGAGGACCAGCGCGAGCGCGACCGCCACCGCGTGTCCGAGCGCGGCGCACGTCGGTCCCGCGTCGGTGAGCGTGCGGATCCCTTGGCGCGCTCCGTCAAGGCGCACGCTGGCCCGGAATCCTTCATTCGGCAGGCGGTCCCAGTCGACCGCGACGCGCACCGGCGCGCCGGGCCGGGCGACGAAGCGATCCGGGGCGCCGGTGATGTCGGCGAGATCGGCGGCCAGCCCGTCCGCATCCGGGCAACCAGCCGCCTCGGGCGCGCGCCGGACCTCCAGCGACGCGAGCGGCGGCGAGACCGTCGCCATGGGGCCGCTGGCGGGCGTCGCGGCGAGCAGCCGCACGGCGACCATCGCGCTGGAGACGAAAGGGCTCACCGCCTCCATCGTAGTGGAGCGTTCACGGGTGCGCGCTCCTTTGCCCCGTCACGTTTCACGGAAAAATTCGCGGCGACGTCCTCTAAGGCTGCATGGAGAAGAGCAAGCTCGCCTTCCTCGTGGCGATGACCGCGGTGCTGGTCCTGGGCGACGCGGGCTGCACCGGCTCCGCGGGCTCGGGCTCGCCCGATGGGGCGGCCAGCGGCGGCTCCGGCGTGGGCGGGAACGGCCCTGGGACCGGCGGGACTGGCGGGACTGGCGGGACATCCGGGCGCGACGGGAGCGGCGGCCGCCCAGGCACCGGCGGAAGCGATGGGGGCCGAGGAGGCGGCGCAGCCGACCCCCCGGGAGGGAGCGGCGGACAGATTGGATCGGGCGGCCGCGGCCTGACGGGTGGCTCCGGCGGGCGCGAGGATGGCGGCGCGGTGTCGGGCGGCCGCCCGGGCCGCGGCGGCAATGACCAGCCAGGCAACGGAGGCCGGACCGCGACCGGCGGCGTGGGGGGATCCGCCGGGCTGACCGGCGCAGCGGGCGTGAAAGGCACCGCCGGCGCGAACGGAGGGCTCGACATCCTGGCCCCGGCGCAGGGCGCGTTGCTCGGCCTCTATTACGGCGCCGGGACGATCGCCGCCACCGACGCGCGCATCGGACGCTCGCCGCAGATTCACCTCACCTACTTCGCCTGGTCGGACGCGTGGGAGAAGGACGCGCGTGTGGATCTCGACGCCGGCCGCATCCCGCTCGTCAACTGGGAGCCGGGCGGGATCGACTTCGGCGACATCGCCAGCGGCAAGCTGGACGCCAACATCAAGGCGCGCGCCCAGGGCGCCAAGGGCGTCGGTAAGAAGTTCTTCCTCGACTTTGCCGCCGAGATGAACGGCGACGAGGCCTGGAGCCACAACGATGCGCCGCTCTACGTCTCCGCCTACCGGCACATCCACGATCTCTTCGCTGCGGCCGGCGCCACCAACGTGGTCTGGGTGTGGGCCCCCAACGTCACCGACACCAATGGCCGCAACGACATGACCCTGTCCTATTATCCGGGCGACGACTACGTCGACTGGACCGGCGTCGACGGATACAACTGGGGCGGGGGAGACTGGCAGACGTTCGAGGCCGTGTTCAAGAACATCTACCCGCTGCTCGCCGCCAAGAAGAAGCCCATCATGATCGGCGAGATGGCCTCGGCCGAGCAGGGCGGTGACAAGGCGGCGTGGATCGACGCCATCATTCCCACTTTGAAGACGCGCTATCCCCAATTCAAGGCGCTGGTCTGGTTCGACGTCGACAAGGAGAACGACTGGCGCATCGACTCGTCGGCCGCCGCGCTCGCCGCGTTCAGTCGGCTCGCCACCGACGCCTACTTCAATCCGTGAGTCAGCCCGAGAGCTCGGCTTTCGCGCGCTCGCTCAATCGAAGTCGACGGGCTGGGGGGCGCAGGTCTCGTCGAGGCGCGTCGCCCAGACCTTGTGCGATCCCTGGTGCTCGGACAGCGAGAACGTGAGCGGCGCCCCGAAGCCGAGGTCGACGCGGTGGAACTGCTCCAGCGTGTCGACCAGGCGCTCGGTCGTGACGTTCGGTCCCGTGCGCTTCAGCGCCTCGACGAAGACCGACCCGACGACGTAGCCCTCGAGAGAGACGAAGCCGGGATGCGCCTGCGGCTGGTAGGCCGCCAGCGCCTCGCGGTAGCGGCGCACGCCGGTCGCGCCGGAGGTGAAAGGCGGCACCACCTGGGTGACGTACACCCCCTGGCACAGGCTCGGATCGAGCCCCTTCAGATCGTCGGCCAGCGCCTCGGTCCCCACGAACGATACGTTCAGGAACAGCGGCGGCTTGGCCATGTGGCGCGCGCTCCGCAGCGTCTGGATGAACTTGGCGCCGGCGCGATAGGTCGCGACCATGATGATCGCCTTGACCGGATGGGTGGCGACCTTCACGCTCTCCTCGGGCTGGCTGGCCCGCCACACCTGGCGCGTCTTGTCGTGGTACCTCACGATCTGATCCACCGCCGCCTCGACGTCCGTGGTGTTGCGCTTGTAGCCCACGCGCAGGACGTCTCGCGCCTGCCGTCGATCGAGGTCGCGCACCGCCTTCAGGACGCCTTCGTACCCGGCGTCGCCGAAGGAGTCCTCCTGGGCGAACACCACGATCTGGTCGAGCGGGATCTTCAGCACGGTCGCCAGGTAGCGCACGGACGCGGCGGTCTCTTCGCGGTAGCTCGCGCGGTAGTTGAACACGTAGCGGTCGGGCGGATCCTGGCGCAGGACCGGTGCCCCCGTGAAGGCGCCAAAGAAGATGGTCTTCTTCTTGGAGGCGATCGGGGCCGCCACGGCCGAGGTGGGCGTGCCCACGTTGCCGATCACCGCGAACACCTGGCGCTCGTCCAGCAGGGATCGCATCGTGGTCCCGACCTTGGCGGCCTCGTATCCGTCGTCGAGCGCGACCAGGCGCAGCTTTCGTCCGTGCACGCCACCCTCGGCGTTGGCCTGGGCGAACGCGGTCTCGAGCCCGAGCTTCATGTTCTCTCCGAGCTGGCGGCTCGGGCCCGAGAAGACGGCGCTCATGCCCAGCGTGATCTCGGTGGGGCTCGTCCCCGGCGACACGGATGCGGGCGGGCCTCCCGTTGCGGCGAGGGCGCCCAGCGAGGCTCCGGCTGGGACGCCCCGCGTGACGGCGGCTGGCGAGGGCTGGCGCGCGAGGCCCAGGCCCACCGCGCCGGCCGCCACCAGCACGAGGCCGCCCGCCACCAGGGCGGTCCGCCGCCAGCGCGTCCGGCGCGGGTCGTCGGGCCCTGAAGTGGACGGCGGGCGCGGGAGGGTCGCCGGCTCGCCGTCCAGGTCAGTCCCCGCGATCGCGCCGGGCGACAGCGCCGCCGGTGCGGCGGGCGAGCCCACCCCCCGGAGGGGTGCCGACGGTGGCGCGGCCTGCTCGTTCGATGACGGCCGGGCGGCCGCACGCGAGTCTCGCACCGCCGCCAGATGCGGCAGCGTCGCCAGCCCGCGCGAGCGCCAGGAGAGCTGGTGATCGAGGATCTCGCGCATGCGCGCGCGCTCTTCGCTGAAGGCCTCGGCCACCAGGCGACCGACCTCGCGCTCGCTCTTCGGCTGTAGATGGCCGCGAACGAAGTCTTCGAGGTCGGCGGCGAGCTCGGCGGCGGTGGCGTAACGCTCCTCTCGCTTGGTCGCCAGCGCCCGCAGGCAGATCGCCTCCAGCTCGGCGCGCACGCTGGGATTCGCCTGGCGCAGAGAGGGGATGTCACCGGCGGCCGCCCGCGTGAGGATCTCGGCCTGGCCGGCGCTGCCCCACATGCGGCGACCGGCCACGAGCTCCCACAGGACCACGCCGGCCGCATACAGGTCGGCTCGCCGATCGACGTGGCTCGAGCGGGCTTGCTCCGGCGCCATGTACGCGGTCTTGCCCTTGAGGAATCCGATGCGCGTCTGGCTGCTGGAGTCGTTGGCCTTCGCGATGCCGAAGTCGGTCAGCTTGATCTGACCGTCGTAGCCCACCAGGATGTTCCCGGGCGAGATGTCCCGGTGGACGATGCCGAGGGGCGTGCCGTCATAGTCCGTGAGCTGGTGCGCGTAGCCGAGGCCGTCGAGGGTGCGCAGGACGATGGTCAAGCGCGCGGACAGATCGAAGCCCTCGTGGCGTTGGAGGGCTCGCGTCACGCGGTTGAGCGGCTGCCCATCGACGTACTCCATCGCCAGGAAGTTCCGCCCCTCGTCGCTTCCCACCTCCAGCGTCTGGATCACGTTCGGGTGATTCAGGCGTCCGGCCACGCGCGCCTCGTCCATGAACATCTCGATGAACTCGGGCTCGGCCGAGAGGTCGGCCTTGATCAACTTCACCGCCAGCAGCTTCTGGAATCGTCCGTCGTCCCCGTCGGCGAGCACCCCCAGGAACACGTCGGCCATGCCGCCGTGCCCGATCGAGGTGATCAAGTCGTAGCGACCGACCCGGCGAAGGCGCGAGACGGCGGTTGACTGCGGTGCAACGGACGACGGCGCCCCGGACGGCGTGAGCAATACGGCCTTGCTGGACATGATCTCCCCTCCCCAGTCATTCAGTACCGAACGGAATCGATGAAAACGGTGGCCGGCGCGGGCCGCTGGGTGTCGCTGAACACGCGCAGCTCGAAGCCGATCTGGCGAACGTCCGCCGGCGAGAACGGACCCTGCGTGAAGTCGGGCTTGTCGGCGTTCAGCGTGACGTCGACCCAGCCGGTGCCGACGAGGTTCGACCACGGCCCCGACGCATAGTCGAAGCTGGCCCCCGACTTCGCGAAGAGCTTGATGGCGCCCGGGTGGGTCGTGTCGTCGCTGAGGCCGCTCCCCAGGCGAACCCGCGCCCGGATGGTCCGACCACCCAGCGCCAGCGAGGGCGACCGCATGTCCTGGAATTCGACCTTCTGGTTGGACCCATCGAACGGCGCTTCGACCTTCAGGGCGCCGGAGCTGTTCTCGCCACCGCGCGCGTCGTGGCTGACGCGGGTCTTGTCCGCCAGACGGGTGGGCGACGTCATGTACAGGGTCCAGGGCTCGATCCCGGAGTCGAAGGTGTAGAGCGTCGCGTGCGTGGTTGGAGGGTACTCGCACGCCTTGGTGGATGTGTTGCACGTGCCGGCCGGGCCGGCGGTGTCGCCATCGCCGTTCTGGGGCGGGCAATCGCCGTCGGTGCAGCACATGGTGGCCGCGATGCACTTGCCGTTGCAGAGACGAGACGTGCCGGTGCAGGCCGGCGGAGCGTCCGAGCCGCCGTCGACGACCCCCGTCGCGCCTCCCGACGCCGTCATCATCGTGGCGCCGCCGGTGCCCGAGGCACTTCCCCCGCTGCCGGCCGGCGCGGTGATGCCTCCCGTACCCACGTATCCCCCGCTGGCGGCGGCCGCGCCGCCGCTGCCTGCGCGCGCGCCGCCCGAGCCCGGAGTCGCGCCGCCGCTACCTGCGCGCGCGCCACCCGAACCGGAAGGCGCGCCGCCCGAACCCGGAGGGGCGCCGCCGGTGCTCGCCCTCGCTCCGCCGCTGCCCGGGGTCACGCCCCCCGAGCCCGTGAGGATCCCGCCGCCGCCGGTGCCCCGGAGACCGCCGTCGCTCGGAGCCCCGCCGCTGCCGCCCCCGATCACCTCGCCGGGCATCTGCGCATCGAGGGCCGCGCCGTCGGCGCCGCGGCCAGGCTGTGCCTCGCCACCGTCCTCGCCGGGTTCGGGCGTTCCGCCGAGCTCGCGCGGCTCACTGCATCCGCCGCCCAACGCGGCGAGCGTCATCGTCACCACCACCACCACCAGCGCCGTCTGCCCTAGCAGCAGACCGGGACGCTGCCCTCCGGAGGAATGAACGAGGCCTGACACGTCCCCCTCATCCCACGGTGGTTCGCGAGGTTGTAGGGCCTCGACGGCAATTCACCCGTGACGATTCGTCATCAATCTAGTTGATGATGACGTGACACGAGCGCGTGCAGGCGCTTCCCGGCTGGCCGTTCGACGAGCCGTAATCGCATTGCTCCCCGAAGGCGACGTTGACGATTCCGTCGCCGCAGGCAGGCGGAAAACGACACGCGCGCGTGCAGCCCGTTCCATAGAGCGCGACGTTTTCGGACCCGAGATCGCAGTCCTCGAACCGCGGGTCGACCTGGCCATCTCCGCAATGCGGGCCGAAGAGGCAGGTCTTCGTGCAGCCGTCATAGCTGTCAGGCCCGTCAGGGCCATCGACCTGGCCAGTGCCCGCTCCGACGTCGCACTCCTCGGCTCCTTCTATGACGCCATCTCCGCAAAAGGCCGCGCCCGACTCCGTCAGGCAGGTGCTCGAGCAACCGTCGCCGTCGAAGAGGTTGCCGTCGTCGCAGGTCTCGCCGCCCACGATCAGCTGGTCGCCACAGATCGGGACGCAGCGGCGCCCGGGGACGCGGCAGTGCCAACCCGGCTCCACCGCCATGCAGTCGCCGGCGCAACCATCGCCGCCCAGCACGTTGCCGTCGTCGCAGAGCTCGGGGGCCGCGCGCACGCCGTCGCCGCACGTGACCGGCCTGACGTCGCAGAACATCTCCAAGGCGGGAGAGGGGCACCGGACCTGCTCGAGCCGGCAATCGGCCGAGCAGCCATCGTCGGAGAGTAGGTTCCCGTCGTCGCACTCTTCGCCGTCGCTGACCCGTTGATCGCCGCAGACCTCGGGCAGCGTATCGAGCCGGCCCGGCGAATCGACGCCGATCAGGTCGGGCCGCGTGAGGTCGCCTCCGTCGGACGTCCCAGCGTCGGATGGGCAGGTCCGCTGGCCGCAGGTCGACGGGCTATCTGCGCAAGCGCCGCTTCCCGAGGTGACGGCCACGAGCATCGCTACCCAGACCGGCCATGGCTTCGTCCTCACGATGAGACGAAGTTTCGTTTGGCAAGGCGGCGCAGGCAAGCGGGCCGGCGCCGCCAGCCCGGCGAGGGGCGCCAATCCGGGCCGTGCGATGCCCCAACGCAAAGCCCGCCCCGGCGCAACCGATTCATCCGACCACCCTGGGCGCCCGTTCGAGGTAACCAAGATTTCGCTATTCGGAAATCAAGGTGAAACGCGACTTGGGACAGAATCGGCCAGGTCATGGCGAGCGAAGCATCGAAATCGTGGGCACTGTCACCCGACTCCGTAGCGGAGCCCCGAGGTTTTTCGGCGGCGATCGACGGGGGCAGTCTGTGGGACGCCGTGCAGGCAGAGCACGACGGATGGGGGCGGACGGTGGTGCGCGTTCAGGGTGACGACGGCACGACGGGGCTCCTGTTCCTCGACGCGGGCCGGATCGTGCACGCGCAAAGCGCAGCGGCGGAAGGGGAGGCGGCGGCCCTGGAGCTCCTCGCCTGCGACAGCGGGGTGCTCGAGGCATGCGACGTGCCTTGGCCTCGCGTCCGCACGATCTCGAAGGCGCCCGAGATGTTGCTGCTCCTGCTTCGGGCCGCCACGAGCCGAGAGGGAGGCCGCGTGTCGAACCTGGTTGCCTTTCCGGGGCGCCCGATGCCGGCCCTCGATGCGATGGTCGACATGACAGCCGAGCCCGCCCACGCGCACCCGATGGAAGAGCCGTTCGGGCTCGTGTTCGACGACGACCACGATTGGGAGAAGGAAGTGACGAAGCCAGCCGGACCGACCTTCGAGACATTCGAGTCCCTGCCTGCCATGAAGGAGCCTCGAGGCCACGCCGCGCGCACCGAGACGGAGGAGGAGCTCTCGTTGCCGGTCTCTGCCCACCTGGCTCCCGACGGCACCGTCCTCGAAGCGACCGATCATGACTTCGCGGACGCGGTGGCTTACATCGGACGGCTGTCGTCGCTGGTCGGCGAGCTGCTCGGTCTCGACGAGTTTCGGGCGCTCGAGTGCGCGTCCAAGGAAGAACGGATCTTCGTCTACACGGACGAGGACGGTGGGCTGGTGGCGGGGCGATTGCCGGCGTCGGTCGAGGCGAGCCCGTTCCGGGAACGGCTCGGGCTTTGATTGGGGGGGGCGGGCGAACGGCTGCGCCTGCGGGGACGACAGCTCCGGGCCCCCTTGCCCTGGGAAAGAGCCTGAGCAGCCTGTTCGACGTGAGCGGCGTGTACGGGAGCTTCCTGCTCACGCCGGCCGGTGACCTGGCCGCCCGCGCGCTGCCGGAGATCGTCGACGACGCGACGCTGGCCGAGGTCGGGGGCCGGGTGGTCCGGCTCGGCGAGACCTTCGAGACCATCGGGATCGATCCCGAGCTGTGCGTGCTGCGCTTCGCCGAGCACAAGCTCTACGTGAAGGCGATCGCGGGCGGGGCGCTCTGCGTGGTGACCGGCATCGACGTGAGCATGCCTGCCTTGCGGATGGCGGCGAACCTGGTCGCCCGGAAGGTCGGGCCCGATCTGGCCCGGCTGATGACCTCGGAGCCGCCCGACGGGGACCGAGACAGTGGCGCGTCGTCGGGTTCGCCGGCGACCCGCATGTACCGCGGTCGACCCATCGGCTGAACCGCCGACGGGCCGTCCGTCGCCGGACGGATCGTCATCGACCCGGCGCTGGAACGGAGCCGAGCTTGGTCGGGCGACCGATGACGGGCGGTCGCGCGCCGGTGCTGTCGCCTTGCTCGTCGGAATACCCCGACAGCCCCATCTCGGGGATGTCGAGGCCCAGACGTTCGTCTTCGTGGGCCACGCGGTTGCCAAACAGCGCGTCCACTGCCTTCATGGTCAGCGCCGCGGTCGCGCCGACCCAGACGATGTTCGTGAGGATTCCGATGCACTCGGCGGCGAGCTGGCCCGCGTCACCGAAGAACAGGCCTCGGACCGGTCCGGCCACTCCGTTCATGCCTTCGCCGTATGTCCCGTTCGCGAACAGACCCAGCGCCAGGATTCCCCACATCCCGCAGACGCCGTGGACGGACGACGCGCCGACCGGGTCGTCCACGCGCAGGCGGGTCTCGATGAAGATGGACGAGACGACCACCAGCACACCGGCGATGGCCCCGATGAAGATCGACGTCAGCGAGCCGACGAACGCGCAGGGTGCCGTGATGGCGACCAGGCCGGCCAGCATCCCGTTGCAGAGCATGCTGAGATCGGGCCGCCCGAACGCCACCTTCGTGTACAAGTACGCGCCGAACGCGCCGGCGGCCGAGGCCAGCATGGTGTTGACCGCGATGATGGCGATGCGGGGATCGTTCCCCGACAGGGTCGATCCGGGGTTGAAGCCGAACCACCCGAACGCCAGGACGAAGGTGCCCGTGACCACGAGGGTCATGTTGTGCCCCGGGATGGGGCGCGGGGTACCGTCGGGGGCGTACTTGCCGGCCCGCGGGCCGAGGATCTTCGCGCCGACGAACGCCGAGACCCCGCCGACCATGTGCACGACCGAGCTGCCGGCGAAGTCGACGTGCCCGTGGCCGAGGCCGAAGCTCGGTCCGAGCTGGGACAGCCAGCCGCCGCCCCAGACCCAGTTCGCGTAGATCGGGTAGATGAAGGTGGCGATCACGAACGAGAACGCGACGAACGCCGCGAACCGCCAACGCTCGGCCATGGCGCCCGTGGGGATCGTGGCGGCGGTGTCCATGAACACCATCTGGAACAAGAAGAGGGTCGCCACCCCGGTCGTGTAGGACGCGGGCCCGAGGAAGAAGCCCGACATTCCGAACAGCCCGAAGTCGTGTCCGCCCAGGCGAATCACGAACTCGCGGGAGAGGGTGGAGTCGCCGCCGAACGAGGCGAGGGCGCCGACGCCCCCCATCTGCAGCCCGAACCCGACGGCCCAGAACCCGAGCACGCCGATCGAGTACACGAGGAAGTTCATGGCCATGGTGTGCGCGGCGTTCTTGGCGCGCGTCAGCCCGGTCTCGACCAGCGCGAACCCACACTGCATGAACATCACCAGGAACCCGGTGAGGAGCGTCCACACGATGTTCGCATGGGTCTGCACGCTGGCGACCTGTTCGGTCAACCTCGCGATCTGGGCGGCCATCTGGTCCGCGCTGGGCGTCGGAGTCGGTATCGGCATGACAGGTTTCGAGCCTGCCCGACCGGTGTTTCGGCCATCTTTCGGATCGACGAATTCTGTGTAGCAAGCGGTCGATTGCGTCCCGCGCGGGGGCGCGAGGGGCGGGGGAGGGCACGTACGCGACGAGAGGAAGCTACGGGCTGCGCTCCGCTCGCGTGGCCCTCGGGGGGCGGGGGAGGAAGGGGCGTGCCTGGCTCACTCGGGTCCTCGCGGGCGTACCCGGATCTGCTCGACGAGCACCGCAGTCCGCTGCGGACTCACTCGCCAGGCACGCCCCTCCCTCCCCCGCCTCTCGCGTTCCACACTCACTCCGCTTCGCGAGGAGGCTCCGCGCAGCCGGAAGAGGAGACCTTCGATCCGCTGCTGTGCGGCCCCCGCCAGCGCGGATATCGCGTTGTCCCGCGTGCATGGCGAAGGCCGACAGGAGAGGAACGTGGGAAAGCTGCAGCATCCGGTGCCGCCGAAGTTGCTTACGAATATCGGCGATATCACGGTGTCGTTCTCTCTCTTGGAGAATGTACTTCAAATGCTCGTAGGCGCGCTGCTACGCGAGCATCAACGGATCGGCCAAATCATAACGGCCCAGCTCGCCTTCAAGAGCCTTCGTGCCCTCGTCGACAGCCTCTACAAAGAGAAATATGGCGAAGACGAGGGTTTGCCGTCGTGCGCGCCTCGATAAAACGAGCTGCGGAGGCTGAGGAGACGCGGAACCAGATCACTCATTCACTCTGGGGAGCGGGCGACCAGGCGAACACGATCACGCGAGGAGCTTGATAGAACGAGGTGAGGTGATCAGATAACCGGTGCCTTGATCCGCAAGCATGGACAGGTGCTCCACCGGCAAATGCTCGATCTGGGGTGCCGTCTCGTCACTTTCTTCCTGGGGGTTGTCCTTCGAAGCTGCGCGGAGCCCACCGTGCGAAGCGGAGTGAGCGTGGAACGCGCGCGGCTGGAGAGGGAGGGGGCTGGCTCCTGAGCGAGTCCGCAGCGGACGCGAGGCCCGTCGAGCAGCTCCGGGTGCGCTCCGCGAGGACCCGAGTGAGGGGGGCAGCCCCCTCCCTCTCCAGCCCCCCAAGGTCCACGCGAGCGGAGCGCAGCCCTATGGGGCGGTGGCCCGGGGCTTCAGCGCCTGACTCGGTAGCGGATGTGGGTGGCGTCGGGCGTGTCGATGACTCTGACGACCTGTAGATCGATCCGGGATGGCAGGGCCTCGAAGAGGCGGCGGCCGGTGCCGAAAAGGACGGGGACCTGGTGAATCTGCAGTTCATCGAGCACGCCGGCTTCGAGCGCGCTTTGCGCGGTGAAGGCGCCGTGCACCATGACGTTTTTGCCGTTCGCGGCGGCTTTGGCCTGTGCCATCGCGCTCGCGATCCCATCGTTCACGTACGTCACCAGGGGATACTTGGCGACCGATGGATCGGGCGGACGATGGCTCGGAACGAAGATGGGCACACCGTGATGATTTCCGCCCCAGTGATCGACCTGCTCCACGGTGCGGCGGCCGGCAAGCACGGCGCCCGTGGCCTGGCCCTCATCCATGAAATGCGCGCCCCACCCGGTCCCCTTCGTGTTCGGGGGCGTTCCTTGGAACCCGTACCACTCGTGCAGCCGCATGAATCCGTCGCCGCCGGGGTTGTTCGGTCCGTCGTTCGGACCGGCGATGAATCCGTCGAGGGACATGGACATGTAGAGAACCGAGTTGGACATGGAAGATTCCTTGTCGAGGTGTCACCCGCGCCGATTGCCGATCTCGGCGAGCAGCTTCGGGTAGGGCCGTCTATTGCTAAAGCGATATCGTCACGGAATGGGACGGACGCAAGCCCATCGATACGATCGAATCGGGATCGGCTACGCGCTTCGGCGGAGGGCGGATCCTCGTCTTGCGGCCGCGATCTGGGGAGCGCTTGGAGAGCCTGAGAGGATCTTGAACGTGGGGGCGGGTGCTGGATCGTATGATCCACCCGCTTGTCCGGTCATTGCGGTCGAACCTTCATTGGCGATGGCTCGACAGCGGCCGGAGGGCGCGGCTCCTGTCGTGCGGGCGTACGCGGAGGCGCTGCCCTTCGCCGACGGCTCCTTTGCCGCGGCACTGGCTGTTCTCACGATTCACCACTGGTCCGACTGGCGAGCCGGTGTACGGGAGATGGCGCGCGTGTCCCCTCGTCGTGTGGTCTTGTTCACGTGGGATCCACAGGCCGACGCCACCTGGCTCGGCGACTACTTTCCCCACATTCTCGCCGCTGATCGGCAGCGTTTTCCGACCATGGGTGCGATAGGGGAGGTCCTGGGCGAGATCGAGGTCGTGACCGTGCCCATTCCCCATGACTGTACCGATGGATTCATGGGCGCCTACTGGAGGCGACCGCAGGCCTATCTCGATCCCCACGTTCGGTCCGCCATCTCCAGCCTGACCACGGGCGTCGCAGACGATTGTCTGTCCAGGCTTGCCGACGATCTGCGCACCGGCGCCTGGATCAGCCAGCATGGGCACCTCCTCCACCGTGAAGAGCTCGATCTCGGCTACCGCCTGGTGATCTCTCACTCGAGGGATCGCGCCCGCGGCTGCGCGGAGCCACCGCGCGAAGCGGAGTGAGCGTGGAACGCGCGCGGCTGGAGAGGGAGGGGGCTGCCTCCCGAGTGAGTCCGCAGCGGACGCGAGGCCCGTCGAGCAACTCCGGGTGCGCTCCGCGAGGACCCGAGTGAGGGGGGCAGCCCCCTTCACTCGGGTCCTCGCGGAGCG
>Ga0207694_10003210_pt1 | contig 13037 bp, 11 predicted proteins | sample KBSC34metaG_FD_184353 | JGI IMG/M metagenome (GOLD analysis project Ga0207694, IMG submission 184353) | Corn rhizosphere microbial communities from Kellogg Biological Station, Michigan, USA - KBS C3-4 metaG (SPAdes) (version 2) | ecosystem: Host-associated > Plants > Roots > Rhizosphere > Soil...
ACACCGGCGCAGCACGAACGCGCAGGCACGGAACATCGCGATACTGCCTGTCGAGAAGCGCCGCGAATGCTCGCGCAGCAGCTTGCTCATCTGGCTGGCCGAGAAGTCCAGATTGGCGCGCCGCTCGGCACTGGCGTGCGTGGCCAGCACCTCGAGCGCGGACGTTCGGGGCAACAAGTCGATGACCGCCTGACGGGTGTAGGCGACATGGCGGCCTTCGTCGTGCAGCACCGCCGCCACGGCTTTTTCCGGATAGGGCGACGCGGCATGCGCGCAGGCTTCGACGTGATAGTCGAGCGAACGCGCCACGCGCTTCTCGAGAAAATGCGCGTGCGCGAAAAAATTCGCCAGCTTGAACAGGCGCTGATCGCGCGTGTCGCCGGCGTGCATCGCGAAACTCGCCGGCGTATGCCCGCGGATCACTTCGTTGAAGATGTCGCCCATCGGCAGTTCCAACACCGGTTGACCGAGCTTGCCGATGGCCTTGGCATACAAGGCCACGTGCTTGTCCTCATCGGCAAGATGCGCGCGCATGATATCGCCGAGGCCGCACTCGTCGCCGACCTCGACCGGGAAATAATCGTCGACAAGATGCGGATACTGCTCGCCGTTCATGTACAGATTCAGCACCAATGCGTGCAATACCGGATCGGCGACGATCTCACGGTGCAGCTTGCGCTTGATGGCGTCGACAGGCGACATGCTGCTCAACGGCTCATCGACAGGAAGCAGGTGGCGAAGACCAGCCCGCCGAGCACGAACGCGCCGATGAGCAGCACGCCGATGACTTTCAGGCAGCCGTCGATGAACGTGGGCTCGGGTTCGTCGGGTTTCTTCTGGAAAACCACCTGATCGTCGAACAACGGCAGCTCTTTTGGCGGCTTGCGATACGGCTTCGGCGGAACATGCACCGGATCGCGGCCCTCCTCGAACTGCGGCTTGGCCGGCGTCGCACCTGGAGATGACGAAGACGGCTCCTGCGGCGGTGGGACGGGCTTGTCTTCGCTCATGCGCTTGCTCCACTGGCTCGCCACTTCGCCCACGATTCGGGCTGGCACCGCGAGCGGGCAATCAACGCCCAGGCGCCCGCGACGATCATCACGATGCACATCAATTGATACGCCGACAGGCCGTCGTAAGGTTTGGCGGTGTCGCGAATGAATTCGATCAGAAAGCGGAACACGCCGTAGCAGAGCAGATACAGCGCGAAGAGTCTGCCGAAAAGTATCTGGCGGCGGCACAGCGCGAGCAGCACGAAACCCATCGCGATGTTGAACAGCATCTCGTACAGCGGCGCCGGATGGCGCGGAATGCCGTCGCCGTAGCTGATCGCCCACGGGCCGTCCCACGGCACGCCGCGGCAGCAACCGGCAATCAGGCAGCCGACGCGGCCGATACCGATCGAAAACGGCAGGATCACGGCAAAGCGGTCGTTTGGCGGAATGTCGTAGCGCAGGATCGGCTTGGCGATTTCCGCAGCCAGAAAACCGAACAGCAATGCGCCGACGATCGAGCGGCCGGAACCCAGCAGCGCATACCAGTCGTGGAACGGCTGCAGCGGCCACAACGCATCGCCGAGCACCACCGCGATCTTGGCGCCGATCACCGCGGCGACAATGGTCACGATCTGGATCGTGTAGTAACGCTTGCGATCGCGCGCATCGGCGAAGTGCTTGGTCAGCGGAAACGACAAGGTCAGCGCAAAGCCGAGCACGACCATGATCATGTAGCCGGCATGCAGATCGAACGGCGCGTTCATGAGCCAAGCCCCGGCCACAGTCCGACGCCAAGGAACAGGCACAATGCCACGTACGAGGCGAAGTGCACGCGGCGCTCGCGCGCGGCAAGGCCGGCGTGAAAACCGAATTCGTCGGCCATCGCGAGCGGCGCGAACACGCAGAACGCGACGATCGCCAGCAGGGTCTGCGCGCGGAACAGCGCGCCGATGCACACGACGATGCTGATCGCGCTGCCGGCATGCAGCCATTGTTCGAGCCGCGGCACCTTGCGCGAGCGCTCGTGCAGAAAGCCGTCGAACGCGGCCAGGCTTGCATACGGCAGCAAGGCCAGCGTCAACCAGACGAAGCGCAGCGCGCTCATGCCTATTTGATCGCTCCCTTGGCACGCATCGCGCTCTGCATCTGCACGCCGTGCACGAGATCGATGCCGGCGGCCATGGCCGCGGCAACATGCAGCGCTTCGTGCATCTGTTCGGCGTCGGCGCCGCTGTCGAGGCATTTCGAGGTGAACGAGTCGATGCAGTACGGACACTGCTTGGCATGCGCGACCGCAAGTGCGATCAGCGCCTTTTCACGCACGCTCAAAGCACCCGGCTGCGAAGTGGCGGCGCCGAAGTAGGCCCAGAACTTGTCCATCGTCGCGCTGGCGTAGCGGCCGACTTCGGCGAAGCGCTGCAGATCGCCGGGATCGTAATAGCTCTTGCCGTCGGCAGCAGTCGGCGCCGCATCTGCATGCGCGTCGTGCGAGGCCGTGCCGCAGCAACCGGCTTCGCGGGCGCGTGGATGCGCCGGATCGATCGGGCGCAGATCGCAACCCATCTTGCCGGCGTGCACGATCAGCGGGCCGAACGCGAATTCCAAGGGACGCGTCCACGTGCGCAATCCCGACGGCGGGTAAACCCAGTGCTTCTCCCTGACTTGCGTGTGGCAGCAATACACGGCGCGATCCGCGCCACCCTGCCCGACATGCCGCCAGCCATCACGCGCGGCGATATCGACCACCGCATCGAACTGCCGGCGCACATCGGCGGCTTCGCGGCGCATGTCGATGCCGGCGTGGTCGAGCAGCGGCTCGGGCGTCGCCGCTGCCCCGGACAGACGATCGTCTTCGGCCACGGGGATCGACGAGAAGATCATGTTCACGCCGGCGGGGAATGCGAACTTGACGTAGCCGTCCTGCTCGCTCTCGGGTTTTCCACCGGCATTGAGGATGGCGTCGCGCGGCAGGCGCGCGGTATCCGGCACCTTCATGTGCAGGTGCACCGAATCGGCAAACTGCATCTGCGCGGCAAACGGAAACGCCGCATCGAACATCCACGGCACGCGGCCGGCATCTTCCGCCGACAGCAATTCCAGGTCGCGGAAAAAGTCGAGCGTGTGCCGAACCTTGTCACCGCGAATGCTCATGGCTCCCCACCTCAAGGATTCCGACGCCGGCAAGACACTCTCGGCAGCGCGTGGAGGTTTGTCAACTGATGCATATCGGCAAATCCTGCGTCAGTTGATCACGTGCGCTGCAGAGCGAGCTACTCCTCGTCGAGCGTCGAGGCGGGTTTCCATTTTTCGGTGGGTACGTAATAGCGATACGGCGTGTACCAGCCGCAACCGCCGCCGGCGGCAAGCAACAGGAAGACCTCCTCGCATTCGACGTGCGTGCCCCAGGGCAGCACGAATTCCTGCTTGAAGGTGAGATGGTCGGCGACAAAATCCTTCAGCACCGAACCGCTTCCGGGCGGCCGCCAGTTGCCGGCGAAATGATTCGGGCGCACTTTCAGTGGCCGCTGGTGGCGCATGATCTGCATCGCTTCCGGCGCCGGTGGCGGCGTCTGGAATGTGGCACTCATCCCGTCCTTCGGTGGCGTGAGCTCGCGCGGCAGGTCGATGCTGCCATCCGGGTTGTAGATGTGCAGCGGCGGCGGTTCGACCGCAGCCGGTGGCGCCGCAGGTGTCGCGACTTGCGCAGGTGGCCGCACAAGGCGCGTTTGGGATGGCGGCGAACGTACCGGCTGAATTCGCGGCGGCAGCGGTGCCGGTTGCGGCAGTGCGGGCTCCGCTCTCTCTTCGATCAGTCGAACCTGCACCGCAGTCACCGTGGCGAACTCCGGCTTGCGCATCGCGACGCGCAGGCCAAGGATCAGCAACGCGTGCAGCAGCAGCACGATCACCAGGGCCAGGATGCGCAGCGGCCGCAACGGCGGCATCGGCACGCGCCGCAAGCGACCGGCCGCGCGCAGGCGCACGTCCCACCGCCATGCGGCAAGTTCGATTTCAGTCGCTGGGTCGTCGTCGACGCAAAGCGGCGTGACGCTACGTGCGGTCGAGGCCACGCGATCCCTTGCTGAGTAACGGCGCGGCGAAGCGTAGCGGTCACTGCATAAACCGTACGTTAACCGGACTCAACCGGAAACCTGCATGCCGGCATCCAAACGAAAAGTATACGTTTGCCAAATGCATCGTTTACATGCAGCGCGGCGACGCGTCGAAGCATGACCGCGCGAGTTCAGCGCGCGTTGCAGCCCAGGGAGTAACCTGCTGCTGCATCGCCCAATCGGCAGTGCCCGCGAAGTGCGCTCGAGCATCTTCGACCGCGGCAACTCCGGTTCACCGTCGCCGTGTTGAACCGCGCGGCACGCATCTCCGATGCACGGGGCATACGCCCCTCCCTCCCATACAAGGAGCATCTCGTCATGAGCATCATTTCTCTCCGTTCGCGAACCCTGCTGCCGGCTGCGCTTGCGCTGACGCTGGCCAGTTGGAGCGCGTTCGCCGCGCCGCCGGAAAAGGAAAGCCCGATCGACAAGGAACCCGCCACGCAAATGACGCCCGAGACGCCGCCGAAGATGTCCCCGGCCATCACCGCCGAGGCCGCGGCGAGCAACGCCAATCAAACTCAGTTCGACATGCGCGACATCAACCATGACGGCTATATCGACAAGACCGAGGCCGGCAACGAACAGCGCTTGCTGTCGCAATTCAACACGCTCGATACCGACAAGGACGGCAAGCTGTCGGCTGCCGAATTCATGAGCGCAAAGAATCTGGCGAAGCTGACGTTGAAGAACAACAACAGGGACCGCGAATAATTCCATCCGGTGTTCACTCCTTGGCGGGCCTTGGCCCGCCTTTTTTTTCGCTGCGCACCGGGCTGTGGCCCGCCCGTTTGCGAAGCGGACGGGTCCCCCGCTTTTTCGTGCTCAGCACACTGATTCACAACGCAATCCGCGGCTTCGATTCACGCGCCCCAGCTGATGTGCGCGGCTGCCCTTGGCAGCCGCGCGCGCCGCTGCCGCAGTGCCACTTGACCTGCCCGGCCGAAAGGAGAAGGCTGTCCTTCCCAGCTCACCGCTCGCGGCAAAAGGAGAATCGGGTCATGGCCTACACCACCGAAGGCATCCGAAACATCGCGCTCGTCGGTCACTCAGCCGCGGGCAAGACCACGCTGTTCGAGGCCCTGCTGCATGCGGGTGGCGTGATCGGAACTCCCGGCTCTGTCGAGCGCGGCACCACGGTTTCAGACTACGAGCCGATGGAGAAGGAGCGAAAGCAATCGCTCAACACGGTGATCGCATCGATCGATCACGACAACTGCCACATCAATCTCATCGACACCCCCGGCGCCGCCGATTTTCGCGGGCCGACACTCACCGCTCTTGCCGCGGTCGAGACCTGCGCCGTCGTCGTCAACGCGCACAACGGCATCGAATTCGGCACCACGCGCATGATGGACTACGCCAAGGCGCGCGGTCTGGCGCGCCTGATCGTGGTCAACAAGATCGACGGCGGCAATTGCCGCGCGCTGGTCGAGGCACTGCGCGATACGTTCGGCCCGGAATGCCTGCCGATCAACCTGCCTGCGCAGGACGGCAAGAGCGTGGTCGACTGTTTTTTCAAACCGGCCGGCGTGCCGGATTTTTCCACGGTCGCCGAAGCGCACCAGCGCATCATCGACCAGGTCGTCGAGATCAACGAAACGGTGATGGATCACTTCCTCGACCAGGGCGAGGAAGGATTGTCCGGCCAGGAACTGCACGACGCGTTCGAGCAATGCCTGCGTGAAGGCCATCTGGTGCCGATCTGTTTCGTGTCGGCGCGCACCGGCGCCGGCGTCAAGGAGTTGCTGCAGCTCGCCGAGAAGTTGCTGCCGAATCCGCTGGAGGGCAATCCACCACAGTTCGTCAAGGGCATCGGCGCGGCGGCGACGCCGATCCAGACGATGTCCGACGCGAAGAAGCACGTCATCGCCGACGTGTTCAAGATCGTCAACGATCCCTTCGTCGGCAAGCTGTCGGTGTTCCGCGTCTATCAGGGCACGGTCAAGAAGGACACGCAGTTGCTGATCGACGACGGCAAGAAACCCTTTAAGGTCGGCCACCTGTTCAAGCTCAAGGGCAAGGACCACGTGGAAATTTCCGAGGCGATTCCCGGCGACATCGCCGCAGTCGCCAAGATCGAGGAAATCCATTTCGACGCGATCCTGCACGATTCGCACGACGAGGATCAGATTCACCTCAAGCCGCTGGATTTCCCGCAGCCGATGTTCGGCCTGGCGGTCGAACCGGCGCACAAGGGCCAGGAGCAGAAGCTGGCGGTGTCACTGCACAAGTTGAGCGAAGAGGATCCGTGCTTCCGCTACGAGCACAACAAGGAATTGAACGAATCCGTGGTGCGCGGCCTGTCGGACCTGCATCTGAAGCTGATGATCGAGCGCATGAAGGAACGTTACGGCGTGGAGGTGAAGACGCGTCCACCGAAGATCGCCTACCGCGAAACGGTCGGCGCGAAAGCCGAAGGCCATCATCGCCACAAGAAACAGACCGGCGGCGCCGGCCAGTTCGGCGAAGTGTTCCTGCGCATCGAACCGCTGTCGCGCGGCGAAGGTTTCGAGTTCGTCGATGCGGTCAAGGGCGGCACGATTCCGAACCAGTTCCTGCCCGCCGTCGAAAAAGGCGTGCGCCAGGTGCTCGAGCACGGCGCCGTCGCCGGCTACCAGCTGCAGGATGTGCGCGTGATCGTCTATGACGGCAAGTACCATCCGGTCGATTCGAAGGAAATTGCCTTCGTCACCGCCGGCAAGAAAGCCTTCATCGACGCGATCGCCAAGGCCAAGCCGCAGGTGCTCGAACCCATCGTCAATCTCGAGGTGTTCGTGCCCGATTCGCACATGGGCGACGTCACCGGCGGCCTGGCCAGCAAGCGCGCGCGCATCAACGGCACCGACTCCATGCGCGGCGGCGAACTGGTGATCAAGGCACAGGTGCCGCTTGCGGAAGTCACCGACTACCAGACCGAGCTCAAGGCGATGACCGGCGGCCAGGGCCGCTACGCGATCGAGTTCAGCCACTACGACCCGGTGCCGCCGCAGGTGCAGAAGCACCTGATGGATGCGTACAAGCCGAGGGTGGAAGAGGAGTGAGTTGCGCACGCGCGTTCGCGCGCGTTGCGATTTTCGCACTCGCAACGGCCGCGCACACCCACGCGGCCGACGCGAACGAACGTGACTGCAGCTTTGCGGACTTCTCTGCGGAAAAGGGCGGGCAACTGCGCGCTGCGACGATCAGAGCGGATGCGGGTGCCCGAGTATACTTTTCAAAAAGCGGCAGCGACTGCCCCGATGCCAGCAAATCGTGTCGCGACAAGCGCTATCTGGTGGCCGGCGACCAGGTTGCGGTGACGAAACACTTCCACGGTTTCGCCTGCGCCTGGTACGAACGCAAGAACGTCAACGAGTACATCACCGCCTGGCTGCCCACCGAGGCGCTCGAAGGAACCGAAGCGCCCGCCTCGCCGCCGTCGTCGGCATGGATCCGCGAATGGTCGCGCTTCGTGGCGCTCGGCAACGAGTCGACGCTCACGATCAGTGCGGATAGCAGTGGCGACTCGCTGCACATAGTCGGGTCGGCATTGTGGATGAGCAGCGCCTCCACTTCCGGACCGCATACCGGTGAATTCGACGGCATCGGCAAGCCGCGCGGCAATCGCCTGACTGCACAGGACAAGGATGGCGAGTGCGTGCTCGACCTGTTCCTGCTCGACGACAACGTGCTGTTCGTGCAGACCCACGACATCTGCGGCGGCATGAACGTGCGCTTCGGTGGATTGTATTGAGGCCCGAATCACTGACCGAGTGCAGCGCCGTAGGGTGCGTCTCGAACGCACCGCTTTTCTTTGTTCGCAGATCGAAAGAAAAACAAAACCGCTCCAATCCTCAAAGGCGCAGAGAACGGTGCGTCCAAGACGCACCCTACTGCGCACATCTCAATCAAACCATCGAAACAGCGTCCAGCTGCGCTCATAGCCATCGTCGTAGCTGGTGCCGCCGCTGACGAGACCGAGCGCGTACAGCACGGCGAAAACGCCGAATACTCCAAGCAGCACCGGCAGGAACCACGCGTACCAGCTGTCGACGCGCGCGTCTTTCGGATCGTTCTTGTCGTACAGCACCTTGACCTGATCGCCGATGCGCTGGCGCGATCCGGTTTGCGATGTGAAGCGCAACGGCCGGCCGCCTTCCGGCGTGAACTCCACGGTCGCGGAATGGCTCGTGCTCTCCTGCAGGCCGTTGCGGTCGCTGACACTGACCTCGTGCCTGCTCGATGCATCCACCACCGTGCCCGCCACGGCAACACCGTGACGTTGCAGACGCAACAGGTCTTTCGCGAAATACGCGCCGCCAGCGAGCAGGGCCAGGCCGAGCAACAAGGCTACGAAACGATTCATGCGACCACCCGATCGAATGGTTTCGGCATCCGCCGTCAGTTACGTGCGCGCTAGATCGCGGAGCCTTTCGCAGGTTGCTTGAGGAACGGATTGTTCGTCTTCAGCCATGTACGGGCCTCCTCGATATCCGCTTTCGGCACCGCCTTGAGCCATTCCGAGTTGCGATCGAGATACAAAGCCAGCGCAACGGCGCGCAGGTGGCCTTTGGCTTTTGCTCCGGCGTACTTTGCTTCGAGAGCGTAAGGCCAGGCACCCGTTGGATTGAGCTTCTGATACTTGCGCGCCCAGTCGATCGCCATGTCGCGGTAACGCGGTTCGTGCGTTTCCTCGAACAGCCAGATGCAGGCTTCGGCAAACTGGTACGCGGTGAAAATCTCGTCATAGCGAGCGTTTCTTTTTCGAAAAGCCTGCTGCAGGTTTTCAACAGCCTCGTCGTGCCGGCCGGCAATTCCGGAAAAGAACGCTTCGGACAGGTGAAAGGCAAATTGCTTGTTGTCTTCCGGCAGGGCCTGCAGGAATTTTCGCAAGCCCAGTTTGTCGCCGGATTTTGCCGCTGAGAACGCAAAGTACGGCAGCGCAAAGTCCCAGTTGCCTTCGATCTGATAGAGGCTTGCAACATGCGCAAACGCCGCAGTCGCCGCGTCATGGTCGCCGCGCCGCAAATCAACATAGGCCTCGGCGACGAGCACGTACGGCGAGGGAACGCTGTCGCCGTCCTTCATGGTTTGCTTGTCCATGCGGAACTTGCCGCGATATGCCGGCTGAAAACCCTGGCCGTTCGGCAAAGGGCTGGTCACGTAGTCGTTGCCGTCCAGCCGTGCTTGCGGCGGCCCTTCGATTCGCGCGAGTTGCGCAGCCAGATCCGCTGGTGGCTTGCGATCGATCATGAAGGATTGCAGCGCAAGCCACAGCGCCGGCAGCTGGTAGTTGATGCGAACGCCGCGGATCGTGTCGCGAGCCGCCCACTCCAGCACCTGTTGCGCGGAATCTCCGGCGATGCGCTGGCCGAAAATGGCGGCAGGCCACAGCTCCTGATCGTCGAAATGATCCGCGACCTTCAGAAACGTAGGCCACGCGTCCTTCGAGAATCCCATCGCGAACAACATGCTCAAATAATCCCGGTAAGCGTACACACCGTCGTAGCGCGATATGCGCTGCAACGCCGCTTGGGCCGCACCAGCGTAGTCTCCGTCGAGCAAGCGCAGGCGTTCGGTCGCAACCATGCTCGCGTCGGAACCGTTGTCGTATTTGGCGGCCAGCTTGTAGAGCCTTGCGGAGGCATCGATCGCTCCGTGCCAGTACAGCTGCGAGCCGACTTCATTCGCATTGTTCGACAACCCAACCGAATTTTCGCCGGAGTCCGGTTTGAAACCCGGGTAATGCTCAGTCAGCGAAGCGGCGCCGTCGTAATCTCCATCGAGAACCAGTCGTCGCGCGAGTCGGGAGTAAGGCTCCCAGTTGGCCGGATCCTGGGCAATTGCCGCACGCAATTCGTCGATACCGGATTTCTGTCCTGAGACATGTTCCCTGACCGAAGCCAATTGCGGCGAGCCGTGAAAGCGCCCTGCCAGCGCGGCGAGCAGTTGCTTGCGCAATTCATCGTTGGCACCGACCGTCAGTCTTTCGAACATCGACAAATCGGTAGTCGCATAGGGCAAGGCGCGTTGCATATCGCCGAAATACCATGCGGATTTCGGTGGAAAGTCCTTGCTGTACGACATGAACGGCAGCGAGTCCTGCGAGGGGACACCAACGGACACCAGCGCCCTGCGCGTATAGCTGTTCATCCCTTGCTCCCAGAAAGCCGTGATTCGCGCCGCCGAATGCATGGCCTGTGTCCGTTCGGCGACACGTTCATTGGGATGCGCTTGAAGCAGGTGGGCATTCACATTGGCGCGCAACAGGGAAAAATGCGGATTGCCCGGGAATTCGGCATCGTACTTGTCGAGAAGCTCGAGCGCGCGGTCGGGCAACCCCTGCGCAAACAGCATATGTTCGATGAATTTTTCGATATTGGCCTGTGCGCGTGCACCGGTCAGGTCGAGAAAATCGAGTGCTTGCGGTTGAGCCTTGAAGCTTGCGCAGCACGCACGGCCTGGCGACTTGTCGAGCAGGCGATTGATGTGGCGAATCGCCAGCAGTTGCATCTCAGGATCGTCCGGCGCCTTACCGACGCTGGCGTGCGCGCGGCTGAAATCCTGCAAGGAAAATCCGTCGATTGCATAAGACTTGTCGAGCAGGACCTTCAGCGGCAGATTGCTCGCGGAGTGCCACTCGTCCATGTCCCCCGCCCTCGCGTCCAGAAACATGTGCCATGCCGGAGCACGACCTGCAACTTCCTGCAGCGGTCCTGGCAATTGGTCGACATGTTCCCGGCTGTAGGCCTGGCTGACATCTACGATTTCCATCGCGCCAGCCAGCAGATCCAGAGGCGCCTTTACGCCTTCCTGCGCCTTCTGCGCTTCAAACAGATTGCCATTGAGCAATTCGCGCAGCACGCGGGCTTCGGCGGAATCGTCGCCGTCGAGCAGGGCCAGCGCGGCTGGCCGATAGTTCAAGTGATATAGAGCGCGTGCGCGCACGCGACGGCTCTCGGCCGTGTCGGCCGCATTGCTCGCGGCCAGCCAGGATTTCTCGAAGAACCGTTCGGTCGGTCGGAAATCGGGCTGCGGGGCAAGCAGGCCGAGCAGCGCAAATCGCTGCGCGTCGTCGAATGCGCCGCGCGACGGTTGCTCGGCGAGTTGCACTGGAGAGTCCGGGATGGCTAACTCGGCCGGCTGCTGTGGACTTGGGGCCTGCGGCAGATTCCTGAAACCAACTTCCGCCAGCATCGTTGGCAATTTATCCCGCCAGACCACAAACGGCGGCTTCTCATCGCTGAATTCGATGGCATGCCAATCCTTGCTCGACCCCATCTTGTAGGAATGCGCCGACGCGTCGTTCGCGGCCTCGATGCGCAGCACAACGTCCATCTTCATGTGGCCATCGTGGCCGATGTACGCAGAGACAATGGTTTTCGCTTGTACGCTCTCTGCCAGTTTGTGGGTTTCACTCTCAGTGAACTGCTGAAGCCCCTCGCCCAGGGCGCGCGCGGCGAGATACGGGTCCACGACGCAGCGCCCCGCTTCCCGGCCAAGCAGCTCGGCAATTTGCGCCGTCATCAGCGATCGCGTGGCGCGATCGAATGATAAATTCTTGCCCTGTGCGGGAACAACCAGCGTGTCGCATGGCTGCGCCGCCAACAGGGAGCTGAAGCGCTTTTTCTCGTTGTCGATCCACGCCGAGTGCAGCGTCGGATCGAATGCGTTCGGTGCAGGTACCTCGTATTCCGTGGGCAATTTCACGGAATAGCGCTTTACTGGCGGCACATCCGTTGGCGCCTCGTTCCCTGCCCGCGTCAGCCACAAGAAGGCGCCGCTGGCAACGCCAAGCGACAACAATATCACCGCCCAGACTGTCGATCTTTTCATCGCTGTCTCCGCTACTCCCGCAACAATCATGCATCAGAGCATGCACGACATGAAAGCAGCGGTAGCCTAAACGCCTGATCGCCTGTGCGCATCTGCATCCTTGAGTCGGCCATCCGGCTGACGCAGAATCCGGAGCATGAGCGAAGAATCCAGCAACAGCGACATCGACACCGCGCCCCGCCGTTCCGCCGGGGCGCGCCTGCTCGGCATGCATCGCGCAATACCCGAGGCCGCCGCCGTGCTGATTTCAGCGGTCTCGATCTGGATCGCGTTCGGCGCCAACAGCGTCCAGGAACGTTTGCTCGCGGCGACCGTGTGGCCACACCTGAGCTTCATCACCGACAACGAGCGCAACGAAAAGGCGGTGGTGCATCTGCAGATTGCCAACTCCGGCACCGGCCCGCTGCTGCTGGAAGTGTTCAATGTCTATTACGGCAACGATCCGATCCGCAACAGCGATGAGATGCTTGCGGCGTGCTGCGGCTCGCCCGAGCAGCGCCGGCACACCGCCACCGAGCCCGCCGCCGGACGCGTGATGCGCCCCGGCGAGACCATCGACATCATGACGCTGCCGCAGGAAGGCGACGACGACAAGACCTGGAAGAAGTTCAATCGCGAGCGCTACAAGATCCGCGTGCAGGCCTGCTACTGCTCCGTGCTGAAGGACTGCTGGAAGCTGGACGCGACCGACCCGCAAGTCGGCCGCGAACATGTCGAGAGCGTGCGCACCTGCCCGGCCATCGACGATGCGCAGATGTGGAAAGGCTGAAAAGCGCTCAGGGTGTGTTGGCCGCCCCCGGCGTCGGCGTCGTGCTGAGCGCCCAGTCCGTCGCGGCATTGTCGGTATCCGTGCCGTTCGGCTGGCGGATCAACGAAGCGATCGTGGTGTTGTTGTCCGCGACGGAAGACGGCAGCACGGCACCCTCGACCAGATTGTAGGTGCCGGGGAAGCCGTTGATCACGGCGTTCGTGAGTGCGCCTTCGTACGACAGCGAATCGACACGCGTTCCGGTGGCTGTGTCGAACAGCGCAATTCCGTCCGGCGCGCCGTTCTGGATCTGGTCCATCGTGCCGGGGAAAAGCAGGGTCAGCGCGCCCGGAGCGGCCGTTA
>Ga0207694_10003215_pt1 | contig 13025 bp, 12 predicted proteins | sample KBSC34metaG_FD_184353 | JGI IMG/M metagenome (GOLD analysis project Ga0207694, IMG submission 184353) | Corn rhizosphere microbial communities from Kellogg Biological Station, Michigan, USA - KBS C3-4 metaG (SPAdes) (version 2) | ecosystem: Host-associated > Plants > Roots > Rhizosphere > Soil...
GCCGCCGCCAAAGATCGCCGCGACCAGGCAGAAGTTGACGAACGCCTGCAGCAGGATGCGCCGCACCATCTTCGCGATCACCGCCTGGTCGCCGACGAAGCGCAGGCTTTGCAGCCAGCTGGTATACATCTGCAGGGTGCGGCGCAGGCCGTGCGGCGCGGCGGCGTGCATGCGCCGCGCCAGCGGTTCCGCGGCACGGATCAGATAGGGAGTGAACAGCGTGGTCAGCGCCGACACCGCCACCGCGATCGGATACAGGAAATCGCTGGTCACCTTGAGCGTGGTGCCGAGCGTGGCGATGATGAAGGAGAACTCGCCAATCTGCGCCAGGCTCATGCCGACGCGCATCGAATTGCGCGCGTTCTGCCCGGCCGCAAAGGCAAACAGTGTGCGCGCCAGCACCTTGCCGACGATCACCACGATCGTGATCACGGCAATCGGCGCCGCATACACCAGCAGCACATGCGGATCGAGCAGCAGGCCGATGGCGACGAAGAAGATCGCGCTGAACATGTCGCGCACCGGCTCGATGAGCTTCTCGATGCGGCGTTGCGAGCGTGCCTCGGCGATGATCACGCCGATCACGAACGCGCCAAGCGCGATGCTGTAACCGAGCTGCGCGACCAGCAGGCAGAAGCCGAACAGCAGGCCGAGCACCGCCACCAGCAGCATCTCGCTGCTGCCAAAGCGCGCCACGAAGTCGAGCAGGCGCGGCACGGTCAGGATGCCGATCACCAGGGAAGCGACCAGGAACACGGTCAGTCCGCCGAACGTGCGCAGCACGTCGCCGACATCGACGATGCCGGTGATCGCCACGCTCGACAGCAACGCCAGCATGCCGATCGCCAGCACGTCCTCGACGATCAGGATGCCGAACACGACCTGCGCGAAGTGTTCCTTCTTCAGGCCGAGATCGTCCAGCGCCTTGATCGTGATCGTGGTCGAGGAGATCGACAGCATCGCGCCGAGAAACAGCGCATCCATGGTGCGCCAGCCGAACGACAGGCCGATTTCATAGCCTAGCCACAGCATGGTGACGATGCCGGCGGTGGCCGCGACCACCGCGGTGGCGCCGACCGTGCGCAGCCGGCGCAGCGAGAACTCCAGGCCGAGCGAAAACAGCAGGAACACCACGCCGAGTTCGGCCAGGGTGCGGATCGTTTCCTCGTCGGTCACCAGCGAGTAGGGCGGGGTATGCGGCCCGATCAAGACGCCGGCCACGATGTAGCCGAGCACGACCGGCTGGCGCAACAGGTGAAACACGACCGTGACCACGCCTGCCGTCAGCATGATGAAGGCGAGGTCGTGGATGAAGGCGATCGTGTGCATGCGTGCGGCCCGCGTCAGCGGTGACTGCCTGCATGGTGACGTAATCGTGCTTGCCAAGCAAATCGACGCCGCGGCCAAGGCGGCTCTGTTGCCGCGAAAAGTTGACAGACTACGGCAAGTATGTTGTTATTTGGACGTCTAAACGTCTAAACATCCATTGGAGAACAAAGCATGACAGCCAGACAAGGCAATGTCGCGGCCGGCTGTGGCAGCGAAGCCGGCCGCGCCACGATCGGTCTGGCAGTGATCGGCGCCACCGGGCGCGTCGGTGGACGCCTGCTGGAGCTGCTCCCGCAACAGTCGGCCGCGGCGCCGCAATTGCGCGTGGTGGCCGCGGCAAACTCGCGCGGCTGGTTCGTCGCTGCCGAAGGCATCGCCGCCACGCATGTCGCGGCGCGACTCGATGGTTCGCCCGCAGCGAGTGGCGACGCATTTGCCGCGGCGTTGCTGCGCTTGCCGCATCCGCTCATCGTCATCGACTGCAGCGCCAGCGCGGAAGTGGCGGCGCGCTACCCCGATTGGCTGGCGGCTGGCATCGAGCTAGTCACCCCGAACAAGTTCGGCCCCTCGGCGGACCGGCCGCTGCGTTTGGCGCTGGCCGCCGCGCAGGCTGCCGGTGGCACGCTGCTGCGCGATTCGGCCACGGTCGGCGCGCATCTGCCGCTGCTCGGCACGCTGCGCGAACTGCGCCAGGCCGGCGATCGCGTCGATTCGTTCGAGGCGGTGCTGTCCGGCACGCTGTCGTTCGTGCTTGGGCGTGTGCAGCAGGGCGCGGCGTTGTCGGCGGCGGTGCAGGATGCGGTCGCGCTGGGCTTTGCCGAACCAAATCCGGCGCGCGACCTGTCCGGCGAGGATGCCGCGCGCAAACTGGTGATCATGCTGCGCGCGCTAGGTCACGACGTCGAGTACGCCGACATCGAGCGTGTGCCGCTGGTCGACGCGCAGCAGCTCGACGGCGTCGACGTCGCGCATCTGCCGGCGGCGCTGGCGGAAGCCGACGAGTTGTGGCGCGCGCGCGCGGCGATTGCGGACACGCGCCACGAGCGCTGGATCTATCGCTGCACCTTCATCGACGGGCATGCGCGCGTGGCGCCGGAGCGCGTCGCGAACGAACACACGCTGGCCAGGCTGGCGCCGTGCGAGAACGCGTTGATCCTGCGCAGCCGCTACTACAGCGCGGCGCCACTGACCATCGCCGGTCCCGGCGCGGGCATCGACCTGACCGCGACGGCGGTGCTGGCCGATATTCTGGCGGCGGCGCAATCGCGTCGAACGTCGGCGGAAAGCGGCGCGTCAAATGTATTGATCGCCGCCTAGGGGCGCCGCGGCGCCGGCCAGGTGTACTTGAGCCGGGCTTGCAGCAGCAAATAGGTCGCGCCGAACGTGATCAGCAGTTCGGTTCGCGCGCCAGCGCGCCGGATCCGGAGATGTGCATGCTTGCCGCGAACTCCGCTGTCAGGCCCAGGCGTGCGACGGCGGCAGGACGAGTACGAACAGCGCGCCGAAAAACGTGGCGAGACGCCGATGCGGGCGTGGGGTGCATGGCGTCAGACCGCGCGGCGCGGCGCCGTGCTGCGGGACGTCGCGAATCGGTATTGCGCTGCGGCCTGCACTGTGAAATAGATCGCGCCGAACGCGAGCACGATCCACGGCTTGTCGACCCAGGCGCCACTCATGTTTTTCGACATGTCCATGGCGGCAATCACGTCGGGCGTGATGCCGAGTGCCGGCAGCGGCACGAGGATGGTGATGAACGAGCCGGCCAGATAGGCCAGTGCCGATGCGATCCAGACCTTGGTCGCGCCGGCCAGTTTGCGCTCGATGTCGCCCGGCAGAACCAGATACATGAAGCGGCACACGAACAGGTAGCCGAACACCCACAGCGGCCACCAGCTGTGGAACGCGAACGCGAACGCCAGCACGAAGCTGGAATAGAACGCCGTGAGGCCGAGCAGCAGGGCCAGCCGCACCGCGAGCGGGCCGCTTACGGCGATAATCGCGTTGCATATCACGCTCGAGTGCATGACCACGAACTCGAACAGCATCACCAGCATCAGGTTCTTGACGTATGACGCGCCGAAAAATGCCGGATCGAACAACGCTGGATTGAACCAGGCTACCAGGAAAACTACCGCCATGACCGCACTCGGTGCAGCGGCAACAAGACGCGACAGCAGATCGATCATGAGGTCAGCCAACCAGGCGCAGGTTGGCGGCACGGCTCAAGGCGACCAGCGAAAAGTAAAACGCGCCGGACGCAATGCCCGTCCATGGCTTCTCGATGAACGCGCCCGTGCCGAATGCCTGCAGGTCGAGCGCGGCGAGCGCCTCCGGCGTGAAGCCGAATGGGGTGAACTGGAGTGCGGTCAGCGCCATGAAGATTCCGGCCACCAGCGCCACCACCGAGATGACGGCGCCATTCTGCAACTGACTGAATCTCCCGGCGAGGTTCGCGCGAACCAGGAATGCCGGCAGCACGGCGGACAGCGAAAGCCAGATGAACGACATCAATGCCCACGGCGCGTCGAATGCCATGGCGAAGAATGAGACAAAAAGCAGGCCGAAGGCGCACATTCCGGCGAAGGACATGGCGGCCCGGCGCAGCGGCTGAGGGTCGTCCTTGCTGGCGCTGGTCACGATTACCGCCAGCAGGATGAAGATTTCGACCAGCACGCTGACGATCAAGCCTCTGATTCGTTCGGAACCCAGCGCCAGCGGATCGAACAGCGCGGCGAAATAAATTGCCGCGGTGATCAATGGCGGCAGCGTGGACAGCAGGCGTGCAAACATCCTTTACTCCGCGATGCATCGCCGCGATTTTGGCATGCGCGCGCGCCGCCGGCATGAGCCCGCGGGCTTACCCGGCGCTCGTCGGCAACGCACGTCGGCTGCGCCCGAGTTTGAATTTGAGCGCCGCGATCAAGGCGAAATAAAGCACGCCGAAGACAAGCACGGTTTGCGGGCTCCTGATCCATACGCCTTCGCCGCTGAGCTGCATGGAGGCGACGAATTCCGGTGTGACGCCCAGCTCGGGCCATGGGATGTAGGTGGTGATGATGGCGCCGAGGATAAACGCGCCCAGCGATCCGAGGCACAGCATCGTCGAACGAAAGGCGTTGTCGCGCGGTTGCCCGGGGTGCAACCACAGCAGCAGGCAGCGGCTGCCGAACAGCCAGAGGAACGCGTACACCGGCCACCAGCTGTCGCCGAAGGCGAGCGCGAAGCCGGCGACGAACAGCAGCAACACCAGCGTCACGGCCATAAAGGTCAGCAAGCGCCGCGTCGTCGACTGATCGGCCCGCGCGGCGCTGCCGCCGTACACGCCGGCGGCGAGCACAACGAACACTTCCAGCAGCATGGCCAGCATCAGATTCTTGACGGTCGTGGGACCGAGCAGGTCGGGCGATCGCCACGCCTGCAGGTAGATGAGCGACGTCACGCAATCCGGCAGCGCGCCGAGCAGGCCGATCAGGAAATTTCCCATGCGCCGCAGTTTGCCACAAGCTTATCCAGGTGACCCGCGCCAGCCACGTTTTACGACATTCCGTACAATAGGCGATCTCGCTTTCCTCAATCTCGCTTTCCCCAATCTCGATTTTCCCGAACGCACTCATTTGGAGCCCGCAATGCCCATCCTGCGCATGACCGACATCGACCTGTCCGGAAAACGCGTGCTGATTCGCGAGGACCTCAACGTGCCCGTCAAGGACGGCAAGGTCGGCGCGGCGCAGCGCCTCGAAGCGGCGTTGCCGACGATCAAGCGCGCACGCGATGCCGGCGCGAAGGTGATGGTGATGTCGCACCTGGGCCGGCCGAAGGAAGGTGTGTTCGAGCAATCCGAATCGCTCAAGCCGGTGGCGGATTGGCTGGGCGCGGCGCTGGGCAAGCCGGTACGTTTGCTGCGCGACTATCTGGATGGCGTCGACGTCGCCGCGGGCGAAGTCGTGCTGCTCGAGAACTGCCGCATGAATGTCGGTGAAGGCAAGGACGATGCGGCGCTGGCGCGGAAATACGCGGCGCTGTGCGACGTGTTCGTGATGGACGCCTTCGGCACCGCGCATCGCGCGCAGGCCTCGACGCATGGCGTGATCCGCGCGGCAAAAATCGCCTGCGGCGGTCCGCTGCTGATGGCCGAACTCGATGCGTTGGCCAAGGCGCTGGAAAAGCCGGCGCGGCCGCTGCTCGCGATCGTGGCCGGCTCCAAGGTCTCGACCAAGCTCGAACTGCTGCAAAGCCTTACGGCCAAGGTCGATCAGCTGATCGTCGGCGGCGGCATCGCCAACACGTTCATTGCCGCGGCCGGCCACGGCATCGGCAAGTCGCTGGTCGAGAACGACCTGCTCGACGTGGCACGCAAGATCATGGCCGAAGCGAAAGCACGCGGCGCCGAGGTGCCGGTGCCGACCGACGTGGTGGTTGCGCCCGAGTTCAAGGCGGATGCGCCGGCCACGGTGAAAAAAGTGGAAAATGTCGCAGCCGGCGAAATGATCCTCGATATCGGCCCGGACACCGCGCGTCGCTACGCGGAACTGATCGCCAAGGCCGGCACGGTGGTCTGGAACGGTCCGGTCGGCGTGTTCGAGTTCGATGCATTCGGCAAGGGCACCGAAACGCTGGCGCATGCCATTGCCGCGTCGAAAGCGTTTTCGATTGCCGGCGGCGGCGACACGCTGGCCGCGGTCGAGAAATACAATGTGGAAAAGGATATTTCGTATATTTCCACCGGCGGCGGCGCGTTCCTGGAATTCCTCGAAGGCAAGCAGTTGCCCGCGGTCGCCGCGCTGCAGGCGCGCAGCGCATGAGCACACGGCTGGCGTTGTTCGACCTGGACGGCACGCTGATCGATTCCGAGGCCGGCATCTTCAGCTCGTTGCGGCATGCGTTCGCGCAGATCAACGCGCAGCTGCCGCACGAGTCGGTGTTGCGCACCTGGATCGGACCGCCGTTTCATCAGACGTTTCCGAGCGTGCTCGGCGACGATGTCACGCGCACCGAGCAGGCGATTGCGCACTACCGCGACCACTACGTCGAGGAAGGCTGGGCCGGGCATAGTGTGTACGCCGACGTCGCCGAGGCGATCGCGGCATTGCAGGCCGCCGGTTGCCAGTTAGCCGTGGTCACCACCAAGCCGCTGCCGCAAGCCGGCAAGATCGTCGCGCACCTGCCGTTCGGCAAGGCTTTCACGCGCGTCTACGGCCCCGATCTGAAAACCGCGCACAGCGCCAAGGCCGAGATGATTGCGCAGGCGCTGCTCGACTTCGGCATTCCCGCGCAGCAGGCGGTGATGGTCGGCGACCGGCATTTCGACATCGAGGGCGCGCGCGCCAATCAGGTGCATGCAATCGGCGTGCGCTGGGGCTTTGGCAGTGTGCAGGAATTGCGCGAAGCCGGTGCCGATGCGATCGCCCAGTCGCCAGCGGAGTTACCGCAACTGATCCTGCGCGATGCGCTCAGCGCTTCAGCAACGCATCCAGCCGCGCTGGATCGGCCAGCGACAGCAGCAGGGTAAGGCGATCCTCGTCGCTGCGCAGTTGCGTGATGCGGTGCCGCGAGGTCAACAGGCACACTGCCTTGTGGCCGTTGCGCAAGCGGAACCAGCCGGCCGTGAAACCCGGCAAGCCGGTGCCCCAAAGACGCAGCACCGGCTTGAATTCGCCGCGCTGATCCAGATCGACCATCTGCACGCCATGCCGGCGCAGGCGCGACAACGCCACGCGCTTGATGCCAAGCCCGGTGTTCACCACCAGTTCGCCCTGATCGACGCTCACGCCGGCGCGCGCGATGCCACGCACCAGCAGCGCCTGCGCCGCCAAGATGATCAACGGGATCAGGAACAGCAGCCACAACGGCGGCGGCACGTTGCCGGCGGCGTTGCCGCGCAAAAACACTGTGGCGAGCACCGCAATGGCGATCACGAAGGGAATGCTGGTCAGCACCAACAGCCAGCGCAGCGGCGACTGCAGCGAGCCTGACAGCGGCAGGACGCGATTTTCGGCGATGTCCGACATGGCCAGTTCCTCGGCGGGCTTTCGTAACAGCTAGGCTTTCGTAACAGCCAGACTTTCGTAACAGTGTATCCCTCACAATTTCGGGCGCCAGTCCGATATGCCGGAAGTAAGGCTCGAACCTGCGCGGGAAATCGGTTACGCTCCCGCTGTTACGTTATAACGTCCAAATTTCGAGTGGATCCATCCGAATGAAAATTGCCGTGCAGATCCCGGTCTTGATGAGCGCTGTGCTGTTGAATGCAGTCGCTGGCGGCACAAGTGCGGCGACCGTGTCCGACGCACAGCTGCAGGCGCTCGACGAACGCATCCATGCACTGGAAACCGAAAGCGCGAAATTGCGCGAACAGGCGGCCGCAGCATTGGCCGCGGCGGATGCGGCACGCACGGAACTCGAGAAGATGAAAGCCAATCTGCAGGCCGCGCAGCAGAGCCAAGCCACGGCGGCGGTGGCGGCGCCGGCGCAATCCAGCGGCCCGTCCGCCGGCGGCGCGAACGGCAATGCGTTCAATCCGGGCATCGCCGTGATCCTCAACGGCGAATATGCGCATCACTCGCTCAAGCCGGACAATTACGTGCGTGCGGGATTCCCACTGGTCGACGGCACCGGTCCGGGGCCGCAAGGGCTGTCGCTCGGCGAGAGCGAAATTTCGTTCGCCGCCAATGTCGACGACAAGTTCTACGGCCAGCTCACGCTCAGCTATCACGACGACAACGGCAGCGTCGGCACCGAGATCGAGGAAGCCTACATAGATACCTTGAGCCTGCCGGACGGTTTCAACGTGCGCGCCGGCCGCTTCTTCTCGAACATCGGTTATCTCAACAGCCACCACACGCACACCGACAGTTTCGTCGACCGGCCGCTGGCGTATCAGGCATTCCTCGGCAACCAATACGGCGACGACGGCGCGCAGCTGCGCTGGCTGGCGCCGCTGGATTTCTACCTCGAGTTCGGCGGCGAAGTGTTTCGCGGCGAAAACTTTCCCACGAATGGCGCAAACCACAGTGGCGTCGGCGCGCATACGTTCTTCGCGCACGCAGGTGGCGACGTCGGCACGGAAAACTCCTGGCTGGCCGGCGTGTCGATGCTGAAGGCGAAGAGCACGCAGGCCGACGACGGCTTCAGCGGCGACAACACGCTGTACGTCGCCGACGCCACCTGGAAATGGGCGCCGAACGGCAACACCAAGGACGGCGGCGTGACCGTGCGCAGCGAATATTTCCTGGATCGCCGCGACGGCACGTATTTCACGCCGGCGAATCCGCCAGTGCTCGACGTGAACGGCAACCCGATCGATCCCGCGCTCTTCCTGCCATGGACCGGCGACCGGCGCGGTCTGTATCTCGAAGGCGTCTATCGCCTCAACCGCACCTGGGACCTCGGCTATCGCTACGACAAGCTGTGGGCGGCGAACAACGGCCCGCTCGCCAGCGACTTCGATCCGTTGCGGCACAGCGTGGAGCTGACCTGGCGCAACAGCGAGTTCAGCTTCTTCCGCCTGCAGCTGAGCCACGACGAACCGACGCGCAACACGACCGACAACGCCCTGTATCTGCAATACGACGTGAGCCTTGGCGCGCATGGCGCGCACAAGTTCTGATTCACTCCGGAACAAACAAATGAACAAATATACATTTACCGTTTTTCTGCTGCTGGCGCTGGTTGCGCCGCACGCTGACGCGTTGTCGGTGTTCGCCTGCGAACCGGAGTGGGGTTCGCTGCTGCACGAGCTGGCCGGCGACACGATCCAGGTCGATGTCGGCACCAGCGCGCTGCAGGACGTGCACGTGATCGAGGCCAAGACGAGCCTGATCGCCAAGGTGCGCAAGGCCGATCTGATCGTGTGCAGTGGCGCGGATCTGGAAATCGGCTGGCTGCCGCAGCTGATCCGCCAGGCCGGCAATTCCAAGGTTGCCTCGGGTCCGGGATATTTTCTTGCTTCGGACCAGATCACGACGCTGGAAAAACCCAGCTCACTGGACCGCTCCGAAGGCGACATCCATCCGCAAGGCAATCCGCATTTCCAGCTCGATCCGAACCGCGTGCTGGCGATTGCGAAAGCACTCGATGCGCGCCTGGTGGAACTCGATGCCGCGCACGCGGCGGAGTATCAGAAGCGACTCGCCGACTTCAGCACGCGCTGGAGCGCCGCGATCGTCGCCTGGCAGGCGAAGGCCGCGCCACTGAAAGGCCGCAAGGTCGTCGTGCATCATCTGAGCTCGGTATACCTCAACACCTGGCTCGGAATGGAGCAGGTCGGCGCACTCGAACCGAAACCCGGCGTGCCGCCGACCAGCGCGCACCTGGCCAGCCTGATCGAGATCACCAAGAGCTCCAACGCGCTGGCGATCCTGCATGCGGCGTATCAGGATCCGAAGCCGGGCGAATGGTTGTCCGAACGCACCGGCGTGCCGTCGGTGACATTGCCGTTCACGGTCGGTGGCGACGACAAGTCGAAGGATCTGTTCGGCCTGTTCGATTCGACCATCGACAAATTGCTGGCGGCCGTGAAATGAACTGGCAGGGACTCGAACTCGGCATCCTCGGCCCGGCTTGTCTGGCCGGATTGCTGGTGCTGTCGACGCACGTTCCGCTCGGCCAGCAGGTGCTGGCGCGCGGCATCATCTTCATCGATCTGGCGATCGCGCAGGTGGCCGCGCTCGGCGTGATCCTTGCGCAATACCTTGGCATCGAGGAGCAGGGCTGGGGTGTCGAGATCGCCGCCGCCGTCGCCGCGCTGTGCGGCGGCGCGCTGCTGACCTGGACCGATCGCAAGTGGCCGGATTTCCAGGAGCCGCTGATCGGCACGCTGTTCGTGCTGGCCGCCACCGGCAGTCTGCTGCTGCTCGCCAACAATCCGCACGGCAGCGAACATTTGAAAGACCTGCTGGTCGGGCAGATCCTGTGGGTCGACAACGCGCATCTGATCGGCATGGCCGTCTTGTCGGCGATGCTACTCGGGGTTATCTGGTGGCAGCATGCGCGCCTTGCCGGGCCGTTGTTCTATGCTGTATTCGCGATCGCGATCACGGCCTCGGTGCAACTGGTCGGCGTGTATCTGGTGTTTGCCAGCCTGATCATTCCGGCGCTCGCCACGGCCGGCATGAACGGCCCGCGTCGCCTGGCCACGGCGTACGCGATCGGCGCGCTCGGCTACATCGGCGGACTCATCGCTTCGGTGCCGCTGGATTTGCCGCCTGGCGCATTGATCGTCTGGACACTGGCTGGCTGCGGCGTGATTGCGCGCCTCATGATGTCGTTCGGTGCGCGCAAGCAGATGGCCGCGGCATCTTCCTGATTGCTGCGCAGCGCATGTGACGGCCGCGCGAATCGTGCTAGGTTAGTCGCTTGACCAAGACGACTGGCCACGACATGGAATCGCAGCTGCGCCGCACCAAGATCATCGCCACGCTGGGCCCGGCAACCGACGCGCCCGGCATGCTCAAGCGCATCCTCGAAGAGGGCGTCGACGTGGTGCGCTTGAACATGTCGCACGGCAATGCCGAGGATCAGCAGCGCCGCGTCGAGGAGGTGCGCGCGGTTGCCGCCGAACTCGGCCGCGAAGTCGCCATTCTCGCCGACCTGCAAGGTCCCAAGATCCGCATTTCGAAGTTTGCCGCGGCACCCGTGCTGCTGGAGCCGGGCAAGCCCTTTGCGCTTGAGTGCGACGCCGCGGCATTGCCGGGCGAAGTGACCCGCGTCGGCGTCGGCTACTTGAATTTGTATAAAGATGTAAAAGCCGGCGACACGCTGCTGCTCGACGACGGCTTGATCGCGCTGCGCGTCGAGCGCATCGAAGGCACCACCATCCACACCTTGGTGCTGGTCGGCGGCGCGCTGTCGGACCGCAAGGGCATCAACCGCCTCGGCGGCGGCCTGTCGCTGACGGCGCTGGCCGAAAAGGACAAGCTCGACATCAAGCTGGCCGCCAAGCTCGGCGCGGATTTCCTGGCGGTGTCGTTCGCCAAGAGCGCGGCCGACATCGACGAGAGCCGCCAGCTGATGCGCGCCGCCGGCGGCAACGCCGCACTGGTGGCGAAGATCGAGCGCGCTGAGGCGATCGCCGCGCTTACCGAAATTATTGACGCCTCCGACGCGGTCATGGTCGCGCGCGGCGATCTCGGCGTGGAGATCGGCGATGCCGAACTACCCGGCATCCAGAAAAAAATCATCCGCGAGGCGCTGGCGCGCAACAAGGTGGTGATCACCGCGACGCAGATGATGCAGTCGATGGTCGAATCGCCGATTCCGACGCGCGCTGAAGTGCTCGATGTCGCCAACGCCGTGCTCGACGGCACCGATGCGGTCATGCTGTCGCAGGAAACCGCGGCCGGCAAGCATCCGGACAAAGCCGTCGCGGCGATGCGCCGCGTCTGTCTCGGCGCGGAGCGCCAGTTCGAGCCAGCGGACGACATCGGCACCAAGCTGCAGTTCGATCGCACCGACCAGGCGATTGCGCTGGCGACGATGTTCGTGGCCGGCCGCATCGACGTGCGCGCGATTGTCGCGCTGACCGAATCCGGCGGCACCGCGCAGTGGCTGTCGCGCTATCGTTCGAGCGTGCCGATCTACGCGTTGTCGCGGCGCGCCGCGGCACGCCGGCGCATGCTGCTGTATCGCGACGTCACGCCGGTCGATTTCGATCCGCACGGCGTCGATGCCACGCACGCAGCCAAGGCCGCCATCCAGCATCTGTACAACATGCAGCGCCTCGGCGAAGGCGATCGCGTCATCCTCACGCACGGCGACCACACCGGCCAGCACGGCGGCACGAATACGCTGAAGCTGCTGCGCGTCGGCACCGGCGGCGTCGCTGAAGGATTGGGCGATCTGTAGTTGTCTGGAGCACGATGATGCGCACGTCGCTGTACTCGATACTCTGCATCGGCATTCGGCTGGCCGCCGTGCTGCTGGCGGTAAATGCCGTGCTGGCGATTCCAGCCGGCTATATGACGCTGGCGCATGACGATCTCTGGACGGCAGGGGAGATCGGCTGGTTTGCCGCGCTCTGGCTGGTGGTACTGCTGTTCGCCGTGTTGCTGTGGGTCTATCCCGGCATGCTGGCACGCCTGGCTGCCGGCAAAGCCAGTCAACAGATTTTTGAAAGCCCGCTCAGCGCGGCGGATTTCCAGCAGATCGCCTTTTCGATTGTCGGCTTGTGGATTCTGCTCGCGGGCCTGATCGGCATTACCCAAGTGGTGGTGCGCGAAATACTTGTCGAGCATGCCTTGCGCGCCACGGATCCCTCCACGGAAGGCGTGCGGCAGCAAATGATCGCGCAATTGGTCGACGATGTGCTGCGCATGTTGATCGGCGCCGTGCTGATGTTGCGTGCACGCGGCCTGGTCGGCCTGCTGCGCCGCACGCGTGAAGCGGGATTGCCCGCGACGGCGCAACCTGCGCAGGATGAGGAGCAATCATGAACAAGCTCGCAGCATGCGTTCTGACCATCGCGTTCACCGCGCCGCTGTGCGCCGCCGAAAAACCGCAGCAGCTGCCGCCCGAGCGCCTCGCGAATTATTGGCTGCTCGCCGATACCGGCAATGCGAACGTGCCGAACTCCGGCACCAACCTGCACGCTCCGAGCTGCGCCGCGGTGTCGTACGTCGTCGAAAAGGACGGCAGCACCAGCAACATCAAGCTGGAAAAAATCGTACCGGAAGGCGATCTGCGCAAGGTCGCGGTCAGCG
>Ga0207694_10003216_pt1 | contig 13018 bp, 11 predicted proteins | sample KBSC34metaG_FD_184353 | JGI IMG/M metagenome (GOLD analysis project Ga0207694, IMG submission 184353) | Corn rhizosphere microbial communities from Kellogg Biological Station, Michigan, USA - KBS C3-4 metaG (SPAdes) (version 2) | ecosystem: Host-associated > Plants > Roots > Rhizosphere > Soil...
TGAAACCCCGGCGGGCCACCGGCATCTTCCGGCATGAAGTAGGGCGGAAGCCCACCAATTCCTTCGGCGACGGCGTCGGCGCCTGTGAGGACGACTAGAACGCCCGGAGATCGCTCAGCTGCGGAGACATCAACGTGTATTATGTCGGCGTGGGCCTGATCGGAATAGACGACGCATAGATGCGCAGTCCGGGGAAGCTGCAGGTCGCCCACATAACGCCCGGCGCCAGTCAGAAAGCGCTGATCCTCCACGCGCCGTACAGATTGACCTATCCCGAACTTCCCCACCCTAATCTCCGCCATCCGGCTGCGCGTTATAATGACCGCCAATGGCGATCTTGACGGTTTCGCGGGTCGCAAATTATACTTCCGTACAAATCTGACAAGAGAAAACTGTATGAATGTACAAATTGGTGACGCCGCCGTTCGAATGACCAAGGGCGGACGTACCAAGATGGCCCTCTTGGGGGCTGCGGAGCGTGAATTTGCGGAATTTGGCTTCGATGCGGTGTCCGTACGACAAGTCGCCGACTCGGCCGGCCAGAACGTTGGTGTCCTGACCTATCACTTCCCGACAAAGGAAGAGCTCTTCGAAGCCGTCGTGGCCCGCCGGGCCGATGAGCTCACCGAGCGGCGTCGCGCCGTGGTAGACAGTCTTGTGGATCCGACCCTTGAGGACCTGCTGGACGCCTTCCTGGGTCCCTTTCGCGAGCGCATCGAGAACGGCGAGCCGGGCTGGCGGTCCTACGCGCGAATTCTCGCGCACATCGCGCAGGAATCCCGATGGGCCCCCCTCGTCGACGAGCTCTTCGGCGAGGCTGGGCGGCGGTTCATACGCCTGCTGCGTCAGGTTGAGCCGAAGCTTTCCCTCGACACTGCGACCCACGGGTACGTGCACCTGATCGCCATCATGGTCGGGCTCTTCGCCTCGACAGGGCTGATCGACCGGTTGTCCAGCGGGCGGATGTCGAGCGAGGACCTGGCGTCCAACTACGACTTCGCGATGCGCTTTTTGGCGGGTGGGTTCAGGGCGCTCTCGTCCGAGAACTAGCCGAATGAAGAATCGGCCGGGCGCTGAAGCGTGGCGACAGCGCCCAGGCTGCGGGCTTCTCGGGGCGACAGGCCGAACCGCTGGCGAAACGCCCGACTGAAGTGAGCGCTGTCGCTGAAACCCCAGTTGAACGCGATCTGCCCAATGGACACATCCCCCAGCTGCGGATTGGCCAGCTCGTTTCGGCAGCGATCGAGGCGTTCCCGCCACACGCGCCGCATCAAGGCGACCGGTTCATCGGCGAAGAGGTCGTAAACATAGCGGGACGACAGACCCACGCCCTGGGCGATTTTCGCCGGGTCGAGGTCGGGATCTTGCAGGTTCTCGCGGATGAACCGCAGCACCCGCTGCTTGTGCGCCGCCTGGGTGCGATTGGGGGCGACGCGCTCGCCTAGGTCGACCGAACCCAGGGCGGTCGCCAATACGAAGGGGACCGTATCGGCGACGCGGTCCGCCGCGCGAGAGTCCAGTTGCGGGGCGATCCGAAATAGCTCGTCAACGAACGCCCTGAACAGCGCCGCGGGGCCTGCATCCGTGGGTATGGCGATGCTGGTGTAGCTGTCGATTTCGGGAATCAGCGCGCGAATTGCGCTCCTGGCGACATAGAGAGAGGTCGTGAAAATCCCGCCCGTCTCGATGCTGAAGGGTCGGCCGGGATCGATCAAGAACATATCACCCGGACCGACTTCGCTCTCACGGCCGTCCTGGCTCACAAAGGCTGCACCTTCCCGGTGGAGGCTGATCAGCAGGCAGGATTGTTCGGACGCGACTTTGGCCGGCTGAGTTGTGTGCGGAGACAGCCGAAGCGAGGCGAACCGCAAACGCGGCCCCCAGTAACCCTCAACGGTGCAGTCCAGATCGCCCCGCCCCGTCGGCTTCACATCGACGCCAATGGAGAACGCCTTCGCCATGCCATCGCGAAACAGGGAAGACCGCCGCGCTGCAGGAGCTTGGCTCGTCGTAAAGCTTTGCGGCACGAGCGCAGTCGCCTGTCCGTCCAAGTCTGCCTCCTCCCAATTCGCTCGCGCTTCGGCGATCTTGGGGAGCGACGCTACCTGGGAATCGTACGTTCGTCCAGTTTTGTTAGATCAGGCGGACAGTCGCGCCTTCAACGCCCGCACGGCGCAGTCGGGTGTCGTCAGTACCTGTAAGCCCGTTGTCGCCTCGATGAGCGGGGCGGCCCGAGCCAAGCTGAATTGGGCCAACGCTATGGCGCCCGGCGCGTTGAAGCCGGCGGCCGCTTGCGCCGCCAACCGATCATGGCCCTCGAAATCGCCGGTCTCAGCGGCCGCCAAAGCGCCGGGCGCTAGCCGCGGCTCGACTGCGACCCCATGCGGAAACTCCTCGAGCATGGACTCGAGAGTCGGCGCGAAGGTCGCTAACAGCCCGATCGGGCGCGCCAAGGCGGCAGCCTCCGCAATCATCGCTTCGTTGGGCTTCAAGACTGGCACATCGACGTCCTGCGCCACAGCTTCGATGGCCTCGCCGAAAGCCGAGCAGGTGAAGAGGATCGCGTCTGCGCGCGCCAGCCTCACGGCGTATCGACCCAATGCGATAAAACGCTGCACCATGGCCTCGGTAAGCCGGCCATCAGCCTGACGGTCCACCGAAAGGCTGTCGTCCAACAGATTTAGGCGCGCCGCCTCCGGCCACAGCCGCTCGAAGCTCTCGGCGATGGGTGCGATGGACAGCTTCAGCGCCGAAATCAACGCGATCCGCGGCGCCATCAAATCGGCTCCGCCAACTTGGCCAGCGACTCCTCGACCAGCATCGTCTGCTCTTGGGGTGGTCGGCCGGCCTGCTCGCGCCGACCGATCTCTATCGAGTTCTCGACCACAAGACGGCACCGTTCCCACCGCCGCGCCATGAAAGCCGCGAAGGCGGCCGGGACCTCACCGTCGGCCTTGGCCAGTTCGTCGCTCAGCACCAGGGCGTCCTCGACGGCGATGCCGGCGCCGGAGGCCAGCTGCGGAGTCGTCGGATGCGCGGCGTCGCCGATCAGGAGCACCCGTCGGTCGTACCAAGGCGCCGGGAGCAGGAAGGCCTCCAGCGGGCGGACAATGATCGCCGAGGCCGGGTTGAGGCCTGCCCGCAGGTCAGCGAGGACGCCCCCATAGCCTTGCATGAGTTCATGCAGGCGAAGGTGGAGTTGCTCGTCCGGCAAGGCCGGCTGCTTCGGCCCGTTCTCGAGCAGAAACATATAAAGATGGGTATCCGAGACGGGACAGAGCCCGACCTTGTACGGGCCGCCCAGGAAGAAGTGGCGTCGGGTCACTTCGGGCGGCCTCGGCGCATGAAGGCGCCAGACGGTCTGACCGGTGTAAGCAGGCTTGTCGGCGTCGGGGAAAATCAGCGCCCGAATGGAGGAGAAGACGCCGTCCGCGCCGATGACGAAGTCGTAAAGCGCCCCCGAGCCGTCGCTGAACAGCACGGACACCTTGTTCGTTCCCTGCGCCAAGGCGGACACCGTCAGGCCCAGGCGCACGGTGGCGCCGGAGGCGAGCACCCGCTGGGACAGGATGCGATGCAGCTCGGGGCGCATGACCCCTCCGCTGCCGGGGAGTGGGTCTTCGAGCACTGGATCCGGCACCTGGCCGACGGGCGCCCCGTTGACGTCGCAGACCTGAATGCCGTCACCGGCGAATCCGACCTCCAGGAAGTCATCGAGAATGCCGAGGTCGCGAAAGGCGCGCAGCGTCGGTCGGGTGATAGTGATGCCCGCGCCGTACACGCGCCAGTCCGCATCACGGTCGATCAGGTCGACCTGGACCCCGATCTCCCTCAACTTGAGCGCCGCGGCCATACCACCCACGCCGCCGCCAACGATAAGCGCGGTCAGCGCGCTCAACTCCTCAGACATGAGATGAACTCTTGAAGGTCTCGGCGAGGAAGTCGCCCACCTGCTCGGTGAAGTCGGCGGCGGCCTCGATGTTGACGAGGTGAGCCGCCGGCACAGAAGAGAAGCGGCTCTGTGGGATGGTCTCGGCGATCTGTTTCAGCGCCTCCAGCGGGACGGCCTTGTCGCGGTCGCCGGCGAGGACGAGCGCTGGGCAGGCGATCCGGGCGAGCAGGCTGCGGTTGTCGAGTGTCGAGATGATCTCGGCCGCGGCGACGTAGCCCTCCGTGGACGTCGAGAGGACCAGCCGCCGGATACGCTCGACGGTAGCGGGCATCGAGGCCCGGAACTCGGGCGTGAACCAGCGTTCCAGGATCGCCTCCACCTGGTCGCCGAGGCCGTTGGCGATGGCGCTGGCGGCGCGGCCTCGCCACATCTCCTGGGCGGGCGGCGGGGAATAGGCGACGCCGGCGGCCAGCACGAGCGCCCTCACCCGCTCGGGCGCTTGGACAGCGAGGCGTTGGGAGATCGAGCTTCCAAACGAGAGGCCGACCAACGCCCAGCGCTCAAGGTTGAGCGCGTCCATCGTCGCAAGGACGCTTCGCGCATAGGCGTCGAGACTGTGCGGCTCCTGGGTGAGCGGACTGGCGCCATGCCCCGGCAGGTCGACAGCGACGACCCGGAAGCGCTCCGCCCACGTGGCCATCTGCGGCTCCCAGAGTTCCGACGACGTCGCGATCGCGTGCAGGAGCACGACCGCAGGCGCGTCTTCAGGGCCGGCGATACGGGTGGCGAGAGGCTCGGTCATGCCGCGGTCCACTTGCCGAGCGCGATGCCGGTGTACCACTCCGACACCGGCGCATAGTGGTAGAGATCGAAGGGGCTGCAGCCCGTGATGCCATGAGCCACCAGCCAGTTGCGGATTTCCTCGGCTCCGTTGCCGGCGGTGTCCACCTGCGCCTCCGAAAACGCCGCGAGCGGCTCCGGTGCTCCGTCCTGCAGAAGGCGCAGGAATTCGTGGTCGAACTCGGTGTTGACAAAGCCCATGCGCGGCGTGCCGACGTCGTGGCTGATGCCGCCGGTAGCGAGCACCGCCACACGGCCGAGTTCGCCGAAGGACCGGATCGCGTCGCCGATCGCCTGCCCGAGCGCGATGCAGCGGTTCATGCGGGGCAAGGGCGGCTGCACGCAATTCACCAGCAGCGGCGCGGCCGGGATTTTCCCGGCAAGGCCTGACAGTTCAAGTGGTGTGACCATCCCGTGATCGAGAGTAAGGTCGAGCGAGAACGACGGGTCGAAGCCCGCGTCGAAGCAATGCTGGAGGATGTGCGCAGCCAACGGCCGCGCGCCCGGCATCCGTCGGCGCTCTACCTTTAGCCACCCCTCAACGGGTCCTTCGTAGCTGTCCGCCAGGCCGATGCAGAAAGCCGGCATATTGCCGAGAAAGAAGTTGTGCAGGTGATCGTCTGAAATCAGCAGGAGAGCGTCCGGGGACAGCGCCTCGATCTCGGCGCCGATCCTGCGGAACTGTTCGTAGATGAACCCTGAGACCTCCGCACCGGGCGCTTCCGGCAGGTTGGTCATGACCGGCGTGTGGCTCACGGCGAAGACGCCGGCGATCTCAGCCATGTTCGATCTCCCGGCCAGCCGCCCTAAGCTGCGCCAGATAATCCGGCTCAGGAACACGCAGTTGAAGGCAATAGGCGCGAAGCAGATAGGGGTTCGCGCCCAGCAGGTAGAGGCGGGCGACGTCGGTCACTTCCAGGGCGCGTACAGCCGCCTCGCTCAAACCGTCGAAGGCCGCAATGTAGGCTTTTGGATCAGCGAAGTAGCGGGCCTCCTCGGCCCGGTTGTGCTGCACGTCGTAGAGGATGCGGTTGATCTGATAGGCTTCCCCGGTGGGGATAGCCTGAAGCCAGTTCTCAAGCATGGCGCGCACGCTCCTTGGTTAGGCGGCAAAGCCAGTCGACGATCAGCGGCACGGTTTGTGGCGTGATGCCCATGTGGCCGCCCGGGAACATGCGCACGGCCTTGGGGTCTCCATGGCCCACCAGCAGATCGATGTCGGCAACCGGGCATTGCTTGTCTTCGCGGCCATTCACCAGCAGCATCGGAGCGCAAGGGTTCTCGAGGATGCCCGCATCGAGCAGGGAGAGTCGCTCGAAGAACGCGGCATATTCCTCGTCGGTGGAGGCGCCCAGCATTCGCATGCGGGTCTCGACCAGCTCCATGAGGTAGCTGTCAGGGTGGCGCGATCGGTTGATCCAGTCGCGCTGGAACATGAAGTGCGCCCCTCCCCCCCAGTTCACCGCACAGGCCAGGCGCTCGGGATAGAGATGAGCCAGGCGCGTCGCCCAGTAGCCGCCGAAGGAACGACCGAGGACGCCGGGGCGCGCGCCATCGAGATCCGGCTGCGCCGCGAGCCAATCGAACACGGGCAGGAACTGGCGTTCAGCCCCCGGCGCGCCTTTCACCGGAGACTCCCCGGTGCCAGGTCCGTCGACGGCGACCGTGGCCAGCCCCTTGGCGAGCACGAGGTCGCTGGCGGCGGTCATCTGCTCCTTCCAGGCATCGACACCGCCCCACATCACCACGACGGCAGGCCGAACGACGCCGGGCGGCCGTCGAACCAGGAAGACCACCTCATCGCCGTCCCCGGCCCCGCCGGCAAAGGGCATGACAACCCGCTCAACCGGCGGCTCGAAGAGCGCGCCTGCGGCGAGGTAGGCCTCCCGCTCCCGGACGGCGCTGGCCAGCTTGTCAGGGTGGTTGGGGCACGGGAACCGGCCGAGGAAGAAGAAGCCGTGGGCGCGTAGGAATTCGGCCTTCGCCTTTGCGAAGTCCCCGACGTCGCGCGCCGCCTCACCCGAACGCCACGCCTGCTCCCCGGCGCTCGTCCAAGCCGCAGCCCAGTTAACCGGGTCCAGCCCCTGAAGGCGCTCGACGACGCTGGCGGTGTCGTCGAAGCTCAGGTTGTTCATTGGGTGGATGCGTTTGCGGGTGCGGTCCAGCATCCAGGCCCGCGCCTCTTCGAGGGTGCGGGGGCGATCCTCCGTCGCCGTGTCAGTGCTCATTGGACAACTCCGGGCCGCAAACAGCGGATCTGGTTTGGGGTCAAGGACGGGGGCGCTCATGGTGAAATTTCCTCAAGGACGCGCTCTCGGGTCTCGGTGGCGAAGAGCAGGGTGATAAGGCCGGCGAGCACGCCGAAGGCGGCGAAGATCGCGAACACATGGGCCAGGCCGAAGCGGGCGACCACAGCCCCCACCACCAAGGGCGCCACGACGCCGGCCAGTACGGAGGTCGCGTAGCCTAACGAAACCCCGAGCGCCCTCGCCCGCGTGGGGTAAAGCTCCGGTGCGTACAGGATCATTCCGATCGAGATCGCCGAGACGAAGAAGAAGGCGATGCAGCTACCGGCCAGCATCGCCTGCGCCATGCCGACGCCTGCCATTCCGAGGAGGCCGAAGGCGACCGCGCTGAACAAGAAGGCGAACCCAAACCAGACCCGGCGACCGAACCGGTCGATGAACATCGCAGAGGCGAACGTTCCCGCGAGGCCGACAGCCTGGGTAATCAGGGTGTTCCGCAAACTGTCGCTCAGCGAGAGATGGAATAGCGATCGGTAAAGTGTCGGAAGCCAGGTCACCAAACCAAAGTTCATGAAAAAGCATGAGAAATACATGATCCACAGCACGACTGACCGCCGCCAGTAAAGTGGCCCAAGGATGTCCGTCCATGACGCGCGCTGAGCAGAGATCGCCATCGGCGGCCGTTGGCTCCAAGCCGGGTCTACCCGTCCGCCAGCCGTCGCCTGTATACGCGTGACGATGGCGTCCGCTTCTTCGAGACGGCCGCGGGCAGCGAGCCACCGAGGCGACTCCGGCAGGAAACGCTGCATCGGCAGCACGATCAGCGCCGGGACGCCGCCGAGCGCCATCAAGGGCCGCCAACCGACGTGTACGACCAGCCACCAGCCCGACGCCCCAGCCAGTACGAGGCCAAGCGGGAAGATCATCTCATAGAAGAGGATGAAGCGGCCGCGTCCGTGGGCCTTGGCGATCTCGCTGATGTAGGTGACCGCGATCGGCACCTCGGCGCCCAGGCCCAAGCCGACCAGCAACCGCGCCGCCAACAGCCACCCGTAGTTCGGAGCGAGCGCCGCGGCGATGCTCATCACCGAGTAGAGCGTGGTGCAGCAGACCAGGGCGGTTCGCCGGCCGTAGCGCTCGGCGACGAACCCGAAGATGACGGCCCCGATGATCTCACCCACGAAGAGCGCGGAGATGAGCAGCCCGCTCATGCCGGGCGTCAGATTCCACACTGGCGCCAGCACCGGCAGCGCATAGGCGATCGCCAGCATGTCGAAAGCGTTGAAGAAGGTGGCCACCCCGACCACCAGCCGCACTTTCACATGCCAGGCGGTCAGCGGCGTGCGTTCGAGGCGCTCGATGATCGACCCCGCTGTGAGCGCGGGCGCAATACCGCCGTGGTTCATGGCCGGGCCTCTAGGTGGAAGAGTTTGGAGCCCGCCCCGGGGAGGAGTGGGGCCGGCTCCGCAGACGACGTCGGAGCGCGGCCTAGTAGCTCACGCTCGCACGCACGCCGAAGGTGCGCGGCGGCAGGATGTTGCCCCACCAGGTGGTATCCCCGCTGTTGAAGCTCTGCTGCGCGTTGTTGAAGGCTTCCGTCTTCGTTACGTTGTTGACGTAGGCCGTCAGGCTCCATTTCTCGCTCCGGGGCCTGTAGGTCACCCAAAGGTCCGTGGTCTGGTAGGCTTTCTGCTGTGCGAACGCCGGGGCGCCGATCGTCAGGTCCGTCTTCGACTGCAGGTGGCTGCGCGCGCCTCCGACCACCTCACCGCCGCCGGCCAGATGGAAAGTATGCTCCCACGAGATCGTGGCGGTCCACTGCGGCGCATTGACGACCGGCTTACCGGCGCAGTCGACGATGGCGATGTGCAGCACGTTGTTCATGCCGACCGCAGGGCAGCTGACCTGCGACGTCGGCGTGAAGACGTAGTGGTCGTAACGCGAGTGCAGATAGGAAACCGAGGTTGTCACAAGGTCGTCGGACGTTGGCAGGAAGGTGACATCGACGTCGGCGCCATACTCCTTCAGATCGCCCACGTTGAGGATCGGGAAGCCCACGACGGGTGGATAGAGAACGCTGAGAGCGCCGTTCTGCTTGCCCTTAAAGTCCCAGTAGAAGATTTCCGCATTCAGTTGCAGGCGGTTGTCCAGGAACCGGTTCTTGGAGCCCAGCGCATAGGCCGTGATTTTCTCCGGCTCGTAGCTGTTCTTGTAATTGAAGCTACCGGCGGGTGCATCGACGCCATCATTGAAGCCGCCGGCATGGAAGCCGGTGGAGACGTTCGCGTAGATCATCGAGCGCGGCCCAATGTCATAGTCGACGCCGATCTTCCAGTTGGTGGCCGTCCACTTGCGGCTGTCGCCCGCAGGCACCGTGCATTCGGAGGTCGGCGTATTGTAGGTGGTCCCGGCGACACCCACAGGGCAGAACGGCGTCCCGCCGATGTCGCTGTAGGCGGGCTGGCCGATCCGGAACAGGCCCGAGATGGTCTTCTTCTCTTCGGTGTAGCGCAGGCCAGCCGTCAGCCGCAGGGCGTCGGTGACGGAGTAGGTCGCCTGGCCGAAGGCGGCGTAGCTCATGTCGCTCAGCTTGTAGTCGCGGCGAATGTAGCCCTGATTGGTGATGAGGCCGCCCGGGACCTGGTTGAAATTCCAGTACCGCTCGAACGGTCTCTGGGTCTCTCGAAAGTAGTAAAGGCCCGCCAACCACTTCAGAGGCCCCCCCCCGTTCGAGGCCAGGCGAGCCTCGTAGCTTTGCTGCTCAGCGGGCGTATGGATGATCGTCTGGTAGCCACCGGCGGGGTTCGTCCACTCCGCGAGCGTCTTCCGGTAAGCGGGCAGCAGGGTGAGCGTCGCGCCCGGCCCCACCCAATCGATCTGGGTCGACACGCCCCACGTGTTGTTGTGCAGGCGACTGCCGGGCGCCCAGCGACCGACGGTGTCGGCGTTCAGGCGATAGCCGCCTACGCCGGGCCCATATCGGTTCGGGTCAAAAGTGACAGTGTTCGGCGGGCGGCACTGATTGGCGCTCGGCCCCAGGGTGCAACCCGCGCCAGGATCCTGCAGTGCGCCGTTGTAGTTGGCAGGCGCGTAAAAGCCGAGCGGAGGCCCCTGCCATGCATCGTTCGTCATCGCGCTCGCATGATCGCTCACGGTGTTCAAGACGACCTGGCCCACTCCATTGCCCCGGTCGCGGGCGAAGTCGGCGGACGAATAGATCGACAGGGTGTCGGTCGGCTTGTAGAGGATAGAGAAGCGACCGGCGACGGTGTCTTGGTCGTCCATGCCGGTCGTGCGGATATAGCCGTCGTGCTTTATCACCCCGGCTGCGGCGCGCACCGCGAGCTTGTCGCCGAACGGCACGTTCAAGAAGCCTTTCAGTTCGCGGTCACCGTAGTTGCCGACCTGCCCGTCGAGCTTGGCCGCGGTCTGGAACACCGGATGATTGCTGATGTAGTTGATGGCGCCGCCGGTGGCGTTGCGGCCGTAGAGAGTGCCCTGCGGACCCTTCAGCACTTCTACGCGCTGGAGGTCCAGGAAGGCGCCCGACAGGGCGGTTCCGCGCGCGACATAGGCGCCATCGACACTCTGGGCCACGGCCATGTCGCCGAAGGCGTTGATGATCTGGGCGCCGATCCCTCGCACATAGATGTTGTTCAGGCCGCCGAAGCCGCGGCTGACGGACAGGCCGGGGACGAGCTTCACGAGGTCCACAGGCTTGGTGACGCTTGCCGCCTCAAGGCTGGCGCCGGTCACCGCCTGAATCGCGATCGGCGTGCGCTGGACATCGCTACTGCGTCGCTCCGCCGTAACGACGATGTCCTGCAGTTGCGTGCTTTCGTCCGCGGGCGCTTCGGCAGGTGCGGTCTGGGCGCGGGCTGCGTCCGTCGCGGCCAGCGTCAGCGGTATGGCGCAAACCGCGCCGAGCAAGATCTTCGCTCTCATCATCTTTTCCCCCGTTTGAGCGACCAGCGCCCTTTTTTTGGCCGTGTCCTGGAACCAGACACGCGTGGGGTGATGCTATTGGATGGATCGAGCACAGACTTGTTTGGGACCGCGCTAAACCTGTGCTGGGGCTGCGGGGCGCGCGCGGGCGAATGAGCCAGCAGGGTTACTCCACGGCGGCCTCGTGAGGGCTGCCGGCCCTGTGGGTAGGCAAGCGATAGCGTTAAAATTTGGCGGAACGAACGCCGCAAGAACCCAAGATATGTGCGCGTGTAACACCGATTCCGATGGTTGTATCTTTTCATCCAGCCGAACGGCACGAAACTGTAGCGCATGAACTACCGGCACCTCGGTCGGCAGGAGACGCTCCATTTCGGCGCGTGGCCCGAGGTCGGCATTGCAGCAGCGCGCCGCGTGCGTGACAAAGCAGGAGAACCGATCGCGCCATGGCCGATTGTTTCCAACGCATCGGTCCGGTTCGCCTTCAAATATGCCATCCTTTCAGCGTGATTACCGTAATGCCCGGCTTCGATCCGTTGGCGATTGCGGCCTGTGCGATCGTCCCGTCATTTGTGATCCGGCTTGTCCTCCGGCAACGGTTGCCCATTGTGCAGATAGGCCGGCGCTTCGATCAACACGAACGCGATGCGGCAGGGCTTGTCTGTCGTGTTGCGCCACAGGTGGTTCGTGCCTCGCTGCACGATGATCCCGCCCTGACGCACCGTACGCTTTGCCCCATCATCGAGTTCAAGCTCGACCTCGCCATGCAGGACGATGCCATAGTCGATCGAGTTGGTGCGATGCATCGGGCTTTCCTTGCCCGGCAGTATGTCGACCACGCGGATCACCGATCCGCCTTCCAGCGTCAGCCCTGCCTCGCGATGCCGGCCATCGGTCTCATCGTTGTTGTCGGCCGGAACCGTCGGCGTCGTCCAGATCAGCAGAAACGAGGCATCGCCCGAGGGGATCAACTTCGTCGGCGTCACGTCCTCGGACTTGAATACGGCGCGGCCGTTCCCGTCATGGCCAGTGACAACGCGCTGTACCGGAGGAAGGCCGGAATCGGAAATCTGCATGACGATAAGCTCCGGTGGAATCAGATGAAACGTAAGGCGTCGGCAAGCAAGAAGGCACGCCCGAGGCACGCAAGCGCGCGCGGCAGGATCACCAGCTTTATCGGACCGAATGGTGGAGCCTGGTCAGCCACGGACAACGGTCTGTTCGATCGCGCCGAACGGAGCGCGGCCCTGCGCGTCCACGGCTTCCATCTTGACCCTATCTCCGAACCGCATGAATTCCGTGCGCGGGGTGCCCTCGTCGATCACTTCGATCCCGCGTCGCTCGGCAATGCAGGACGATCCGATCTCGCGGAAATTGGTGTTTGAAACCGTGCCCGATCCGATGACTGTCCCCGCCACGAGATCACGGGTCCGCGCGGCATGGGCGACCAGTTCATGAAAGCCGTGGCCCATAGGCTCGCCATTGGCCGCACCGAAGCGCTTGTCGTTCCAGTCGACAATGAGGTCGAGACAGGCGCGCCCATTGCGCCACTGATCACCCAGTTCGTCAGGCGTGATGGCGAACGGCGCCATGCCGCACGGCGGCTTGGCCTGGACCCAGCCGAAACCGGTCTTCATCTCCGGGCCCGCCAGGGTCCGCAAGGACCAGTCGTTGATCTGCACCAACAAGCGAATGTGCCGTATCGCGTCCACGGCGCTGGTGCCCATCGGCACGGCATCCACGATCACCCCGAACTCGCCCTCGAAGTCGATGCCCAGAGCCTCATCCGGGAACTTCACGTCGTCGGTCGGGCCATAGAACTTGTCCGACGTGCCCTGATACATCAGCGGCACGTCGGTCTTCGGCTTGGTCATACCCAGAACCGCGTCCATCAGATCGCCGTGGCTCTGGAAGGCCGAACCATCGAGCCACTGCCACGCGCGCGGCAGGGGTGCCATTATCTCGGCGGGATCGAGAGCGTCAGGGAAGGCGATAATTCCCGCCAATGCGGGTTCGACGTTGCTCCAGTTCTCCAACGCCTGCTGCATGGTCGGCACCGGAGCCGACGCACAGGCCTGGCCATCGGGCGATACGA
>Ga0207694_10003217_pt1 | contig 13018 bp, 16 predicted proteins | sample KBSC34metaG_FD_184353 | JGI IMG/M metagenome (GOLD analysis project Ga0207694, IMG submission 184353) | Corn rhizosphere microbial communities from Kellogg Biological Station, Michigan, USA - KBS C3-4 metaG (SPAdes) (version 2) | ecosystem: Host-associated > Plants > Roots > Rhizosphere > Soil...
GGGCTATTCACATCCCATTGAATTTTATCTGCCGGACGGGGTGGATTTGAAAGTGGACAAGCCGGCGAACAATCTGACGCCGCTGGTGCTCAGTGGTTCGGACAAACAAGTGGTGGGGCAGGTGGCCGCGAAGATGCGGGCGCTGCGTCCGCCGGATCCGTATAAGAACAAGGGCATCCGTTACGTCGGTGAAGCGTTGCGTAAGAAGGTCGGCAAGACCGGCGCGTCGGGAGGCAAATAATATGGCATCACGCGACTCTAAAAATGTCATCCGTCTGCGGATTCACACGCGCATTCGCCGCAAGGTGAAGGGCACGCCGGAGCGTCCGCGCCTGGCGGTGTTTCGCAGCGTGAAGCATATTTACGCGCAGGTCATCGACGATGTCGCGGGGCACACGGTGGTCGCGGCGTCATCGTCGGAAAAAGCGACGGCGACGGGCAAGGGCGGCGGCGGCAACATGTCGGGCGCCAAAGCCATCGGGAAACTCGTGGCCGAGCGGGCCAAAGACAAAGGCATTAAGTCCGTGGTGTTCGACCGCGGCGGGTATCATTATCACGGCCGCGTGAAAGCGCTGGCCGAGGCGGCCCGTGAAGCGGGATTGGAGTTTTAATTCAGCATGTCGACAACTACAGCCAAGCGCATTGACGCCAACAGCCTGAACCTGAAGGAACAGGTGGTGTCGATCAATCGCGTCACCAAGGTCGTCAAGGGCGGTAAGAATCTTAGCTTCTCGGCACTGGTGGTCGTGGGCGATCCCGGCGCGAAGATCGTGGGCTTCGGCACCGGCAAAGCCAAAGAAGTGCCGGCGGCGATCAAGAAGGGCATCGAGGCGGCCAAGAAAAATTTGCGGCGGATTCACGTGCTGGCGACTACCATTCAGCATCCGGTGCTGGGGCGGTTCGGTAGCGGACGCGTGCTGTTGAAGCCGGCTCCTGCGGGGACCGGAGTGATCGCGGGCGGTCCGGTGCGCGCGGTGATTCAGGCTGTGGGCATTCCGAACGTGTTGACCAAGACCATCGGTTCGCGCAACCCGCACAACGTAGTCAAGGCGACTATCAACGCGCTAGAAGGGCTGCGCGACAAGGGCGAAGTGGCCGACATGCGCGGTTTGGCATTGGATAAGGTGAGATAGCCATGGCGGGAACCATAAAGATCAAACTGATACGCAGCATCATCTGCACGCCGGAAAAGCATAAAGTAATTGTCAGGGCGTTGGGACTCAAAAAGATGAATCGTATCGTGGAGCGTCCGGATACGCCGGCTTTCCGCGGCATGGTGAAGAAGGTCCCGCATCTTTTGACGATCGTCGAGTAAGGGGAGCATCATGAATCTCAGTCAGCTTAAACCGCCCCCCGGGCAAAAACACAAGAAGCGCCGCTTGGGCCAGGGCATGGGCACCGGCCGCGGTAAGTTTTCCGGCCGCGGCGCGAAGGGCGCCAAGTCGATTTCGGGCTATTCGCGCATGCGCGGGTTTGAAGGCGGCCAGATGCCGCTGCACCGCCGTTTGCCGAAGCGCGGCTTCACCAACATTTTCAAAAAAGAGTACGCTATTGTGAACGTCAGTTCGCTCGAGAAGCTGGAAGGCACGACCTTCGATGCCGAGAGCTTGCTGAAGCTGGGCGTGATTCGTAAGCTGAAGCAGCACGGGCTCAAAGTTTTGGGCTCGGGCGAGTTGAAGCGCAAGATTACCGTGAAGGCGGATGTATTCTCCAAGTCGGCGCTGGAAAAGATTCAGGCGGCCGGCGGCACTGCGGAAGTAATCGGGAATTAAGCCAGGAGTCAACAGGTCATGAAGTTCCTCGAAGCCATAACCAATGTCTTTCGCGTTCCTGATCTGCGCAAGCGGCTTCTCTTCGCGCTGGCTTTGCTGGCGGTGTATCGCCTGGGCGGGCACATCCCGACGCCCGGTATCGACACCAATAAACTCGAAGAATTCTTCCGCCAGAATCAAGGCACGCTGTTCGGTTTCCTGGACCTGTTTAGCGGCGGCACCTTCCGCCGGCTAACGATTTTCGCGCTGGGCATCATGCCCTACATCACGTCGTCGATTATTTTGCAGTTGCTGACAGTCGTCGTGCCGACGCTCGAAAAATTGCAAAAAGAAGGCGAACTGGGACGCCGCAAGATCACCCAGTGGACGCGTTACCTGACGGTGATCCTGGCGCTGATTCAGTCCTTCGGTATCGCCACGGCGCTGCAGAGCGCGCAGCAGGGTTTTGTTACCAGTCCGGGTGTCGGATTCATTCTGATGACCATGCTGAGCTTAACCACTGGCACGGCCTTCATCATGTGGCTGGGTGAACAGATCACCGAACGCGGCATCGGCAACGGCATGTCGCTGATCATCTTTACGGGCATCGTCGTCGGACTGCCGAATGCGATTCTCGAAATGGTGACTAAGGTTCAGACAGGCGACTGGAACGCGTTACAAGTCATCATCATTCTGCTGATGATGATTGGCGTGGTGGGCTTCATCGTTTTGGTCGAGCGCGGCGAGCGCCGCATTCCGGTGCAGTATGCCAAGCGCGTGATCGGACGCCGTATGATGGGTGGGCAATCGACGCACTTGCCTCTGAAAGTGAACGCGGGCGGCGTGATTCCGGTGATTTTCGCGAGCTCTCTGCTGGCTTTCCCGCAGACGTTGACTACTGTCCAGTTCGTTAAAGACTCTCCTGTGCTCAGCGGCATGCTGGGTGCGATGGCGGGGTCGACGCCTTTGTACTATCTGCTCTATACCGCGCTGATCATTTTCTTCTGCTTCTTCTACGTTTCGATTATTTTCAATCCCAACGAAGCGGCCGACAACATGCGTAAGTACGGCGGGTTTATTCCGGGTATTCGTCCCGGCAAGAACACAGCCGACTACATGAACAACATTTTGACGAAGATCACGGTGGTGGGCGGATTGTATCTTTCCATCCTCTCCCTGCTGCCGCAGATCATGATTTCCGGCATCAAGCTGCAGCGGCTGCCGGGGATCGGCAATTGGATTGACGCGACTTTCCCGCGCTGGCTGCTGGACGGTCTCGGCGTGAACTTTTACTTCGGCGGCACCAGCTTGCTGATCGTGGTTGGCGTGGCGATGGATACCGTGAACCAGATCGAAGCGCAGCTGATCATGCGCCATTACGAGGGCTTTACACCGCGAGCGGGCCGGATTCGCGGCCGGCGGAGCGGGATTTAAGCAGCCGCCGGAACACCCTGTCGATGAGCCGGCTGTGCCTGATCTTATTCGGTGCCCCGGGTTCTGGTAAGGGGACGCAAGCGAAGCTGTTAAAGCAGTCGCTGGGATTGCCGCATATCTCGACCGGCGATATGCTGCGCGAAAGAGTGGCCCGGCGGGATGAGTTGGGATTGCAGGTGGAGAGTATTCTCCAATCCGGCGGGCTGGTGCCGGATGTGACCGTGAACGCACTGGTCGCCGATAGAGTGGAACAGCCGGATTGCAAGCCGGGATTTATTCTCGACGGGTATCCGAGGACGGTGAGTCAGGCCGAAATCCTGGCGGCCGAGGTACTGACGTCGCGCGGGATTGCGACCGTGGTGGTGTACCTCAAGGTCGACTATAATGTTATTGTGGCAAGACTTGCCGGACGGCGGCAGTGTCCGGTATGTGGTGCGCTGTATAGTTTGTCCCCGAACGCGCCCACCGTTTCGGAAGTTTGCGACTATGACGGGTCGAAGCTGGTAGTTCGCGACGACGATCGGGAAGAAGTGGTGACGGAGCGGTTGAAAGCGTATGACCGCCAGACTGCGCCGGTGCTGGAGTACTTCCGGACGGCGGGGTTCGATTGCTGGGAAGTGGATGGCGCCGGTGCGGGTGGTCCGCAAGCGATTGCGAAACGGATCAAGAACATGTTGCAGGAAAAAGGGTATCGCGAGGTTGGGCAGTCAAATTAGGAATGATCGTTCGCAAGAATCAGCCCGAACTCGAAAAGATGCGCGCCGCGGGAATGCTGGTGTACAAAGTCCTCAGCACTTTGAGGGGCATGGTGGCCGAGGGCGTTTCGACTTACGACCTGGAAGTGGCGGCCGAGAAGATGATCACCGAAGGGGGCGCTCGAGCGGCCTTCAAGGGTTATCCGAATCCGTCGGCGGGGAGCAAGTTTCCCTTTGTGCTGTGCGTGTCGGTGAATGATGAGATTGTGCACGGCATGCCGTCGCAGAAGAAGATTTTGAAGAGCGGCGATATTGTTTCGATCGATACGGGCGTGCAGTTGAACGGCTACTTCGGGGATTCGGCGATTACGGTTCCGGTGGGCGAGATTTCCGAAGAGGCGCAGCGCTTGATCGATGTGACTCGCGAATCGCTGGAGTTGGCGATCGACAAGATGCGGCCGGGCAACCGGCTGTTCGATGTTTGCGGAACGGTGGAGCGGCATGTCACCGCGAACGGGTTTTCGATAGTGCGGGAGTTTGTAGGCCACGGCATCGGTACGCAGATGCACGAAGAGCCGCAGGTTCCCAACTACATCGACCGGCGGAATGAGAATCCGCGGTTGAAAGAAGGAATGGTTTTGGCGATTGAACCCATGGTAAATGCCGGGGCGCCAGGGAGCCGAGTGCGAGCCGACAAATGGACGGCAGTGACGGAGGATGGGAAATATTCGGCGCACTTCGAGCATACGGTGGCGGTCACGGCGGAAGGGCCGTGGGTTTTAACGAGGCCGTGATGGCGGAAGACGCGACTGTGGTGGAACTTCTCCCCAGTGCGGTGTACCGTCTGAAGCTGGCGAACGAAGATGTGGTGATGGCGCATGCAGCGGGCGCTGCCACAGTGAATTTTGTGAGGATGCGTCCCGGAGACAGGGTGCGAGTGGAACTCTCGCCGCATGACCGGACGCGGGGCAGGATTGTCGAGTTGTTGACGAAAGGTTGATATGAAAGTAAGAGCTTCCGTAAAAGTAATGTGCGACAAATGCAAGATCGTCCACCGCGAAGGCGTGGTGCGCGTGATCTGCTCGAATCCCAAGCATAAGCAGAGGCAGGGTTAACCATGGCGCGTTTAGCGGGTGTCGATTTACCGGCGAAGAAGCGGACCGAGATCGGTCTCACCTATATCTACGGCATCGGGCGGACCCGTGCTAAGTCGCTATGCCACCGGGCGAACGTTGACCCCAACAAGAAAGTCTCGGAGCTGACGGAAGACGAAATCAATCACATCCGCCAGATTCTCGAGGCCGAAGGATCAGTCGAAGGCGATCTCCGCAAAGAGATCTCGATGAACATCAAGCGCCTGATCGAGATGGGTTCGTATCGCGGCATGCGGCACCGCCGCGGCCTGCCGGTGCGCGGCCAGCGCACGCACACCAACGCACGCACCCGCAAGGGTCCGCGGCGCGGCACCGTGGCCAATAAGAAGAAAGCCAGCGCGAAGACCTAACCAGAGAGCTGATAACAATACATGGCGACCAAAGCACCAGCGAAGACAGCAGCCAAAGGCGGCAAGAAGAAGACCTTCAAGAAGAAGGAAAAGAAGATGGTACCCGTGGGCGTGGTCCACGTGCAAGCGTCTTTCAACAACACCATCATCACCATCACGGATCCCATGGGGAACGTGCTGTCGTGGTCGAGCTCGGGTTCGCTGGGTTTCCGGGGATCGCGCAAGGGCACGCCGTTCGCTGCGCAGCAGGCTTCGTTGACCGCGGCCAATAAGGCCAAGGAATCTGGCTTGCGGACAGTGAATGTGGAAGTGAGTGGTCCGGGAGCGGGCCGCGAGTCGGCCGTGCGCGCGCTCTCGACGGCGGGGTTGGAAGTGAGAATCATCAAGGATCTCACGCCCATTCCGCATAACGGCTGCCGTCCGCCGAAGAAGCGCAGAGTTTGATCTAAAGAAGTAAAGCAGGAAGAAGGCCTCCGGGCCGTAAACTGCACCTGACTGAAGTTTAGGGAGGTTTGATTTGGCACGATATATTGGTCCCGTGTGCCGGCAATGCCGGCGCGAGGGCATGAAGCTGTTCCTCAAAGGCGAGCGCTGCCACACCGAGAAGTGCGCCATCGAAAAGCGCAATTTCATTCCCGGCCAGCACGGCAAGGATCGTAAGCCGAAAATTGTCGGCTACGGTTTGCAGCTTCGCGAAAAGCAGAAGGCGCGCCGCTATTATCAGTTGCTCGAAGGCCAGTTCCGCAACCTGTTTGAGAAGGCCAGCGGGATGAAGGGCATCACCGGCGACAACATGTTGAACATGCTGGAGCGCCGTCTGGACAACGTGATTTACCGCATGGGCTTCGGCACGTCGCGCGCCCAGAGCCGCCAGTTGGTGCGTCACGGCCACGTCCAGGTGAACGGCCGGCGTGTGGATATTCCGTCGTTCCAGGTGAAACCCAACGACGTGATTGAGATTCAGGAAGCGAGCAAGAAGAACCCGGCGGTGTTACACGCCACCGAAGCCACCGCACACTCGCCCAGCCCCAACTGGCTGGAAGTGGATCGCGAGAATCTGCGGGCGCGCGTGTTGGGACAACCCAAGCGCGAAGACCTGGTGCAGATTCAGTTGAACGAGCAGCTCATCGTTGAATTGTATTCAAAATAGGCGAGTTGTATTCGAAATAGGCGTTCGGAAAACAGAGGAGCCACAGAATGTTCAAAGGATTTCAAAAACCAAAGAGGTTAGTTGCGAATACAGAAACGCTTACCGAGCGTTACGGTATGTTCATCGCGCAGCCGTTCGAGCGCGGATTCGGCTCGACCATCGGCACCGGGCTGCGGCGCGTTTTGCTGAGCTCGATTGAAGGCGCGGCCATCACCGCGGTACGTATCGACGGCGTGGCGCATGAGTTCAGTCCGATTCCGAGTGTGGTGGAAGATGCCACCGACATTATCTTGAACCTGAAGCAGGTGCCGTTCAAGATGATGGGCGAGGGTACGCGTACGGTGCGGTTGAAGGCGACGACACCGGGTCCGGTGTTGAGCGGCCAGATCGAAACCGATCAGGATATCGAAGTGCTGGATCGCAACATGCACATCGCCACCATCGGGCCGGGCGGTAAACTCAATATCGAAATGCGCCTGAAGTCGGGACGCGGCTACGTGGCGGCGGATCGCAACAACGATGAGGATCTGGCGGTCGGCTACATTCCGATTGACTCGGTGCACTCGCCGGTGCGCAAGGTGAATTTCGCGGTGGAAGCGGCACGCCTGGGCCAGACCACTGACTACGACAAACTCACCATCGAAGTGTGGACCAACGGCGCGATTTCGCCGGCCGACGCCATCGGCCAGGCGGCGAAGCTGCTGAAGGATCACATGGCCATCTTCATCAACTTCGAAGAAGTGGCCGACGCTACCGAGGAACCGGCCGAGCGCGCGTTGAGCCAGATGAACGAAGTGCTCAATCGTTCGGTAGAAGAGCTGGAGCTGAGCGTCCGCTCCTACAACTGTTTGAAGAACGCCAATATTCAAACCATTGGCGACTTGGTGCAGCGTTCCGAAGCCGAGATGCTGCGCACTAAGAACTTTGGGCGCAAGTCGCTCAACGAGATCAAAGAAATTCTCTCGGGTCTGGGCCTGACCTTCGGCATGAAGTTCGACGCCCAGGGCCGTTTGATTTCTCCCAGCGGAACACCGGCCAACATCGGCACGCCGCTGCCCGAAGGCTCTTACAGCCTGGACACTGATATCGACGACGAAGAAGAGGAAGAAGAGGCCAGCCCCGCGGTTGAGTAAAACATGAAACATAAAGTATCCGGTTATAAACTCAAGCGCGACGCGGGTTCGCGGAAGGCGTTGCTCAAGGGCCTGGTGACCAGCGTCATCGAGCACGAGCGCGTCATCACCACGATTCCGAAAGCCAAGGCCGTGCAGCCGCTGGTGGAGAAGATGATCACGCTTGCCAAGCGCGATACGTTGCATACTCGGCGGCAGGCGGCGTCATTTTTGGAGACTCCGGCGGCGGTGCAGAAGTTGTTCGACAAGCTGGGCACGCGCTTCGGTCAGCGCAGCGGCGGCTACACGCGCGTCGTGCGTCTGGGATTCCGCAAGGGCGACGGCGCCGAACAAGCCATGCTGGAACTGGTGGGTTCAGAGCTGGTCAAGCGCGCCACCGAACGCGCCAAGCGCCGTGAAGAGCGCATGAACGCGCTGCGCCAGGGCAAAGACGAAGGCGAAGCGCCCGCCGAATAACACGTTCGAATATGAAAGCCCGGTTCGCAGACCATCCGCGAGCCGGGCTTTTTCTTTTTCTCGCGGTCTATGCGTGCGTGCTCGCGGGACTGCTGCCGGTGCTCTCGCTGTGGCTCGACGAGATCATGGACCTGATGGTGGTCCGCAGCGCTGGGATGCGCGAACTGCTGGCGGGTGTGGCTGTGAATAGCGGCAACGCTCCTCTGAATTACATCATCCAGTTCTGGACTGTTCACGCGCTGGGCTATTCGCCATTCGCAGGCCGCCTGTCCGAGGCGATCTTTAGCCTGGCATCCTGCGCCGGCATTTATGTACTGGCGCGGCGTTTGGGATTGCGTTGGCCGCTGCTGGCGGTGGCCGTGTTCGCGCTGTTTCCGCTGCAATTTCGCTATGCGCTCGAAGCCCGGCCGTATTCGCTGGCGCTCGCGTTAAGCATCTGGTCGACGGTTGCGTTCTTCCGCCTGCTCGATCAACCGCGCTCTCTGCGGGGCGCTGCGTTGTACACATTGAGTGTCGTCGCCGGCGTCTACGTGCTTCCGTTCACGTTGTTCGTGGCTGTCGCGCATCTGGCTTGGGTGCGTCGAGAGATGTTGCTGCCGGTGGGGTTGGCGATCGCCATTGCAGGACTGGCCTTCGTCCCCTGGTATTTGCACGCGGTAGTGAACTGGCGCGCGGACCCAGTGGTGGCGCGGGCGCACGAAACGGTGACCTGGCGAGTGGTACCGATGATCCTGCACGAGATGACTGGCTCGGGCTACGTTGGCACGGCCCTCGTGATTGTTGGCGTGGTTGCAGGCTTCGCTCTCGGGTTCGCCAACCGCTGGTTTTGGCTGCTGTACTTGTTGGTGCCGGTAGTCACGGCGCTGATGGCCGACGCTGCGTTCGGGTACTTCCCGGCCATCCGCCAGATCATTTTTGTACTGGCCCCACTGGCGCTCTTATTCACGGTTGGGATCGAAGCCCTTTTCACTCGCTGGCCCAAAGCAGCGCTGATATTGGCCGCCTCGCTCCTCATCGCCGGCATCGTCGGGAACATCAACTTTTTCCGCCGGCCGCGCGAGGATTGGCACGCGGCCGCCGCGATCCTCGCGAGTGAGCCGTGCGTGCTGTATTCGCCACCCGATTCGGGCCCGTACTATTCGTTCTTCGTTCCAGAGCTGGCGCATCGCGATTGCGCGGGGACGCCGACGCGCATTGCGCTTGTCATCAGCCCGTACTCGCTGAACAACGCATTCGCCGACCGGCAGCGTCAACTGACCAACGCCGGCTATGTGAAGCGCGCCGAATTTAATCGCGCCACGCCACGGGTCGAGATCTACGTGCGGCCGTAGCGGAAACAATCGGTGGTGTGATCGTTCACCAGGCCGACGGCCTGCATGTAGGCGTAGATAATCGTGCTGCCGACGAAGTTGAGTCCGCGCTGCTGCAAATCTTTTGAAAGAGCATCGCTCTCCGAGGTTTTCGCGGGCACGTCGGCGCGAGTCTTGCGCTTGCCGTTGATCGGGCGGTTCCCGACGAAGGGCCACACGTAGGCGTCGAAGCTGCCAAATTCCTTTTGGATCGCCAGAAACGCGCGCGCGTTTTTCACGGCGCTTTCGATCTTGAGGCGATTGCGCACTAGCCCAGGATCGAGCAGCAGCTTTTCGATGCGCGCCGGGGTGAACCGGGCCACCTTGGCAGGATCGAATTCAGCGAACGCCTTCCGGTAGTTCTCGCGTTTCCGCAGGATCGTTTCCCAACTGAGCCCTGCCTGCGCGCCTTCGAGAATCAGCATTTCAAAGTGCCGCTGGTCGTCGTGAACCGGCACGCCCCATTCGGTGTCGTGATAATCGACGTAGTAAGGCTTGTCGAGCGAGACCCAGAAGCAGCGTTTTAGTTCGGCCATCGCTACGATGATAGCCAAACAGTACGAGGTCGACTAGAGAAGCTCAAGGAATTCTTCTTCGCTTAAATTCGCCTGCTTGAGAATCCGGTGCTTGAGCAGCGAGGGAGGAATATCCTTGCTGTGGATAGGAACCGTTACGTGCAGTCCTGCCTTCGTGCGATGGAGCAGCCGCGCGTGGCTTCCCTTCTGGTGATGAACGTAGAAACCTGCACGCAATAACGCCGCGATCACTTCTTTGGGCTTAAGGACCGGGAGCTTCGGAGGCATGCCGAGCGACGGCTACGGAACTGTTACTGCCACTCGTTCGGTAGTCACTTCGGCCAGGTCAGCGGGGATTGGCTCCCCCGTCAGGATGACACTTTCCAGATAACACCGGATCGCGTCTTGCGCCATTTCGCGCGCTTCTTCTAGGGTCGCGCCGAACGTGCAGATCTCTGGAATTGCGGGCACGAGCACACTGAAGCCGCCTTCTGGAAGGGGTTCGAATACTGTAGTGTAGCCGTATTCTGCCACACTTTATTGTAGCCGGGAATACGATTAACTACAGCCGCTGGTTCCGCCGCAGTTCTCGCATTTGTAGCAGGAGCCGTTGCGGGTCATGAGGCCGCCGCATTCGGAGCAACTGGGGGCGTCGGTGGCGACGGCGGAGAAGGGGAGCTTCTGCTGCGGCTCGGGTTCGGTTACGGCGAGTTTGGGGGATTCGCCGGCTTCGCCTGCGGCGTATTCGGGGCCTAGGAACTTCGCTCCCAACCAGCGGAAGATGTAATCCATGATGGATTTTGCGTAGGGGACTTGCGGGTTGCCGGTCCAGCCGCTGGGTTCGAAACGGACGTGGCTGAATTTGTCGACGAAGAATTTCAGGGGCACGCCGTATTGCAGGCCGTGGCTAATGGCGGTGGCGAAACTGTCCATCAGGCCGGAAATCGTCGAGCCTTCTTTGGCCATGCGGATGAACAACTCGCCGGGGGTGCCGTCGTCATAGAGGCCGACGGTCAGGTAGCCTTCGTGGCCCCCGATCGAGAATTTGTGGGTGATGGCGGCGCGCTCTTCGGGCAGCTTGCGGCGAACGGGGCGGTAGACGACTTTCTCGATGACCTTCTCTTCGATTTGCGTGGGGCCGTTGGCAGCTTTCGCGCCTTTGGCGGTGCCGGAGCTCAAGGGCTGCACGCGCTTCGAATTATCGCGATAGATGGCGACGGCTTTCAGGCCTAGCTTCCAGCTTTCGGTGTAGGCATCCATCACATCTTCGATGGTGCATTCTTCCGGCATGTTGATGGTTTTCGAAATCGCTCCGGAGATAAAGGGTTGGACCGCGGCCATCATGCGCACGTGGCCCATGTAATGGATGGAGCGCACGCCGTTTTGCGGGCGGAAGCTGCAATCGAACACCGACAGGTGCTCGGGCTTCAGCATGGGAGCGCCTTCGATCGTCCCGCTCGAATCGATGTGATCGACGATGGCGTTGATTTGCGCGGTGTTGTAGCCGAGCTTGGTGAGCGCGGCGGGGACGGTATTGTTTACGATCTTGATGACGCCGCCGCCGACTAGCTTTTTGTATTTTACGAGAGCGAGATCGGGCTCGATGCCTGTGGTGTCGCAATCCATCATGAAGCCGATGGTGCCGGTGGGCGCGAGAACCGTGGTCTGGGCGTTGCGGAAGCCGGCGATTTTGCCGAGGACGTAGGCTTCTTCCCAGCACTTGCGCGCGTTCTCGTAAACCGCCGCGGGGACGCGGTGGCTGTCGATGCGCGAGGTGGCTTCGAGGTGCATGCGGATGACGTTGAGGAACGGCTCCTCGTTGATCTCGTAGCCGGCGCAGGGGCCAGTGGAACCTTCGGCGATGCGTGCGCTAGTGAGATACGCCTGGCCGCACATGATGGCGGTGAGCGCGGCGGCCCAATCGCGGCCGTGATCGCTGTCATAGGCGAGTCCCATCGACATCAGGAGCGCGCCCAGGTTCGCATAGCCCAAGCCCAGCGGGCGGAAATCGTGTGAATTCTTGGCGATCTTTTCGGTTGGATACGCGGCGTTGTCGACCAGGATTTCCTGCGCCATGATGACGGTGTCGACAGCGTGGCGATAGGCTTCGACGTCGAACACGCCGTCGGCCTTCACGAACTTCATTAGGTTGAGCGATGCCAGGTTGCAGGCCGAATCGTCGAGGAACATGTATTCGGAACACGGATTCGACGCGTTGATGCGCGCGGTGTTTTTCGACGTGTGCCACTTGTTTACAGTGGTGTCGTACTGCATGCCGGGATCGCCGCACTGGTGCGTGGCTTCCGAGATCTGATGCATCAGGTCGCGGGCCTTGTAGCGCTTCAAGGGCTGGTTGGCCAGGCGCGATTTAGTCCACCAGTCGCCGTCGGAGACCACGGCTTCCATAAATTCGTCGGTGACGCGCACGCTATTGTTCGCGTTCTGGAAAAAGATGGAGCTGTAGGCTTCGCCGTCAAGCGAAGAATCGTAGCCGGCGTCGATCAGCGTGTGGGCTTTCTTCTCTTCTTTGGCTTTGCACCAGATGAAGGATTCGATGTCGGGGTGATCGGCATTGAGGATCACCATCTTGGCGGCGCGTCGCGTCTTGCCGCCGCTCTTGATCACGCCAGCGAAGGCGTCGAAACCTTTCATGAAGCTCAAGGGGCCGGAGGCGCGGCCGCCGCCCGATAGCAAGCCTTCTTCTTCACGCAGCGTGGACAAATTCGAGCCGGTGCCCGAGCCCCACTTGAAGAGCATGCCTTCGGTCTTGGCGAGATCGAGAATGGATTCGAGCGTGTCGCCCACCGAGTTGATGAAGCAGGCCGAGCATTGCGGGCGCGGATTGGCGGGGTCGATTTTTTCGATCTGGTTGGTGGATTCGTCGTAATACCAGCCGTAGCCGCGGGTTTCCTTGACCCCGACGTTGAACCACACGGGCGAGTTGAAGCAGGCTTTCTGCGTCAACATTATGTGTGCGAGATCGTCGCGGAAATTTTCGGCGTCCTCAGGCGTGCGGAAGTAATGCTGTTCG